>Ga0265342_10000077_pt1 | contig 105309 bp, 112 predicted proteins | sample 4CB327metaG_FD_203125 | JGI IMG/M metagenome (GOLD analysis project Ga0265342, IMG submission 203125) | Rhizosphere microbial communities from Carex aquatilis grown in University of Washington, Seatle, WA, United States - 4-CB3-27 metaG | ecosystem: Host-associated > Plants > Roots >...
CCCACCCCTCCTGGCATGGGAGGGGTACCCACCCCCCTCCAGTCCCGGGAATCCGCACGGGATTTCGCGTGGAATGTCGTCGTGAACTCGCAAAGGTACGGCCAGTCCGGGAAGGGGGGGTGGTCCCCCCTCCCTTAGCAGGTGGGGTGGGTACCCCCCCGCAACAATTTTCCCTGAGGGGTACCCTCCCCCCTTCTCCAGGCTCCTGCAGCCCCGGAGGCCGCAGTCGCAAACCAAAGAGGCCTAAAGAGATCTATTTCCGGGCCTGTTTCCTGCGTTATTGTGACGCTGGAAGCCATTTTGCCTTCCTCCTGAAAACAGGGACCTGTAAAAACGCGAATGAGACACAAAAAAATCTCCCACGGGGGTAATCCGGGGCGATTTTGGCTCCGGAAGGGTATATCTCAGAAAAGGCGGGGGGGCCAGTCCCACAAATCTCCCGGTGCCGTGCCCCACTGCGATCCCCGGCCCAGGCCACAGCCCCGGCGCCGGCGGGGATGCAGTGTTGGCCGGGCGCAGGTAATGAGCCGCTCTGGTTCCCAGGAATTTCCAGGATCTTTCTTTAAATAATGTCTGACACTGACGAAAATTTTATTGTATTTTCAGATGTTCCCCATTCTCTAATACTTTCAAACTGCTCTTTTCTGATCTCTTTAATTCCGAACGGGAGGTTTCAAAGTGGGAAAAATCATCTACATGAATCGGTAATGTAAGGGTTGGTTTCAATGCTTCAATGAAATTATCAAGCATCCCGACATTCATGGTGATGGGGCCACCGATCATTTTCAACCTTGCCTGTCCCATGTTCGCAATGAAAAGATCGATCTGCCGGTTCTGTAATGTGGTGGCGATCTCCGGAACGAATACGGTGTCTGAAGAGATGTACACGGTTTTTTTGTCGTTTCCGTGACGAAGCGTCAACAGGTAGCCATTCACGCCCCCCATCAGGGTTCTTGTTATAAATGTCGCTCCATGAACAGCCGGAACAGCTTCGATTTCAAGCTGGTAATCCTTGATATCTATCTCCTGCTTCTGATGCCACTCAAGATATGTAATATCCAGATTCTTTCGGTTTTTAAGGAGAGACGAACAGGATTTATGACTTACGATATGGGAGCCGTCCCCGATTACGCCAAGGCCCGGTTCATCGATGTGGTCGAAATGCCCGTGGGTCAATAACCAGACTTTAACATTATCGAAAGTACTCTCGTCATAAACGGGAGATTTCACCCGGGAAGGCATGAATCCTTCATACCCGTACTTCGTGCCTGACGGCGATAGCGCAGGATCACACCCGATCTTGAAATTCTTGTCAACTTCAAGTATCCATGTGGCGTTCCCGACCAGAGTAAAATCCAGTTCCATATCAGATTCCTCTCAGGCCGGACGATCCGGAGGGTCCGGATTTTTCTTTTTGGATCCGTTTACTACAATTTTTTTTATTTCCGCCAGCAGCAGATGAAAATCGGTCCAGGAACTTCATTGTTACACACGCTTTACTTGGTAAACAATATTACAAATGTAAAGTATAAAAATGACAAACGGACAAACACATTACAAAGTAACCCGGGGGTTACCAGACATGTCCGGACTTCTCGCCGATATTAATAAAATCCCGTGCCCGGTCGAACGCACCCTGGCACTGGTTGGAAGCAAATGGAGCCTGCTCATCCTGTGGAGCCTGTACCAGGCCGGCCAGCCCGTGCGCTACAACCAGCTCCTGAAGACACTCAAACCGATGAGTTCGAAGACGCTTTCGGCAAAGTTGAAGGATCTTGAAAGTTACCGGATTATCTCCAAGAATGTTATTGCGTCCAGTCCTCCCGGTGTTGAATATTCCCTGACCGAGCGGGGACTGGAATTCTCAAATATTCTTACAGAATTGGGAGAATGGAGCCAGAAGTGGTATTAAGCAAAAATTAAAAATTTGCTTCTGATCCGGTCATTTCAACTTAACCGGGTTCCTCCGATCGCAGGGAACACCAGCCTGGCACAGGCCGCACCCATAGTCATTGATCCCAAACCGCAACAGCACATATATCTTCGACAGAACCACGGAATGGAGAAAACACAGCATCTTGTTGTGCCCTTTTTTCGAGATCGCTTTTGCAGGGCAGCGTCCGATGCATTTCCCGCAGCTCCCGTTCGCATAGTACAGGCACCAGGCATGGTGATCCGTATACTCACGGGGAGTCGGGGGAACCGCGATTCGTGCGATGACGGAGCCACATAACATTGCTTTCCCTTTTGGCGTGATCAGGCCATCGCAGAGTCCGAATGTCCCGAGGCCGGAGACATAAGCTGCGTGGCGCTCGGACCAGACAGACGCGAATCCGTACTTTTTTGATCGCCCTATCTTCCAGAACGGAGTGTTTTGCGGTGCTACTGCCGGATGCCCGGTATCCCTGAGAAGATCAACGACAAACAGGGAAAGGATCTTTCCGAAAGCGTACCCTTGATGCTTGGCCAGGATCCACCGATCGGAAGGTAAGAATCTTCTTCTGGCATTGTCCGCAATGGTCACCGGAATATGGGGCAGGACCCAGCTGATCACGGTAAGGTCTTCTGCCCTGGCATCGGAGTCCGGAAATGATTTCCTGAAGATCTCGAGCGGCGTCATGGTGGGGGATCCGATATCCCGGTGCAGGAACTCGTACATCGGGTCGGCCCCGTTCGAGAAACCCACGAGAGGTCCATCGAAGATCCGGTCATTCCCGGTATTTTTCAGATTATTATCAGGAGAGTTCCGGCAGAATTCTGTTATATGTTCTGTCAGCCATGCGGCTGGAGTATTATTGGCCGGCTCCTGATTTTTTTCCGGGTCATTCACCGGTTTATTTTCTGCGTTTTCCATGTTCTTCAGATCCAGTATACTAATAATACCACTTTAATAGGACAGATTCCAGATGTATACCATGCAGAAAAAGGCAAAGGCAACAACAACGAATGACCGGATCCCTGAAGTTGTTGTAAAATTTCAGACCTGTCCGTTCCTTGCCTCGACGGGTGTCCTCGGGAAAAAGTGGACGCTCCTTATCCTCTGGGTTATTGCCCTCCTCAGGGTAAAACGGTTCAACCAGATCCGGCGTTCGATTCCCGGGCTGACATCACGAGTCCTCGTGATACGGCTGCACGAACTTGAAAAGTCCGGGCACATCGAAGCATTGATCGTGAAAGAAAGTCCGCGTGTCGTCGAGTGGACGCTCACAGACAAAGGAACGGATACCATCCCGATCCTTATGAGCATCATGAAATTCACCATAAAATGGTACCCGGAAGAAGTATTCGGAGATAATAAGTCTCACACGATGAATGAGTTGTTTCCTGAAACAGAATATCCCCGGTAAAGATCGCCAGGTACTCCCTCCGGTGACCTGTCACATGTCAGAGATGATCATGCCCGGTGTATCGTCGGCCTCTCGATCGCCCGGCTGCCGTGCCCCTTTACGATGACCGGCCCGGCCACAGCCTTGGCGCCGGTAGGAATGCGGTGTCAACCCCCCAGAAATATCTGGTGCGATGGGATGGGCAGGCATTGACCCCATACAACAAAACAAAAAAGTTATCCTTTCAGTGAAACTTCGCCGGCAGGGAGCGGGCGCATGCACAATTTCTTCTGGTGAGCATCCCGCATGACCCCATCAATTTTCCGGGATGTCCCGGTAGTATAGTACGCTTCCCCGCACTGCTCGCAGACGTACGCCGGTACATCCTTGATTACGATGACCTCGCCGCCGGCATGCGCCATAAATTCCGTCTTTCCTTCGCGGAGTTTTCCTTTACAGAAGCTGCAACGATCAGGAATCATGGTTCATTCCTCCTTCTACGGTACTCAATCCATTTGTCTTCTTCCGGGATATAAACTGTGATGACCCGGATATGATCCGTGCAGACCGCGATTACCGTGTGATACGCGACCGCCTCGATTAAACCCATAATAAGAAATGACGGGCACGGCTCGTCATCGTGATATTCTTCTATAATCTCGCCTGATGAGATAACCGTGATGAGATCATCGGTCGAGACATTTCGTTCAAACATCCTTACCCGGGCGTGATGGGAAATGAGGATATCCCCGGATTTGATCAGATCAATAATTCTTTCTTTGTTGTTCATCCCCCACTCCGTGATTCAAAGATCTTCTTATTCTAAAAAGGATATTCAGCTTTTTATAATGTGGTTACAGGGTGTGAAAATAATGTGTTACCCGCTTCATTGCATTCCGGGTTCCACCTTCTCAATCTTCCCGGTGTATCGTCGGCCTCTCCAATCACCTGGAGGCGTGCCCCCTGCGATCACCGGCCCGGGCCACAGCCCCGGCGCCGGCGGGGATGCGGTGTCGGCCGGATGGAACCGGTATCGATTTGTTGGCGTCAACAAAATGATCCGGTGGGATATCCCCCCGCTGCTATCCACCAGTATCGCGCGACCGCTATATCGGGCTTCCTTGGAATAAATAAAAAATGTACCGGGCTGGACCGGTTGAACAATTTTTTGTTAAAAAAATACATCAGCACGGCATGGCAGAGCCGGGAACGTACCTGCGTACATCTACCTGCGCCCCGCTCTTTGCCATCCGTTCTGCGATAGTAAGAATCTCGTGGGCAACATGCTCGTCCACATAATCCTCGCCGCAGTTCGTGCAGATCTGGGCAGGGACATCTTTCACGACAAGGGTCATCCCGTCCCGGTCAAACGTGACCGTGGTCGTGCCCTCTTTGGTTTCGCCGTGTTTACAGATTACGCATTTCATGATCTCCTCCGCGTAAAATTATCAGACCATGAATCCGGGTCTGGTTCGTATGCTGTGATAACAATTGCTTCACGATCTACATTATTGTATGCCATTACCACGTGAAGCGGACGACTGTTAACCATTCCCGAGATAAGAAAACTGGGATAAGGAATATCATCGGGATATTCTTCTATGATCATGCCAAGTCCGAGCAGTTCACGAATATCGGAATCTGATATTCGCCGCTGGAACATCTGGCGTAATGCGTGGATGCGGAAGGTCAGCTGCCGGTATGCCGGATATTTTTTATCACTCATTTTCCTGCACCTGGCATCAGATTCTCCTTATTCTAAACCGGATGTTCAGCTTTTTATAATATTGTACCCCGGTGTGAAAATAATCAGAATTAGCCCCGGTGGCTGGCTCACGCATTTGCCTCCCAGTATTTCACCACTGCAATCTTCCCGGTGTATCGTCGGCCTCACAAATCCTCCGGTGCCGTGCCTCTCAATGATCACCGGCCACAGCCCCGGCGCCGGCGGGGATGCGGTGTCGCATGAACCGCTGTCGACATAACCTCTGTTTTTCATCGTTTCAAATCTTTAATATGGGATAATTACGATATCTCCGCTGTGGATATCTGGCTCATCCTTTTGATCGGGCTTGCACCCGGCCTCTTCTGGCTCTGGTTCTTCTACAGCCAGGATGTCTATGAGCCGGAGCCCCTTTCGCTGGTCGCAAAGATGTTTTTTCTGGGGATTGCTGCTGCAGTCATTGCGTTATTCTGTGAAAATCTTGTCAGCGCCTACCTATCCGGTGTTCTTTTTGTTATCCTTGCTGTCCCGGTGATCGAAGAGATCACAAAATTTGGCACGGTCGTTCTTTTTGTATATAATAACCGCGAATTTGACGAACCCATGGACGGTATCGTTTATGCTACCGCAACCGCCCTGGGATTTGCCACCCTTGAAAACGTATTATATGTCATCGACATGCAATCCCTCTCTTCGTTATTCATTTCCGGAACCGTCAGGGCAATACTTTCCGTTCCCGGGCATGCACTGTTTGCCGTGTTCTGGGGATACGCGCTCGGGATTGCAAAATTCCGGCCACCCGGCAAAAGGATCCCGGTCATCGCCGCAGGGCTCATCCTTGCGATTGGCGTCCACGGGATATTCAACTATTTCCTTGAGCAGTCGTACATGGGCCTCGCACTCCTTATCCTGATCCTCCTTCCCATTGTCTGGTGGATTGCTGAGAAGCGCATCCGTACCTCACTCCTGTCGGAATACGGGTATGCGCCAGCTGCCCTTAAGGAGAAATAAGACCGGATCCCCGGTAGTTCTCGCCGGGGTGGGGAAATGTCAGTTTACAGGAAAATGTTTATCTGATAGGAAACGGTTCCTTTATTCATTGGTTCGGGAAGGTGCGTGATATGGAGGAGGGAGAGAAGAAACCCGGTGCCGGTACGACACCCGGTATTCCGCAGAATAAGATCGTATATGTGATCCTGGCGGCTGCGGTCGTGATCCTTGCGGTGGTACTGATTGCGAAATTCGGTTACAACACCGATCTGCTGAGCCCGGCCGGTAGTCAGAGCAGCTTTGGGCAGCTCCAGGACTCGCTTGTGCATCCCGGTATTACCTACTCCGGGCAGCATCACGCGGGAATAACTGACACAAATCTTGGTGCCCGTGCCGGCATTGTTCATCAACCATCCTGTGATGCAAACCAGAGCGATTGTAGCGGAACCTGCGAGTACCTGATGACCGATAGTCAGAACTGTGGTTCCTGCGGCTTTTCCTGTACGCCGGGATATTCATGCCAAAATGGAAATTGTATCTCTGATCCAACCTGCGCCGGGGTTATGTGTTCAGCGGGGAATTCCTGCTGTGAGGGTGTTTGTATATCCAATGCTGACCCGGATACGTGTGCTCAAAGGGTTGCCTCAGGTCACGCCACAGAAAATATCGTAGTTTCATGGGAAAATCATTCAATCAAAGTATAGACTTGGATTACCTGGCTTATCGCACAGCATCGGAATAGATAATCCGTAATCTTTTCCCTAGGACAACGGGGATAAGAGATACGTCCTTTAGAAGAACACAGGAGCATTCCCAGGGAGTCGGTCCATCCTGTAACATCCTGTGGATTCATTTTTGCGATCTGCATGTAGTATCGTCGGCCTCTCCAATCCCCCGGTGCCGTGCCCCAACTGCGATCCCCGGCCCAGGCCACAGCCTCAGGCGCCGGCAGGGATGCGGTGTTTGAGCGGAACAGGAAATGGTACATGAATGAACTGTGTTAACACCTGTCACGAAAACCGCAAAAAAAATTTCACTCACCAATGAACTTTTCTCGATTTACGGAAATAAATTCACAATTATATCCTCTATGGTCTGCATGAAGTAATTTGGCAAAGAGTCGGGTGGTGTTGTTTGAGAATCGAGACGATTACTTATTTCACGGAAATTGAAGAGGGATTTGTAAAACTCCTCATTGCGATCGGCCTTAAGGAAACTGTTGCAAAGGTACTTGTATATCTGGCGCATGTTCCAAAGGCAACCTCACGAGAGATTGAACGGGGTGTTGGGCTCCGTCAGCCGGAAGTGAGTATTGCAATACGGCAATTGCTCGAGAGAAAATGGGTCGCATATGAGGACACCCAGGAAAGAGCACTGGGCCGGCCCCTCAGATCCTATTATTTATCCAAACCCGTCCATTCAATCGTGGACCGCATTGAGACAGAGAAAAAAGAAGAAGTCAATGAATCCTTAAGTCAAGTTAAAAATTTACGGAACTATATTTCCTAAATGGGATATTGTTTATTGGAAGACACCGTCACGATCTTCCCGGTGTATCGTCAGTCTCTCGATCCCCCGGTGCCGTGCCCCACGCGATCCCCGGCCCCGGCCACAGCCCCGGCGCCGGCGGGGATGCGGTTTATTTAACGTCTGGTCTGTACAATCATGTCAATCATTACAATATGAACAAGATTGATATGCGTACACATCATTTAGGTTATTGGCATTTTTTAGCCACATGAGAAAGATCTACCAAGGTGTTTGACATGCAGGCATTCGCAAACGAAGAAATCGCCAACAAGAGAGTGGCCGTTAAACCAAGTACCTGGGAGGCATTGTCCAATCTCAGGAAACCCGGTGAAACATTTGACGAGCTGCTTGTGTCTTTGATTACAACCGAGCAAAGACATCGCCTTACCCATGATCTTGATGTGGCGGCTGCCGAACCTTCCGTATCCTGGAAGAAGGCAGCAAAACAACTCGGTCTTTAACCATGTTGTATGTAAAACAAAACGTCATAAAATTTCTTCAGTTGCTGCCGGAAAAAGATCGCCGGATAGTGGCTGAGCATATTTCCCGTCTTGAGGGGACATGGCCTCCGGACGGCGATCTTGAGCGGTTGTATGACTGTCGTTATCGTATGCATATTTCCCGGAGGTACACAATGTTCCTCGAACATGACGGTGACGAAACAACGGTCCTGCGGATCATGACTCTTGAGCAGGCTCATAAGCGGTATGGACGGATATAATCCATTCGTTCCGCTCTTTAATGCATTATTCATTTTATTGTACTCATTGATCGAATGATGAGAACCCCAATCTTCCCGGTGTATCGTCGGCCTCTCGATCTCCCGGTGCCGTGCCGCCCGCCACACCGGCCCAGGCCACAGCCCCGGCGGGGATATGCTCTTACTCCTGGTTAAGTGCAGCAATTTTTTCACTTATCGCCAGCTATATTCTGCTTTATTGAGAATGTATGTTCATCCCATCAAAAACCTGGATGACCTTGGAAAAAGGAGTGAAGCAATCATGTGTCAGAAACTTGGAGAATCAGTAACCGCGCCTCTCACCGGGGTGACGGGTGTTGTAATGTCACAGAACGGAGCTGTAGTCACGGGCTGGGCCTGCAACAGGACGGAATGCCCCTCCTATGGGAAATGGTATTGCCCGTTCTCGTGGTAAACCAACGCTCTTTTTCTCCGGACTATCCTTTTCCCATCGCTTTCCGAGCTTAATGAGACCAGAAAACACCGCTCCCGTCACACCCTGTTCCGGTCTCGCAATCTTCACTTCGCCTCATCGGCCTCTCGATCCCCCGGTGCCATACCCCTCTACGATCCCCGGCCCCGGCCACCGCCCCGGCGCCGGCGGGGATGCGGTGTCGCCCGGTCCGCATGAAGAACGTCCCTCTCACTCCGGCAAAACCCGCGGAACCACCCCGGAACACCTTTAAATATCAGTGTTGTATTAGCAATCCTCATGAAAATGACCATCGTATCGATTGGAACCATGTTGATGGCGATCCTGGTAGTGGCATCTGCCGGGTGTCTCTCCCCTTCAACAGGCAGCAGCTCTTCCCCGGGTGCAGCCGGGACCCCCGGGTTGAATTCCCCGGCCACTCAAACCCTGTCGGGCTCTGTGCCTTCGCCAACCCCGTTAATGACCACTCCTGATACTCGTGAGACCAAAAGCCCCCGGGTCGCAACAACCGGAGATACAGTATCCGTTTACTATACCGGAACTTTAGAAAACGGCACCGTGTTTGATTCGAATATGAACAGCACGGAACCTCTTGTTTTCACGTTGGGTAAGGCAAGTGTCATACCGGGCTTTGAGGAAGCAGTGGATGGAATGTCAGTGAACCAGGTAAAAACGGTGACAATCCCCTTCGATAAAGCCTACGGAGCGTACAACGCAAGCCTTGTCCGGACAATAAACCGCGTCGGGCCGCTTGCGAATACCAACTTTGTTGAAGGACAGAGATATACCATCCATGACAAAATATCGGACACGTACAGCTCCGTAAGGATCCTGCACGTCACCCAGACAACAATAACCTGGGACGCTAACAATCCTCTGGCTGGTCAAAACCTCGTGTTTACGATAAAACTTGCCGAAATCACCAGGTCATAAGCAGTAAAGGGCCCGTAAGCACTATTTTTTCCCAGGGCCCGGGTTCCGCCACGCGATCTTCCCCCCGCCTCGTAGGTCCCGCAAATCTCCCGGTGCCGTGCCCCTCTACCACACCGGCCCAGGCCACAGCCCCGGCGTCGGCGGGGATGCGGTGTCGTGCCGGGGTGATACGGTACATCATTGCCAGAAAGAACATGGGCCTTGTGGAGTGCCTGACTCCGGATGAAAAGACGGACCGGTATTACCGGAAATTGCTAAAGTTACAAACGATGTATTTATAATCCATTTGCTATAAACGGGTCATCGTAACATTATGGATGATAAAATACAGGATGCTGATGAGAAAGATGAACTCGAATCGTTCGACGTGAATCTCAATAAAGATCCCATAAGGCAGGGTAAGCGTAAATTTTTGAGGTATACCGCCCTCGCAATACTCTTACCTTGTGCAACATTCCTCTATTTACAGACTCCCGCCAGGTTTACCCACCGCGGAATAATTCCATTTATGGGTTTTAAGATCAATTTTGTAGTAGTAATTATTACCCTTTTTGCACTTTACATTGCCGTCAGATATCGACCGGGATATTAAAATTATTTTACCCCGGAGAATTACAATTCGTCTCAAAATAATACGGTGAGAAAAAAATCAGTTTCGTTCCCCGGGAAAAGCAGGATGCCGGGAGAAAAAAATGTGGTTGCTGTTATTGCGGCAGGACTCGCGGTTATGCCACCCCTTTTGCGAACCTCAGGGAATGGTCGGTCAGGTCGTAATACGCAATGCCGGGGGTGCCGGCCGGGCTGATTGCGAGCGAGGGCATCCTGAGCAGATCCGTACCCTGGACAACGGCCTGGCCGCTCCAGACCCCGGAGGGGGAACGTGTCGCGTACTTCACTGATTTGGTTGCAACATCGCAATAGGCGATATGCGGGACATCCTGGGAATCGATCGCAAGGGAGGTTGTAAAGTCCCTCTTGGTCATGACGGTAACCGTCTCGCGGTTCCAGGCAGTCCCGTCCCATGACAGGTACCGGAGCTCGTTCGGCGCATTCTCCGATGTGGTCTGGTTATAGTAGCTGATATGCGGATATCCCCGGGAGTCCAGCGCGAGTGATACCCCCGTGTACGTACGGGAGAAGAAGTTCATGCGGTCCAGCTCGTCCAGTTTCGTGACCGTCCAGTTCACGCCATCCCGGGTGGTTGCGTACCGGAGACCCCAGGGATCGTCAGATATGTAGGCGACATGCGGGCGGCCCGCTGCATCGATCTTCAGTGACGAGGAGTACCCGGCATCGCCGGTGTAGGGACCATCGTCATCGATCAGCCATAACTCCCACCGGCCCGTTGTCCTGTTCAGGCTTGCATAGTTCAGGGAACCGAGGACCTGGCCGTCGTTATAGGTAATGTGCGGAGCGCCCTGCCGGTCGAATGCCAGCGAGGAGAACTGCCCGGCGTCAGCCATGGTACCGCGGGCGACAACGGTGCGTTCCCACAAGCTCCCGTTTTTGCCGGCAAACATCAGGTTCCCGAAATAGAGGCCGTCCCCGAAACTGATGACCGGGTTCCCGTCGGGGCCTACTGCCACCGAGGTCGAGAACGTGCCCTCCGAAGGACCTGCGGTCTCCGCGTTCCATGTTCCGCCGGATTGCCATGCGTGCAGGATAGTGCGGGTGACGTTATTGCGGTACGCGATATGCGGCACGCTGTCCGGGCCGTACGCAATGGACGCGAACGGATAATACCTGATATCTTCTGCAACCGTGGATACCTGCCAGCTGCCCGGGGTCGCCGCTGCCAGTGCGGGTGTTGCCAGGCATGCGATCAGGATTCCCACGAGCACCAGGAGGAAAAACAGGGAGGAAATAAACCGGATATTCATGTACATCTCTCCGGATGGGGAGTCAACCGGAATCTCGATAAACATGGCGATGGGTGAAAAAATTATTGCAGTTATTCTGCCGAAAACCGCTATCGGCGGATACTGACGGAAAGAGCATTCCGGTGAGAATCGCCAGTACCAGGAGTTTTGTGGCTATGTCGGCCATAGGATATTCCTTATCCGGGGAATTGTTCCTGCGGGGAATCAGCGGCTGCAGATCTACCGGTTATCCGCGTGCTCCTGCCCCGAATCCTTTCAGGATTTCGACGATCGCTGCATCGACCGGGTCCATGGCCTGCGAGATCTTTCCTATGCCCGCAAACGTATCCGCAGCCAGGTTCCGGACGATGCCGTTTCCTTCGGGAATTTTCATGCCGTCCGCGGCAAGGAATGCGGACTCCGTAGCTACTCCTGCCGCCATCGCGATCTTGAGGGAGCAGCCGGGTTTTGCCCCGTCGCAGATCGTGCCGGTGACCGTTGCCGCCATGAGATTGATTGCCGTTGTCACGGCATCAGCGTCACCCCCGATAAGGAACGCAAGCCCTGCAGTGGCCCCGAACCCGGCCTTAACCGAACATCCGCAGAGGGCTGAAAGGTGGCCGAGATTCCGGTCCATCTGCCATGTCACCATATGGCTGAGCAGGGCCGCACTGCCAATCTCCTCCCGGGAAAATTTACACTCCCTTCCGACAACGCCTATCGGCACGAGCGCCGTGATCCCCTGGTTGCCCGACCCGGCCGTGCTCATGACCGGGTACGGGGCCCCGCCCATACGGGCGTCATCCGCGATGGCCGCGGCGATACGTACCTTGTCTATGAGGCTCAGCTGCCCCTTCTGGTTCACGAGAACACGGTGAAGATTTCTCCCCAGCCCCAGACCGTATATCCGGTGAATGCCATGCTCCGCCAGGGCCATATTCATCGCGACACCGTGGTATGCAGTTTCGATATCCTCGCGATCTGCCGCTTCTGCTATCCGGATCATCCCGATGATCGTCGAGGGTGGTTTCTCGGCGGGTACCAGATCACTCATCGGAAGACCCGAATATACCTCAGTTCCGTCGATGGAGATTGAACGGATGCAGTCATGCCTGCCCGAGATCCGGACCGCTGCGGTTTTTCCTCCCGCATCATCCGCAGCCGTCACTTCCACCAGGATGTCAGGAGAAGATTCACCGGAAGAATGCGGATTTACGCTGCTGGAGATCTTATCGCTCAGCGCCACGAGCCGGGACTTTGCCCGTATCTCCGGGGTCATGCCGGAAAATACGTCAAGGCCATTCCGGGGATTGAGAAATATTCCTGCCGCAGCAGCAGCAGCGGGACCTGTGAGGCCGTCAGTGCCCGGGATGACTGCACTGAAGGCATTCTTGAAAACATTCCGATCGGTCTGGATGGTTATTCTCCGTATCCCGCCCGGACGGGGAGCCGGGCAGAGGTTTTCAAAACCCGGGGGGAGAGACCCGGCCAGCGCCTGGCAGGCAACTGATGTCGCATAAGCAATTGCGGCCGGTTCCGAACATCCGGTCACCGGAGTTACGTTCTGCCGCAGAAAATTTTTTACATTCATACGCGGTGCACTACCTGTACTTAAAAGACGTGAGCAGGCGATCGGAAATAATCCGCGATAAGAGAAAAAAAATTTTCACTAATCGCCAGATATATCCAGATTCCGGGTGATGGTTTTACTGTATGTGTCACTGGTATTGTTGGATCTGTGATAACCGCATGCGCTGCGCTCGCCTCGGGTACTGCTGTTGAAAAACCCTGACTTCCTGTTCCCGGATCCGGGCAGGAGTCAGAGGTCAAACTTCTTCCTGGCACTTTAATACCATGGATATCGTGTACGCCATCTGGCTCCGGTCCATGAAGCGGTTCTTCCGCTCGCGGAGCGGTGTAATCGGCAGCGTCCTGATGCCGTTTTTTGTCCTGCTCTTCCTCGGGATCGGCCTGAATAATGTCGTGACCCTCCCGGGTCTTGGCGGCGACTATCTCCTCTTTCTCATCCCGGGGATGGTGACCATGAGCGTCATGTTCACCGCGGTGGGAGCCGGTGTCCAGATCCTCTGGGACCGGAGGTTCGGGTTTCTGAAAGTAACCCTTGTTGCCCCGGTAACGCGACTGGAGATCATGGCGGGGCAGACCGCAGGCGGTGCAACGAACGCGATACTGCAGGGATGCTTCATCCTCATCCCGGCCCTGCTCCTCCTCGGCCTCCGGATCCACACCCTGGCCGGTGTCGTGGTGACCCTGTTTTTCATGGCACTCATCGGCATCGGGTTTACCGCATTCGGTATCGCGATCGCCTCCCGCATGGAGGACACGACCGGCTTCCAGCTGATCATGAACTTTGTCATGCTCCCGATCTTCGGGTTGTCGGGAGCGATCTTCCCCATCAGCTCGCTGCCACCGTGGGCAGCCCCATTCACGCTTATCGATCCGCTGACCTACGGGGTGGAAGGCATGCGGTACGGGCTGACGGGGGTGTCGCAGATCCACCCCGCGATCTGCCTTGCCGTGATCGGCGGGTTCTGTATTGCATCGACCGCTGCCGGGGCATTTCTCTTCCGGAAGATGAAATGAACGGATCAGGGAACCGGTCGTTCGTTCCCTGACTACCAAAAAAACCCGGATTGCCGGGATATTCCCGGGCTGTCTCCATCCTCCTGGCGTCCCTTTTCCTGTGCAACCTTCTTCCGGCGTGGATCTGAAAGAAGGAGTTCAATGCAGCATATGCTCGCCCTCATGCAGGCGAAAGGAAAAGAATCGGGATGCTTCTGCCAGGTGATTAAGAAAAGATCCGTTTTGCAGGGATGGTCTTCTTCCGGTCCTGGAGGAGTATCCCCCATCACCGGATCGCGATCGCTGCGATCCGTTACGCGGAGGGGGAATGCCGGTTGCATCCCCGCCGTTCGCGGGGTCCTATTCCCGTTCGTTCCTCCTGCCCCGGGAAATCCAGGAAGGCCAGAACCGGAACGGCTCTTCCTTTTTCATCTGCATCTGGAGGGAGAGAAGATTCTCATGCACCCGTTCGCGTTCCCTGTCGATCTGCTCCGGGGTAGCCCCGAAATCTCTCAGGATCAGTTCCGTAATCGAGAGCGCCACTTCGCCTTCGGCTGAAAAAACAACATCCCCTCCCGCATCGAGCATGGCTTTCTGCTCGGAGAGATAGATAGTCCGGGAAATTATCCTGATGTGCGGATTCAGCTCCCGGACTTCCCGGAGAATTCCCACTCCCTCGTGGAAATCGGATGCGGTAATCACCAGCACATCTGCCGTTGCCACTCCGGAGGCAAGAAGGGTATCCATGCGGGTCGCATCCCCGTATTTTGCCCTGATACCCCGGGAATGGAGCTTCATGACGGTACTGATATTCAGCTCCACGATTGTAACGGAGATATTGTTCTCCTGAAGCAGTCGTGTTACGGTCTGGCCGACGGGTCCGTATCCTACCACGATGGCATGGGATTGTCCGGGCAACACTGCCTCCAGCCCCTCTGTTTCCGTGAGCGGAGTACATCGCCTATTGATCCAATTCACCAGGCCCGGTGTATGCTGCTCCATCCAGGCCTCTATCTTTCTGCCGGCCCGGAAGAGGAGCGGGTTTGCGGTAATCGAAATAATTGCTGCTGCAACGAGAATATTCTGGGCGTTTGCCGGCAGGATCTCCATGTTCGCCCCCACCGTTGCCAGGATGAACGAAAATTCACCGATCTGGGCAAGTACGAGGGCAACAGAGATCGCAACCCGGAGCGGATACCGCATCAGGACCACGATGATGAACGCCACCAGGGGTTTTCCGATGATGATGATGGCAAGGGCCGCAATGACGAGAAACGGGGACAGGATAAGGCTGTTCCAGTCAAAGAGCATGCCGACTGAGACAAAAAAGAGTACGGCAAATGCATCTCTCAGGGGAAGCGCTTCGGTTGCGGCCCGCAGGGAAAATTCCGATTGTCCCACCACCATACCGGCAAGAAATGCTCCAAGTGCCATCGACACCTCGAACATAAAGGCCGATCCTACGGCAATACTCAGGGCGATCGCCAGGATCCCAAGGGTGAATAATTCCCGGGATTTGGTATCTGCAATCCCTGTCAGTATCCTGGGAATCACCCACCCGCCGACGGCAAATGTAAAGATTACCAGGACGAGAATCTTTACAACGGTAAACCCGAAGGCGGCGATGACATCAGCTGCCCCGGCAACTGACGGGCCAAGAAGGACCGGCATCAGTACGAGGATAAACACGGTGAAGAGATCTTCCATTACCAGCCAGCCGAGGGCAATGTGTCCGGTCCGGGTCTGGATCTGGTTGTTATCCGAAAGTATCCGGGTCAGGACGACCGTACTTGCGACCGAGACCGCAAGACCGAAGACGATCCCTGCACGCCAGTCCCATCCGAGCGCATGCATCACGACCGCTCCGAAGGCCGCGGTCACCAGACTCTGGATGAGGGCTCCCGGGAGAGCAATTCGCTTTACTGCCCAGAATTCCCGGAAATGGAACTGCAGTCCGATACCAAACATCAGGAGGACGATCCCGATCTCGGCCAGTTGCCGGGCTAGTTCGGTATTGGCTACAAAACCCGGGGTATGCGGACTTACTATTATCCCGGCCAGCAGGTAACCGACAATGGGAGAAAGTCCGATACGATGGGTAAGGTATCCGAATAATACTGCTGCGGCAAATCCCCCGGTCAGCGTGAGAATGAGATCAAGATTTTGCACGTGGATGGTCCTTTATCCGTGGTTGTAAAAAATTGAAAGAAACCGCACGGGGAAACAGAGAGGCGGTTCAGTCACATTCTTTTGCATCAGGAGGATGGCAGCTATCCGGCCCGATCCACCCTTATAAAATTTTCCGGATCCGAAGCCCATGAAATACAGGCTCACAGAAGTGAAGGGGATCAGAGACGTGATGATGGCAATGATGTTTGCGATGGAGGATTTTCTGATTTCCATAATGGATTATCCCGATATACAAGATTTTCCCCCGTAATCGGATAACGCTGGCGTTGAGTGAAAAAATATTTGCACCTGCAATTCCCCCGGCCGACACCATACCGGTGCCGTGCCCCACGCGATCCCTGGCCCAGGCCACGGCCCCGGCGCCGGCGGGGATGCGGGGTCGGCCCGGGCCATCTTTTACTATTTGACAGAACCGGGCATCACAATCGTTTTATCCATCAAGGAATGATGCAGTATCGGTGAAACAATGGCACAATCTGAAAAACCCGGCAATCATCTCTCAAACCCTGTCATGGATACTATCTATGGGAGAAGATCCGTACGGAAATATTCTGACAAAGATGTCCCCGACGAGACCATCAGGGAGATTATCAGGGCAGGCACCTATGCCCCGACCGCCGTCAATAAACAACCGTGGCGATTCGTTGTCATCAAAAACAGGAAACTCATCGATGAGTATGATGAGAGGGCCAAAAAGATCTTCGTTGGCATGTTCAGGGACTCGACTATCCCGGAGCTGGCCGTCTATGCAAAGAACCTGGCAAAACCGGAAGTCCGGATCCTGTACGAAGCGCCTGTTTTCATCCTCGTCTTTGCCTCTCCGGATGGGCTCAACGAACACGACTGCGCTCTCGCAGCAGAGAACATGATGCTGGCAGCGCATTCGCTGGGGATTGGCAGCTGCTGGATTGGGCTTGCAGCCGGCCTCGGCTCCGATGAGGCATTCCTGAAGGAGGCAGGTATCCCGAAGGACCACAAGCTCGTCGCACCGTTAATATTCGGCTACCCGGCGAAAAGCGCCCTTCCGGCACCTGCACGCAATGCCGACGTCATCCTCAAATGGATTTCCTGAAAAAGAGAATATCCTGAGTCGCCCGATCACAGCGCCGGCGGGAATGCGGTGTCAGTCCGCATGCAGCTGCCGGCTCAGCTCCGAGATCGCCATCAGCGTCTTGTATCCCTTGTCCGTAATGATATAATCTCCCCGCTCGTGGCGCTGGAGGATCATACCGGCATCGGTGAGCTTCCGGACATGGAAGAGGAGGTTGCCGCCTTTAAGGCCGGTCATCTGGGAGATATCGGAGAAGGTCCGGGTCTGGACCGAGAGGGATTTGAGGATCTGGAAGCGCTGGATATTTGCCACGGGTTCGACGAGATCCTTCACAACAGACTCATCGGCAATTTCTGCTTTTTCTCCTGCAGGGTCTGCGGCTTTCCGGTAGATCCCGAGGGATTGCATCAGATCGATCTGCTTCTCGAAGAGCCGGTGGACTTCGAGAAAACAGGTATCGCACCGGTCATACTTCCCCTTGCTCTGCATGGTCTTCATCTGCTCGCGGTATGACTGGATGATCTCCTCAGATACCTGACCGTCCCGGATGTGTTGTGAGCTGGTCTGTAAAAATTCCATAAACACCCCGTAACATTTCTCCCGCATTGCGCAGTTCTCCACCATATGGCTGGAGAGATCGGCCTTTGCAGTCTCTACCTGGTGGTCCGTGAAGAGGCCGGCATAATTTTTCTTCAGCTCCCCGAGCACGCCATCGATATGCTGCTGGTTCGCCCGTTCGATAAACCGCCTGAGGTCGGTCCGGAGTCCGGTGATCTCCGTCTTCAGTTCCCGGATCTCTGTTAGTGTTCCCAGTGCTGCTCCCATGATTCTCCGCTTTGTAATGCTGAATGCGTCCAGATGAACGTGAGGGTCATTATTATGCACCTACCCGCGTTGTATATTTTAATGACGCTCAAGTATATATTTGTAACAACCCGACCAGTGATCGGTGAAAAAAATGCCTACATGGAAACCCACAGGAAAAGAAGTATCTAAAGCAAAGGCTGAAGAATCCCTCAAGGCGATCAAGGGCGCATGTTTCGGGTGCGGAACCCACAGTGCCGACTGCTCGATCGCAAAGGCAGCCGGAGAGATCTCCGGCATGATCGGTAATGAGCCGTCCGTGAAGGAACAGATCCATGCACAGATCGCCGGCGCACTCAAAGGCGCAAAGTTCCCGGTCAAGACCCCGAAGGATCTTATTGCCGCATTCCCGAACGGAGCTGATACAACGTGCCAGGTCGGGGACCTGAAGATGACCGCCGGAGAAGCGGGAAAACTTCTCAAAGCATCGGATTTTCCCTTTAAGAGTGCAAAAGCTGTTGCTGATGTGATTGTCGATCGGGCAGGCCTGTAACCCTGAAATCAAAAATCTGTACTGGTGATTAGTCTATGGTAAACCTCACTGCAGAGATGAAAGAAGCGTTCGGAAAGATGAAGATCTTCCCGGTCGCGACCGCATCAAAGGACGGTATGCCGAACGTGGTCCCCATTGGTGTAGTCGAACTTGTCAGCGATGACACGATATGGATCACGGACAACTTCATGCACAAGTCGCTTGAGAACCTTGCGGTAAACCCGAAGATCGCCATCTATATCTGGGGACCGGAGATCAAGGGCTGCTTCCAGATCAAGGGTCTGGCGTCTGTGAAGACGGGCGGCAGGGACTTCGATGCGATGAAGGCGAAGATCAATGCGAAAAATCCCGCAATGCCTGCACGTTCCCTCATTATTGTGAAGATCACTGACGTCTTTGAGTGCCAGCCGGGCCCGAAGGCCGGCAGCAAAATCCTTTAATCTTTTTTGCAGGGACTTACGTATCCAGCGCCACCGGGGAATCCCATTGCGATCTGCGGTGTATCGTCGGCCTCTCGATCATCCGGTGTGTGCCGTGCCCCACGCTAACCCCGGCCCAGGCCACAGCCCCGGCGCCGGTGGGGATGCGGTGTCGCCTGGGCTGCAGAAAGCTGTACCAACGGGTAAGTGCCCGAATTAACGGAGAGAAGAAATCCGGAGGTCAGCCTTAACAGGAATAACCTCTACCTCGTTATCTCCACTGCCACCTCATTGCGTCGCAGAAAACCGGGTGTCCAGGGAGGATTGTACCGCATCAGGAATGGACCGCCGACCGTTTCAAGGGAAGCCTTCTTCAGCCCTTCCATCAGCCGTTCCTCGGCAGAATCCACCTCATCCTGCCGGGCATATCCTCTGAAACGGATGACCGCGATCTCTCTGGCAGGGAGCGTTGTTATCCGTACACGGTTGTCCAGCGGTTCAGGAATATCATCCCGGCTTTGTCCCGGAGGCATTACGAATGACATCGACCTGGCATCGGATACTACCGGCGCTGTCATCGCGATCTGGCGGGAGGTGATCACCGGTGATGTCATCGATATCTTGTTCTGCGTATGGTTTCTGCCGGTGATGAACGCGAAGAGCAGGTTGAAGCCCGCATCATCCCCGTCATTATCAACGGTCGCGAGTACAACAGACGGGTACTTCCGGAACTCGATCTCTCCTGCTGTACCGGTAATTTCATAAGGAATCGTTTCGGTCATGATGAAAACTCATCTCCTAGTCGAGGTATATCCCGGGGAGCCCTCAGGGATGGTGAGGTTATGAGACCCGGTCGATGATTGCACTATTTCAACAGGCTCTCCATCTTTTTCGGATCATACCCGAAAATAAATTCGCCTCCAATCTCAACGATGGGTGCCCCGAGGTGTCCGGTCTTATCGATGATCATGGCTCTGGCCGCATCATTGGAAGCCAGATCGATCTCTTCGAAATCCACGTGCTTTGCCGTGAGGAATTCCTTGATCTCATGGCAGTTATGGCAATGGGGTGTTGAATACACTTTGACGTTATCCGCAGTTCCCCATACCCGGTCAATGAATGCCTTTCGCCCGGAATAGGTTTTGTACAGCTCATATTCCCGGGGTTTTTTCTCTGCATAGTTCTGGTGGTATTCTTCGGCCGGATAGAAATTCTTATACGGCCGGATCCCGGTTGCAACGGGCTTTTTGAACTTCCCGGAATCATCGAGATGCTTTTTTGAGATCTCCGCAACCCGTTTCTGCTCCTCATCATGATAGAATATGGCAGTTTTGTACTGGGATCCCCTGTCAGCGAACTGCCCCTCGGAATCGGAAGGATCGATCTGTTTCCAGAATACCTCGAGGAGTTTCTCAAACGAGATCTTCTCCGGATCGTACGTGACCTGCACCGCTTCGAGGTGCCCTGTCTTACCTGAGGAGACTTCCTCATAGCTGGGATCCGGTTTTGTCCCGCCGGCATAACCCGCCACGGCATGAGTCACTCCCTCGATCTTCTGGAACGGCGGCTGCATACACCAGAAGCAGCCTCCTGCAAATGTTGCCTGCATCATTTTTTTGTCCATGGAATTCCTCTCCTGTTCATCGGAAGGTGAGGGTAAACAGCCGGATACCGGACCGCGGTTGACGGCTGGGTTGAAATCCTTTGGGACTTCACATGGGGAGCCCGTATGTCATGAAATGCCATTTCCACTCTTAATGGTTATGATAGTTCACTCCTGGGCAGTCCGTACAGCCGTTGCAGCCCCGGCGCCGGCGGGGCTCTCCCACACCGGCACGGGAATTGCGCTGTCACCTCATTAAGGTAAAAAAAGTGGTACGTGAAAATTCTCAGGTCAGATAATTGTTATAATTGCTGGCGATTGCCGATTGGGAAATGGCCTGGTTGTAAAATGTTATCTGGCTCATCCCGCCGGTGTAATAAAAGTCGTTCGCCGAAGATGCAGCGTTCTGTTTTCCAATCGTGATCCCGTTGTTCACATTATTGAGGTGGACCCCGGTGAAGCTGCCGGGGAGTGTGGAACAGGACGGGGGATTGGTGCAGCTCCCTATAACATTGGAAAGGGGTGTGTTGCTTTGTGAGAGGGTATACTGCTGGGCCACACCATTGACATACACTACAGGTACCCCACCGGCAGTAGTAGTTACTGCAACATAATTCCACTGACTGTTGGCGATGGATCCGGCTGGCGTTACAATATTGTAATGCTGACCGGTACTGCTATCCCCCCATTCAAAATAGAGCTGGTTTCCCATCTGTGCAAGCTGGTAATTATCGTTTTCAACATTTGACGAGCTGATATATCCTTTTCCGACGAGATTTCCCCAGTTGCTGCCGGATCCGCTCAGGGGCCCGGTCGCAGTCGTAGGATCGATCCAGAGAGAGAGCGACATATCCCCGGTGAATGCAAGGCCGGCATTATCCTGCCCTGAAACGTACGATGATCCGTTGAAGTAGAATGCGTTGGTTCCGCCCGGACCTGGAAGTGGCGTCACCCCGTAATTGGTAAAGGGTATCTGGTATCCGGAGGAGTTTACCAGGTTCCAGGAGCCATTGGCCCACGTCGTTGTTCCGGCCAGCGGATTGATACCCGATCCGCCTCCTCCGACATTTACGTTCATCTGGGTAAGGGGAACATTTGCAGTATTATCGATCATCCTGATTGTCCAGACGCCACTGGTAAATGGCCGGATCTGGGATGCCGCAGCGAGAACTTTCTGCTGCGAATCGGTTATCCACATATTGTAGTTCTGATCCTGGTAGATGAACAGCGGTGTGCCAAAATTATTTGCCGTTGATGAATAATTCAGGACACGCGTATTATAGTTATTCCCATTTGGATCGGCCAGGACGAATGATGCCACAGGGTATCCTGGTGGAATGTGCGATTGACCGGTGAGATAATATTTCTCGCCTGCTGCGGGCAATGCATACATAATCCGGGTGTAAGCCGAATTGCCCAAAGGAACCTGCACCGTCCCGGCTGTGGCAGCGATATATGCGGTCTTCTGGACCGGGCCGACGATGCCAAACAGTAACATTGCTACTATGGCCGTCAGGAGGACCACCAGAGCAATCATGAGGATAACACCGATCAGGGTACTGACCGCGGTGTCATTCCGGGGAGACGGGGACGCCGGCTGTGAGATGCAGGGTGGTTTCATGAACTTCTCGTGCAGGATTGATGGTGGGGCGTTCATTTGTCCGGCATTTCCGTGGAGTCGGAAGGCCCGGCACTCTTTTTCGAGAGGGCGCATTCCCGGCAGTAGGTGTAAAGAGAACTCCGGTACCGGCAGGTGCACAATTGATCCGGGGATTGTTTCCTCTTCCTCTGTGAATAGATTACGATCCCCGCGGCAATGAGCGAGGCCAGGATCAGAGCCACGGTTACAATAATTATCGTAAGGGCTCCTGGCGAGATGAACAGAAGCAGGACCAGGATCAGTGCGGCAGCAGTGAGTGCCCCCAGGCAGATGCCGATGTTGAGTCCGCCCTCCATCCCAAGGCGGTATGAAATTTTTTTGAACATGGGATAACCTGTGTTCTGGAAATATCAGTATTTATATGTACAGGTAATGACGACATTGCATGCCAGGTCCGGTGTTGATTTGACTTTTGGTGCAGAACGGGAAATTTACTGCAATGCCTGAAGAGACTGGAGTTTTCACCGGGGTCATTTTTTGGAAAATGTCTTTGAAAAAAATTTCACGGTACCGGGAACTTTCTTACCGGGGCTGCCCGTCCCCGTCATCCTTCGTTATCCGGTCTTCTCTTCGAAATTTACACCCCTCCTCGTCGGCCCCTTCAATCCCCCGGTTTCGTGCCCCACGCGATCACCGGCCCGGCCACAGCCCAGGGGCCGGTGGGGATGCGGTGTCGGCCGGGCGCCGGCAGTGATTTGATCCATTCGGGCATACGATGCCCGGAATATTTATTATTTTTTTAGTCATATGATATTATCAGCTATGAAATACCGTTATGCAGCCATCCCTATTTCTCTCATTGCGGTCATGTTGATCTGCACAGGCTGCGTATCAACGGAAACCTATCCTTCGTATCTTTCTGCGACATCAACGTACGATCTACGGATCATTGCCGACGGCCCGGTAACAAACGCCACGTTCTGCATCCCCCTCCCGGTGAAAAACGGAATACCTATGGTCGGGTCCCGCCCCCTGTCTCCGGAGGATTTCCGAAAACCCGGATTTACGGTATCGTTCACGCAGACCCCACCGGATTATCCATACTCCGGGAAAATTTCCGATACAGGATCCACTGCATGGTTCGTAACGATCAGTGCCGATAGCTGGCCGGCAAATGGCTATGATCTCGAAATAGCAAATGGCTCTCACCACCTCTCTTCATCCCGTGGTTTTCTTGAGACCCGTACGCCTATTGGGAACGAATCCGTCCTGCAGCCCAAGCTGAATTTTTCCGCGCCGATCCTGGAACCAGAGGGAGTTCTCTTTACCACCCTTACCCGGTATAAAAATGCGGGATCCTTCCCTCAGACGGTTCCGGCCTACGAGGTCTATTTTGCGAATCGCAATACCTCCCTCCAGTTCTCTACAGAAATCGAAGGTTCGAACATGTGGCTTGAAGGACCGGATCAGTGGCGTGACAACTGGTACTCCGACTCCATAAATATCCGGCTAAGAGGCAATGGAACCGGCTGGTATCCGGTCTCGCAGTACACCATTGACGGAGATTTCTGGCCGGCATACGGGTACTACCCGGATCTTGCCCGGCCCGAATGGCAGAAACCACTTACCTGACGGCAGGATCTCAGGTGTCATACAGGGCCCGGATAGGATAAGTGAACTACATTTATTCCATCATGTTCCGCCCCGCGATCTCGTATAGTATCATCGGCCCCGCAAATCTCCCGGTGCCGTGCCCCACGCGATCCCCGGCCCGGCCACATTCCTGCAACATCAGGACCGGGTAAACTTTTACTTCAAAAAAATCTGAAATGAAAAAATATATTACCTTGCCCTGTTCATTCTAATTCAACAAAATTTGAAATGGGTGGGACCATGGAAGCACAAAGATCATCGAATGGCTGCGGGGCCGAAGGGAAAACCCGGATCATCTATGCCTGCTCCGGCATAGGATCGAATGTCGGTCAGCTGGCAAATGCGGCAGCATGCCAGCTGGCCCGTGAAGGATTTGCCGGCGGGTCCTGCCTGGCCGGTGTTGGCGGTGGGATTGAGAAACTGGTCGGCATGGGAAAGGCAGCGGACGAGCGGGTTGTGATCGATGGCTGCCCGGTCGCGTGTGCGAAGAAGATCATGGAAGATAAAGGACTTGCCATAGACCGTTACATCCTGATCACGGAACTCGGGATCCTGAAAACTCCCGGCCCGGAATTCTCGGAAAGCGATCTGATCAGGGTTGTTGCTGCTGCCCGGGCTGGCGGCAGATGAATCCGTGTCCACTATTACGGGGTTATCCATGAATTTTGAAACAAAACACCTCTCATTCCTCGACCGGTACCTGACCCTCTGGATCTTCCTTGCCATGGCGGTCGGTATTGCAATCGGGTACCTCTCCCCCTCCGTGCCGGCCATGATCACCGGCCTCTCGGTCGGAACTACCTCGATCCCAATCGCAGTCGGGCTCATCCTCATGATGTACCCGCCGCTCGCGAAAGTGAGATACGAGGAACTCGGCAAAGTGTTCACGAACAAAAAAGTGCTCGGCCTCTCCATTGCCCAGAACTGGATCGTCGGCCCGGTCCTGATGTTTATTCTCGCCGTCATTTTCCTCCGTGACCAGCCGATGCTGATGTACGGCCTGATCCTCGTGGGCATCGCCCGATGCATCGCGATGGTCATTGTATGGAATGATCTCGCTGAGGGCGACTGCGAATACTGTGCGGCCATCGTGGGCCTGAATTCAATCTTCCAAGTTTTCTTCTATTCGATCTATGCCTGGTTCTTCATAACGTATCTCCCTCCCCTGCTCGGCATCGGTGCCGGATCAGCAGTCTCGATAACGATTGTCCAGATCGCGGAGAGCGTCTTCGTCTATCTCGGCATCCCGTTCCTTGCCGGCATGATTACCCGGTATGCCCTGCTCCGCGTAAAGTCAAAGGCATGGTACGAGCAGGTCTTCATCCCGAAGATCTCGCCGATCACGCTCATTGCCCTGCTCTTCACCATCATCGTGATGTTCTCGCTCAAGGGCGGGTATATCGTCAGCGTACCGTTCGATGTCGTGAGGGTGGCTGTTCCATTGCTCTGCTACTTCGTGATCATGTTCTTTGCAAGCTTCTGGATGTCCTGGCGTCTGGGAGTCGATTACGCAAAATCGGCGTCACTCTCATTCACTGCTGCCTCCAACAACTTCGAGCTGGCAATTGCCGTTGCCATCGCTGTCTTTGGTATCGCATCACCGGCGGCTTTTGCTACCGTCATCGGCCCTCTCGTCGAAGTACCGGTGCTGATCGGGCTCGTGAACGTTTCGCTCTGGATCAGGGAGAAATGGTATGGCGGAGCCGCGGGGACATGCGGGTGTGACACTCCATGACCGGAAGGAAGAAGATCCTGTTCATCTGCACCCACAACTCCGCCCGCTCCCAGATGGCGGAAGGGTACATGAATGCAAAGTACGGGGACCGTTACGAGGTATTCAGTGGCGGTACCGAAGCAACCCGTGTCCACCCGATGGCAATTGAAGTCATGAAAGAGATCGGGATCGATATCTCCGGGCACCGGTCGAAACTCATCGATGAACATTATGGAAAGGGAATCGGGACGGTCATCACTGTTTGTGATTCGGCACAGAAAGCCTGCCCGTTCTTCCCGGGCGCAGAGGAAGAAATTCACCAGAGTTTTCCGGATCCCTCGGCATTCTCCGGGTCCGATGAGGAAATACGGGCCGGGTTCCGGCAGGTACGGGATGAGATCATCCGGTGGATTGATGCGACATTTGGAAACGCTGAATAAATCCCCACTTCACGGGGTTCAGAAATATAGTGCATTTTTTTGATTCAACCTTCGCGATCTTCCCGGTGCATCGTCGGCCCCGCAAATCCCCCGGTGCCGTGCCTCCCGCCACACCGGCCCAGGCCACAGCCCCTGCTACCAAAAAAAAGCTGATGAGTAACATTGAGGCTCAATGATGATCGGATCAGCAATTATTGCCTGAATCAATAATCTGGAGTATGTTACAATAAATATCGTGGGTGAACTGGATAATTTGGCCAATCATATCCGTTCTGATTCTTTTTCCATTGTCATACGCGTACGAAATGGCGTTACCCTGGTCATCAGTATCACTGGTTGTCCAGCCGTTGTCGTCATAGGTAATTTTCTCCCGGCGTGACGGGTATGTAACCGTCGTCGTGTGGTTATTTACATCGTAATCAATACTGGTTATAGGTTCCAGAGGGTTGTCTTGACTGATAACGCGTCCATACCCGTCATAGGTGTTATGGATAACCTGGATCCCACTGGAATTTGTTATGGAGGTCATCCAGTGGTTATTATCGTATGTATAGCTGAATTCTCGTCCCATTGGATCGGAAATACGGATCAAATTGCCATTTTCATCATAGCTATAGCTCGAATTTCCGCCGGTTGGATCGGCAATTGAAACGATCCGTTCCTCAGGACTATAAGTTAAGGTCAGGTCTCCGCCGGAGGAATCCGTCACTCTGGTGAGGTAATTGCCGGTATAGGTAAGATGTATGGTATTTCCGTTGTTATCCGCGATAGTGATCAGTTTACCGTCATTTGTAAAAAGATACTGAGTCTGATTTTTCTTTTCAAGGGTATAGGAACCATCGGTATTTTTGGTTAATCTGTCATTGTCTAAAACGGGTGGAAAATAGGTACCTCCGAGTATAAAGGTAAAAACATCTATTTTGCCGTCTTCCTCACGCACGGCAACATTTCCCGGGCCCCCGTAATCAAAAAACAGGTGCATGTTGTAAGTAAACGTCCACCCCTGCCCGAACGGTCCGCCGGAAGAATCCATTGAATTGTAATTCCGGTCAATGGTCAGGTTCAATCCGCTCCCGGGGATGAAGAGGTCCTGATGATGGTAAAAATAGTTCCCGGTTACCAGATTTATCGGGTCTGCGGAAGAAGGGGAATTTGCATGTGACGCTGGTGAGCCCCACGTGACATAGGGCAATAAACCACCACCAGTCGGACACGGAGGGAGGAATCCGTCAGGAGCACTACAGACATTTTCTGGTTTCGGTGTCAAAGCCAGGACATGCGCAGAAACGAGGGTTGCCAACAATACTGCAAAAAATAAGACTTTAGTATTATCCCCGGCCATGGATTTTTTCCCACACTTTTTTTCTCATAATGAAGCAATTTTTGAGGATTAATTCAATAATGGAAGAGTTTCGGCGTATACAAAGTAAGCCCCTGTTTTCCGCCTAAAACAGATTCTTGATCAATTTTCAAGTTCATTATATATTTATATTTTCTTTTATCAGGTCCTGTCAGATCTTCGATAGTTATTGAATTTTAACACGTCGGTATGTTCGCGGTGTATCGTCGGCCCCGCAAATCCCCCGGTGCCGTGCCCCTCGCGATCACCGACCCGGACACAGCCCCGGCGGGCTATTCAGATACACCGGGGAAATCATGATGATGGGGGTCGCAACCCATGATGCAGACCGTTCGGCATAACCCGGAATACCAGTGACCCGGCCCGCACATTGCCTCACACTGATCCCAGCAGCTGATGCCGGAATCATGCAACCCCGCAGCATTCGATGATGCCATGCACTGCAGCTGTGCAGAGGCATGGTCGGTAACAAAGAACGTACTTGTGAAAAGCCCTGCAAACAGGAGGAGGCAGAGGCACCCGGCATATTGTTTCATTTCACCTTTCATTATGAAATTCACTTAACGGTATTTTCTGGTTTCCGGTTCCTTAATGGTGGTCATGAGTGAAATTTTTTTTTCAGTAATCACAGGAAGCGGTGGAATATGCCGGAACGTGAGGTCTCCTGTGGATGTTTGTAAAAAAATGCCCGGTGCCCGGTGTTTTACTGCCAGAAAATGAATACTATAATAATTCATCCGGTGTAGTCTTACTCAATGGATGTAACCGTCCTGATGATGGATCCCGGAATCAATATCTTTGTCCAGAATTTCTCCGTGCCTCTCACGCGTTTCTTATCCCCGGGAGAATTTCTCGATTCCACGCCCTGGTATTTACTTATCATCTCGGTAATCTACCTGGGCCTTCATCCCCGTCACGGGATCCGGCTCGCCGTGCTGATCGGGCTGACTGCCGGGATCAACGAGGCGCTGAAACTCGCCTGGCACCTGCCGCGCCCGTACTGGGTTTCCCCGGAAGTGAAGGTGTTCGCACATCATCCGTCATTCGGTTTTCCCTCGGGAGCGGCGATGTACGGTGCGGTGATCTACGGGTACATTGCAATGGTTGTACGGCGCTGGTGGGCGGTCCTGATATGTGCATTCCTGCTCATAGCTGCGGCGGGTATGCGGGTCATTGTCGGCGCACATTTTGTACTGGATATTTTCGGGGGCCTGTTCTTCGGTTTTTTCCTTCTTCTCCTCTTCTTTCTGGAGGAACCCCGGATGGAGAACTATGCAGGGAGTTTATCCCGGGCCGGACGTTTTTTCTGGATACTGATCCTCGCAGCACTACCACTCCTCCTTGTTATTCCTGCATACCTTTCGATCGGGGAATGGCAGGTGCCGGCATCCTGGATCGCGACTGCCTTCCGGCAGACCGGGATGGAGATTAATCCGGTCTCCATCCAGTATGCATGGGGCGCAACCGGTATCATCCTGGGAAGCCTGACCGGGTATGAAGTCCTCCAGTCCTTTGGTGGATGGGCACCCCCGGCAGACCGTGTACGGAGAGGGGTGGTCATTCTTGCAGGCACCGCTTCCGTGCTTCTGCTCAACGGGATCATCTTCGCGATCAGATCGGCTCTTGACCTCCCGGTTCCATTCGATCAGAGCGCCGGTGTTCTCACGATGATACTCGTATTGTTCTGGCTTACCTGTTGTGTACCGCTGATCGCCCGAAGAGCGGGGTTTGCATCCGAGGGGTAAATACTGCAACTGGTGATGAGTGAAAAAAATTGCTGCTGTTATTCTGCTGAAAGCCGCCGAAATCCATGGAATACATAATATTGCTGAGATGACCTCGCGATCTTCCCGGTGTATCGTCGGCCCCGCGATTACAGACATACCGTGCCCCTCCGTGATCACCGGCCCGGCCACAGCCACAGCCCCGGCACTGGTAACGCAAACATTAATCTGGCGAGAAATTCTCTCTCTTGACAATGATATGGGTTGATGCAGGATCCGGACCTGCGGCACCATACCTGAACGGGGTGAAAAACTGAAGCCTGGAAGATTGTCTTTTTTCGCAGCTGTAACAATAATCATTTTTATCGTACTCTCCAGCGGTTGTCTTGACAATGCGTCGAATGGCAGTTCCGGGGGGAGCAGCGGGAGTCCGGGTTCCCCGTCATCGGGTTCTTACCCCGGAGACATGTCCACCGTACCGGCGGAGAGCCTCACAGGCTGCCCGGCCCAGAGTGACCTGCAGTGCTCCGGATGGATAGACGTAAACCGCTGCCAGATACAAACCTGCGACTGCTACGACAGCGGTATCGATAAAGATGCTGCTGCAGGCTATTATCACACCTCGGACAATGCGTACTTCCGCTGTTCCGGCGCCGGCCAGAGCATCGACTGCACGGCCGCCGCAGAGGCAGCTTCCCAGCACTGTATGTAATGGGTGGTTCCCTTCCGGAAAAAGGGATACGGGACGGTTCTGTGCAGCACGCGGAGACCGGCCAGCGCCCGGTCAGATTGCGAGGGCGAAGAGCAGGAGCCAGGGTTTTCCTTCCGGCAATCTTCACGGGTATCGTCGGCCCCGCAAATCCCAAGGTGCGGTGACCCATCTCCACCGGCCCGGTCACAGCCCCGGGACCGGCAAGGGTGCGGGGTCGCCCCGGTCTCACGGGTGAAAATAATTTTTCACTCAACGCCAGCGTTATCTCCTTTTCAAAATATGTACCTGTAACCGGTACGGATTGATGTGAATATTCCGGGTTCTGCACCACGCAGCCCCGGAGAGAATAATCCTGTACCAGGTTCGGAGGCAGTAAAAAATGTCCAGGCACACTACGACAACTTTTGCCATCATCGCGCTGATCCTTATCGCCGGAATACCCCTGGTATCCGCAGGGAATTTTGTCCCGTCAAGGGTTATCCAGCAGGGAGACACCGTATATATCGGAGATGCGAACCTGAATGTGACCGCGGCCCTGAACAGCGCAGCAGGAAAGGGAGCCGTGTTTACGAAGCCGGACCTGACGGTTATCGGCTGGTGGGCATCTGCAGCAATGATCGAAACCTCTCCCCCGACCAAGACCATCAACCTTGCCGGCAGGGACACCAGCTTCCAGGTTACACCCGCGGACTTCGTGGGCTACACCGGACCCTGGTACCTCCTGGGATCGGATGGACGGCTGGCAAATGACAACGCCCTGGTATTCCGGGTGAAGAAGGTGTGGTACTAAAAGATCCGGACTTCACCCGTTTTTTCTCCCGGGGTGGTCCTGTTGCATTGGCGGCTGGTAAAAAATATTTCATCCCGGTCTCACTATCCGTTCAGCTGCCTGTGTAACAGCACCCTCCGGATTAAACAGCAAAAATTATTGCGGGGGCATAACCGAAAAAAAAATTTCACTCATCACCACCATTAAACATCCCAAACAAGAAAATACCCTTACGAGGATTTCATGACGAAGAGGGAAGTGAACCAGAATATACTGTGTCTTTGCCTGTTTTTATCTGCAGGGATTCTCACAAGTACTTTTGCTGGTACTGCGGACACAATTACGCAGCAGCAGTGCCTGACACCATCGAATGATGCGGTGTTCCCGGCGAACGACGGCAACTGCTTCGATCGGTGTGAGGAAGAGTGTAAGCCGGGTCACTGGTATTCCGGGTTGTGCAGATTTTTCTGCCGCCTGGGTTGTACACCACTTTACCCCACGGCGTAAGAATTTCCGGATCGTATGAGAAAAAAACCGTGAAAATTTTCCAAGAAACCTGCCTTTATACCATTACGGGCGAATGGTGAATTATGCAGACAACATTGCCCTGCATCTTAAGATAACCTGATAAAATGGAGTGAAACAATCATGTGTCAGAAACTCGGAGAATCGGTAACCGCGCCTCTCACCGGGGCGTCGGGTGTCGTAACATCATCGGACGGAGCTGTAGTCACGAACGCGTTATGCAGCAGGACAGACTGCCCTTCCTACGGGAAATGGTGGTGCCCCTTCACGGGATGGTAAACAACGCTTTTCTCGGAACTTCCTGTTTTCCATTGTCCGCCGGGTTTAATGTGTGCCTGAGACCGCTGCCTTTCCGGCACATTTGCCCCCCGGCCCAATTGCTCGTAATTCACCCGGCAAGCTCCGCAGTCCCCCGCCCTGCGCACGATCTTATCTCATCAGAATACGCTGACCCCCCGGTGCCGGCGGCGATGCACTTCCGGCCGCACTTCCGGCATAGGATCCACGGCAGCTGAGGTGGCATATCCCGCCGGATGGCGACGTTACAGTATTTTTATATAGTAAATGTCCATACATTTACACATGTTCCTTCCAACGAATGAGAAACAATTCGGCTTCTGGAAGATGCGGCGCACCGGGATGCCGAATATTTCCATAGCCAACGAGCTCGGCATCACGCGGCAGGGTGTATCGCAGGCGCTCCGCGTTATTGATGAGAAGATCGAGGCCTCGATGAGGGAGATGGCGCAGGCAAACAAGATCCAGATCGGGAAGATCGATGTGGAGAAGGGTGTCCTTTTCGGCCGGTCTGTCCCGTTCCGGACTGCGGCGTTCATCTTTGTCTCGGAAAAACACGGCCTGCAGGTCTGGTACGAACACGAAGGAGACTGCGGGTCCTGCGATGAGTACACGAAGTGCGTCGGGGTCATCCAAGACTTTGCAGCCGAACTGGGGATCCGGATCACGAAGACCTCTGCTCCAACGAAGATGGCAGAAGAACTGCTGGAAAAAATCAGGGGGATGGAATGACATGACCGGGCAGCAGGAATCGTTCAGATCATGGCTCGGGCTCTGCCCGAAATCTCCCATGATGCAGGCAACGCCGGCGGTACTGATGAGCCGGCCCGAAACTGCAGAGGTCCCCGTCCCTGATGGCAGCGGACCTGTTGGCAGGCCCGGCCGGATCCGGGACGGCATCAGTATCGCAGCTGCGAGCCTGAGGGCACTGGTCAGGGACCGGCAGCTGCTCTGGTTCATGTCCCTTGCCGGGCTCGTCATGCTCTTCCTGGTTCTCGCGGAAGGGTGGAGCCACCGCTACATTGATCCGGTATTCCCGATTACGTTCCTTATCTGGGACAGAACCTTTTACCTGGACCTGCAGTACCTGTGGGTTGGCATCCCCCTCGGGAACTCGCATTATATCTTTTACTTCGGGCTCTTCCTGATCGAGCTGGCCTGCTTCTCCGGTTTCATCCTCGTGCTGACCGGCCTCATCCTGTACCGGGCCGGCAACCGTGAAAGAACACCGGTCACGTTCCGCGAGGGACGTTCCGTTGTCCGTGCATCCCTTGGCTCCCTTGCGGCCCTGTCCTGGGGAATGGCACTTATCGCGACCGTTGCCTATGAGCTTGTTTTCGACAGCCTGCTTTTTGCCGGCATCATCCGCAGCATCATGGAGCTCTTCTGGCTCCCCTTTGCGTACTACGAGCCGCAGAACTGGACCCTGGCCGCGATCTTCTCCTCCGCGAATTTTTTCAGCCTTGAGATCATGGCCATCAACCTCCTCCTGTTCCTGTCTGCTCTTTACGTTGTGCCGGCAATCGTGCTGGAAAAGAAGGGACTTATTCCTGCCCTTGCAGGATCTGCATCCCTGTTCCGGCGTACCTGGCGCGAAGTGCTTGGGTGCCTCATGGTTTTCGGATGTATTGTCCTTGGCGTCTTTGCTGTCGGGGTCCTGATCGGCCAGTCCCCTGCCCTGCTCAACCATGACTATGACTTCTTCATATCCCGTGCACGGGGGTACCTGCCGATGATGGCTGTCTGTTACGGGTTCCTCGCTGCCTGCTGGGTTATGATGGCTGCGGGTTTTACTGCAGCGGGTGTTGCGATTGCAGATCTCTACAAGGCAGGAAAGAGCAACGGGATTTCCGGTATACCGGAAGGCGACTAAAAAACTGGAACTTGTCTCATGACCCGGGTAACTGAAATTGCCGGGTACGAGCCTGGCCTGTAACGGAAGGCACCGGCCCCGTGCCCCGTGATCCCCGGCCCGGGCCACAGTCCCCGGCGCCGCTTCCACCCCCGGCGTGGTGGAGGAAATAAACACGTTAAGTATATGTGCAGATCCTGAGCTTTGCCTCGCAGGTGGCTGGACAGGAATCTCCGCCGCCGCCAATCTTACAGAACATGATACATACATAATAATCAGGCAATCTCCAGAGGGGGAAATAACAAAAAGGTCTGACATCAGCGGCCGGATTCAAATTCCCCGGATCTCCGGTAATGGTGAGTAATCCCCGGTCCCCGTGAGATGTACCTGCCACCGGCAGGTTCTCCTTTGCCCCCGCGCCAACCTTTTCCACCGCTCCGAACCCTGCGGAGACGGATCCCACAAGTGCCAGCAGGAGCATGCCGCAGGCCAGTTTTCTGAGTACTCCATCCATGTAATCTTCCTCTGGGGAAGTGTAAGCCGCGTGGGGTATAAGGGCAGCGTTGGGTGAAAAGATCTTTTAAGTTATGGGATTCTGTCATGCATGATCATTTCCTCCACATGATCCGTCACCACTGTTGACATCGAATAAAAAAAGAGAAAATTATCCCGGCACGAGCTCGGCGAATTTGAGCGCATTGTGGGCACCGTCATGGTAGCTGATGGCGGGGAGGCCGGTCACCGGGTTGATGGCAATGGAGGTGCAGGCTCCGACATTGCCGGTATCGACCGTCTGCAATTCCCAGTAGTCCGAGGGAGTGTCCCGGCTGGCGAGTTTCAGTGACCCGGCAGCGTGGTCCTCGTAGGAGATGTACTCCCGGTCGTTCCTGTCCAGCACAAGCGAGGTCCAGTCCATGTCTCCCTGGTCGACGGTCTCGTAGGACCACTTCCCGCTGCTGTTGCGGGAAGCATAGCGGAGGCCGTTGTTGCTTGCGTCATGCGTGTTCTGGTTCCGGTAACTGATGTGCGGGTTATCGTGCGAGTCAACGGCGATCGAGGGGAAGTAGCCGGTGTCCCCCCAGTGCTGGGCAGCGTCAACGATGGTTACCGGATTGGTACTGTCCTCCTTATTCTCAATCAGAACCAGGTCAGCATAATCACCGTTATTGCGGAACGCGATAACGGGGTGGTTTGTTGAAGTCAATGCCAGTGATGGCTCATGGCACCGGGGATATGAATCCAATCCCCCCTGTAAACTCAGAATTATAGTTCCCTGCTCGAGCCCGTCTATGTATTTTATCCCCGGAGTCACGTAATCATAATCGGCTACTGCGACATGCGGGCCACCAGATGTGTCAAACCGCAACGAGTATTCATTGGCAAAAACCGGTGACGGTGTTGCAGGCATAAAACCCTTGATCGTTACCCGGTCATAACGCCATCCTCCCGGAGTCCGGGAAGCATACCACAAATCCGGGTGGCCACCTGGAATATGGCTGTCGGAATAGAGGAATGTCGGTTCTCCGGTTCGCGGATTGAGAGCAATGGAAGTTCGTTCGGTCCCGATGGCACCCGCCACGGTGGCGAGGCTCCATGTATCACCGTTCCGGGTGGCGTACCGCACGCCGCCCCAGCCGGCCGAATAATAACTGATGTGCGGAGTACCGTCGCTCCCGATCGCGAGCGAGGTGTACAGGCCGCCATCTTTGATGCGGTTGTTATCCGTGGTATTGTCTACGGTCGTGATCTTCCAGCGATACAAGGGGTTTACCTTCACGGTGATGATGCAGATTCTGTTATTGCCGGGATTATCCGCATCCGAGAACCTGAAGGTGAGCGGGAAGGTACCGATGGAATCTGCCCTGAACAACCACTGATATGTCTTAGAATTCCGCGTGAAAGGGAGCGTTGCGTTGTCCTCGACCGTGACCCCATCACCGGAGGTGAGGGACCAATGGGTATTTTTCCCTACTGCGCCGAGGGAAACCATTACCAGATCGTTCTTTGTGATCTTTTTTGTCTGGCCGTTATCAGATTCGGTGAAGTGGTACTTGTACGTCCAGTTTGCGATCTCGTTTACCGGACTCACTTGGGGTTCAGCGGCCAGGGTCTGTTTCTCATCTGCAAGCACCGGCGATAGTATGCCGGCCAGCAGGAACACGAGCATGACAACGGCCAGGAAATGGGTGGGTGCGGATCTTGTTTTTCTCATATGTCTTCACGTTCCTTCACGCGGATCGGGGGCCCTGTCGGGGCATGGCCCGCCGCAGGCAGATACTATTATCTCGGGAGCCCGGGCTCATAATGACGGCGTTGAGTGAAAAAAATGCTGCAGTATCCGGTTGCAGGCAACGACACATCGGTTGCCTGTTGCCGTTCGATCGGATTTATCCTGCGATCTGCATACAGCATCGTCAGCCTCACCCCGATACAGCTGCGCCCCACGCGATCTCCGGCCCGGCCACTGCCCCGGCGCCGGCTGCGGGGACCGCTTCCCCCCACAATGGAATTGCCCGGCCGCCAAACCGGGTCGAGCCGGGCAGATCGCAGGGGGCAGATTTTTCCCGTGTTAATGAGCCGCCACGGGGGGAGGGGCAGACCTCGCAATGTGCAGACAATTCCGGTTGCCTCTTGGGAAGTTCCCATGTGGTACGTTCCGTTGTTTTATCACTACGTGAGTCAAGATGCATCCCATGCAGGAAACAGGATGAGCGTTTTCCGGTTTGATAAAAACTCTGCTCCGACCCAGGACCAGTACGAGCGGTATATGATTGGGGAGATCGATAAGAAACACTTCGGCCCCAAAGGGGAGATAGTGCTGATTGAATACCCTGACGCCGTGTACCTCAGGGACGACCGGGAACATAACGGGATCCTCTATACCGGTTCAAAGGATAAGCACAAGGCCTATGATGAGGTGAAACGGCTGATGATCCGGAACGACCACGAACGTCATGCCTCAACAGGAAATGCATGAAAAAAGCGTGAAGGATCACGTATTCCCAGACACCCGCTTTACATCCCCCTGGCATGACGGATGCCCCCCTCACGCCAACGGTTGCGGCCAACGATCAACCTGGGACCCCGTCAGAGATCATGGATGTCCGGATGGGAGTAGCTCTCCCTCCTGTATTGGCAGGAGGGGGTACCCGCACTCCGCTTCCCCTGCCCCTCCACTACCGGCCCGGCCACAGCCCCGGCAGCGATTTCTTCCCCTCTGCCCGGGTGGCCGGAATACATGATTTCTCACATTGATCAAAAAAGAAAAAAATTAATGCCTGTCGTTCGCTTTTTCACACCAGTGCCCATGCTGCCTTGTTCTCCGGGTCGAGGGTGACAACAACGGCTGCCTTCCTGATATCGATTGAGGCCGGGACTTCATAGATGAGGAACCCGTCTGCGGCATTAGCATCGCCCGGCATGACAAAACCGGTCACGCCACCTCTCCCGAAATCGTAATCATACGGGGACCCAAGACCGTTCGCAAAGGTGAAATGCGAACCGCTGACGGGACTGTATGCATAATCCTTCCCATCATAGTTCACGATGATCTGGCCGGTTGACAGGGCACCAAGGCTGGTTGTCCCGGTATTAGTGAGCCGGGCGTAGACGAACAGGAATACGTTGCCTTCTGCCGGATTCTGGGTATTGTACCCGTACTGTGTGCTGAGGAGGGTATCGCCGGCTTTCAGCTGTTCTCGGGCGCTGTTGAACGTGGGATCTGTCCAGCTGTAATTTGGCAGGATTTTGACCTTATAGACAGTTATCGTGCCGGTCCGACCTGCCTTCCCGAATGTTACCATCTGGTTAAGGGCAAGCGTACCGGGATAGGGTGAAACTGTGGGTACTGGCGTCGCGATGGTCGCCGGGGGGGTTGATACCGTGGTTGGGATAGCCGATTGTGGAGGTGCAGGTTGCGAAGAGCTGGTGCACCCGGCGCAGAAGATTAGTACCAGGGTGATTCCAAGAATTCCCAAAATATGGACTGGTTTCATAGGGAGACGATTATTATCTGCAGTTAAAATGGTTTGGTTGTATTGCAAGATGTGTACTATGCGTGGATTGGTTATTTCAGCCCTCTTATTGTTTGAAAACCCGACAGATACCGTGATATTCCCGGTGAGATCGGAGTTACAGGATATTTTTTTTGTCTTATCCCGGGTTTCCGCCCTCGCGATCATCAGGGAGTGTCGTTGGCCCCATCAATCCCCGGCCCTGTACCCCCTGCGCTCCCCGGACACTACCCCGGCGACGGCAGCAATGTCCTTCCCGGACGGGGCAGATCACCCGATATTTTCACCTCCAGGATTTAAACCCGGACCAGCAGATCGCTGCCATCCACTTTCACCTGGTAAACCGGCTGATCGTTCGTCTTTATCAGGCGCTGCTCTTCGGCAATTCCCTCAAACATCTGTGCCACCGCTTTTTTCACTTTTTCAGGACAGCCGGTAAACATCTCCTTAAGGCCGCCAAGTTCCAGAACCGGCCCGGACATCAGCTTCCCGGTAGTTACGTCAAACTGTGAAGAATGCATGGGGCAGGTCACGATGGTATCCGTAAGGGATCCCCGGGAGAGCCGTGCGTTCTCATGACCGCACCGGTCCCCGATCGCGTAGAATGTACCCCCGACATTCGCAATGCACAGCTCTGTGCCCCCGGCCTCAATATGTTTCAATGTTCCTGCAGGGATGTCGTTTATCCCTGCAACTTTTACAAACCCCATATGATCAGGACCCCCTTTACCGTTCTCACATCAGGTTGATCTGCTGCATTAAGGAAATCTTGTCATAGAAGAGTTTCTCCTCAGTGATCTCCCCGTTCTTCCAGTGGGCGACGGTGCAGAACTCTACCCTGAACTTCTTTCCGTTGGGCTGTATCACTTTCCCGTCAGGAGTAGTCATGGGACCTTTGAATGTTCCCGTGAAATCGGCAACCGAGCACGTCCAGTCCCCCTGCCCGAACAGGGTCTTGTAGGGACGGTTCCCGACTTTGTTGTCGGGGAATATCTTGAAGAATGCGATGGCCTCTTCCTTGTGGGATGGCCGGCTGTGAGTCGGTTTTTCCTGTCCCGGCCAGAAGACATCGACATCCTTTGCATGGCGTTTCTCGAACGTTACCCAGTCCTGGGAGTTCCAGGCATCATCCAGCGTCTGCATGAGACGCATATTTTCCTCTACCGCTGACACGATTGCATCTCCTTGCTTTATCCGGAATATCTGAGCGTACTCAAAGGAAACATCCGGATAGTAGTGCTCAGCTGTGCATGGAACATGATAAACCGTGGTATGATAGCAATCAGGCATTTTCTCCCGGGTTCATTTTTAAAATATTGGAAATACTCTGATGAAATCTCTGAAAAAATGTAATCTGGCTCCACGGAGCTTTCTCCGGCTTCCCCCGGGAAATGGACGCAGTATCCAGGAACCTGATAACGTATTTTTATTCTGGGCACAAAGCGACAATTCAACTGTGATGAATGATCCATTAACATCTGATACGAATGGTCAGGACGGAATCCCGGGAAAAGAATACCGATCTGGTTTACTGTTTTATTCTCTCATTTCTTGTCATACTCGTAATCCTTGCCGGAGGGTGCACCGGTAATCCGGCCAGTCACCCGTCTTCACCCACGCCAGATTATTCCCGTCAGACCCAGGCCCCGACGCCTTTTCCGGCCGAAGCGGTAATCCCGGCAACATCGGCGGTGACACCGGCGCCCGTAAATCAGAGGGACCGGAATATACTGGTGATCAAAAACATTGTCGAGGAATATCACAAGACACACACGTACAACCTGCCGGATATGTATGCATGCGCACAGATGTCACAGGACGTCTGGGACATGGTGGAGACCCGGGGAATAAACGCAACTATCGGGATCGGTAAAATCGACGGCGATATCACTTCAGTCCAGGATGCAGACCATGCCTGGGTACTGGCAGAAATAGCCCCGGGAGAAAATATCGCAATGGAAACCACCGGGGGATATCTCGTATGTTCCTCTCCGGGTATCTGTGCGGTGAACAATCCCCGTTATTACAAGGGATGGATCTTCACCACACCAAAAGAGCTGCAGGATTATCTGAAAAACGGTCCCTGTACTCCCGGATATATTCCCGGAAACGACAGCCAGTGCCATCCGGCCTGCGGCGGAAATGCGTACTGTACCGACAATGCAGTCTGCGTCAATGGCGAATGTCGCGGTTGTGATACGGGATACGTCTTCGGCCAGGATCTACAGTGTCACCCGGTGTGTGGTAGCGGAACCACCTACTGTACCGGCAATGCAGTCTGCGTCAATGGTGAATGTCGCAGCTGTAATCCGGGATATGTCTTCGGCCAGGATTTACAGTGTCACCTGGCGTGCGGCGATGGACACAGTTACTGTGCCGGTAACGATGTTTGTGTCAACGGGCGATGTATCAGTTGTGGTGCGGGATACTACCTGGGAACCGATTTACAGTGCCATAAATCGTAGAAGAAAATTCGACCGGTGACCATTCCGCCGGGCCCGGCAGGATCACATGCCCCAGGCACACATTTTTTGCCGTTGCAGGAGACACAAACCAATCCGGTTCCCGTCACGGGGTTCTCCACGGGGATCTCCCGGGCAGGATATGCACTGATTCGGGCTCACAATACCTTCGGGAATTTTTCGACCCTGAGATCCGTATCCTGAAGGACGATCCACAATATCCCGGGGGCAATTTACGGATGGTACGGAACAGTCAGGATCGCATCACCGGATGCCGGAGATGACGGTGACGCAGCGTAAAAATGATTTATACACCTCTCCCCGACACGCACCCCCTCACTCCTTCCTGGGAGGCGTGATGTGAGTGTAAATCGAAGCCGCTACTGCGATAAGGACGGTAATCGCACCAATTATGGCTACGAGAACACTCGTGTTTGCGAGCAGTCCCGCATCCTGCGTGGGTCCGGGTGCGGTCGTGACAACCGGGATGATCACCGGGATCGTTGCAGTCGGGAGGACCAGGGTCGGTGCCGCTGACATGACCCGGCTCATGGGCTGAAGCGTGCCATATCCCTGTGCCGGCTGTCCCGGCACAACATAGATCGAACCCTCGTAATCATAGTACCCGCTCAGCACGAGCCGCAGCATATGGTTTCCCGCGGGCACTCCGTACAGGGTTTTCGGCGTTGTCCCGGAGTAGACGTTGTCAATAAGGATACTGGCGCCGGTCGGGGAAGAGTATACCATCACGCTGCCGGTAGTTTCGGTTTCCACGCCAGTTATTGTCGGGTTTGCTGTAGTAACAACCGTTGCCGGCAGGGTAACCGCGATCGTTGTATTCAAGGGTGTGATGGTTGCGATCGTGGTGACAACGGTGGTCTGCGCAGTGGGAACCGTTGTCTGCATTGTAGTGAGGTTGGTCTGTGACAAGGGAACCGTTGTTTGTGTTGTACCAACAGTGGTCTGGGATGTGGTGACATTGTCGGCACTGACCGGTAGTACAATGAGGAGTATTGCAAGGAATACTGCGACGGATATGACAGATGATACGGTCCCTCGTGTCATTGATAAAATTCCTGAAGGCTGGATTTACCGGTTATTTTTTATAACCGTTACATTGTTGTGCCGGGTGATAAAACCGTTTTACCGTGAAACAGGATACGGTCCTGGCACCTGCCGGAAAGATCCCTGTATTGTCACCTTCAGTCATAATCCATATAGCACAGGAATTATTCACCCGGAGTGCGTCCGAGAAGTTCCTCCTTTTTGCTCCTGCGATCTTCCGTGAATATTGTCGGCTCCCTTCCCGGCTGCTGTGCCCCCCCGCGATCCCCGGCCCGGCCACAGATCCGGTGCCGGCAATGCGATTTGTCTTTCCCCGTCGGGGACCGACGCAGAGGGGGTTGAGAAGAATTCTTCAGAATTCTTCGGGATCCGAGGGGTCATCAGAATCCCGAGAAGGAGAAGAACGCATCAGCGTTCTTCGAACTCGTCTGGCTACCGTCGAAGTTTACCATCTCCTGCCTGTCCTGGCTGATGCGATGACAGGTTCTCGTCAGGTCTGGCCGGATTGGTTGCCAGCCCGGGATTTCAGCCCGGGATTTACCATACCTGATCCGCCGCGGGGCAATCGCAGGAAGTCGTCGGGAGACACATGACAATAAAAAAAGGGAAATCGGGAGAAAAAGAGCATTGGTTTACCATCCCGTAAAGGGGCAGTACCATTTCCCGTAGGAAGGGCAGTCCGTCCTGCTGCACCAAACGTTCGTGACTGCAGCTCCGCTCTGTGACGTTACTACACCCGACGCCCCGGTGAGAGGCGCGGTTACCGATTCTCCGAGTTTCTGACACATGATTACTTCACTCCGATTTCCCGGGTCATCCGGGTTTTTGAGGGTTCAAAACAACATTCACGGTAAAACAGGATATACGTGGCGTTGAGTGAAAAAAACTTTTACTGATATTTTGCCAGGTGCACAACCGTGCTGCCTTCTTCAATATCTGCCATGTTGTGGGTCACGATGATTACGGTCTTTCCGGCCAGCTGCCGGATCACCGAATAAATGGACCGTTTGGACTCTTCATCTATGGAGCGGGTAAATTCGTCAAAGACAATGACCGGAGAGTCCCTTAAGAGTACCCGGGCAAGGGCGATCTTCTGCATCTCCCCGCTCGAGAGATTGAGCCCGTTCTCCCCCACGCAGGTATCGTACTGCCCGGGCAGTCTTGTTACCAGGTCTTCCAGCCCCGCCATCCGTGCAGCCATGACCACCTCTTCCCGGGTTGCAGACAGGTTCCCGACCAGGATATTGTCGTATATCGAACCATCGAAGATCAGGGAATCGGAAAAAACGATCGATATATAAGACCGGAGGTCTTCCCCGCGTACCGATGCGAGATCCATGCCATCGATCGTGATCCTGCCATGGTCCGGGGAATACAACCTGCAGAGGAGTTTCAGCACCGTGGATTTCCCCGATCCGTTCTCCCCGACCAGGTAATTGATCCCCCGGGAGAAATGCCCGTTGAAGTCACGGAGGATGACCCGGTCGTCGTACGAGAATCCTGCATTCTCGAAACGAATATCTCCCTTCCCGCCGGGTGGAAGGGGTTCACCCCCCTCCGCACCGGGAGGGAGATCCAGTATTTCGGCAACACGGTCATAGGACGCCTGGGAGGTCTTGTAGGAAGTCCAGAGGTCCGAGACCTGCAGGACCGGGGAGAGGAAGAGGCTGACGTACGCAATAAACGCGGTCAGCGTCCCCACCGTGATGGTCCCCTTGAGAACGGAGAGGCTTCCCAGGGTCAGGATGAGGATTGTGGGGACGCTGTAGATGAGCATGGTGACGGCTGCACTCATTGAGGAGAGTTTAATGACCGCGACGGAGCTCTCCCTGAACCGCAGGAACTGCCGGTCGTACTTATCCTCTGCCCAGTCCGCAAGGCCGAATACCCGGATCAGGGGGGCCATTGGCAGGGTCTCCTTGAGGTACGATTGTATCCCGGCCTCCGCATCCAGGGCCGGTCTCTGGGCGGCTTTCATCCGTTTCCCGAAATACGCAGAGGAAAAAATAAACAGGAGTGCCGGCAGGATAACGGCCGCCGCAAGGGTGGCATCCATGCCGATCATGATGCCAAGCGGCAGGATGATACCCAGGCTTATGACCAGGATCTGGGGCATGGTTCTGATCGCGGTCTGGACGACCGTAGATATGTTTCCGGTAATCCGTGACTGCAGGTCGCCGGTCCTGAAATTCCTCAATGATGCATACTCTGCCCGCTGGAGGTGAGCAAAGATGCGTGACGAGAATTCCCGGTACAGGTCAATGTACAGCGTTCCCCTTACACGGGCCGACAGGTAGTTTGACAGTGCGGAGATGAGAAAGATTCCTGCCATTGCCAGGAGGAGCGGGGTGAGAAGGGCCGTGTTCTTCCCGATCAGCACATCATCGATCAACGACCGCATAATGAGCGGGCTGACGATGGCAAAGAGCGTTCCGGAAATACTCAGCAGGATGACCGCGATGTAGGCGAACGGGCGGGCACGGCAGATCCCGAGAAGGAACCGGTTATACCCGTATTCCCGGTGCGGGGTCATCCCTGCTGAGGATTGTTTCATGGAGTCTCCGGTTACTTTCCTGTATGCATGCCGGGATCAAAGAGATTGTCTTTTTCCCCGGGTTCCCTGGTGTGCACGGTACCCGTTCCGGGAATTCCTCTTCCGGGATTGACGAATCGGGAGGAGCCGGGAAACCCGAATGGCCCGGCATGCATATGCCGGTCAGACCTGTCCGGAAGGCTGCCCGGCAGAAGAATCCAGCACCACCACGACAACGGACAGCTGCAGCCCTACTCGCACAGCAGGCACAGTAAAGACGGACAGATCTCCATCATAACCGCCGCACCGGCTGTGCCGGCTTCAGACCGGATAGTCAGGAGTCCGGAACGAGGGGTCATCATAATTTTACATTATCCCCCTGAAGGATAAACACGGCGATGAGTGAAAAAATTACTGTTGCGATTTGGTTACCTGATGTTGCATGAAAAGATTTTCTGTGTTTGGGAATATAAGCAGAATAAGGAATCAAGTCAAAAAATCTGCTATTTCTGATCCCATTAAACGTTAACCGAACCCGTTTCAGCCAGTATCTTATACCCGGTTACCGCAAGCGCAATCAGTACAGGGCCGAGAATAAAGCCCACAATACCCATAAACGGTACACCGGCAAATATGCCGATCATCATCATGACCGGGGGAATTGCAACACGTTGTCCCATCATCACCGGCCGGTAGTAGAAATCTATCCAGCCGCTCAGGAGCGGATACCCCACAAGCAGGGTTATGAGAGCACTCCCGGTTTCACCGATGCTCACGAAGTAAAGGGTGAAAAAGAGGATCATTACCTGGGCACCGATGAGCGGGACCAGCATGGCGAATCCGATCAGGGTTGCAAAAAGGATGGGGTCATTGACACCCAGAAAAAAGAAGAGCGGGATTGCCAGGAGAAATGAAATTACTGCAGCTGATATCTGGACAATGATAAGGGCATAGATGGTGCTGGAGGAAATTTCTGCCATCTTTCCCACGGCAGAAAAAAGTCCGGGAGAAAGGGCCCGGGTCAGGGTATTCCAGATACGTTCCCCATAATACAGGAACATCGAGAGCGAGAGAAAGAAGATAATGATCGAGATCAGTGACTGCATGACATTCGTGGTCAGAGAAAGAAGTGACTGAAGCATGAGCTGGACAAGGGTATTTGGCATGTGGGAAATCTGCGCTTCGGTCAATGTGGGCAGGAATGCAGAGACACCGGTATTTTTAAAACCGTGTACCAGTGATGAAACCATATCCCCGATTTTGAGGATATTGCCATACATGATACTCGCCGCGACCGAGAGCACGAGCAGGATTACCAGAAGAACCCAGAGGGTAATGAAGGTAACCGATACGGATGGTTTTACAATCTGAGAAAGCCGCTGGTGAAAAGGCATGAGGGCGATTGCAACTGCCGCGGACCAGATAACCACGGTCATGAGTGGCCAGAAAATAAAGATGCATACAATATAGATCAAACCGATAAGGAGCAGCACCTGCTGTTCTTCACTTATCCGGAAAGAATCCATAGATGTCAAATCCTTGTTATTAATAATGGTGATTATTCAGGTCCGGACAATAGTTTTCAGCAGGAAGACCCCGAAACACGGGTCATCCAGGAAAGGTACGGTTTTTCATGGATGATATTGCCGGACTCCATCGTGTTCCGTCACAATATAAACGTCACAATGGCAATTATCACAAAGATTATCACAAGCCATTTTGCAATCTCCATCGAAAGTCCGGCTATCCCCCGTGCTCCTGCTATGTAAGAAACCAGAGCAAGCACAAGGAAGACTACCGCAAGATAGATCAGATCGGCCATAGCTCAGATTCGATTACCGCTTTTTCAGTTTTGATTCTGCTTTGTGTACCGCGATCTTTGCCTCGGCAACTAGCTTGTGGGCACCAATTTTTACTTCATCAGAAAGGTTCTGTGCTTCAACTCCGGCATCCTTGACCGTGTTATGGGCGGCGACGGTCGCATCATCATACACTGCATTGGCTGCCACGCGGGCGTCATCGACGGCCTTGCTGGCTTTTACTTTCAGATTGTCTGTCATCTGTGTTTTCAACTCCATCCCCTGATATGGCCTTAAGAGAACATTCCGATATATAATACATTTTTTATACCCATATCGGAGCATACGGGTACAGGACAGGTGCATGCATAAGCATATGCACGTGTTGCAAATTGTGAGTCAATCAGACATTTCCTGGCAGAATACCGAAAAATTATGCAATAATTTTACGGCCATATTCGGGAGTATCCGGCCCGGATACCCCCGAATTTTCGTGTAAATGATCTGCGGGAATCCAAAATAAACACAAACTCGTGAGAACGGCAGATTTTGTAACACCGGGTTATATTTATATAATGTCACGGTATATTGGGCATGCTCTTGTAAGGTTACAAACAGATGGCTTTTGGACAATGCTCCACAGCAGCAAAAAAGTCATCTGAAAAAAATCTGCATCTGCCGGATTATTGAAACATCCGGGTAAAACGGGGGTATGTAAAATGACGGATATAACTTCACGGGATGATGAAAAAAGCCGGGAACTGGCAAAAGACGCAGGACGGCAAGAGGAACAGGATCGCCAGAAGGATCGTGACCTGGCAAAAGAAAAGGGACGAAAGCAGGGTGTGGATGAGGAACGTGCCCGGATAAAGCAGAAGACCGGGTGGGGAACGGGAATAAAAATTGCCATCTTCCTCGTTATCCTCATCATCATCGTGGCGGTGGCAGCCATCCTGACGCTGTCTGTATCAGTTACGAACGTATCTCCGGGTGATACATTACCCTTCACCACCAGCTATGGTGTTTCATTCCCGGAAGGCCAGACAATCGCAATCGGGAACACCCAGATCAGTGTCCTCTCGTACCAGAATGAGTTGATCTCGGATATTGATGGCAACCGGCAGAAACTTGTTGTGGAAGAAGACAGGACCATTGCAGAACGGCATGCAGTGATCACGACACTCAACGCAATCACTATTCTGGATACAAACTTCCGGATAGACCTCGTCTACAAAGGTGAACGGAATAACCGGGCATACTTTGATATGGCGGTTCATACGTCGCGACAGGTACCGGATTATCTGCTTAACCGACTGCTTCCTGCTGAAATAGACGCACGACCGGTCTGAGGGAGAAATTTTTATTGGATATACCCAAACCATCGCATTTTTTGACACAACAAATGTCGTGGGCAATCTGGACTGCCAGAACCGGGTAGCCTGGAATCCTGGCTGAACGGGAAGATTTCTGTTCAGAGCACTTTGACCACCAGCCGGTTCACAGAATCCGGCGGGAGGTTTTTTTTATACTCCAGGTGCAGGACAGACAAAATGGAGCATCAACGCAATGGATGAAAACACAAAGACCCAGATTATCGTACTCGTCATAGGTATCCTCATCGGCGCGGGAATGGCCCTTTCCAACTCGCTTTTCCTCTGGAATACGACCGTGAGCAAGGACAGGGGCGACATCGCTGAGGGTCTCTATCTCGACGTCTCGTCGATTGGGGGTGACCTCGTAACCACAGACCGGGAATTCCTTGCAAATCCTGGCGATAAGTATATTTTCGTAGAGGCTACTCCGCTCTATCCGGACAATGGCCTGTATTTCTCTTACCAGCGGGACATCCCCAAGCTGGACCGGAAGATTGCTGAGGATACCTTTACGTTTTACAATCATCTGCTGGTGGCAGAGAAGGACCGCAGCCTGATCTTCGATATCCAGCGGATTGGGGATGCACGGGACCTCACCTCTGCAGAGATGAGACGGCAGCAGATTCTTACCCGGGATGCCGCACAGGAAGTGAATATTTCGGTAAGCCTGCTGCCTGCCCTGAAACAGGAACTGGATAAGGCGACCTGATAACGCTGATATCCCCTATATGAATCGTAACACCCCGGAGGATTTTGGGTGCGTTAAGGATGCGTAAATAAATGACCTCTTCGTGTTCGCCAGCTCACGGGCATTGTCGGATGGGACCGGGCAGAGTGCTCCTACCCCAATGTATATCCATTGTCACGTATAGTTAGCATTTTATGAAATCTTTTATTACCGGAATCCTTGTAATTCTCATCACACTCATTCTTTTATCCGGGTGCACTCAGTCGTTGCCCGCACCCCAGCCGTACACCCCCGCGGTAACCCTGCCTGTTACATCCCCAGTACCATTGACGGAAACCTCCACGGCCGCCATCACCACGAGCCCCCCGCAGGCAGCCGTAACCATAGTCCATTACATCGTGCCTGTCAAAGCATGGAAGTATTCGGATCTTCATATGGCATTTCACGCGCCGGTGGACTGGAATGTGACTACCCGGCTTGTAAGTCTTCCTGAAGGATCGCAGGGTCTCGTATACCGGACCGATCTCGTTTCACATGATGGCTTCTTTATCATGACATATCCGATCAGCCTTAACCAGGACCAGGCATACCGCGACACGTTCAGGACCTGGAATCCGGTACCAAACCAGACCACGGTAACGATAAATGGCATCACCTATGACCGGTTCGAATCGTCAGCGGACGGAAAATCTCACGTAGGATACATAATCCAGAAGAGCAGTGCCAATGATCTCGGTTTTGCCAGCGTGCTCGTCTACACGACTGACGATGTGTCCCATCCCTTCGATAAAGCGGATTACGAGAGTGTAATCTCATCATTCACCTATTTCACGAGCAGAAATGCAGCTACTGTTACAGGTGAGGAGATACCCCTCGTACGGTGAGACCCCGGGTTTCTGATAAATTGACGGGACTGCGCGAGAAAAATCTGCGGAAAAACAATTTTTTACGACAAAAAGAATTCACCATTTCCATAAAGTCCTGATAACAAATAATCAGTAGCTGCGGCATGAATAAGATCCCCCCGGGCACCACTACGAAAAGGATCCTGTACGGGGCCCTGGTATGAAAATCACGGGGCAAAAAAGGATACTGGTCATCACCCTGTTGTTCCAGGCCTTCTGATGGGCCTGGCATTTACATGAAACAATCTGTCCAGCTGCATACCATGCTTTGCCACCAGACGCACCATGCATGGTCCCACCAGTTCAGGCCTCTGCATCTGGTCTCAATAGCATCCCGGCAGGCCGCGCATTTGTCACCGGATATAATCGAATGCTCTCCGTGGCAGCCAATGCCTGATCCCGTGGTCTGCGATATGATCCCGGTCTGTCCCGCTGCGATATATCCGGCCCCGGAGGCCGTGCCGACGAGGGCCAGCAGGGTAATACAGCAAAACAGTTTCATGATTGTGTCCGCCATTGGATATTCCTCACCATGGAAATTGTTCCCGCGGGTGATAATAACGGCGTTGGGTAAAAAAAAATTTCAGCTATTTTATATGCATCCGGTAAAACCGTACCATCGGTCTGCCGTGTATCATAACGCCCTGCACGCCCGCATCTTACGGGTGCGTGTTTTAGTTTTTGGACTGTGAGACCATCATGTCATCGATGCGGATGAGCATGATTGCAGTCTCCGAGGCGCTCTGGATCGACTGGCGCTTGGACCTGAGAGGTTCGATGACGCCTTCTGCCAGCATGTCAACGATCTTTCCCTCGTACACGTTCAGGCCGGCATTCTTTTTGCCCTGGGAATGGACGTTCTTGAGTTCGACCAGCTTGTCGATAGGATCGAAGCCGGAATTCTCCGCAAGTGCCCGGGGGATGGACTCGTATGCGGCTGCGTATGCTTCGATTGCCATCTGCACACGGCCGCCTACGGTCTGGGCATATTCACGGATCTTCATGAGAAGTTCGGTCTCGACTGCCCCGCCGCCGACCACATAGGTGCCGTCTTCCATCGCATCCATCACGACACGGGTGCCGTCAACAACTGCCCGCTCGAGCTCGTCGAGGAGGTAGTCGCTTGTCCCGCGGAGCAGGATCGTTGTGGTCTTTGGGTTTTTGCAGCCGGAGATCCGGGTCACTTTGCCTTCAGTGTCCTCTTCGACAAGCTCCGCCATGCCAAGGTCCTTGGCCGTGAGCGCCTCGGCTTTGCCGACAATGGTTGCGTTGAGCGCCCGGCCTGCATACTTCATGTCACTCTCGGGTACATCCTCGATCGCAAGCACGCCGGCCTTCGCCAGGTAGAACTGGGCGATGTCTGAGATCCCTTTCTGGCAGAGGAGGACATTTGCGCCGGTGCTGATGACCCGGTCGGCGAGATTCTTCAAGGTCTCGCGCTCCTGCACGGAAAAGGCTGTGATCTGGTCCGCTGTGGAGATCTTAATCTTTGCCTTGACCTGTGTTTTCGTGATTTCGAGCGGGGTGGCAATAAGGGCGACTTTTGCCTTCACGATCTTCTTTGGCATACCATCATGGGCCCTGGTCTTGTCAAGGATTACGCCACGGATCAGTTCGGCGTCGTCCATGGACGGCCCCTTCTGCTTCTTGATCATTACGTCGTCCTCGTCAACGAGCGTTTTGCCGTCTGCCTTCTCGGCCACGGCCATGACTGCATCAACAATGATGCTGTCGAGCTTCACCTTTACCTGCTCGATAGACTTCCCGGTGATGGCGGTGTTAGCGATCTTTATCAGGAGCTTCCGGTCCGTGGAGTCGACCTTCAGCGCGAGGCTGTTCACGATCTCCAGCGCCTTCTCCATGCCGGTACGGTACCCTTCCGCAATAACAGTCGGGTGAATGCCCTGTTCGAGCATCGATTCTGCCTGTTCCATGAGGGCACCGACGAGAATTACCGCGGTAGTGGTGCCGTCGCCGACCTCCTTGTCCTGCGTACGGGCGACCTCGATCACCATCTTCGCGCCGGGATGCTTCACCGCGATCTCGCCGAGGATCGTTGCCCCGTCGTTCGTGATCACGATGTCCCCCCCGGCCTGGTTCACGAGCATCTTGTCCATGCCCCGTGGGCCGAGTGTTGACCTGACTGCACTGGCGATCGCCTTTGCCGCCATGATATTCGAACGCTGGACTTCCTTTCCGCGGGTCCGGGTCGTTCCTTCCCTGAGAATGTAAACCTGTTGTCCACCAAGCTGTTGTGACATGAAAACCTCACTGCCTGTATTTTTGCTACGGGTATTCCGGCATTGCCGGCTGTACTCCCCCGGTATGCCACGCCGGGTATCGTCCGCTCGTGACCGGGGATGAGATCCGTCCTGCATCACGGTTTTGTTCGCCGGGATACCGGCCGGGCCGGGGCTTGCACCCCTGGCTCCTTCGTATCCCCTGTGACGGTCTATCCTTGCTCTCTGGCCTCATATGTCTATCTGTGATGCCAGGCCGGAGCCCGGGTTTTTCGCCTTCCCCCCTTTGAACAGGAGCATCCCAAAGATACATCCCGGAAAAAAATTATGTGGGTGTAGGATGTCCCATCTGGAACGGGAACAGATCGGGATACCCGATTCCGGCGATGACTGCCGGATCATTATAGAAATACCGCCGGGCTTCTTCTGCCGAATCCACACGATAGAGAACAATTTCAACATTGCCCTCATGTGCTTCGCCGCTCATGACAATTTTCCCGTCATCGAACAGGTGTTTGACGTACTCCTTGTGCGCCTTCATTGCCACATGCTCTTCCTGCGTCATGGTAGTGTGAAAATCCGGACGTTTTGGCCGGATCATAGAAATAAAATCCAGTGTCTGACTCATAGCTTTCATTGCTTGTCGTCAGCGGTTATACGTATGGGACGGACCGGGCCGGTAACCTCAGCCGCCGGCATGGTGTCACGGTGGGTACCCGGCTCCAGACAAGCCACCAGGTTTCACCGGGGAGGATGGGGAGCCACCCTTGCCACTGCCTGGTCCCGCCTCTCGATCTCATCCTATAAAGTTGGCCTCTCCCCTCGGATAGGGGGGACCGGGGCAGATAAAAAAATATCCCGATGGGTGTAATACCCCGGAGATTTATGGGAAAAAACACAGCAGATTGCAGTTCATGTTTTCTACAATTCCGCACCATACCCTTGGCCAGAACTCCAGTCCCCGGCATTTCGCCTCAACATTGTCTTTGCAGATTAAACACGGGTTTTTCGTTTTACCCGCCAGGCCGCAATTGCCGGAGACCGCATTTTCGTTGTGCGGTAAAAATCCTGCTTGTTCCAGAGCACAATATCCTGCCCCGGAGACAGTGCCTACGAGTGCGAGCAGGGTGATACAGCACACCAGTTTTGTGATTGTGTCCGCCATCTTGTATTCCTCAGCAGGAAAATTGCCTCTACGGGTCATAATAACGGCGTTGAGTGAAAAAAAAATTTCGCTTATCATCGTGTTTAAGAAATATTATATGCGGAATATTTCTGATATGTTCGACAGAGCTCTCTCCCGTCACCTACCGGTCAGACTCCGGATACCGGTTGTCCTGCCCGTGATCAATGCCGTGTTCCACCCGTCTTCACGATAACCCCCCCAGGGAAAACCGGTCAGCTCCCGGGCCGTTACATATCCATAGCCAATAAAACGCGTTGTTCCGCGTTCGTATGCAATGCGCAAAAAATTCCTGCGTGCCTGCCGTTGACCTTCTTTCTGTTTCTTGCAGAGATCTCCACACAGCGCTACTGACTTCGATCACAAACCCCATATCCCGCCCCGGCAGGAATAAAGCAGCGGTTTCCGGATTGCCGGGGTTTATACGGTTTCCTGTCCGTGAGTGTTTCCTTTGCACGGATTTCTGTTGGCATATGGCACCACACTAAGGCATATAACCTCAATCAGACAAGAGACCACGTCCGGTTATGATGAATCCCGCCAGACAGGAGATCGCAGATGAGCAGTTACCATTTTTGTATAGATTGTCAACACATCAAAACCCGTATGGTCCCCGGACTCAATGGAACCCCGGTAAAGGAATTGTCATGTCCGGCCCGGTTCAACCCGAGGGAAGGGAAATGGATTCCGCTGGATGGGGTGAATCCGCACGAATGTCCGCGGAATGAAAATTTCATGCGGATCCAGAAACAGGGTGATGAACGCAGACTCCGTTGAATCCGCAATAGGGGATGGTCTGCCGGCAGGCAGCACGGCAAAAGGAATACTCACTCATTTTTTTAATTTTTTACCCTTTTTCGGCCGGTTCCCGGCATCGTGTGCAGCCGTCACCCCCGGAATCGTTTTCCTTTATAAGGCCTGCCGGCACTCACCCGCCCCGGATCAGGAACCGACTCACTCCTTTAACATGTCAGGAACCATCTGTAGTATTATATATGCGGACTCTGATGCAAATCTCACGGCTCCCGGGATCGGAACCGATCACCAGGAGAAACTGATCACTCTTATGGAACCTTCGGCAACCGGTATACCGGAAGACCGGATCGCAGCACTTGAAAAGAAGGTGCGGGATATGGAAGCGCTGGTAAAAGGTCTGATCGATGAGCTGCTCGACTTCAAGGCGATCGCCATGAAGATGTCCCGGCAGGACGGGGAGAGAAGCCGCCTGGAGATGAAGCAGGGACTGGTCGTGCCGGTCACATCGTCTCCGGCGCTGGCGGGGCAATCGGCCCCCTTTTCACCTGCGGCCTCCGCAGATGGCAGCACCGTGATCCGGCCCCGTGGTACACGCCAGCCGGACGTTCCGGTTGCCCCGGCAGAGCCCGCGATGGTCCGGATCATGCAGAATGACGGCACCATGAAGATGGAGCCCCGGTGCGGGGACAGGAATCCCATTGACTCCTCCGGCGGATACGGGCGCAACAAGGCGGGGACCTCGTTCAAGGGGAAGCAGGCCCCGCTGATCTATGCTGCCGATAAAGAACCGGCAAAGAAGTGACGGGTGCGATTGCGGAGAAGGCTATCGCCATTGCGGGTAGTTTCACAAATACTCTTTTCTGATGGTATCCGGCCACGGGAATTCACGGCCCATGGATTTTTCCGGTGAACGGGTAACTCCGGCATCATCCGGGAAATGGTTTGGCTGCCTCTGCGGGAGAAGCCCGATATCCTGCAAAACACTGTTACCGGCCCGCGTTGCGGTGTGAAACGGAAAAAAGATACCGGGAAAGACCCGGGATTATTTCTTTGCTTTCCTTATGATCGTGAGATCGCCCAGCGTGGGCGCAAGGGAACTCGGCACTTTCTTCTCGGCCTCGGTCTCCGGGGCATCGATGAGCCGGATGCCGAGCACCTTCTCGAGCTTCTTCCGGACATCGTCCTCGGGCATCAGCTCGTGGTTCTCGATCTTCCGGATAAGGTGCTCCTTCTCCTTCATCTGCATGGCGAGATCTTTCTGGGAGAGGCCCTTCTCCATCCGTGCTGCCCGGATCCTCTTGTCGTAATCGTCGACTACGTCGCCGTCACTGTAATCGAACAGGTCCCGTTTCCGGTACTGGGACGGGGCTGCTGCCGGTGCAGGCCTTCCGCCTGCTGCACGCGGCGCTGCAGGGCGCACAAGGTCGGTGCGCCGTGCCTGCTGGACAGCGGTACCGAACCTTTCGCATTTGCTGCATACCTGCAGTTCTGCCCCTTCCACCCTGACCAGCTTGGGGGCGCCGCGAACCGTTTCACCGCACATTTCGCACTGCATATTCTCACACAGATGATCGCTCTATGACTATAAATGCCCACTGAATGGGGGCGATCCAGCTGCCCGGGGTTGCCCCTTCACAAACACTTTATATGCAGTTTCCCCATATAGCTATTTGAGGCACGAGATGGCCGACATCCTCCACCAGTCACCTGAACCTCAGACTCCCGAAGAGCTCTACCGCCTGTACCGGGCGCTGACCGAGCAGCTCCGGGAACAGCTGGGGCAGATCGAGACCGACAAGCACGAGCTGGAAGTCCAGATGATGGAGCGTGTCAGTAACCTCGAATCACGCAACCTCGAGCTCCGCGAACAGCTGCGGCAGGTAGAGGCGGACAAGCGGTACATCGAGACCCAGAAGATCCGGTACGAGCGGGAAGTCAGGAAGCTCAAGAGCGAGAGCGAGCAGCTGCGGAGCCCGCCCCTGATCATCGGTACCGTCACGGACGTTGTCGATGCAACCCGGGTCATTGTCCGGAGCAGCGCCGGTCCCCGGTTCCTGGTCAGGAGTTCCCCATCCATTAATGCAGATGATCTCAAGCCCGGCGCCCGGTGCACGCTCAACCAGCAGTCGCTTGCGATTGTGGAACTGCTCCCCAGCTCCTTCGATGCGCAGGTCTATGGTATGGAACTGGTGGACTCCCCTCAGGAGAACTATGCGGATATTGGCGGGCTCGAGCAGCAGATCAACGAGATCAAGGAAGCAGTCGAACTGCCGCTGAAACGCCCCGACCTCTTCCTGAAAATCGGGATCGACCCGCCGAAGGGTGTCCTGCTCCATGGCCCGCCGGGCACGGGTAAGACCCTGCTCGCAAAGGCCGTTGCCCACGAGACGAACGCCCACTTCATGCGTGTTGTCGGGTCCGAGCTGGTCCAGAAATATATTGGCGAAGGGGCCCGGCTCGTCCGGGAACTCTTCGATCTTGCAAAGAAGAAGGCCCCGACCATCATCTTCATTGACGAGATCGATGCAGTGGGGGCGAGCCGGACCGAGGCGAATACCTCCGGTGACCGTGAGGTGCAGCGCACGCTCATGCAGCTGCTGGCCGGCATGGACGGGTTCGAGAACCGGGGCGACGTGAAGATCATAGGCGCCACCAACCGGATCGACATCCTCGACAAGGCACTCCTGCGACCCGGCCGGTTCGACCGGATCATCGAGATCCCGCTGCCGGATGACCGGGGCCGGCTCTCGATCCTGAAAGTGCACTGCCGGGCACTGACCGTTGACGATGACGTGGACCTGGGAGAAGTGGCAAAGATGACCGACGGAAAGAACGGTGCCGACCTGCGGGCCATCTGCATGGAAGCCGGCATGTTTGCCATCCGGAAGGAGCGGCCGGCCATCACCCAGGAAGATTTCCTTGCAGCAGTAGCGAAAGTTGCCCTGGACTTCAACCGTGGGCCGGCAGATGTCGAAGGCGCGATGTTCGCCTGATCCCTCTCCTCCGTCCCCGCTTTTTTGTATAACCGCTCAGTTCAATCGTACTATTCCGTAGTGCGTACCACGTACCCCGGCCATTTTGGCAATATATATCGCGATCGGGTCAATCCAGTATATACCAGAGTACCGGTGATACCAGAATGACCAATATCGGCGATGTAATCCGGCAGGTGGAAACCACCCTGTGCGACCAGCACTACCCCCCGACACCGGAGGAGCAGGAACGCCTGAACAGGATTCTTGCCATGGTATATACCGGGACAGTGGCATTTGTAGGGAGCAAGTAACATGGAAACGGTAGATGTTATCGAAAACTACGGGGTCTTCCTGAGGGCGTGCGAAGGTCTGCCTCTCCTGATCCTGATGGTTGCATTCCTGGCAGTCTCGTATGTTTTCAGGAATGAATAAAAATCTTACCTTTTTTTAATATTCCGGTATCGCATGACCCTTCCGGCAGGGAATACGCCGGCAATTGAATAGGCCGGCAGGTAACCTGGTAAGAAAGACTGGGATCAGATACTGGCAGGTCAGAACTGTATCCGGGGCTGCGAGGTCAGGAAGACCGGGAATGCAGCTGCGGAATTGTGCGGGAACTCTCTCCGGATCACCTGTCTACCGTATATTGTCCCGCGGGATGGTGATTGTATACGATGTTCCGCATTTCCGATCAAGGCTTATCGCTGCTCCCAGCTGTTCCCCGAGGCTCTGGATCAGCATAAGCCCGAGGCTCCCGGTGTTACAGGTATCCACGTGCTCCGGAATACCGACGCCATTATCGCTCACCCGGATGACGATCCCCTCGTCGTTCTTCTCGGTTGCGATCAGGATCTTCCCTGCACACCCTCCCGGAAATGCATGCTTGAGGGAGTTTGAGATCAGCTCATTGATGATAAGGCCAAGAGGAACTGCCGTGTTGATGCCGACCTTGATGCATTCCCCTTCGAGGACGAGCTTTATGGTGTGCTTATCGGTACCATAAAAATCAAAGAGGTACCTGGCAAGGTAACTGATGTATTCGGTAATGTCGATCTCGGAGATGTGTTCGGACTGGTAGATCTTTTCATGCACGAGCGCCATTGCTCTCACCCGGTTCTGGCTCTCCTGTATTGCCGCGAGGACCTTTTTGTCTTTGAGATGCCGTGACTGGAGGTTGAGAAGGCTGATGATGATCTGGAGGTTGTTCTTCACCCGGTGGTGGATCTCCCGGAGCAGGACCTCTTTCTCGGCCAGGGATGCCGAGAGTTCCGCGGTCATCTTCCGGTTTTCGGTCACGTCCATTAAGGATGCCACGCTCTTCTTCGTTCCGGGAATCAGGTCTATGGAAAGGAAAATGTTCCGCATCTCCCCGGATTTTGTCACCAGCCGGAATTCATAATGGGTAAGGGCTTTCTTCGTCGGGGTTCTTCTCAACCGGTGCTGTGCAAGCATCCGTTCCAGGTCTTCCCGGACAACAAACTGCGTCCAGGTCTTCCTCCCTTCCACTTCCTCTTTGGTATACCCGCTCATCTTCTCGAATTCGGCATTGATCAGGCTGATAACGGTATTTTCCTCTATCAGCGCCATCGCCGTGCCGGTATTCCCGAAGATGGCACGGTACATATTTTCCGATTCGAGAAGTGCCTGCGTGGTCATCTTCAGGTCCGTGATGTCCCGGCTCTCTGCGATCAGGAATATGATCGTTCCTTTCTCATCCTTCACCGGTTTTATCGAGACGTCAGAGTACAGGGATGCCCCGGAATTTGTGATCTGCACCGCCTCGAACCGGACGAATGTTCCCGCTGCTGCCGATCTAACCGCTGCGTGGATGCGTTCCTGCAGTTCGGGCGAATGCAACCACCATGGCATCTCCCAGAATGCCCTGTTGAGGAGTTTTGTCATATCCTCCTGGCCCTGGATCATGGCAGAGCGGTTCGTATCGAGAAGGATACCTTCGGTCGAGAGCAGGCCGATGAACTGGAAGGTCTGGTCAAAAACAGCCCGTATCTTATGCTCGCTCTCAATGAGCTCCTGCTCTTTTCTGGCCAGTTCGTTGTAATTCTGCCGGAGTTCCTCTTCAGTTGCTGTCAGCTGCTCGTAGGCAGCATAGAGGTCTTCGTTCTTCCGGTGCAGTTCATCCTCGATCTTCTTCCGGTCCGTGATGTCCCGGCCTTCCGGGATCAGGTAGATGACGTTTCCTTCGTCATCCGTTACCGGTTTCAGCGAGAAGTCAACGTAATGGAGGGTCCCGTCCGTAGCAGGATGGGTTGCCTCGAACCGGACAAACTCCCCCTTTGCAGCCAAAACGATTGCCTTGCGCAGCTGGTCCTGGAGTTCCGGGGAATGGGTCCACCAGGGGGTCTCCCAGAACGGTTTCCCGATGACCGCAGATTCCTCAATGCCGGAGAACTTCAGGGCAGGCCGGTTGGCTTCCGTAAGGATCCCTTCCGGCGTGAGTATGCCGATAAACTGGTAGGTCTGGTCAAAGATCGCCCGGATCTTCCGCTCATTCTCCCGGGCCGTTATCTCGGCTTTTTTATGCTCCGTATTATCGAAAAAATTTTCCAGCAGGCAGCGGCGCCCTGCAATGGAGATGTACCCGACAGATTTGATGATGGGGACCGGTGTGCGCCCGGCCCTGATGAGGGTCCGCTCCGACCGGTCAACGGTCTGGTGGAGGTCCGTGATGGGGCAATGCCCCTTATCAGCCGGGCAGATGTATTTATGGCAGACCGATCCGACGACCTGTCTCTTGTCATCGCCAATCATGGCCAGTGCCGCGGCATTGGCATCAAGGATGCTGTGGGTGTCAGGATCGATGATGATGAGCCCGGTCTCTACTGCATCAAAAATATCCCGGAAAAAATCATCGCGTGCAGCAAATGAAACGTTGATATCATCCCGGTGCCGGGAACCTTTTGCCATGGAAAACCCCGAATGGTTTTCTTTATATTACGGAGTTTTATATAGCTTTCGTATTGTGCCTGACGGAGAGTGCAGGACTGCAAACCGGCCGATCGGTATACCTGTGCCAGGCCATCACCATCCGGTTACGGGTAACCGGTTACGGGGACCGGTTGCCCGGTACATATCCCTGAAATCCGTAATACTCGCCGGGAATTGATAAAAACGATGTCCTGTTCTCCGGCCCCGGTTACAGGAATGCCGGATATCGTTATTCTGTATCCGGGCCGGTTGCTTCGCTGCCGGCGTTCCCGGTACCCGGCTCATCATCCAGCCGCTCGCCCAGCTCGTCTTCCGTGCACCAGACTTCGATGGATGCATCGACACCGGCATATTCCTGGTGGTACTCGTCGATGGTGGAACCCGGGGACATCATGACCTGGCTTATCAGTTTCCCGTCCCGGAACCCGTAGAGTTTCCGGAATTCCCAGCCCGGCATGAGCACTGCAGTCCTCTCGTAATAAACATCCTGTGCGAGCTGGTGGGTGAACCAGATCCCTTTTTCGAATTCAAAGAGGGGTTCGCGGACATAGCGCCGGACATACCAGCGGAGTTCCGAGACGAGTGAGAGGGCGCTGCTTATAGCTCCGCATGAGATATATACGCCGCACGGCCGTTTTTTCGGATGGTAAAAACGCAGGACCAGGCGGCTGGTTTCGGAAGCAAAAAGGGTGTGGTGGAGATCCACGCCTTCCTTCTGGATCAGGAGGATGTTCATCCGGTTCTCCACTGCCCTGCAGTATATGGGCAGGTGATCTGAATCATCAGGTGTACATGCGGGTATCGGCTTCTGTCTCGTTCTTTACCTTGCGCACGGCCTCGGTGAAATCGACCATCTCTATACGATCGGCGTCACGCCGCACTGCCATCATACCCGCCTCCCGGCAGACCGCTTCCAGTTCCGCACCGGTAGCCCCCTCGGTCATGCCGGCGATATCTTCCAGCGGGACATCTGCGAGTTTCATCCGGCGGGAGTGAATTTTCAGGATCTGGAGCCGGGCTACAGGATCCGGGACCGGGATCTCGATCAGGCGGTCGAAACGTCCGGGCCGGAGGAGCGCAGGGTCCAGCATATCGGCACGGTTGGTAGCGGCCATGATCCGGACATCACCCCGGTTGTCGAACCCGTCCATCTCGGCAAGGAGCTGCATCAGGGTGCGCTGTACCTCGGCGCTGCCGGAGGTACCATCGTTCGTGCGCATGCTGCCCACTGCATCGATCTCATCGATGAAAACGATTGCCGGTGCCCGCTCCCGGGCCAGCTGGAAGAGCTCGCGCACAAGACCCGCACCCTCGCCGATGAACTTGTGGACAAGTTCGCTGCCGGACATGCGGATGAAGGTGGCCTTTGCTTCATGGGCCACTGCCTTTGCGATCAGGGTCTTGCCGGTGCCCGGGGCCCCGTAGAGGAGGATGCCTTTCGGGGGCTCGACGCCGATCCTGGCAAAGATCTCGGGCCTGGTGAGTGGATATTCCACCGCTTCCCTCACTTCCTTGATCTGGTCCGTCAGGCCGCCGATCTGGGCATAGGAGATCTCGGGAGATGTCTCGAGCTCCATGACCCGGACGCGGGAGTCATAGATGTTACCGATCACTTTCACGATCGAGAGCGCGTTATTGACCGCCACCTTTGCCCCGGGTTTCAGAAGAGGCCGGAGTTCTTCCGGTGCATTGGTGAGGTACTCCTGGTTGTTGCCCTGCTGCCGGAGATAGATGTCGCCGTTCTCCAGGATATCCACAACCACCGCGACGAAGAGGGGCATCCGCTTGAGCTGATTGTTCTCCCGTTTGAGCTGCCCGTTCTCCTTCTGGAGTTCGTCAACTTTCACTTTCAGGTCAAGTAACGACGCCTCCATCTCGTTGAGCTGGATCTGGTACTTGAGTTCGCTCTGGGGCGCTGAATTATTGACGGCAGTCTCTTCCATATCACTCTTATATCTTCATCTTCAACCATTTATGTGGTGTGATTTTGCATATCCATGGAAGAGGTATCTCGCGGGGAAGGGGCAACGGGCGCCTGCTGGTCAGCCCCGCCCCGATCTCATTTTTATCCGGGGTAGATCCGGCAACCGGGACGATAGTCGAGAAGGGCCACCCCCTGCAGGGTACCTGCATCGCGGGCCGGGTCCTGGCGTTTCCGTACGGGAAAGGATCGACAGTCGGGTCATATGTCCTGTACGCCCTGAGCAGGAACGGGCATGCCCCCGCTGCGATCATCAATACTGAGGCCGAAGCAATAATCGCGACCGGTGCCATCATTGGCGGTATTCCCATGGTAGACCGGCTCAGTGTGCCCATCACCCGGCTCGCGGACGGGACCATGGTCGTGGTAGATGGCGATCGCGGGGAGGTCGAATATGAAGGAACGCTGGAAAGAACGCCGTCCCGCTGATATCCTGTACTTCCTTTTTTTCCGCTCCCCGGAGAAATCATTTTAAAAAACTGCGGTTCCCGTGCCCTCCGGTTGCATGTGGGGGGAAGGGGGTAGTGCGGTGTACTTCCTGCCAGAATAAAATGACGCTGTTCCCGCGCATGTCGTCAGAATTTCCTATCTGGAACTGGTTGTCCCGGAGATACGTTATCAAAGTACACCACCTGACCCCCCCAACTCCTTCCGGTTTCCGGGGCTGATTTTCACGTTTTTTATGACGTAAAACAAAGATTGTTCCGGTTCAATGGTGTAGAGGGGGGTCGGGCAGTGTACTTCAGGCAAGGGGGTTTAGTATCAACAAAAAAGATTTCTCCAGAATACAAGATTGATTTCCATTACACACTCATCTCAATTAAGGAGATCTCCAGAGCCTTTTCCCATTTTCCTTTCGCACTTTTTACCGGAAGATGCCAAAACACAACTATCATATCAGTCCCGCTCCTACGATCCCGTATGCAGCATAAAATCACGGTCTGTGTGATTCTTCTCCTTTGCGCAGTTATCGCCTTTGCCGGTTGCACCCTTCCCACGGGAGGATCCGGTTCGGGTTCCGCAGGTACGGCTTCCGGTGTTTCCTCTTCCGGTACCGCCTCGGCAGCAAACAACCTGGTACCTTCCGCTACCGATATCATACCCGATCAGAATGTAGTCAGGGTCGATGTTGGTGAGAAGGATTACCTTGGCAGCATCCCGGTCATCTTCCAGGGCGGCATGGGCCAGATCCATGTAAAGAAGATCGAGGTAACCCTGTACCGTTCCGATGGTCAGGTGCTGAATTCGGTTGTTGGCATCAATAAAGGGGACGAAGCCGACCTTCAGGGCACCAAACAGGACGACCGTGTGGTCGTGTTCATAACGTTCGATAACGGGCAGCGCCTCAAGACCAACGATGTGATCAGTGCCTACCGCACCCGGCAGTAAGCAAAACTCATCCCTCTCTTTTTATTGTCAGGAACGCTGTAACCTTTTAGACAATGCAGGTCAACTGGCGGTCCATTCATGCAGCCCGCAACACGTATGCAATCCTGCATGCCGCATGCAGACAATCAGGAATTTTCCTGCAACCGGTCGAAAGCCCGACCAGCGGGATCACCTGTTACAGTCTCAATTCGATCAACGCCCCTTCTTTCCGTGACGAGATCGCGTCAGCCGGGTGCCGGACGATCGTTGGCGGCCCGCATGCCACGGCATGCCCGGAGGAAATGGCAGAAATTGCCGATTATGTCATCGTCGGGGAAGGTGAATACACCCTCCCCCGACTGCTGGAAGATCTCCGTTGCGGTGGAGAAGGCAGGGTTCCCGGGGTAATGACCCGGGATTTTTACCAGCCCGCTGACACGACCGTCCGTCTTGATGCCTACCCGGCCTTTGACGAGTTCAAGGGTTATGTGGAGATCACGCGGGGCTGCCCGTTTGCCTGCGGATACTGCCAGACCCCGCAGATCTTCGGTTACTGTATGCGGCACCGCTCGATTGATGAAGTGGCGAAGTATGCGAACCGGCATGAACAGTCACGTTTTGTTTCGCCGAATGCTTTTGCGTATGGATCGGATGGGGTCCGCCCCCGCTGGGACAAGATTGAACACCTTTTACGGCAGTGCCGGCACCAGATCTTCTTCGGCACGTTCCCCAGTGAAGTGCGCCCGGAGTTTGTCTGCAGGGAATCACTGGAACTGGTATCGAAGTACTGCGCCAACACAAAACTCCATTTCGGTGCCCAGTCGGGGAGCGACGCGGTGCTCCGCCAGCTGCACCGCGGGCATTCGGTCGCGGACGTGATTACCGCAGTCGAACTCTGCCGCGACCATGCGATCACTCCCGTTGTGGATTTTATTGTCGGGCTTCCTTTTGAGACCGATGACGACCAGAGGGTTACCGGCGATCTTATACGGTTTGTAGCCCGGTCCGGAAAGGTGCATGTTCACCGGTTCATCCCTCTGCCCGGAACGCCTCTCGCCGGAAGTAACGCGCGGCCTCTCCTGAAAGAGATCGAAAAAGCCTGCGGAAACCTGGCATTACGGGGAAAACTGACCGGCTCATGGGATGATCCTGCGGTAAGGTTTTTTAGACGCCCTTCAAATGATATACCATGAAAGATGTGCTTTTAATAGCAGATCTCCATGGTCAATTCGGTAAAATTGATTCATTTCTGGAATTGAATCCGGAAGCGGTATTTATTGCAGGAGATATCACCAATATGGGTCCCGTTGACGCGGTCGATGACGTACTTTCACGTATCGACGTGCCGTGTTTTGCAGTTCCCGGCAACTGTGACCCGCGTGAGATCCTCGAGACGCTCGAACACTCCGATGCTGTAAGCATGCACGGGGCCCAGATGAACCTGGTGAAGATGACGATTGCCGGTGTCGGCGGATCAAACCCGACACCCTTCAATACGCCGTTCGAGCTGACCGACAAGCAGATAGATGACGTGTTGCACAGCGCGATGAAAAAGATGGAGAAGGCAGTCCATAATGTCCTCCTCTGTCATGCTCCCCCGTTCGAGACGCTCGACAAGGTTAACGGCGAGCACGTGGGAAGCCACTCCATCAGGAAACACATGAAGTCGTTCGACCTGGTCTGCTGCGCCCACCTCCACGAACTGCGTGGCGTGATGGAAGTAGACGGTGTAAAAATTGTCAACCCCGGCCCGGCAATGGACGGGCACTGTGCGATGATCCACTTCGGGAACGACGCACGGGATATCAAGATCGAGCTGCTGACTGTATAGGGAAGCAGTTTCCGGCAGATGGCTGGATGGACCATCCATCTGTCTTGATCTGTTTTATATCCGAAGGTCGGCATCAGCCTCCCTTCTTTACCCCGAAGTCCTGATGGACTTCTTCGAGTTCCGAAGAACCCCGCAAAGTGGGGTTTGAGGATAAGAAGATCTACGCAGTAAATCTTCGGGCTCGTGTGCTCATTTTAAAAAAACGGTTTATTATTTATGGGCGCCTGACCTTTTGGCGAGCAGCAGCTCGAGATAGGACGCAAGGATCGCCTCCCCCTCAGCACCAATCTCTTTTGCGATTTTACCGATCAGTTCAGTCGGGTTGGTATCCTCATTTTCGATGATAATCTCGATCTCGGCAAAAGTCCCGAGTTCATCGACGTTATCAAGGGAGATGGTTGCCCCGTCGGACCGGTACGTCTCCCGCCACTTGTTGACTTCGGTAGTCTTCGTGAACCCGAGCCGTTCGAGCATGATCTCGAAGTCCCTGCCGGACTCTACGCCAAAGTTCAGTTCTTCCCTGGCCTTGAGGCCGTATTTTTTTATCTTGGGCCCCTTGTAGGTGACCACCGCGTGGTCATCCGTGTACCTGACCCGTACTGCCTCATCGGTAAGGCCAAAGTCCCGGTGGGGGGCATTGTAATAGATATCGTGTTCATGGACCCGGCCGAGGAAGGTAGCGTTGCGGGAGACGAGTGCTGCCCGGACCGGATCGAGAGAGGGGATCTTTACTTTGAGTTCAACTTCGAGCATGGTTGTGCCACACTTTTATCTGTCTTGATTACGACTTAATATAGTCAGGTGAAACAATGGCAATAAAAGAAGGAGATTTTATCAGGCTCAGTTACACGGGCACCGTCAATGGGAACGTCTTTGATACCACTGATGGCGAGGAAGCCAAGAAGGCAGGCATCCACAGCCCGAATGCACTCTATGGCCCGGTCACGATCTGTGTAGGCCAGAAGCACGTCATCATCGGTCTCGACGAGGAACTCGTCGGCAAGAAGGCAGGGGCATCCGGCTCCGTCACGGTAACGCCGGAGAAGGCATTCGGCGAGCGCGACCCGGCAAAGATCCAGTCGTACCCGAAGAACAAGTTCAGCCAGAAACCGGTCCGCGGCATGCCGGTCAAGATCGAGGAGCAGGGCGAAGGCACGGTCGTCGACGTTATAGGTTCCAAGGTTATCGTGGATTTCAATGCGCCCCTTGCCGGCCAGACTCTCACGTACACATACAAGATCGAGGAGAAGGTCAGCGATCCGCTCGAGCAGCTCAGGGGCCTGGTCCGGCTCTATGCCGGTCGCGAGATCGAGATCACCATGGATGACGGGAAGGCGACCATGACCCTGCCCGCGGGTATCACCTACGACCGCCGCTGGCTCCTCTGGCGCGGCCGGATCATCCACGAGGGTTTCGAACTGATCAAGGGCATTGCCGAGATCAGCATGGTCGAGTCCTTCAGGAAGCCCGAGAAGAAAGAAGAATAATCTTAAACCTATTTTTGATTTGTTTTCCCATAAGCCGCCGGGTTTTTGATCCTACCGGATATTCCCGTTCCCGGACCGGTCGATGTTTCCGACCCGATGCCGGGGAATCGGAAAATACCGGTTTTTATACTGCCCGGACAACATACTTGCTATGGAAAAAAGATATTTCACGGTCCCCGCATTGATCGTGCTTCTTGCCCTGACAATCTTCATGGCCGGATGCTCCGGTCCGTCCTCCACACCTGCTGCTCAGCCGGGAGTGACCGGTACTGCTCCTGCAGCAGCCTCCGCGGTACCCCTGTACACTGCAGGGGATATTGTCAAAAATCCCAAATCAACATCCGCAATAGGCGTACTTATCATCAGCTACGATGCCGGTACGGACATGTATACGCGAGCCCTTGTCTATCCCAACCGTGACGGGAGCTGGGGATACCGGATGGATTCCGCGACAGCATCCATAAGCAGGGTCACCTTCGAAAAAGTGTACACAACGAAAGTTACCAATAAAGCGGTATCAGCGATCCCCATCGGAACTCCCGCCGCACCGGCAATCACAGCAATGGCAACCACCGCCACATCTTCTGCCATCGCGTCATCGACAACGACATCTTCTGATCTTGTGCCGTCAGTTTCGGGTATCACACCGGATACCGGTCGTACCGGCACTTCCGTTGTAATTACTGAACTCAAGGGTTACAATTTTATCAGTGGTGCAACGGTTCGGCTTGTAAAATCCGGCAGCACTTCTGTTCCGGCGACTGCAGTCTCGGTTGTCTCCATAAACGATATTACCTGTACCTTTGCCATTCCTTCCAATGCAAGCGTTGGTTCATGGGATGTGGAAGTAACCAACCAGAATGGATATGTCGGAACATACGCAAATGGTTTCCTTGTCCGCCAGGGTTCAGCGGTCTCAACGACTACGACCACGTCATCGTCAACCTCTACGGGAAATATAACCATCACGGGAATCTCCCCGTCATCCGTGACGGTATATTCAGGATACCAGCCCTTCACCATCACCGGTACCCATTTTGTCAACGGAGCGACTGCGACCCTGAAAAACAGTAATTATCAGGATATTCCTGCTCAGCAGTACGGTTCAAGCTCATCCACCTCAATTGTAGTGTACTTCTCTATACCTCTGAACCTTCCAGCAACCTGGGATGTGGTTGTGACAAATCCCGATGGTACATACAGTACTCTGATTGGGGGACTAACAACCCACCAATAATACCAATATGAATGGATAATAACTGGAATCCTTTTTTCTGCCTACAGTGACGGAACAGTCATTCCCTTGTCGTTTTTTCCCTTTTTTGCGTGGTCTCCACTTCTCATTACCATTACTTTGATAAAGCCCGGCGCGACATATCCCTCTGTGAGTAAGGTTTTATTCTCTCATGTCATTCACGGGTTTTCTCAAATCACCGCCAGCTGATATTGAGAATTTGCGAAAGGGTGGAAATGTACCGGAGCTTATCTGCCTTATGGGGCACACCGATCCTGAGGTCCGCTGGCAGGCTGCCGGGGCTCTTGGCACTATTGGCATTCCCGCCGCTATGCCGCTCATCGGAGCCCTCCGTTCACCGGATCCCCGGATCCGTCTCGGGGCAACCGGGGTTCTCGGAACTTTTAAGGACCCTCGTGCCATCAGACCGCTCATCGATATGTTCCATCGTGAGAAACATATCGAGATCCGGTGGGCGTCGGTCCTCGCCCTTGGCGGGATGGAGTCCCGTGATCAGGTCCCGCATCTTGTCCTCTGCCTGAAAGATGCAGACAAGTATATCCGGTATGGGGCTGCACTCTCGCTTGACCGGCTGGGCTGGCAGGCATCAGATAACACTGACCTCCTCTATTATTACATCGCGCTCGAAGACTGGGAATCCGCAAGGACCTGTGGTTCGGCCAAAGCCGGGCCGCTTTCTGTGATATTCCGCGACAGCGATCCTTCCACCCGGTCAAGTATCATTTCCCTTCTTGGAGAGACCGGCCAGCAGGAGGCGCTTACAACCTGCCAGAGAGGACTCAGGGACGGGGATCCCGGTGTCCGCTGGACTGCCGTACTTGCCTCCATGAACTGCGGGATAAAACCGGTTCACCTTCCCCTGCTTGTTGCAGATCGCGCACGCTCCGGCCCGGACCCTGCCGCTGCTGCCCTGCTGAACTTCCTGTTCCTGGGAATCGGGTACAATTACCTGGGGAAATGGTGGGGATTTCCGGTATTCATGACCTATATGTCTGTCATTGTACTCGCCCAGCTGTATGCCGGCCCGTTCCTTCCCTACCTTGTTGCCTATCCCATTACCGCGGTACTGGGTGTTCATACGTACTATATGGCTGAACGAATATCCGACTTGGGTGGCCCTTAACGATGTCGCTGACTGCATGGTTCCGGAATAAACCCGATATCGGGAATATGACCGCAAAAAAAGATATTCCCGGGCTCATCCGCCTGCTCTACTCCCGGCACCACGAAACGCATGCGGCGGCGATTGCAGCCCTCGGGCGGATAGGGCCGGAAGCCTCACCTCTCCTTATTGCGGCGCTGAAAAAAAAGAATCGCACCCTCCGCCTCGGCGCCATCGGCGCTCTGGCGGAGATCAATGACCCCCGGGCTCTTTCCCCTCTGGCAGAACGGACAAAAGATGACAGCAGCGAAGTCCGCTGGCAGGCAGCGATCGCACTCGGGGAACTGGGTGATGCCGGGGCCGTTCCCGTGCTCCTGCACTCGATCCGTGACAGGGACAAGTATGTCCGGTATGCCTCGGCAATCTCCCTCTTAAAGACCGGTTACCGGCCGGTCACCGATGAAGAATGGTCCTGGTACTTTGCCGGTATGCAGCAGTGGGATAAGCTGGTCCCGCTCGGGAAACCTGCGCTTCCGGCCCTCTACCGTCTCATGGATGATCCAGACCCTGAAGTCAGGCGAAAAGCGATCCAGACCATGGGGGAGCTCGGGGACCGGGATGCAGGACCGGTGCTCGTGAAGGCCCTCAGCGATGAGGATCGGAAGGTGCGCTGGGAGGCTGTACTGGCATCGCAGAAATGCGGGGTCCCGCCCATGGAGCTGCCGCGGGGAATCTGCCACCGCCCACGCAACCGGAAAACCCCCGTCATCGCCGGCTTCCTGAATTTCCTGCTCCCGGGACTGGGATACGGGTATCTCGGGAAATGGTGGGGGATCATGATCTTCCAGATCGATATCACCGTCACGGTCTGGCTGTTCAAGACATACGGAGAGACCGATACCTACAGCATCCTCCTGCCGTTTTATATTCTGCTCGCGGTTCATGCGTGGTACATCACGAAGATGATGCCGGAAGAAGCGCCATAAAGATTTCCGAATCAGGTCTGGCGTGCAATAAAAACGAACGCGCAGAAAATTTTCTGATCCTTTTCCGTATTATATTACCGTTTTCTCCCAAAAAATACATAAATTATAGAGTTTTTGGAGCATGCCACGCGGATTTGCCTTGCAAACATTTAAGAGATCTGAATATAACCGACTAAATATTGAGGAGTAATCCTTGGGTAATACTTGAGAGTTACTTTATCAAGGGTGTGATGTGGATGACGGCACAGGATCTTTCTAACGACTCACTTCTGAAAAAACTCGGTATAAAAAATATGCCCAAAAAGATGGCAGAATACGGACAGAGGAAAGAAGCATTCAAGAAAAATTCGCATCTCCATAAAAAGCAGAATAAACTATCTGATAAAAAATATCATTTCACGGGCGCGAGAAATCCTTTCGCAATCGTATTACGAAAATATAATTCCCAGGTATTAAAAAAGAATCCGAATGCCATAAAGCTCAAACCTAATGAAAAAATTGATCCAAATAAGCCCCAGTTAATTCCCGATGTAAGGACTCTTGCGAGCAGAATTTCACGGGGTGATATAGCATCATTCCTGAACAAGCCTGTTCAGCTTGCTGGCGATAAACATCCTTTTCCGGCATTAACTTATGACAAGCTGTTTGATCCGGCATTCCGGTCTCCGCTTTTCAATTACGGGTCAGGTATCCCGGCGGATAAATCGTCAACCGGAACAGCCGGTAATAAGGACATCATCACCGAGGCTGTCAACCCGGCATATGGAGATTGCCAGACCCTCCTCGATCATTGCGGAAATTATAACTCGCCGCTCTGCAATGCTGCTTTCAACCTTTCTGTCACCGATCCCGTTCAGGGCCCTTACCCTGATTGCTGGCTGATTGCAGCACTGAGTGCCCTCTGCTGGCGATCCACGTGGCCAGTAATTTTCTCCTTCTTGCTGCAATCTGTTTTTGTCGGGGACATGGATGAAAATGTCTATTGGGAGGACTTTGCAAATGCGTTTCCGCTCGACAAGAACGGAAAATTGATAGGGGCAAATACTCCTGCAAGCGAGACATGGCCATTCCAGTTCGAATATGCACTGGCGAATTTTTTGAATACGCCTTTGAATAATCAGGGTTATCTGGATCTCTGCCAGATGGATTCCGGCAGCCCGATGTACGCCCTGATGAGCCTCGAGATCACCACTAATTCAGTCCAGGAGATGATGTCACAGGCATTTAATGATCCCAATTTTGCCGATACTGTCTGGGCTAATCTCACTACTGATGCCGGGTTCTGTTATACACCAGGCAATGGATCGGGATTTAATACCGTCACTCAGCATCCAACAGTCGCATGGACCTATCGCAGCGGTGATCCCAAGGTTACAGGAAGTTCCCAGGACGGATCCCTGGATATCGCCCCCAGCGGATCTGGCATCTGGTACGATGATATTGTCGTTGGCCAGCATTCCTACACACTCCTTGGGACTGTAACCAGGCAAAATCCGGCAGTAGTTACTCATAAAGTGGTTGACCGGTTCGTTGTTTTACGGAATCCCTGGGGTTTGGAAGCGGTCTCTCCTTCTCCTCTCTCAAAAGTGGTTCAGGATAGCGGCGGAAAACAATACAGAGTTCTTCTTGATACTCCCCAGACCCTGTGTATGGATCCTGACAACGTAGCTAATCCCCTCTACCTCAATACGCAGGGGGCTGGATGCATGAATCACGGCATCTTCGCTATCCAGGTTGAAGACTTTGTGAAATGGTTTGCCGGATATGGCTACATACCTGCGGCATAGTAAGGTGAGACTATAATGCCCGTACGATGGATGGACCCCGGGAAAAAATTTTCCTGTCTTCCGGTGGATGAAGATTGGTGGTGAGTTCGTATGGTGCGGGCTGGTGGCATTAATCTGCTTCTTGTCTTCTCCTTTAGTCTGCTTCTTGGTTCAGTTATTGTGCATCCAGTCCACGCTGGTACGGAGACACTCATCACAGTCAATGCCACTGGCACCTCGGAAGTTCCGGCTATCTCGGGCAACTGGATCGTCTGGGAGGATAACCGGGATTCGACGCAGTTTAAGATTTATGCCTACAATGTCGTGACCGGGGAAGAGCGGGTAATACGGGGAGATGCGGCCGGAGAAGCACGCAACCCGAGGATCTCCGGAAATACCGTTGTCTGGCAGGATGCAAGGAACGGGAACTGGGATATTTATGCGTATGATTTTGTGTCGGGTACTGAAACCCGCATAACCTACGATGTGAGCGATCAGCGAGCTCCTGACGTCTCCGGCTCAAGGATTGTCTGGCAGGATAACCGGAGTGGGACATCGTTTGATATTTACCAGAATGATACGTCGACCTGGACAGAATCCCTTCTCTCTCCCGGGACTCAGTTGTCAAACCAGAAATTCCCCGCAATTTCCGGAAATCTCGTTGTCTGGCAGGATTACCGCAATGGTGCAAAAGCTGATATTTTCATGAATGATACCACAACAAACACCCTCTATAACCTGACCCCCGCAACCTTGCTTTATGATCAGATCCTCCCGTCAATATCCGATTCCCGGGTAGTATGGGTGAATAACACTATCGCTACCGGAAAAATAGGGATGAATGATACGAGTACTTGGGTGACGAGTATTGTTGATAACGCTCCAGCCGCGAAATTTCTCAACAGACCGGCAATTGACGGTACAAAAATTGTCTGGCTCGATTCACGGAACCGTACCGGACCTAAGTATGATGTATATCTCCGGGATCTCTCCGGTTCCGGCCAGGTCAATATCACCACTCCCTCAGCACAGGTCGTGATCGTTAATGATGTAAATATTAATATGATGGGGCCCGCAATCTCCGGGAACCGGATTGTCTGGACGGATATCCGGAACAATGTTAACAGAAACATCTACATGTATACCATCGGCCCCACGGAAACATGCCCCGTTGCTGCCATCACCATGCCAGCACAGACCGGTGCAATTCCCTATACGGTGCATTACCTGGATGCATCCTCCTCGGGAACCGTTCCTGCTGATCACTGGAAATGGGAGTTCGGCGACGGCAACACCTCCACCCAGCAAAACCCTGTATTCACCTATAATGTCCCGGGCAATTTCAATGTCCGGCTCACCATCAACAATGCCCTGTGCAGGAACGAGACCCCGGTTTCGAATGCCTATCGGGTGAATGTGGGAGCAGCTCCCGTAGCATCGTTCACCACGAATACCACATCCGGCATCGTCACCCTGCCGGTAAAGTTCAATGATACTTCCCTTGCAGCCACCATGTGGAACTGGTCGTTCGGGGATCCCGGCAATTCATGGTTCAATACTACCGATCCCCTGCAGAAAAACGTAACATTCTTATATACTACTTCCGGTACCTACACCGCAACCCTGAACGCAAGCAACACCTACGGGTATTCCACGGCAACGAAGACTATCAATGCACTGAATGGCGCAAACGCGAACGCGGATACCACGATCACGGGTATCGTAATCGACAACCGGTTCGGCGGACAATTTCTCGTTTTTGACGGAAGTACCCTTGCAGGTTATGCAAACCCCGCACCCGGGACCCTCATCAGCCCCCCGTTACCCGGTCACGGATGGCAGAATATCACATTCCTTTCAGGGGACGCAACCGGGTTCCATGATTTCGGTAACGGTACATTAATGGGAAACCTCACTTCCGTTATCCTCCAGACGAAAGAGATCAACCTTGCGGGCTTTTCAAAAAGCACCGGTGCGCAGAGCTCGATCAATTACAGCATCACTCTCCCATCATACCCTGTCGGAGGAACTGTGAACACCCAGGTCTGGGAGGGCGTGCTCCCATCAGACCTGAGCACGTTCGGGTACATTGCCTCGCATTCAAATTTCAATGCGGTTACCGCTGTAGCGTATACAACAAAAATTACCAAGACCGGTTTCCCTGTTGCCGGCAGCGCCCGGCTTCATATGAGCGTAAATTCCAGCAGCTGGATTGCGCAACTCCCGGGGGGTAATACCCACACCTACATCGAACGTATTGCCGACGACGGATCCACCGGGGAAGTCCTGCAGGCGCGTTACCTTTATACCGACACAACAAAAGATCTGGACTATTTCGAAGCCGATTCCCCGCACGGGACCTCGACCTTCGGTCTCGCACTGCTCTCTGGTTCCGGTAACCCCCTCCAGCTCATCACGCTGACTGTAGCAAGCCATATCGCCCCGGCAGGCAACCCTGCTCCGGAAAATAATCCCGGCACCAATCCCGGCAGTTCTGCCGGCCATGGATCCGGATCCGGAAATGCGCAAACATCCGCAAATGCCCCGAAGGCTCCTGAGATAAAGGCCCCTCCGGTGGATCCCGGCAAGACCGAAAAGATCTATGCGAACGCCCAGGGAGTCATCACCCAGGCAACCCTCCTGAAATCCACAGACAACCTTGCCTCCGTTTCCCTTGTACCGGGAGTAGTCGCAACGGACTCTGCCGGCAAGCCTCTGGCATCGATAAGCCTTGCATCCATCCCTCCTGAAAACGTTCCCGGCGCTCCGGCCGGTACCGTGAGTCCGGTAAACGGGCTGGCATATGAAATCACACCGAGCGGCGCAACGTTCTCGCCGGCGATCACGGTTTCATTTACAATCCCGCAGGCACAGTGGGGGCGGGAATATTCTGTAAAGACCTTTGATCACGCAACCGGGACCTGGCAGGATCTCCCTTCATCTTTCAACCCATCGACCGGCACCCTTACCGCAGAAGTTACGCACCTGTGCTGTTTTGCGGTCTTTTCAAAACCCTTCGAAGATACATCGAAGGCAAACGTCCCGGTAACCCTGAAGGGGCCGGTCTCTCCGTCAAGGAGCCCGGAAGCGCCACCTCCCACTACAGCCATCAGTATTCTGGGGAGCCTTCTGGTCTGGGCAACCGGCCTGGTAATACAAAACGGGTATCTCATCAGCGGGCTGGTTGCCCTGGGAAGCGGGCTGTTTGTGATCATCCGATGGGGATTACCCGGTTCCTGAAGGTAAAAAAACCACTGACCCGTTTACGGTCACATTTTATACCTGAGCAGCGCTGCAATCCCGCCAAGGGCAACGAGCCGTTCGCCCGGTTCGAAAGAGGATGAGAGCACGACAATATCTGCCCGCATCCTTTCCGCGGTCTCTATCAGGGCCATGATCTCCGGGTCCCGGAGCAGGGTGTCTGCAATAAGGACCTGTTCCACCGCTCCGTACCCGATCGCATCGGCAACTTCTTTCCTGCCATAGGCAACGGCACCTTCCAGGGAAATCCTGCGGAGCACCTCGTCCATCTGCCGGACTTCCCGGGAGAGCTGGAGGTCTCCCATCAGCTTGTCGAGTGCTCCCTTGCCGATCACTTCCTGCACCGCACCCCGGCCAATCCGGCGTGTTTCGACAACGATGGCGCGGTCGGCGACCAGGACATTCCTGTTCCGTGAAAATTTTATAAAATCGTCCTTGATGAACCCTGGGCCGGCGATAATGAGCGGACCGGATATATCGGCGATTGCAGAAAGTACCTGCTCAAAGAACGAGGTGCGGGATTCGTTCTCCGCCCCTTTCCCGCTCCCTGCCGTGATGGTGAGTGCGCTCTCCGGTCCGTACTGGCGCAGCCGGAAGAGCTCCGCTTCCCCTTCTTCGATGGTCAGAATATGGATGACCCCGTAGACTGATGCTTTTTTTGCCCGGTCGATCCGCTCCAGGTCAAGCGGGCGCCACTGTTTGATTACGGAGATCTCGTAGCCGGTCTCCACATTGATCGTATGGAAAGCACCGGTATCGACACCGTGCTCGATCAGGCCCGTCAGCCGGAGCCGGATGCCGTGTTCGGAAAACTCCCGGCGTTCGACGCGGAGACCGAGCCGGACGGGGCGCTTCTCGGTTTTCTCGGGGCGGATCTTATCGGTTGCCGCATCCACGCTCCGGAAGGTGGTGGCAAAGACCAGATCCCCCGGGGCAATCAGGTGCTGCAGGTGCCAGAGATCGTCGATGCTCTCCGGGAGGAGCCGTATCTCGCCAAAATTGTTTTTGATCTCTCCGAACTCAACCTTCATGATGCCCCACGATATCGGAGCCCCCGGGCGGAACGAAGCCGGCAACTCCTTCCGTATTGAGAATTCCCTTGAGGGCTCTCACATCCTCTTCGAGGATTTTTGCTTTTAATATGCGCAGCGCTTTCTTGGCAACATCGTTGGGCTCGAACTGCCCGGGCTGCAGTTCAAGGTAGGCTGCACACCGCCCTTTGATCGCAGTAGGCGGCCCTCCAATCATTGCCGCATTCGGTTCAAGCATCAGACCGATCCCTACGAGGAGCGGAACATTCCGGTAATACGTGCGCTCCCCGCGGACAATGAAGGAGCCCCGGGAGACGAACTCTCCCGACTCCGGCGTCTTGCTCACCTGGGTCGGGAGTGCGCTGAAGATGTCGGCAGATGCATGCCCGCTCCGCCATGCCCCGGAATAGGAAGCTGCAAATTGTGCAACCTCATCCATCCGTTCTGTCTTCCCTTTGACTATCACGACACTCGCGCCATGAACATCGGCATGTACGAAAAGGTCCCCCCCGGCCATGTATTTTTTTACCAGTTCCTCGTTCTGCGATGCGTCCCGGCCCCCGAGCACGACAATTCCATCGCTGGTGATGAACCAGCGGAACCGGTGATACCAGAGTTTTTTCATGGGAATAAAGTCCCGTTTCCGGACGGTCTTCTTTGCCTGGACGGTCTTCATCGCCACAAGTGCCCCGGCCTTTTTCTTTTTGAATTTCTTGATCAGATCATGGTACCGGCCGGCATTCTGCTCGAGGCCTTCGTGGACATAGATCTTGACCCGTTTGCCGATATCTACCTCGACGGCTGCTTCCCCGGGGTGGAATGCCACGATCTTCTTTGCATCCGCAGATTCCGCGTTCTTGAGATGCTTCTCGATCTCCTGCCATGAGAGTTGTCTGCTTGCGGTATCCAGGGACGTAATGAGACTTGCAATGAACTGGTAATTCTCGTAGATCGCGTTGACAATCTCCTCGTTGTTCCGGATGGTGTTTTCGAATTTTTTTATTGCCAGTTCCTGATGGTGACGGATACGGTCTTCCTTGGGGATCTTTGGCCGGGCACTGGACTTTTTCTCAGCTTTTGTCAGGGGATAGAATGCCTCAAGCGCTTCAGAGAATGAGGGGAAAACGGTGACACCCTTCCCTTCCCAGAGGTCGACAGGTTCGCAGTGTTTCCCTGCAATCACGGGAGTAGGCGACTGAACAACCCGGAGAAAAAGTTCCCTGATCGCAGCAAATATCCGAGCCGGATCTGCTTCCGTGGCGGGCAGTGTCTTTTCATACCCGGTCTTCGAGCAGATGTATTCTGCATACATTCCCCCCAGCATGCAGCCGATCGCGAGGCACCTGACGATATCCCGGTCATCCGCTGCCAGTACGGCAGCGAGATTTTCCAAAGTTGCCGTGGGATCCGTTGATCCCAGGGTATACTCAACACCGGGAACCACCTCACGATCTTTAAACCGGTGGTGCCGGAGCGGCTTGACGATGGTATTGCTCTCATCCGTGAGGATGATATTTCCTTCATCAAAGAGCTCAATGATGAGATGATAGCTGGTGGTACCTTTGCCGATATCGAAGATGAGGATCCGCTCGAGGCCATGCTGGCGGATGGCAAGCACCTTGCCCCCCGATATATATTTCCTGAGCAGCATGGCAAACTGCGGGGGGTTCTTGGGAGGTTCGGGCAGGTTCTTAACGAGATGGGCCCGGCGCCCGGCTTCGATCACCATCTGGTAACGGGCCTTGTTCTCGCCGTTGAGCCGGATTGCGAGGGTGCGTGAATCGAACTGGTAGACCTTATCGATCCAGAGCGGCAGCTTTTTGTTGAGATCGGAGGTTATCGCCTTCACGTCGATACCGCTCATGCCCTGTTCTGAAGCCATGGATGTATTCCCGATACTTATTAGCTGCACAAAGCTGATAAACGTATAATTGAATGTGCATTTTGCTGAGGTGCCTCAAAAAGAGATATCCCGGTCCCTGGAACCCGGCCCGGAGGACACCGGTTGAACCGTAATCAAGATCTTCCACTATTATTATTACATCACGTCACAAACCGGTAGACCGTTGTTTCTGTGACTATTAGGAAGGATCATAACCCCTCCCGCCTTATGGTGTGAGGACGATAAACCGATCCCCGATGAGACCAAGATACATAAGGATTGCGCACAGAGAAATAAGACAACTGGTGTTACGGGATGAGTGAAGAACAAGCAACAGAGGTGCCTGTCCAGACCAGGAAGGCAAAGACCCGGGCAGAGAAACAGGCCGATCATATCGGCCGTATCCAGCGGACCCTCATTGCATGTTTCGTTGGGATCTTTGCCGGGGTACTCGCGTTCTATGCCGGTGGTGTTCCTGACGCGTCAGGGATCCAGAACGATGGCTTTCTTGGGATTATGCTCATGCTGGCCGGTGTCGTTTTCCAGAAATATATCTTCCTCATCGCAGGTATGGATATATCAAAACTGGGCGGGAAAGACTGGTTCTACCAGGGTTTCATGACATTTGCGTTCTGGTTTATGACCTGGACCCTCCTGCTGACAGCGATTCCCCGATAACTTTTTTGTGATCTCCATGAGAATTGCTATTGTCCATAAAGACCGGTGCCATGCAAGGAAATGCGGTAAGGAGTGTATCCGGTACTGCCCCCGGGTCAGGACCGGCGACGAAACGGTATTTATCGATACAGATGACAAAGCGGCCATATCCGAGGAACTCTGTGTCGGCTGCGGTATCTGCATCAAGAAGTGTCCTTTCGATGCGATCGACATCGTCAGCCTGCCCGAGGAACTCGAGCATCCGACTCACCGGTACGGGAAGAACGGCTTTGCCCTCTACGGGCTCCCGATTCCCGTTGAAGGAAAAGTGACTGGTATCCTCGGTGCTAACGGTATTGGCAAGAGCACGGCAATCAAGATCCTGTCCGGCCAGCTCCGCCCGAACCTTGGCAATTTCGATGAGGAAGTGGCCTGGGATGCGATTCTCAAACTGTATGCCGGTACGGAACTCTTCGATTATCTCCAGACCGTCTCTAAAAAGACCCTGAAGATTGCGTCAAAACCGCAGTACATAGATTTTATCCCGAAAGTGTTCTCCGGTACAATCAGGTCCCTTCTCAAAACCACCGATGAGCGGAACAAGCTCGGAGATATCCTCCCTGCGCTGAAACTGGAGGCGATTCTCGATCATGATATCAGCACGCTCTCGGGAGGAGAACTCCAGCGGGTGGCAATCGCCGCATGCCTTGCACGCGATGCCGATCTCTATTTCTTCGATGAGATCACTCCGTTCCTGGACATCTACCAGCGCATTGCCGCAGCCAAGCTGATCCGCGACCTGGCCACGCAGCGCCCGGTCGTTATTGTTGAGCATGATCTGGCAATCCTGGACATGCTGGCCGACACGGTCCACGTGGGATATGGAAAGCCGGCCGTGTTCGGTATTATCACCCGGCCAAAAGGGGTTCGTGTCGGTATCAACCAGTACCTAGAAGGATTCCTTGCTGAAGAGAATGTGCGGTTCCGGGACACTCAGGTGGTCTTCGAGAAACGTGCGCATGAAAAGGGTTCGGATCGCGAGGATCTCTTCATCATCCCGGCAATGACCAAGCAGTACGAGACATTCTGTCTCACGGTCTCCGGAGGGACCGTGAGGGCGGGTGAGGTGCTGGGAATTGTCGGGGCAAATGGCATGGGAAAGAGCACGTTTGCAAAGCTTCTTGCCGGAGCAGAGACGCCTACTACCGGTACGATGGAGACGAGCCTGCGGATCTCGTACAAACCCCAGTATATCAAGGCGGACACGTCCGACAGTGTCGAGATGTACCTGCGCCGGTGCACCACCCGGTTCGACACCTCGATGTACCAGCACGAGATCATCGAAGCCCTCAACCTCGAGCCCATCCTCCAATCTCCGGTTGACGCCCTCAGCGGCGGTGAGTTGCAGAGGACTGCCATCGCCGGCTGTCTCTCTCGGGATGCCGATGTCTATATCCTCGATGAACCCAGTGCCCACCTTGACGTTGAACAGCGGGTCAAGGTGACCAGGATGATCAAGCATCATGCGGAGGGAAAGGAAGTCGGGATCATGGTCATCGATCATGATATCTATCTTATCGATATGATCAGCGAACGGATTCTTGTCTTTGACGGGGAACCCGGCATTTCGGGTACTGCCACCGGCCCGTTCCACATGCGGGACGGGATGAACCGGTTCCTGCACGAACTGGATGTCACCTTCCGCCGCGATCAGAGCGGCCGCCCCCGGATCAACAAGCCCGGATCCTTCCTTGACCGGGAACAGAAGGGCCTTGGCGAATTCTATTACTATGCACAGGATGAGGAATGACGCTCGTCTCTCATACATTTTAATATTTAAACATGCCATTGTGACTATATGCGGGGAGAGAAGCTTTCGGATGCCATTGTCTACGATAAGCTGCACCTCTTAAAGAAAGATTTTTACGGGTACATAGAACGCAATACCACCAAGGTGGATGCAAACCTTCCTGTCTTTTATGGCTATGTAATCTCTGCACTCGAGAACTCGTTCCCGGACCTGATAGACAGCTCGTACGACGATTTCATTGACAGCATCACGTTCAAGGTACTGGATACAAGTGCCAGTATCAATGACTTCGATTATGTCCGGAAGGTGATTGCGAATGCGATCCGGTTCAAGAAGAACAAAAATGCGGAGATCGGCACCAATATAGTGGTTGGTTTAAAGCTCCTGAAATCCGGCGATTATGTTCATGCCCTGGATTTCCTGAAAAAATATGCAACCCTCGATACCAAGATCGGGACTGCCGTTGCCTACTGTTATTATGTCCTGTCCCTCCGGGAATTCAAAAAGGATGACGAGATCGTAAAGAACCACCGGCCCGGCGAGATGGAACTGCTGGCCCGGGAGCTGATGCTCAACCTGGCCCGGGTCAAGCCGCCGGTGAACCAGCTCAAGCAGCTGGAGATTGATGATCCTTCGTTCCTGGAGAAGATCTTCTGGCAGATGATCTTCATAGGTCTTGAATGGTTCTCTAGCGAGAGATGGTTTGTTGAGATCGGCCTGAAGAATGCGAGCGTGACAAATGATCCGGAGATGCGCAAACGTCTCCTTGAGATCGGTGCTGAACGGTTTTATACGGACCGGCATTTCCTGCGGGAATTGTATTATTACAAGCTGGAGATGAGGGATGCAGCCGGTGCAGCCGGAGTCGTGAACCAGCTGATCAAGCAGTATCCTGATGAACTCGAACCGATCTATCTGGGCCTCAAACTGTCCCTCCTTACTACCAAGAAGATCACATACCACAGTTTCCGCAAGCTAGCCATCTCGAAAGGAATGCCCTCGTACATCATCGAGCTCTTTGATTTTTCCTTTGAACTGCTGAATCATGAGCAGAAGGAAGCGATGAACCGGGTTTCAGATTTTGAAAAGGAATACCCCCGCATGCAGTTCTACGCTACCACCCTCCGGTATATTGCGAGCGATTTCTCTTCCAATGATGAGATGCGGATCAGGAAGGCACGGAAAGCGCTTCTGGATTCGATTGAGCAATATTGTGTCATTGAGCTTGCAGGTAAGAAACAAAAAAATACATCTCTGCCAAATAACGGGATCCGCTGATCACCTGGATCCTTTCACCCGGATGCCGGATACCCACGGATCTTGGGAGAAATGCAGAAGGAATCTTTTCTTAATGCACACCAAATCCCGAGAGAATGGACATGATCGCCCGGATAACCGGATCGATGATTGCTCCAATACCCTCTCCTGATGCTTCAACAGCAGACGATTCATCCGGATTGGATGTTACCGTATCCACACGGAGCGTGGGTATCCTGCCCGGGGACTGGCTCTCCATAGCGGGTGCGGGTGATGGCGTTGTAGTCGCGGTCTCAATGATGAGCGGGTTTTCCGTTGATGACTGATCACTATAATATCCGACGTCATCCCCGGTCGAAAACCATGCCCGGTTCTCCGCGTCGATATTCATAGTCTTGACGACAGAAGATGTACCGATCCCCTCGAACCGGTTCAGGTGGCGGTAAACTGCCCCGTCTTCCCAGATATAAATCCCGTCATCGGTTGCAAGAAACAATTTCCCGTCATTCGCAGCTGCAAGATCATTGATGGGCGTTCCGGTTATTGTCAGATCCGTGCCCGCAAGTACATGAACGAATCCCTGTTCCCGGGAATAATGAACTACCTCAGTATCATTAAAAAAATACACCCCGCCCTGTGGATCGCGCCGGACATTCATGAGGAGTCCAAATGGAGACCCTTTGCCGGCAATCATTTCAAATCTTACGGGATCTTCACGTGACGGTACGACCCATAATCCTTCATTAACCGTGGCAATGACAAGCTCGTCTGGCAGTGAATCCGCAGCCGGATCCAGGGTCATGCTGCGAACTTCATAAAATCCCGGGCCGTCTCGGGAGCTGGGCTGATACCAGGTCCAGGTACCATTACGGACACGGTGAATACCTGCATGCCCGGTGGCAACCCACATATCATTGTCCCAGCGCTGGAGATCCCTGATGTTGGTATCCTTGAGGAGCTGCTGGTCCTGTATCGTCTGGTAATATATGCCATTATAGATCTGGATGCCCTTGGAATACCCAATCCAGAGGTTACCGTCAGGACCATACTCCACCGCAGTGATATAATCGCTTATCAGGCCTTCCGAAATATTATCCAGGTCCATGTGCCGGGTAGACCAGGTTCCGTCAGGCTCAAAGGTTGAAAGGCCGAATGAGGTTGCCAGGAGCACATTCTTATCAGGTCCGTTTACCAGATCCATAATCTGGTTGGAATGGATCATTCCCGGTGACGGACTGAAGAGCCTGATGGTATAGGGAACCGGGGTGGGTGTAGTATTCTGCAGATCTGCAGCTACCGGAATAAAAAGAAGAAGAATGGTGATAAAAGCACAAACGCTAGAGTTCAGCCGTTGTGCCATCTGCTCTCCGGATGCTGAACTTGCCGTTGTTAGCCGGGAGGAACGTTACTGATCGTCCCACTTTACCTCCGACATCTTCTTTGGCAATATGGATATGGTGTTCCTCCAGAAGAGCCCTGACCTTAATTGCGTTCCTTTCTCCGATGTTGAGATTGGCTCCGAAATATTCAAACATTGCAGCTCCCCCCGCCATCTTTGCCACCAGTGACCGGTTCTTGCAACCCATGGCATTGAGTTCCTTGATAATCGTCGGTACGGCAGTATCCGCATATTTCCCCGGCCGGTCGGTACGGCCGGCACTCTCCGGCAGCATGATGTGAACCATGGCGCCGACTTTGAGTGAGTCGTCATATAATGTGAGGCCGATGCAGGATCCAAGCCCAATCGTCATCATGGGAAATGAACCGACCCGGTACTCGCCAATACCGATCATTGCCGTCTGCTCATTTCTGGAATATGGGTCGGGCATCGTCCTCACAACGCTCATTAAATCCCTTTCATCATGTTTTCCATCAGTTCCACAATTTTAGCCAGGGTGGTGGGTTCCGGGAGCATAATGATATCGCTGTCGATCTTGTGCTCCTCACAGACCAGTTCCGTGGAGAAGAGCAGGATCTCATCGATCTCCTCCGGCATCTGGGAGATCAGGCTCGACATGGCGGCATGTGCCATATCAATGCTCAGGGCCGGTGGTGAAGGGAGCATGATAAACCCGAGCAGCTCAGCGGTGGCATCCAGGAATGCCGAGACCATGATATTTCCCACTTCCAGTAAGGCACTCTCGTCCATCTCGTTCATCGCCCGGTTCATATCGGTCAACCCGAGCATCGTATTGGTCAGTCGTATTGCAGACTCGCGGGAGATATAGAATACAATGTACCCGCCGTGGGGGATATCGCCCTGGAGCTCAAAAGCGACCATGGCGGCGGACTCCTCGCCCATATAACTCCCAAGTTCAGCGATATCGATGGCCTTGATGGCCGGCACACTCATCTCCACGGTACTTCCGAGCATCTGGGACAGGGTGGTTGCTGCATGTGCAGCGCCAATGTTTCCGAGTTCCTGGATTGCATCGGATTGAACGCTTGTCAGTTTCATATCTTGCTCCTACACCATCGTATTTACGTCAAGCACGGGCACCACGTCGCCATCTCCGAGGATCGTGACGCCGCTGACACCCCGGGTGTTACCGATAAACCGGCTGAGGGGTTTTACCACTACTTCCTGTTTGCCTTCTACAATATCCACGGGAATACAGCACTTCCTTTTTTGGTATTGAACAATTATAAGAATCTCGCAGACCGCGGATGATCCCATCATCTCGTTCAGCCAGTAGATCTGGAGTACTTCATCCCGGAGCAGGATCGCCTCACCTTTCCCGATGTGATGCGTTGTATCCCGTTTAAAGTTCGCCACTTCGACTATACTGCTTATCGGTATAGCGAGTCGTTTGTCGTTTATCCGGACTATCATGACATCGACAATTGCCATGGTTGGCGGAAGGAGGAGTTCAAACCTGCTGCCTTTTCCCTCCGTGGTTTCGACACGGATGGTGCCTTTCAGTGCCTCGATGGATCTCCTGACCACATCCAGTCCGACCCCCCGACCGCTGATGTCCGTGATCTTGTCGGCCGTAGAGAAGCCCGGCTGGAAGAGGAGATCGATTGCCTGATCAGTGGTGAGGACATCGGACGCTTCCTGAGTGAGGAGTCCTTTCTCGACCGCCTTCCTCTTCACTTTCTCAATATTGATACCCCCGCCATCATCGATCAGTTCGATGATGACATTGTCCCTGTCCCGGTGTGCTGACAGTTTGACAAAACCTTTCCGTGGTTTCCCGACCTTCTCCCGAACATCTGGTGATTCAATACCATGATTGACCGCGTTCCGGATCAGGTGGAGGAGCGGGTCATTGAGCCCGTCCATCACGCTCCGGTCCAGCTCTGTCTCCCCGCCTTCAATGGTGAAATCGACTTCCTTGCCGTCATACTGGGCTACATCCCGTACTACACGCGGCAGCCGGTTGAATATCTGGTTGAGCGGGATCATCCGGATATTCATCATCAGGTTCTGGAGGTCCGATACGGATCGGTCTACCATCCCTATCGCTTCATCCATCTCCTTGATGTGATGCTGTTCGGCAATCTGCTTGAGTCGCCCCCTGTTGATCACGAGGTCCTCGACCAGGTTCATAATGTGGTCGAGCTGGTGGATGTCGACCCTGAGGTGCTTGATCTCACGGCTCTTGTCCGCCCCGGTAACCTGTTTTTTATCAGCATCCGCTCCTTTTTTTATGGCAGCGGCTTCCTCAGACGGAGTAATTTCCTGTTTTATGAACGGTGTGATCTCGACCTGCGCAATCTCTGTACCCAGTGCCGCAGTCTTAAGTGCTTCTTCACCCGCATCGCTGGCAATGCGGAGATCAACTGTTCCTTCAAACTTTCCTTCGTCAATGGAGGCCTTGGAAGGAGTTATTGAGGTGATTGTTCCCAGGGCCTCAAGGTTACCGATTGCAATCATCGCCCGTACATCTTTCATCAGGCATTCGCTGGCAACGGTTATCCGGATGTCGTATTCGGGAAGGTCCCCGATATCGGGGGATAACTCCGTCTCTTCAGCTGTTTCCTCCACGGAGTGGGTGGGTGAAGCCGGGGAAGGGCTGGTGCTTTTTTGTGTTTTACCACCTTTTCCCCCAAGCCAGGTTTTCAGGGACCGGACCTGCTCATCCGGGTTTTTGGAGGAGGTATCTCCCCCGGATTCAACATCATCTATCATCTGCTCAAGTACGTCCGAGCAGGCAAGGAGTATGTTACCCAGCTCCTGGGACATCTCGGCATTTCCGCTCCTTATTTGCTGGAAGACATCCTCCATTGCATGACAGAGGCGTTCCATATCGGCAAATCCCATTGATGCTGAGGCACCTTTCAGGGTATGGCATGACCTGAAGATCTCATCGATCGCATTCTGGTCGGATCCCTTTTCAAGAAGAAGGAGGTTCTTTACCAGGTTCTCGTGGTTTTCCCTTGACTCGGCGACAAAAAGGCCACGGTATGCCTCAAACTCAGACATGGGATCCCTCCATCGCATGAACGGTCCGTTCGATCTCCCGGGCAAGTCTGTTGAGCGGGAGTACCTTGTCTACTGCATTCTTCTGGATTGCCGATCTGGCCATTCCATAAACAAGGCAGTCCTTCTCATCACAGATCAGGCTGACACCGCCTGCCAGCTTGATCGCGTGTGCCCCTTCGCCGGCATCATTCCCCATGCCGCTCAGGATCACCGATACAATATTTTTCCCGTACACATGGCTTGCGGATTCGAAGGTTTTATCGACCGCCGGGCGGACCGCATGGACCGGCGGGGTATTGGAGTGGATGATCCGGCCGATCTTTACATTATTCGCATTCATATCGCTGCTGATGATGGTATGGACCCCTGCTTTTGAGAGAAGGATCTTTCCGGTCTCTACCACATCGCCGTTTTCCGTCTCCTTGACCGGCATGCTGGCGATGCGGTTGAACCGCTCTGCGAGCGCTGCGGTGAACCCGGTAGGCATATGCTGAGTGACTACAATCCCGGCAGGGAGATCTGACGGGAGTTCAGCAAGAAGGGTATCCAGCATCGGCGGACCTCCGGCAGAAGAGCCGATAAGGACAACACGTTCGGCCGAACTGCCTGCCTGGGAAGGTGGCCTGTGTTCGGCAGGTTTCGAAGGAAGGGTAAGGAGATGCTTGATCTTCGAGACCAGTTCATCGCCAATCTCCCGCACGTGTGGGATATCCTTGGGCTTGAGCATAAAGTCATCGGCTCCCAGCCGGATTGCCTGGACTGTCATCTCGGCATCCTTGGAGGTAAGGGAACTGACCATCAGGATCTTCGGGCGGCGTTTGAATTTCCTGAGTTCTTCAAGCACCTGTATGCCACTCATCTTGGGCATCTCGATATCAAGAGTGACCAGGTCAGGCTCTAGGCTCTGGATCTTCTCAAGGGCATCCAGCCCGTTGGATGCCGTTCCCACTACTTCTATTGACGGGTCTTTCGTAACCATATCCCGGATGACAGTCCGCATGAATACGGAATCATCAACGATGAGTAGTTTCACCATAACGTCAGGACGCAAGGACGTTTTTGACTTCTTCGAGCACTTTCGGGGCCTGGAACGGTTTGACAATATAGCCTTTGGCTCCGGACTTGATGGCCAGTTTTACCATCTGTTCCTGTCCCACAGCCGTGCACATGACCACACGGGCGGCGGGATCAATTGCCTTGATTCCCTTCAATGCTTCAATGCCATTCATCTTCGGCATCACAACGTCCATGGTGACGAGATCCGGTTTGAGTTCCTTGTATTTTGCCACGGCCTCTTCCCCGTCTCCGGCTTCACCGGCGATGGTATGTCCACCGGAGAACAGGATATTTTTGAGAAGCGTTCTCATAAAGAGGGTATCATCCACGATCAGAATCTTTCCCATTGACGATCAAGTAACTGTTTGGGAGATCATTACATAAAACAGTATTGGACTTAAAAACGGTGATTATTTTAGTTTGTTTGTGATTTTGTGGCGTCGGAAATATACCGTACCCCTTTTGTGGTGAGCTGGACTTCCCTGCGTATCGTAACCACTTCGGCAATACCCAGCTGGAGAATCTTGTCATAGATCGCATCGAGCTGCTTATGGGGGATATTCAGCATGTTCTCGATCGCATGGGAGTCCATACCGGAATAGATGAGCATGGCAACCTGCTGGTCGACGCCGTCCAGTTCGGTGCCTTTCATATCCATTCCCTTTGTAGTCTCTTTAAGGAAATTATAGAGGACCTGGAGTGTAGAGAGCGGACAGAGAACAAAACTTGATACAACTTCGCCGGACTCCAGATGATTAATCCTGACTACGTCGGTCGGTTTTCCCTGGACTTCCCGTTTTGTAAGCTCGATACCCGCCACATCATTAACGGGGACGCATATCTGTTTTGCCGGGCTCACGAACCAGATACCGGATTGTACGACAACTACGCTGCCCTTCTCCCATTGGGCTTCCTTGATCATGACACCGCCCTTGATTGCAGGTGACATGAAATAGGCCATCAGCCGGTAAGCATTGCAGGTACCAAGGATGAGCTTTTTCAGGATGGCCAGTACTTTCTCTACTGAGAGTATTTTGTAAACAATTTCGGTATCCGTTTTCACTGTAAGGATAAGGACATTTTTTCTCTCGGCCACATCCGAAACAGTCTTGAAAAGGATCTCCTTGTTGACCGGATCCGGCAATACGATGCGGTCTTCGCCCACGCCTATTTTGACAACGACCCATGTATTATTATGTTCAATTTTTGCCGGGACTTCTTTCATGGTACCTCACGGATTTCTTAAGATCTCTCTCATTCCGATGAATTATTGTTCATTTCTTTTCTGTTGTTCCAGCGTTTATTTTATTCCATTTGAAGGAGGCTCTGTTTTTTCCTTGGGTTTCTGGATTACATTCATCCTGCCGAACATGTCCTTGAGTTCAGTCTCGATCTCATCAGCCGGCGCCTTGAAATCCTTGAGTTCGCGCAGGAGGCTGATGTTCTTCTCTTTCTTTACCATTTTTACATCGGACGCCAGCGAACTGAGCAGATCCTCGTCACTGCCGCTTCCGGAAGCGCTCGCAAATGAAGCCATATCGGACTGGACGCCAAGCTGGTCTTCCGCTGTATCAGCACCTTTCGGGGCATCAGAAGGAATCCATGCCGTCTTGACTGCCCCGGAATCTGCCGGGGGTGCGGTTGCCGATGGTGCCGTGGAGGCAGGTGCATCCGGTGCAGGAGCCGGTGCTGCTGTTAAATTTCCTGCCATATCGTCATCGAGTTCCACATCATCCAGGTTCAGGTCATCGAGGCTGCCGAAATCTTCATCGACCGCATCATTCCCATCAAGACCTTTGAATGCGTCCAGTCCTCCGTCAGCAGAAGTCCCGGCATCAGCGGGAAGGGCATCTGATCCGCCTGAATCTTCCATCGATGGCATGGATAATTCAGGCTCCGGAAGGGAAAGACCGGATCCTCCGGCACCCCCATCCCCATCTGGTGATGGGAATGACGCGGTTTCATCATCCAGTCCGTCAAGTAATCCTGGATCAAAATCGTCATTGGACAGGGTGAGGAAGGGATCCGTATCTGTGGCAGATCCACCCGGTCCGGATCCTGCTCCGCCCGGGAGAGGTGAATCAGATGTACTGCCAGGTCCGGCCGGGGGAGCGGTTTTCGATACTTTTTCGCTGACTGCTTTATCGAGCATCTTGTTAATGTCCTCGACTTTCTTCCCCTGCCGGGTCTTCTCCCGGATGACCGTTCCAAGTGACCCCAGGGATGTCAGGAATGAACTGAGGTGAAACCCTATCCCTCCCGGTTTCTCGGGGACTTTTGGCTTTGTATCAGGCTTCGGGGCAGCCTTTTCGGCTTTCGGGGCCGGTTTCACCCCAGGTACCGGGCCGGATCCTTCTAAAAATTTCATCTCGTTGAGTCGTTTGAGAATCCCGGTCTTTTTCATGCTGTTAAGTTTTGAACGCACTTCATCAATTGTAACAAGCCCCAGCAGGAACAACATGGCAGTTACTATCAGCACCATCATGAGGAGCAGCTGAAGGAGGGTAAAATCAAAGAAAACCAGGATTAACCCGAACGTCACGATTGTGCATAACATTATAAATCTGCGTATTCTCGGGTCCATTTCAGACACTTCCACCGGCTGCTGCTCCGGATGCAGCCATCTGCTGCAAACCTTCAGGGCTGAAGAACATATTTACTCCGATCGGTGCGATAAGGAGCACAAGTCCTGTCAATGTACAGAATAAGGCAGTATAGAAATAAAACATATACCTGTCCCCTCCACCGACAACTCTGGCAGCAATGATGTTGGATGCGGTGATAATTGTCAGGATGGTAACGACAAAAAAGCCCATGGGCTGTTCAGGGAAATTTGAGAACATGTTGAGACCGCCCAGAGCGCTGCTCGCCGAAACGCCTCCGGAACTTGATGCGGACGTTGCTGCAGAGGAATTTGCGAATTGTGCCATCATTGATGAGACGGACCCGGTCAGGACCACCATGATGCGGTACAAACAGACAAAAATACCGGCCATCGCCATATGCATTGGTACCAGCAGCACGATGAAACTGCGTGCATGCATGTCCTTCTTCTCCCTCAGCAGAGTCTGTTCGAGCATGGATGATCCCACGACCGTTCCGATGGGTTCCGGCGGGCCTCCGAGCATGACTGTGTCGAGGTAAATGTTGAGATATTTGTAGATAAGATTGCTCCCCGATTCGCCAATGAATTTGTCCCAGATCTGCTTGTCATCCAGTCCAAGATTCATCTTGGAATAGACCGAATTTACGAGAGGTTCGAGTGCAGTCAGCGATTTTTTATCAATGGTTCCAAGGGCATATACCGCGGTCGTGCTTTGCCCACCCATCACCGCCCCCAGACTCCTGATGAATACCGAAAAATCATTGTCCCGCAGCGTAATATTGGAGTCATCAATGAAACCGATGATACCCAGCGGGGCCATCAGGACACCGATCAGGATATAGATCATTCCGGCACTGACCCCGATGAGAGCCATCACGATAACGGCACCGATGGTTAACGGGACGATGATACGCTCCATGGCATGAATCGTCTGTTGCTCCTTTGAAGCACGCTCAGACAGACCGTGAGATTTGGGATCATCAGGTACGGACTGATACATCAGGACATTGCCCATGACACAGATGACAAGGATGATACCATATGCCATATCGAGAGTCGACTCAAGACCGCTGGGGGAATAGATGGCGATGGAGATCATAATGGTGACCGCAATGACCGTACCGGAAAGGAGCATAGCGATATAGGCATCTCCCCATTTTTTCAGGAGCTCGAGTCCCTGCTCGATCTGGCTCCGATATACACTACGCACGGTTGACAGTTCATTTTTCAGGAAATCATCATCCGGCACCCCTGATTCGATCGCGTTTGCGTACCGGTTCAGCATACTCTGGAGAATGGTGTTATTGGTCCGCTCGGCTACGATACTGAGGGCCTCTGAATAACTGTAACCCCACTTTTTGACATACGTATCGACCTTGGCAATGTATTTTGCCGATACGTACTCCTTACGGTTTGCGGCATAAGAAAAAATTTCCGGACGGGAGGCACCGGCAATCGCAAGGGAGGCCGTATAGGTATTCATGAAGAGCAGGTCAGCACCCATGGTCTTGTTTTCCGTGACCTGTGCCAGTTTTTCCTTGATGTCCTCTATTACCGAGGCGAAAGGTAGTTGCTTCTTCTCAATGGCTCCGGCTGGATCGGTACCTGGATCAGCCATATCATCCACCGATGGTCAGGAGCCCCTGTTTCTTGATCTTTGTCATCATATGGAACAGGTCCCAGAACTTGGTATACCCGGCCTTGTGGAGCCGTTCCAGGATCTTTGCCCGCTTTTCCACTTCAAGATAAATTTCTGCTTTCCGGCTGTCGGGAATCCCCAGCATCGTGGCAATTTTGTTTTCAAGCAGGAACGAGCTGCCTTTCCCGGTCCAGATGAATGTATCCGATACCGGCTCCCAGGTGAACATCTGCACGAATGTGAACCCCTGTGTCTCTGCGTTGTAGCCAACCAGTTCGTTGCAGCTGATCATCCGCCGGACAAGCTGGCCGTCCGGGCGTTTTACTGCACTCTGGATGACCACAAGGTTGAGGTTATCCACGTACGTCTTGGGGATATTAATGGGGTCACCGCAGAGACGCTGGATCAGTTTTTCGACAGATGCCGCGTGGAACGTGCTCATCACCGGGTGTCCTGTCTGCATGGCACCAAAAGCGACCGCCCCTTCAACTCCCCGGATCTCACCCACGAGGATCTGGTTGGGGCGCTGACGGAGTGCTGCTTTCAGGAGATCGAACATCGATACTTCACCAGCGTTTCCGCCGCCCTCGCCTTTTCCTTTGGCGAGGGCTACCTCCCGGATCCAGTTGCGGTGGGGAACGTTCAGTTCGGGCGTATCTTCAATGGTGACGATCTTATTTTCCGGAGGTATGAATGTAGTAATCGCATTCAGGAGCGTGGTCTTCCCGCTTGCGGTCTCACCGGAGACGAAGAGTGACATCCCGTATTCCACGCAGACCCAGAGGTAAGCAGCCGACATGTAGTCAAGCCCGTTGCTTTCGATGATATTGAGAATGCTGAGAGGGACTTCATTCACTTTACGGATCGTGAAGTTGCTCCCGTGCCGGGAGATGGCAGTCCCGTAGACGATGTTGATACGGGAACCATCGAGAAGTGTTGCGTCGATAACCGGGTTACGGTAGGTGATCGGGCGTTTGATCCGCTCCGCCATTTTGACAACAAACTCATCCAGCTCACTGGATACCTTGAATTCAATAACTGATTTTAAGCCTTTGAAGATCTTGTGTTCGATAAAGATCGGGCCGACACCATCACAGGAAATATCCTCAATGTACGGGTCCGAGAGGAACGGCTTGAGGACCCCCATGTCGATCTTATCACGGATGAGCAGGTATTCGATGGCCCGGTATTCCTCGTTGGTGAGGATCACTTTTCCATCAGGTGTAAGAGGTACCTGGTGTTTTTTCTTCACATTTTTCATCTTGTCTTTTGCTGTAAAGTCCGTGTTAAGGAAATTCACGATCTTCGATTTCATGTCCTGCTGGCCCGGCCCCCCGCCGGTGAGCTGGGCAATATCGACATTTTTCGGGCGGACAACTGCGACATTCGCAAGCATCTTCTTGATCACTTCGGCCCGTTCCTTGTCGCTGATGGGATCTTCTTCCAGTCCGTCAATAAGATCAATCAGTTTTGTTTCAATAACCGGCAACATCAGGTTGACACTGTGCAGGAATGACGGTTCAATAGGGATATAGAAGTTCCTGACGTCGTCAGGGTCGGGAAGGATGTGCACAAACGTGGTCTCATTTACCGGGTAAATGATATTGGGGCTTTTCATTGAACGGAGATCTTTTTTGAGCTCCGACAGGAAGAGAGGGATCCCATAGGTATTGACAGGAAAAACGTGGAGATACTCCAGGAGGTGCGGGCTGGCCTTTACGTACTCCTTCGCATTGGCCGGCAGCATCTTGTAGAGTGCACTCGATTCAATATCATTGTAAAAATCGATAGTATTATCGACAGTTTCCGGCTTGAACGGGAGATTAACCGCAACTGATAACGTGCCCATATCAGACCTTCGCAAAACTCATGGGGATGACTTTCATGCCATATCCCGGATGGACTTCGAAACTTACAAGGTTTCCGGTGGTCTTTCGTGCACCCCGGACCTTGATGACTTCCATGACCATTACGTACTTATCGCCAACAAGGGCTTTTTTCATGTTGAGGTGGGCATCGCATATGGACCGGATCCGTACAAGCGTATCTTCTTCAAAGGCATAGGTATGGAGGGTAACAAGGATGGTCTTTCCGTGATCGATAAGGGATTTGCAATTGGTGAAGAAAGTGAGGATGGAATCTGTCTCGGCATATTCGGTAAACAGTGTGAGCGAATCGATAACAATAACCTGTGACTTGCTCTGCTGGATATGGGTGATGAGGTGGGCCAGGATATTCACCATCTCCTCTTTCTTCCATTCAAACCCGACAACGTGGAGGGGGAAGATCTTGAGGTATCCCCATGCAAAATAGTCCGAAATATCAAGGCTCATCGATTCCATCTGCTTGATGAAACTCTTGCTGGTGCTTTCTGTGGTGAAAAGATCTACGGAAAGGCCCTGGTGCATGGCCCCCCATATAATCTGCTGGGTGAGCACGCTCTTGCCGGTATCGTTCTCCCCTTCTATGAGGGTTAAGGACTCCATCGGGAGACCATCGGCAATTTTCTTGTCAAGTTCGGTGTTACCGGTAGATATGATTCGCCGATCTTCACCCCCCATCAGATCTGAGATTGTTGCCATGTGAATACACCTTCGATATTATAGGGCCGAAACGGCAGAGACACCGTTATTCGTAGTTACCTGAATGATCCGTGGTGCCACGCCAGCGGGGAGATTGACCTGGATCCACATTTTTACCCCGGGGTCAAGCTCTTTTGCATGGATACGGTCATTTTCAAACCGAAGGATCTGCCATGTGTCGGTAATCCCGGAACCCGAACTGTAGGTATAGTGCACATACCCGGTTGTGTTATCAAAGGAAAAAACATCCATATGGGGTATATCTCTGACAGTCTCCTCACCATTATTCGATATACTGAAATTCAGGCTGGTACCTGAAATAGGTTGAATATCGGTCAGCTGGATACTTGTTTTCAACCGCGCCTCATTCAGAAGTGTCATATCTTTCTGGGCATTCATTACCGTTTCAGCTGCCGTCAGCGTTCCCCCCACGAGCAGGTATGCCACGACTACGAGAAGGAGCACTCCTATTGCCGCCCCGATAATCTCTGCAACGGCCACAGCGTATCAGCTCCCCGGGCTGGCAGAGAATTCAGACGATCGCCAGATTCCATCTGGCAGGATGAACTGGAAATAGACCGTCCCATCAGTGCCGGAGTGTGGAACATCTGGACAATATGCAGTAATCGCGAGCGTCTCTCCGGGATCCCATGACACGGGGTTATTGGTACCGGACAGTTCAGACACGTACCAGCCGGTGGTGCTGCTGGCGCTGAAATCATAGGAAAGCCGCTGATATTGTCCTACCAGACCGCAAAAGACATCTGACCGGTTGGTAATATCCGGCAAAGGAACCGATGAGCTTCCGATGTTTTTTATCCAGATTTCGGCATAATTCGGGGGACCATCCCTGGTCTGGGAAGCAATAATCTTGAAATCCGTGCGGAGACGCTGGTCAGATTCATGGGTAGCTGACTGGAATGTGCTCGCCATGTTGTACACAACGGGAAAAACAGCATTGATCAATACTCCTGCTGCTAAGACAGCGGTGATCAGGAACATTGCGGTGGTGAATGTCTCGGCAGACATCTATCAGATCCTGTCCGGGAGGTTCATCCATTCTTCATCTTTCTCTTTATTCTTTGACGGACTCTTCCTCTCGCCCATGGAGGCCTGGGTAAGATCTACACGTTCCCCGGTCTTCCTTTCAGAAACTACCGGCTCCTGCTGGCGTTGCTCCATCATAACCTCGATCATATCCCGGTCAAGGGAGGTATCGTTTGGCGTCAGTATCCTGTTAAGCGCATAGATCTCTGATACAAATTCATCGGGGCCTACCTCGTGCTCCTCACCAAGATTTGCCGGCATCAGGCGTGAAATTTCCCTGATCTCATCAGCTGATTCTTTGGTTATGTATCCCATGACCCGGTAGGATTCAAGCATGATCTCCAACCGGTCGTGACCGAATTTTCTTACCGACTGGTGGGTCCACTTGAAGAGTTTGTAGACTTTCTGGAGCCGCAGTTTCTCGTTTACCGGGGGCTGCGGAGGCGACGGTGCGACCGCCTTATGGGGGCCTGCAGCGACCTGTGATTTCAGCAGTGCGAGCATCTGTTCTTCGAGAATCTTCTTGTCATCGTTTAGCGGTTGTGCACCAGGTTCTGGCTGTTTACGGGGAGACTCATTCCTTGATTCAGTCTCCATTTTTGCTTTCGTGGCATCCATCTGGGATTCACGGGCATCGAGTGCCGCTTCACGTGCTTCCATAGCGGATTTTTGGGCACCCATGACATCCGCATCCATGCCAGGCACCGTGGACGGGACTCCTGGCACCCCGCTTCCGGGAATTGTCAGGGTAAACGGGTTTTCCAGTTCATTCATACGTTCCCGTATATCCATGAGAAGTCGTTTGATAGAGGTCTTTATGAGATCGACTTCCCGCTCAAGGTTCTGGAGCTTTACCTCTGGATCATCTTCCGACGCAGCAGTGATGATATGGTCAACCTGCGCCTGATTTACCGCCATAGAGTATCTACTCGTTATATTACATTTTTAATTAATAAACATTCTTATCGTAAATATGGCTGGGAACACGATATGATGTAATTTATAAGAAAATCCTGTGGTTTTTTCCCTTAGCATCAGATTGTTCTCCTGAGTGTTTTCCTGAGTGGGATCTCTATCGATTTTCCTATGAAATTTTTCAGGAAAGTTATGTGTACTCCGAGCAGGTCTACTGAAAAATTAATAGAGGCGGTTAACTAGGTTAAGTCCGCCAGGGGCTTTACGTGTGATATCAAACGCTGCTCCGGAACCCGGCTTGACTTCAAGGGTAAACCTGTCGTTCGCGAAAATCGGACTGGAGGGCATTGCAGATATCTGGAACTGCTCACCCGCTTCGAGAAGCTGGTTGTTGTTACCCCGATCGTTAAGGATCCCGGTTACTGCCCATTGGCCGGTTGACGGTTGCTGTGGGTAATCTCCGGTTACCTGATTCAATGTTTCCAACCGGGTAGCATTGCTGTAGGTAAGGACAACTTTGCTGAAATCTATTGGTATCCCTCCTGGAGCAAGAGCGACCGTAAAATTGATGTTGGTGATTTTAGTATTGTCAGATCCTGTTCCATAGACATTCCCGATAATTTCCAGTGTCGAACTCGACTGACCGACACTGGTGTGCACGGACTCCTGGGCCCTCTGGGTAGTAAAGAATCCCGCTCCTAGAATTACATACGAGAATGCTGCAGCAACAATGACAAATGCAATCAGTACAATAGCCGCTTCAAGGCCGGTGAATGCATTATTATGGTCCGCGTTTGAGCTCATAATACAACTCTGATTAACTTGCGGTTCTGGTGTGAATTCCCACAAAAAAATTAATAAAGAAGATTCACCATGTGAAGTCCGGCAGGAGCTGTACGGGTGATATCAAACGCGGCACCTACGCCGGGTTTGACTTCAAGGGTAAACTTGTCATTAGAGACTATCGGATTGGAGGGTAATGCAGATACTTCAAACTGCTCGCCAGCTTCGAGTAGTTTATTGTTTGTACCGACATCATTGTTGATTTTAGTTATTGCCCAGTATCCTTGACCTGTTGGTTGAACAGGGTATGTTGCGGATTGGGTCTGAGTCAATGTCTCTAAGGTAGTTGCATTGCTATAAGTCAGGACCACTTTACTAAAATCAACCGGTGTTCCACCGGGTGCCAGTGCGACCGTAAAATTGATATTTGAGATACCAGCTGTAGTTGACCCTGTCCCATATACATTTCCTACAACCTCAAGTGTAGAGCTAGCCTGCTGGACACTTGTGTGCACGGTTTCCTGTGCTTTCTGGGTCGTGAAGAACCCGGCACCCAATACTACATACGAGAACACTGCCGCAACGACAACGAATGCGATAAGCACGATAGCCGCTTCGAGGCCAGTGAATCCCTGGTCATTGGATTTGAAAGAAGTCATAATTTATCCCTTTGCGTCAAGTTAGACATTTATTAATGGCCTTATTTGATTAACTGTTATTATTGTATTTATAGATCTTCCAGATCTTTGCTCTCGGTTATCAGTTAGATATTTTTTTAGTAGTTATCGTTCAGATATTGCAGTTTTCCCTCTTCCCGGAATATGGGGAGAGTGCTTCAATCTGGTAATACTTGGTTAAATTATTATTAATCGGTTCTAATGGATGATGAAGACGAACCATTGGAATTCCTTTGATACCAAAACAAGAAAACCGTTCACGACTGTTATTTAATGAAAACATCCTAATGTTCAAAAAAATATCATTTTATCTCTGCCTTTCGGTAAGTTTGAAATAAAATCCCCATAAGATATACAAAAAAAGATTAGTAGAGGAGATTTACTACGTTGAGTCCGCCGGGGGCTGAACGTGTGATATCAAATGCAGCACCAACGCCGGGCTTAATTTCAAGCGTAAACTTGTCATTTGCATAGATCGGATTAGTGGGAATTGCAGATATCTGGAACTGCTCTCCTGCTTCAAGCAGTTTGTTGTTGGTTCCAACATCATTATTAATTGCGGTTACTGCCCATCCACCTGTAGCCGGCTGCTGAGGATAATTTCCGGTCGCCTGAGTCAGGGTCTCCAATGTGGTTGCATTGCTGTAGGTCATGACGACCTTGCTGAAATCGACCGGTGTTCCACCTGGTGCCAGTGCCACAGTGAAGTTAATGTTTGTTATCTTGGCACTGGTTGCTCCAGTTCCATAAACATTCCCAACAATCTCAAGTGTTGAGCTTGCCTGCTGGACACTGGTGTGCACGGTCTCCTGTGCCTTCTGGGTAGTGAAGAACCCGGCACCCAATACTACATACGAGAACACTGCCGCAACGACAACGAATGCGATAAGCACGATTGCCGCTTCGAGCCCAGTGAATCCCTGGTCATTGGATTTGAACGAAGTCATAATTTTACCTTCATACGATAGTGGACACTGGCGTATACCAACGTCCCTATGTGATAAAATGTTATTATTGTATTTATAAATTTCCCCAATTTTAAAAAATGATATTCTGGTTTATGGGATTTTTTTGCGCAAATATCCTTCAGTTACCCCATTTTTAACTGTGATATCGTATATGTAACTCGTCGGAATTTTAAGGAATTTGGTTATTAATCTTCCTTTTTGATATTGTGTTTTTACCGTAATATTTATGCTGGGAAAATCAACAGGTACCTTGGATTCATGGACAAGCAGGATATAATGTACCTGATTGCTGCGCTGGTGCTTGTACTTATTATAGCTTTATTTATAAAGCCCGTAGTTACCGGGCATGCCCTAAGTACGGGGATTGCGGCTACAACAACTTTACCGGTTACAAACACATATCCGCAAAATGAATCTCCGACAACTTCTGTTGTAAAGATTATAATTACCCATTCCCCGACACCCTCACCCACACCGTCGCCATTACCAACGTGGAATCCGAATGTGACCCAGACCATCGGTTTTGTAAATCCCTCGTCTTATGGTGTATCATTTAATCAGTCAATACCGCAGGGGACACGTATCGATAATATCCCTTATGATTCCAATCTGACTACATTTGCCACTATTGCTTCCAGCAACGGCAGCAGCGGAACAACGGGTATCATGTATATCCCGTTCCCGTACTGGGAGCTCTGGTATACAGTCAGTCCGAATGGAGAGCTGCAGCCTTCAACGCAGAAGATAGAACCGACCCATGGTGTTGGAATCTCGTACAGCGGTGTGTCCGGTTCATACTCCACGGCAAACCCCCAGTTTACCATTCAGGTGATGGACGGCAACGATCCCAACCGAATCGTACGGGCAATCTCCCCTCCGGGAGGAATTGATCTGGATTTATGGACCGGTGTGCAACACACTGCAAAGGAAAACAGCAATTTAAAGACTAACCAGATTAAGAATATTGATACACCTGTCCCGGCAACTGATCCACGTCCCTGGGTTGAAAAGTTTTTTGAAGGACAACGGAATTATTTTTTCATCATTTCAGCACATTCTCTTCAATCCTACTCAATTCAGATACGGGTGCCTTCGCGATATATCGGTAAATACTGATCCCGTGACATGTTTATATCCGCATAATCCGGCCAGTATATACAGTTTTTTTCTGTAAAGGTAAAGATTCACCAATATGCGTTAATGTGCGATTAAAAAAGGAAATTGTTGTTATTCAGAAAATATTCAGTCAAATTTCTTCTTTCCCATCGATTCGATGTACATATACTCTTTCCCGACTTCAATGGTTCCCCGTTTGTCTTCGGGGATCGGAATTTCGAAATTGGTGAAATCTTTCATATCCATAAGTTGTGCCGTGGTGCCGGCAATGGAGAGTACCTGGCCGCTTTTGCGCTCCACTACAGGTACATAGGTCTTAGCAGATACGGGCTGGACGATCGATCTCTTGACCCCGTCAAAAATGCCCACGGCATCGATACGTGCCTTGGCCGCACCATGTTTTCCCGGTTTGGACGTGGCGATTCCGACTACCTTACAGGGCTCTTCCTCAATGACGATATAACGTCCTTCCTTGATCTTTCCGATTTCAGTCTGCTCTTTCATTTCATTTTCACCTATTTGCCATACTTGGTAAACGCGTTAGTAATTTATTTCTGTTGCATTACATAAATACAACGTTAAGAAAATGGAAGTCCGTTTGTTATGAAGAATGATTTTTTCTCTGCGTGCGATGCCATGGCCCAATCCGTGGAAGAGAGTATCCGGGATCTTGTGGGTACTCCTGAAGGGGGAAAAACCGTTAAAATGGGTGCGGACTTGACGCCTACAAAACTCATCGACCAGGTTGCTGAGGATTGTATTATCAGCTATCTCCGGATCAATCCCCTATGTTCCCTGCTTATCAGTGAAGAAGCCGGGAAAGTTGAGTTCGAAGGCGGGACCGGGACAATATTTCTCGATCCGGTTGACGGTACATTTAATGCAATAGCGGGCATCCCTTTTTTCGCGCTTTCGGTTGCCTATGCGGAGGAGGGAATTGTCAGGAAGGCATATGTACGTAATCTATCGAGCGGTGAGACGTTTACTGCCGAGAAAGATCACTATGCGCGGTGTAACGGGAAATCCATCCATGTATCCGATCTGGCGAACCTTGATGAATGTGCCATGAGTGTGTACAGCAGGAAATTTGATCCCGGTCGTGTTCTGCTTCTCGGCCAGAAAATCAGGCGCTGGCGCCTTTTTGGTGCATCTGCACTCGAACTCTGCTATGTGGGTAACGGGCGTATCGATGGTTTTATCGATCTCAGGAAGACCCTGCGGGTGACTGATGCAGCGGCCGGAATGCTGATCTGTAGTGAAGCCGGTGGGAAAGTTACCGATCTGAACGGGAAAACGATACGATTCCCGAATGAAGTGACGGTCGGCCGGTGTCTTGTGGCAACAAATGGGATCCTGCATCATAAAGTGATTGAGTACCTGAGGTGAACCGTATGAAGATCGCAATTGTTTCGCGGATAGATAATCCCGATGCGCTGGCGTTTGCCAAAAAAATCAGGGTGTACCTGGAAAAAAGCGGGTGTAAAACCCTGTTTGATCTGGACACTGCCCATGCCATTGGACTTGAAGGTATCCCGCTTGAAAAAATACATGCGGACGCGATAATTATTGTCGGGGGAGATGGCACTATCCTGCGGACCATACGGGAACTGCGCCATCAGATTCCCGTCCTTGGAATAAACTGGGGGGAGGTGGGATTCCTTGCGGACCTTGAACCCGCAGAAGCCCTTGATTTTATCAGCACCATGTCAGATGGCTTTTCAGTAGAAGAACGTATGCGGATATCCCTCTTCAAGGATGGCAAACGTCTCGGAGTGGCATTAAACGAGGCACTGATTGTGACAACCCGTCCTGCAAAAATGCTCCATTTCTCCATCTCGGTAGATGGCTGTGTTGCCGATCACTTCCGGGCTGATGGATTATTGATCAGTACTCCGACAGGATCCACCGCATATGCCATGAGTGCCGGGGGGCCGATTGTAGACCCCCGAATCCATGGTTTCCTTCTTGTCCCTCTCGCCCCCTACATGCTGTCATCACGTCCTCACCTCATCAGTCATGACCGGAGTCTTGAGGTCTGTCTGGAGAGTGCGAAGTCTGCAAATCTGGTAATTGACGGACAACAGACGATCGAACTCGGGGTATCCAGTGTAATCCAGGTAGTCCGGTCAGAACACCCTGCCCTCTTTGTTGACGTCAAGCGCAATTTCTTTGAAAAAGTGGATAAAAAACTCAGGAATCTGTAATTTTTTTACGAATCACACCTCTCCAGCACCCTCTTTGAAATGCATCCCGGCGTCTCCAGGATAGACAATTTCGTACCCTTTGTGTCAATCTTTTTTTGAGTCCACTATATCCGGACAACCAAAATAAAGACTTATCTTGCAGGGCGTTCTACTAAATGTCAGGTGGTTTTGTGCAGGTCTCCATGAAACTCGAGATGAAGGATTCTCCCGGCCAGCTGGTGGCCGCTCTCAAGCCAATTTCAGATGTTGGCGGTAATATAATAGCAGTCATCCACCAGCGGGAGCCTGATCTCAGGAAAGGGGTTCTGAATGTCCAGATCGTTCTTGAGCTGCCGGATGGCCAGCGGGAGAAACTTGTAGAGCTCCTGCAGGAACAGGGTGTGCATATCCAGCGCATCGGGGAAGAACGCCTGTTGTATAAACGGACGGTCATCATGATCGGGCATCTTATGCATACCGATCTCTCGGACACCGTGGATCAGATCGATTCAACCGGCTTTGCCGAAGTCAGCGAACTATCCATGAGCATGCCAGCCGTGAACCAGCGGTCTTCATCCCGTATAACCATCAAGGCCGTGAGCAAGGTGGATATGGAATCTGCTCTTGCTATCCTCCGACGGGTGTCTGCACAAAAATCCCTTCTCCTGATTGAACCGCTGGAGGAGATCGCATGAAGGTCGCGATCATCGGTCTCGGATCGGTCGGGAAGGGCGTTGCCACGATGCTTGCAAAGAAAGACCTTGGGATCCAGGTAACCGGCATTGCGGATTCTAGGAGCGGTATCATCAACCCTGCTGGGATTAATATCGGGGAGATGCTCGCACTCAAACAAAAGAGCGGAATGTGCGGAAGTAATGGTATTACTGCTGACGATGTGGTAAAAAAAGCGGATTACGATATCCTCATCGAAGTCTCTCCCACAAATGCACTTACCGGCGAACCGGCGACCGATTATATCCGGACTGCTCTTGGCCGGAAGAAACATGTGGTCACTTCCAATAAAGGACCGATAGCACTTGCATTCCACGATCTCCGGGAGCTGGCCCGGGAGAACGGGGTCGCACTCCGGTACGAGGCAACCGTAGCCGGCGCAATTCCGATCATGCACACGCTGGAGCACGGTCTGGCGGGAAACGAGATCATTGCCCTGTATGGAGTACTGAATGGCACCTGCAATTTTATCCTGACGCGGATGGCGGATGAGGGACTGACCTATGAGCAGGCCCTGATGGAAGCCCGGGAGATGGGGTATGCCGAAGCGGATCCCACGTATGATGTTCAGGGTATTGATGCGGCGATAAAACTGGTGATCCTTGCCAATACTATCTGGGACAATGGCATCAAACTCAGCGATGTAGATCGCACGGGAATCGATCTTCTTACCGCCGATGCGCTCAGGCTGGCGGAAGAAGAAGGGTGCACTATCCGCCTGATTGCGGAAGCGATGCCCCGAAAAAAACTTATCCGTGTATCCCCGAGGATCCTGCCAAAGAATCACCCTCTTGTGGTTGAAGGTACACTGAATGCCCTTACTCTTGAGACCGACCTGGCAAAGGAGATTACCCTGATCGGGCGGGGGGCGGGTTCTATTGAAACGGCAAGCGCCATCATCGGCGATCTACTCTATATCCGGGATCGGTATGTCCAGCGTACTTGAACACCGGCGCGATTACCTGCGCCTGATGCGACAGTTCACCCTGGACAATGGTTTTTTTACGGTCACGGATATCCAGAAATCTGCCGGTATACCAAGGAGCACCGCACAGGACTGGGTAAATCGCCTCCTCCGTGAGGGATGTGTGCTCATGCGGGATGAAAAACGCGGGAGGAATGCTGCACGGTATGCGGCGATCAGTGCCATGCCCTCAAGTACCTGCAGGCGTATTTTTACCACCGTGCATGGCGATGATGTTGCAATTTACCACGAGTGTGTGAGTGGGGCCTGTGCCGCTTTCTGCGGATATCATCATTCCCTTGCCGGGGGAGTGTTGTCGCAGGTTAGCCGTGACGGAACGCTCCTGCGTGAGTCAGCAACGGTAGGGAGAAAGGAAATTGCAGTGGGTCTTCCTCCGCTCTCGGCAGTGGGGATCTTCGGTATTGAACGGGACGGGGATACTATCATCCAGCATATCCGCTGCATCGGGGGTCCTGCGTATTCGTTGTCGGATATGATGTCACGGGCTGAAGGTGTGATTCATGTAGAATCCGCCTCCCGGAATCATATCGTTGAAGGGAAGATCCAGACCAGCGCACTGATACAGGTGACTATTGGCCTGGACGATACTGATACCAAAGAGGGGGGAGCGACATTCGCCCTTGCGCTTGCACTGCTCAACCACATAAGCCGTATCAAAGGCGTAATTCCTATCAGTCACCAGGTTGTGATGCTGAACCCGGATGTCTATACCAAGACTGCCGGAAATTCTGCCAGTTATATTGAAGTGGCGGTTCTCCCCGCCCGGTATGACAGCCTTGTCGAGAAAGTGCGCAGGTTTGTTGCGGATGAATCCTTATCGGATGAGTGGGGGATAGCCATCAGGACCGGTCTGGATGTGCCTGAAGGTCTCCGCGAGTACGGGGTGCAGGTTCGCAGTAAAGTTGTGGCCCGGACGGTTGCTGAGGCAACGGCCGAACGGTTCGGTATCTCGTTGTTCGGGGGTAATGGTATTATTGGGGCGCTGGGTGCCGTTGCGCTTACGAATCTGCCCAATGAGGTTCTGCTGGATCCATCAAGGGATCTCCCGGAGTTATTTTTCGTTTCCGGATAGGTGAAATCTGTTTTGTATTCTCGGACGCTGTGATATCTTTCCCTTGAAAAATATTATCGGTGAGATCTTTTCTGATGCCATGATTTTATAATAGCCGGAAATCCCGACATTGGTTCAATCCAATTTGGATGCATCTTTTTGGCAACCGAAAAAATCTTCTGCAATAAGTTTGCAGAGCCGGTTGCTTTCTGTAAGATATAGTGGTGTGTCGCGGGAGATCCTGTCCCTCTGGAACGTCCTGAGATCTTTTAACCAGTCCCGGATTATATCTTCGGTGAGTTCGAGATGGAACTGCAGCCCGAGGGAATTCCGGAAGGAGAATGCCTGGTTGCGGACTTCGTTACCCAATGCAAGCAACCGGCCTCCATAGGGTATTTCAAACGTCTCCCCGTGGAGCTGAAACACGTGGAATTTTTCCGGGAACCCAGAGAATATTCCCACAGCATCGTTCACACGGTTGAGCTCGGACCATCCTGTTTCATTCACGTACTTGTATACTTTGGATCCGTGCGCTGATGCGATCAGCTGGGCCCCGAGGCAGATGCCAAGGATTTTCCGGTCTTTTTTTTCCGATCTGCGGATGAGCTCTTTTTCCTGCACAAGCCAGGGGAATTCATGCTCATCATTCACACTCATCGGTCCGCCAAGAAAGATGAGGTGCGTGGCGTCCTGAATGCGGGGGATCTCATTCGTTTCGTATACCCGGATATATTCAAAGGGGATCTCATTTTGCCGGAAGACCGTTTCAAAATAGCCTGCCGGTTCATTCGGGACATGCTGGAAGATGGCGACCTTTGGATGCATGCCGGCGTTTTGATGTAAAAAGTATTAACCAATGCGGTCTGGTGGAGCCCGGATGGATTGCTCCCCCGGTAGAAGGTGTTCACTTCAAAGAAGGCGGTGTGGGGGACTGGATGTCACCCTGATCCATTCTCCGACGAAGAATTTTCAGGCTGGATTACCGGAAAAATTCGGCAGTGGAAATGGTGCCAACGCCCGGCAAAATTTTACTTTAAAACCGGTATTTCTGGAAATTGCTCATTTTAATCCTGAAAGGACCGTGCTCTTTAGCGGGTGGAGAAATTGCGCAAAAAAGGTGAAAATCTGGAGTATGTCCGGAAAACTGCCGCGTACCGGTGCCCATAGCGGCCGAAAAAAAGGGGTTTTTCCGAGGGTATAAAAAACAGGTTTTTTCCCGGAACTGACGGGAACCCCCAGCAGGAGTTCTCCTTCGATGCCGGAGGGATATTCCAAAAATTTCTCCGGATAATTTTTCAAATTTTTTTGCTCTGGAGAAATCATTGGGAGTTATTAACTCTTCAGGAGCTTCGAGTCCAGGATTTTCTTGCGAAAATTTTCTCCTCTACCTTCGGCAGTCCCCGCCTTTGGGGTGCCCCCGGGTGCGATCGTACCGTTTTATCTATTTACAAAAAATGCTGATATGTTTTTGTACTGGTAATATCGAGGCATCACATGCGCATTCGCTTTCAACGTGGGCAGGGATCGCGCCATTGGGGACAATCATATCATAAAAATAGTTTTTCTACTAAGCAAAATTTTTTAAATTATCTCTAATCTTTAATTGAATCTTTTCGGGAACTTGCGGGAAAATGAATAATGGATGAATTTGTCCGGATCCTTGTGGTTTGCTATCCGGATAGGGAAATTAAGGTTTACCGTAATAGTAATGCAACGAAAAATCAGTGTTTTTCAATCTTTTTTCATCGATATCGCCGTGAGGCGCTTTAACCTGCATGCATTGAATACAGCTTTTGGAATGGTGCATTTATGCAATTTTCAGAGCCAGTTTGGCTGTCTGGCTCATCCAGCCTTTGTATTTCGGATACCAAACATTATATACAATCATCGTAAATAGACTCATTATACATTGTCATGTCCATCTTTGGACATTATTCAGGTGTTTGAAATTATGGCGTTTACTAATAATGAAGAAGCAGTATCACCGGTAATTGGTGTGATCTTGATGGTCGCAATCACGGTGATCCTCGCGGCGGTCATTGCCGCGTTCGTATTTGGCATGGCAGGAAACATCAGCAAGACCAAGGTCGTTGCAGTCACCGCTCAGAAGCCAGACTCAGGTCATATTTCAGTAACGTACCAAGGCGGCCAGGACGCGGCATCTGTTTCCGCGATTAATGTGTCTGTTGATGGTGCAACCTCAGTAAATCCGTACCTTACAACTGCAACAAATGGATGGATGAACAGCGGAACAGGACCGTTAAATGTTGGATGTAATACCATAGCACTTGGAACGTTTTCCGCTAAAACCCATGTGGTAGCTACTGGTACTTTCACTGACGGCACTCAGCAGGTTCTTCTGGACACCTACGTATAAATTTTTGGGGGAGCTGCACAAGATGATAAAAATGAATAATGACGAAGCAGTATCACCGGTAATTGGTGTGATCTTGATGGTCGCAATCACGGTGATCCTCGCGGCGGTCATTGCCGCGTTCGTATTTGGCATGGCAGGAAACATCAGCAAGACCAAGGTCGTTGCAGTCA
>Ga0265342_10000078_pt1 | contig 105279 bp, 88 predicted proteins | sample 4CB327metaG_FD_203125 | JGI IMG/M metagenome (GOLD analysis project Ga0265342, IMG submission 203125) | Rhizosphere microbial communities from Carex aquatilis grown in University of Washington, Seatle, WA, United States - 4-CB3-27 metaG | ecosystem: Host-associated > Plants > Roots >...
TATGTTGTGGAGAGGATTTCAAAAACCGAAGCGCCTTGCAGTCGATGCGGAGACGCTTACTGACACCTACGGAAAGTTCAGCGCCCAGCCCTTTGAACGAGGCTTCGGCACGACCATCGGCAACGCCTTGCGACGCACACTGCTCAGCTCCATTGAGGGCGCGGCGGTCACTGCGGTCCGCATTGAAGGCGTGCTGCACGAGTTCCAGTCCATCACCGGCGTGGTTGAAGACGCCACGGACATCATCCTCAATCTCAAGCAGATTCCCTTCAAGCTGCAGGGAGAAGGCCCCAAGGCGCTGTACCTGCGCGCCGACCAGCCGGGCCCAGTGACCAGCGGCATGATCGAGGCCGACAGCGATGTCGAAATCCTCGACAAAAATGTCTACATCGCCACGCTTTCAGAGAGCGGCAAGCTGGACATGGAGATGCGCCTCAAGCGCGGACGCGGTTATGTGTCGGCCGATAAGAACTTCGACGCCGACCTGGGTCTTGGTTTCATTCCCGTGGACTCAGTGCATTCGCCGGTGCGCCGCGTAAACTATGCGGTCGACGCCGCCCGCCTGGGCCAGATCACGGACTTCGACAAGCTGACGCTCGAAGTTTGGACCAACGGCGCTGTGCTGCCTGCCGACGCTATCGGCCTGGCTGCCAAGCTGCTCAAGGACCACATGAACATCTTCATCAACTTTGAGGAAGAGATTGAAGCGGAAGCGCGCGGCGATGAAGGCCGCATCCTGCTCCGCAACGACAATCTCAATCGCAGCGTTGAAGAACTTGAGCTGTCGGTTCGCAGCTACAACTGCCTGAAGAACGCGAATATCCAGACCATCGGCGAACTGGTGCAGAAGACCGAAGCCGAGATGCTGAAGACCAAGAACTTCGGCCGCAAGAGCCTGAACGAGATTAAGGAAATCCTGGCGCAGATGGGCCTGTCGCTGGGTATGAAAATCGACGAGCAGGGCAACGCAGTTCCGGGGCCGACCAGCATTCCGCCACAGACGGCGTTGGCGGCAGGCTTTGGCCGTTTCGACGATGAAGAGGAGCCGCTGGATTCAGTGGATCTTCAGTTGCCGACCGAAACGGAGAATTTCTAAGGACAAGCTTTCAGCCTTTAGCTTTCAGCTTTTGGCTCTTCCGCGAAGAACAAGGGAATCAAGTTTAACGCGGGGGAGCCAAGAGCGCGCAGCTAAGGCGGCAGGCCAAAATCGAAAGAGAGTTTTATCATGCGCCATCGCAATGCAGGATTCAAACTCGGACGCAACACCAGCCATCGCCGCGCGCTCTTGCGCAACCTGGTCACGTCCGTGATCGTTGAGGACCGCGTGCAGACCACCGTGGCGAAAGCCAAGGCTGTCCGTCCGCACATCGAAAAAATGATTACCCTGGGCAAGAAGGGCGACCTGCACTCGCGCCGTCAGGCGCACGCCTTTCTTTGCACCGACGACGCCGTCAAGCGCCTTTTTGATGTAGTGGCTCCGCGCTACGGCGACCGCAACGGCGGCTATTTGAGAATCATTCGCACCGGCTTTCAACAGGGAGACGGCGCGGCCAAGGCGTTTATCGAACTGCTGGGCGCCGAAAAACAGCTTGAAGTCAAGCGCCAGAAGCGTGAGGACCTCAAGGCCAAAAAGCGCGCCGAACTTGAGAAACAGCTAGAAGACCAGAAGAAAGACGGAGACGAACCTGAAGGCGGCGAAAAGGCCGCATAAGATTCGGGCGTCTTTGTGATTCGAAAAAAACAAGCGGGCATATCTCAACAGAGGTATGCCCGCTTGTTTTTGAGCGTTGCGCCTTGACGGCTACGAACGGAGCATTGCTGACTTGCTTCTCTCTTCAATCGCTTCCCTTGCGACTGTCTTGCGCAGAACCTCAATGTCATCGAGATCCACTTCCAGAGAGAAGCACTGCTGGGTTGCAGCGAGGGTGATGACGACTTTGCACTGACGTCGAAGCTCCGTAACAATCCCCTCGGTTCCCTCGAAGACGCCGCGATTTACGCGCACCACTTCTCCGATAGAAACTTTGGGATGGGGTCGCAAGATACATCCTGTGGCCAGGCCCGCGCGGATTCGCTCGATTTCCTGGACACTTACCGTCTCGCCTACCCCACTTCCCAGCAGGCGCAGAACGCCTGGCGCGCTCACTACTGAAATTCGCGCCTCGGATGCGAAGCGGGTAAAAATATATCCGGTAAAGAGAGGGCGCTCCAGATCGACGACGCGGTCAGTCCATTTGGAACGAACCGAATAGAGCGGAAGGTAGTGTTCCAGGGAGCGGGCCATCAAGTGTTGCGCGACGCGCTTTTCGTGGTTCGCGACGACGTGCAGAACACGCCAGGGACTATCGAACATTGCACGCTCCGATGAATACTTCACAGATCAGGAAAAGCTTCAAGGGTTCAACTTGCAAAGCCGGCTGGTTCTTGCTCGTCGGTCTTCCGGTGCGCTCTCAATCGCGATGATGCCTTTTCACGCCAAGCAATTCAACAGCACCGGCGTCGATTTTATCTGGACGACAGTGCAAGTATATCCCAATATCCCGTGTCAATCGCTCTCAGGCGAGAGCAGTCTGTATAACAGACTCCGAAGGGACGGCAGTGCGGGCCCGCTGTCGGGTTGGCAGTTGGATTTGCCACCGAGCACAAATCGGCCGTTGACACGCACCAAGAGTTGCTGCGAGCCTCTGTTGCTTTGGTTGCAAAGGGTTGGGGGCGGGGACCCTGCAGGACGCGGGGGCCAAGAGACGCTGAAGGAAAGTTAAGAAGCGTCTAGTCTATCTGAAGTTTCTGCTAACTGACTGAATCGCAATCCACGCCGCGATGGAACGCCGATTCGATCGCACGAAAATCAATTTGTTCCAATAGCGGCGCGCTGGCGCTCGTCGCGCGCCGTAATGCGTTTGAGGAGATGGACGCTCGGACTGTAATCCGGAACAAGCTCCTTGAGCGCGATCACCAGCCGGCCCGTATCCCGCGTCTCGCAGATTTCGTGCAGCGTTTCGAGCCAGGTCCGCATGTCTTGCTCGGGAACGCAATTGCCGACAAAGATTCGGATCTTGTCATGCTTTGACGGCACCGTATCTTCAAGCATTGTGGTAAGTTCTTCCGAGATTTTTTCGCCGGGGCGAGTGCCAGTGAATTCTATCTTGATATCTTCGTCAGGACGGAGGCCTGACAGGAGGATCAGGTGCTTGGCAAGATCGACGATCTTTACGGGTTGCCCCATGTCGAGAACACAGATCTGGCCGCCCTCTCCAATCGCCAAGGATTGGAGCACAAGCTGGCAAGCCTCGGGAATGGTCATGAAGAAGCGGCGCATGTCAGCATGCGTGACTGTGACAGGGCCACCAGCTGCGATCTGCTTTTTGAAAATAGGAATCACGCTGCCGTTTGACCCCAGCACATTGCCGAAACGGACGGCCACATATTTTGTGCAGCCATTCTGCAGCGCCATTAGAATCAATTCGGCGACACGCTTCGTCGCGCCCATCACGTTCGTCGGCCGAACCGCCTTGTCCGACGAAATCAGCAGAAAGTCTTCGACGCCATGTTCTGCCGCCGCGGCGGCCACGTTGAAAGTACCGAAAATGTTATTCTCGACGGCCTCAAACACATGAGATTCCATAAGCGGAACATGTTTGTAGGCCGCGGCATGATAGACCACATCCGGTTTGTAATGCTGGAAGATTTCGTTCAGGCGGTCGCAATTCTGAATGCTTCCAATCTCGGGATAAAATGCAACGCGCGGAAAAGACTGCTGCATTTCGCGATCGATTTCGAATAGTGCAGATTCCGCAATCTCGAATCCGACGATCCCGGCAGGGTGAAAGCGCGCGATTTGACGGCACAATTCGAATCCGATCGATCCCGCCGCGCCAGTAACAAGGACAACCTTGCCTTCCAACGTACTCCTGATCGAGCCTTCTTCCAGGTGCACCGGTGTGCGCCCCAATAGATCCTCAACAGCAACTTCACGAATTTGGCCGGCCAAGCCGCGCTCTTCAATCACTTCTCCCAATCCGGGCACGGTTTTGAACTCGGCGCCGGTAGTTTGACACAACTCCAAGATTCTCATCATCTCAATGCCAGTCGCAGACGGAATTGCAATCAGTACGGCTGCTATTCTGTGCCGCGCGACAGCCGCGCCAATGCTATCGCCTGTTCCAAGCACCGGCACGCCGGCAATGCGCAAGCCCACCTTGTTGGAATCATCGTCAATAAAGCCGCACACCCGATAGGCCAGCTTCGAGTTATTACGAATTTCCCGTAAAAGCGTGTTGCCCGCGTCACCCGCGCCATAAATCATTGTCCTTTTCAGCGATGCTCTACTGGTTCTGTTCTGTGAGCTGAACCTCGATGTCGCGCGAGCAAGGAGCCGAAGGCCGCACGTTCCGATGAAGCAGACCATCAAATCGAGTACGTAGAGCGACCGAGGAAAGCCGGGAGGCGCGAGTAAGCGAATGAAGAAGAAGCCAATGAGGGAGGCGATTATATTTGCGGCTGCGATCCGGACCAAGTCGATCGCAGACAGATAACGCCAAAAGCCGCGATCCAGTTTCGCTGCGTAAAATACGACGAATTTGAGAGGCAGCCATATCGCGAGAGCGTAAGGAATGTATCGGAAATAGAACGCAGGCACGCTGAAATCGAATCGAAGCAAAAACGCGGCGACGGCCGAGGCCGCAAAGATCCCGGCCTGCGTCAACCAGATAAGAAATCGGCGGACAGCGATTTTCCGAATGAGAAATCCCGTTTCCTTCTTCATGTTCAATTACTCACTTTCAGAACCAAGCAGACGGGAAAGGAATTCACGCGGAGCCTCGGTTGACTTGACCATCGAATCAATCCTGAGGAGCAAACTCTGAAGAGGGCCGTTCACGGCCTGCTTCAAACCGAAGAGTTAAGTAGACAACCGGGAACACCGCGACCGCCGCAAACAAAGGTGCGGCTCCCGGAAAACGCAACGCAGCCCAAGCCAACGGAAATAACCATCCGATGTTAATGGCAGCGACCACAATTGTCACTTTTGCGTGACTGCCAAAGGCCTTAGCGCCATGTTGATACGCGTGACTGCGATGAGCTTCGTACCAGCGCACGCGCAGGAACATTCGGCGCAACAAAGTTACGGTGGCGTCCGTAACAAATGCGGCCAAAAGGATCAGCCAGGGCCATACGCGATTGGAGTCTGCTTCCGAGGAGAAGAGCGCGAGAACGCCCAGCGTGAAACCGAGGAATCCGCTTCCCACGTCACCCATGAAGACTTTGGCTGGCGGCCAGTTCCAAATCAGAAAGCCGAGACTCGCGGCAAGCAGCATCAACGAAAGCTGGGAGCCACTGGGCGATCCGTTGCGGAACAAAAGAAATGCGCCGAGCCCACTCACGCAAACGGCTTCCATACCAGCCAATCCGTCGATACCGTCCATGAAGTTGAAAAGATTGGTAAGCCAGACCAATGCAGCGAATGCGGCGCACCTGCGAACCCAGTGCGAAAAGTCGACGCCGCTACTGAACTGCACAGGGTGCGCCGCATCGAGACACCAGACGGCCCAAGCGGCGGCCAGGGAATGCACAACAATGCGCGGCCACGCAGCCAATCTGAAGCGGTCGTCAATAAAACCGACAATGGCAACGGCAAAACCGCCTCCGATCAGGGCCCAGGCCAGCCGGTAAGGAATGAGACGGCTCTCGAGCGCCCAAACAACAGCGGACAAGAATGCTAATACGATTCCCACTCCGCCGCCGCGCGGAACGGGAACTGCGTGCGAGCTGCGGGCGTTGGGAAGATCCATCAAGCCGTGGCGTCCGAGAAGCGTGCGAACGCAGCCTGTTATGAGAGCCGAAATGACAAAGAGCAGAACGAAGACTGGCATTAAGTGGCTGTTGTTCGCGATGACTGGAAAGATTCTCGATACCACCGGGCGGTTGCCGCCAAGCCATTGTCAAGCGTCATGGGCGGAACCCAACCGAGCAACTCCTGTGCGCGACTGGAGTCAATCACGAGCGAATCCAAAACTCTACTCGCCGCATCCTGCTTTGAAAGAAGTCTTGCCGCGAAACGGATCAACGGCTCCGGAACTGGGACAAGCCTCAAGGGCCGACCCAAAAACCGCGCCAATCGAGTCATCAATTCGCGTGTCGATACATCCTCAGAGTCCTTCACCAGGAAACTTTCTCCGGCAGCCCCGGGGTGATCGACGCATCGCACCAGAAAATCGGCGAGATTGTCTACAGCGATCATGCTGCGGCAATTCGCTCCTTTGGGCCAGGGCATGGGTACGGCGCGATCGATAAGCTTGATGAGCCGCAGGAAATTGCCACGAACCCCGGGGCCATAGACGAGTGGCGGACGGACAATGACTACCTCGAGTTCGGTTTCTGCCGCAATAGCGCGAAGCGCCTCTTCCCCCTCCCATTTTGAAATCGCATATGGGTCTTCAGGGTTAGAAGGCGTGTCTTCGCTCAATGGTTTTTCGCAGGTTGACTCGCCATGGGCCTTTACCGTGCTTACAAAGATGAGCCGCCGAACACCGGCTGCGGCCGCAGCGAGAGCAACGGACCTGGTCCCGTTTACATTTACTTTTCGGAATTCCTGCAGCGGATCGCGGGCCGATTCACTCATCACGTGAACGCGAGCCGCCAGATGGACGACTGTGGACGCGCCGGAAAGCGAGTCTCGCAGGTCCGGTTTCGCGCTCAGGTCTCCCAAATGGGAAACTTCGTTCAATCCCGGAACCGCCTGCCGCAGCTCGGGCCAGATTATGGGCCTCTGGATGCCGGCTATCGGAACAAAACCCGATGCGATGAGCTTGCGGCAAACATGCCTTCCCACGAATCCGTTCGCGCCCGTCACCAATACTCGTTCATTCATGCCGGCTCATCAGGAAGCGCGTTATTCATTGCCGGTATTCAACCGGCGTCAATGAGAGGGTGCATCTCAACAAGCACTTCGTGTCTCTAAACCCAATGCGTGCATCACTCGCGTTACTCCGGCGGGCCTGTCGTAATTTTCGATGAAGGCCTCGCGGCCGTTACGTCCCTTTTCCCGGATCTCCTCCGGATGTAAAAGGAGGTGCATGAGCAACGATCTCACGCCGCCTTCATCGCGGCAATCAAGGTGCCAGCCGCAATCGAATCGTCGAATAAGAAGGGCGGGCGTGGCCGCCGCCGGTCCAATAAAGAGGACCGGCCTCCCTGCCGCCATTAGTCCGTAGATTTTGCTTGGCACCACAGCGCCGACGGTGGACGGTTTCTGAGTTACGAGGCCCACGTGGCCCTCCGCCAGACTCGCCCCCAAGTCCCGCAGAGGAACGTAGCCAGGGAATGAAACATTCCCTATTCCGCGCTCCCGGCAGAAATCGGCCAATTCTCTGCGCGCAAGGCCGCCCCCGGCAAAAATAAATTGAAAATCGGGAGAGTTCGCCAGGCGCTCCATCACGGCCCGAATGGTTCCCACGTCGTGCGCAAACCCGAAGTTCCCGGAGTACAGAATGCGCAGAGGCCGTTGCTCGGGAAACGGCAGAGGTGTGATCGCTTGCCCGTCGGCCCAATTTTCCGCGACGATGATTCGATCTTCGATAATCCGGTGTTGCAGCAGGCGCGCCTTCATGCAGGGGCCTAGAGCGATGACCGTGTTCGCACGGCGCCGGGGAAAATCCAACATTCGAGATGTCCACGCCGCAACGGGAATGTCGAGGGCGATGGCGACGTCAGGATACACATCCATCTCCCATGTCACATGGCGGCACCCGCGTAGCCGTTGTACCAACCAGCCGATCCATGCCAGCCCCGGCGGAGCCGTGAGCGTCAAAACAACATCAGGCTTTGGAGTCCACAGAGCCCTCCATAGCGACCCTGCGTAAAACGTTGCATAAGAGAGAAGCTTCTTCGCCTTGCTTTGCGAAAAGGTTGCGGTCCTGACCTTAACTACGCATATTGTTCCGCTGCCGGCGGAATGTTCGAGGGCTGCCTCAGACTTTCGGCGCTGTGTGGGGGCCGGCGCCGAAACCTCCGGCGTGGAATAATCGCTCGCGCCGCAGATTACGCGCACATCGTGCCCTGCTGCCGCGGCACCATTCGCGAAATCAGCCAGAAACTGTCCAACCGACGACTGATCCGGACCATAAAACTGACTGATAACGATAATCGTCGCGCGAGAAGCCAATCCAATTGGAGATTGTGCAGCCTCGGATCTGCTTTGAGTTTCTCGCACGAAAGCTCAACTTTCACGGAGCTGTTGTCAAGCCAGAATACAGTCCGGTTTCGGCCCGTGTCCGAGAATCCAGTCGTACACCTCGGTCATGGTCTTCCCGATGCGCTGCCATTGATAGCGTTCTTCAACCAGACATCGCCCGCTGCGACCCATCGCTTCGCGCTCTTGCTCCGTCATGGAAAAGAACTGACGCAATACGGCAGCGATGCTTCTCGCATTTGGATCCATGAGGATGGCTGCTCCCGCTGTTGCGCCCTCGGGAAGATTGCATTCGCGCGTCATGAGGACCGGCAGCCGCCAACTCCAAGCTTCGAGAATGCTTACGGGCATGCCTTCACTCTCGCTGGGTAGAATGAATGCGGATGCCGTGGCGAGACAGCTATCCTTGTCAGCACCGAACTGCGGACCAAGAAAATCGACGCTGGAACGAATCTTAAGGTGCTCTGCAAGCCGCTCGAGCTCGGCGCGATGATGATTTTGGTCCCACCCGGCGATAGTCAGCCGCCAGCCAGCCGTCGCCGCATCGTCCCGGACCGCGCTCCAGGCCTCAATCAAATTGCGCAGTCCTTTTGAAGGATGAATTCTTCCGAGATAAAGAAGCGATCGGCCCTGCGGCAGCCTGCGATCCATATCATTCCGGGAAGTTGTGCCGTTGGGAATCACACAAATTGGATTCCTCAATCCGTACTCGCGGAACGACTCAGCTTCGGCAACATTCAGGGCGTGGAGGCAAGCGGCATGGCGGAGATGATCGTTCTCATAGAGCAGAGCGGCAATGCGCTTTTTCCAGCGCGAATTTCGCAGCGCCCACGGCTTGAGCAGTCCATGCGGACTAACGACGTAAGGCCTCGTCTCTCCGGCCCAACGCCTGGCAACAACTGACGGATACATCCAGATGCTGTGAACATGAACTATGTCCGCATGACTCGATTCAACTGCCGCCGCGAGCCCGGGTGTGTAGCCAAAGATGCGCGGACCCCGAACTGGAAAGGGGCGGGTCGTTATATCGCCCCAGAGCGGCGCATCAGCTTTTGTGTAAGCGTCGCAAGCACTGAACACCACCGGCAGATATCGCTTCTCCCCGGCAATCGCGAGGGTGAGATTGCGCACTGAATCGAAGATTCCGCCATTCATCCTCGAGATTGAATTGGTGAGAACGGAGACTCGATATTGCGAACTGGGCATGGGTCACTAACGGAGAGAGCCGTCTGAAGAAGCCGTGGGAATGAGGCCTGCCGCCAGGCGCACTGCGGTGGATTAACTTACGCCACGCAGCGCGCAACGGCCTGGAGATAGCCCTGGACTTCCAGATCCATTCTGCAGTACTGTTCGACGATCTCCTTTGAGCGCGCTCCCATCCCCGCTCTGAGCTCGGGGTCGAAGAGCTTCGTCATAGCCGCAGCCAGCTGAGAAACGTCGCCAGGTTCGATGACAAAGCCGTTCAGGCCGTCCTGCACAATCAGTCCCGCAGATCCGCAAGCGTTCGTTGTCACCAGCGGCTTGCCGGCCAGTCCGGCCTCAACCAGAACCTTTGGAAAGCAATCTTTATGCGTGGGCAGCAGCACGGCATCGACCGCGCGGTAGATGCCGGCGAGCTTCTGCGGGGAAACCGGTCCAAGGAAGCGTACGCGCCGTTCAACGCCGATCGATCGGGCAAGTCGCATGAAATGCTCGATCGTCGCGCCCTCTTTGCTCGCCGGCTCCTCAGGTCCCACGAAAACACACAGGAATGACTCGTCGAAAGGAAGCAACGCCGAGGCTCTCACGATGTCTGCCACTCCTTTAAAGGAATGCAGATTGCCAGCGTAGAGAAAGACAACGCCTGAGTTAAAGCCGAGATCAGACCGTGTATCCGTGGCGTTTTGGACATCACGGAGTAGATTCTTGAAGTGCGAGGCGCCGCCTTCGTATGGTGCAGAGATCAGCCGTTCCGGAGAGCAGCCATAAACCTCAGTTAGAACCTGGAACGAAGCTGGGCTTTGATAAATGTGGTAGCGGCACATGCGAAGCAAGAATCGCTTCGATAATCGGACCCACCAGCGCCGCTTCCTCTCCCACTTGACCGGCAGGGTCTGATTGGTAGACATCACAACCCGGCCAAGAAGACGGGCACAAAACGCGCACCCTATCGCTCCCAGACCGAGCAGTCCCTTCAGAATTACGATGTCGGATTCGCGCGCACAGGCGAGGCCAACTCGCCATTCAGGATTTGAAACAAACCCCTCCGGCGTGCTGCCCTTGACATTGATCCCGAGATGTCTTCCGCGCGCGGTGGCCCGGCGATATGCGACTCTCGAATGCTCCTGATCACTATGCGCATAAAGCGGGAAGGCCTTGAGAGAAAAAGACGCCGCGCGTGCGACTTCAAAGAGCGCATCCTCTGTGTTGCGCTGCAAGTCATATGTCAGGAAACCGACTTTGAGGCGGGATCTGGGCTCCGCGCTTTTTGAAGGAATCTCCGAATTCCGTTCGACGCCGGAGTCAATCATTCAATCGCCCATAAAAGCGACTCTTGAGAATGGCTAAGACGCTGCGGTCCAACGGTGCTGCTGGCACAGTCATCTGGATGGCTTCCGCGCCCATGCAAATATTTGCGGCGACAGATTGGGAACAGTCCTGAGCATGAGAAAGCCGGCACGCCGGCAAAGTTCAAATGGCGAGAGCGGCCGCGGATAGCAAGCGACCGCACCGCAATGAACCGGCTCGAGCGAGGAGGACTTAATGCATCTCTCAAGGGATTGGATCGAATGGTAGAAGACGTGTTCCCAGGGAGCGAGGTCCACGGGCTTGCCCATTGCGCGATGAATCCGGATCTTCCATGGAATCGCCCGGCCATTGGGAACCGAAATAAATAGGTGCCCCCCTGGTCGCAGCGCGCCCGCAAGTTGCTGCAAGAAAGGGATAGGATTCCGAATATGCTCAAAGACGTCCCATAACGTAATGAAATCGAATTTGAGTTGGGGTTGATCGAGAGCGTCGAGATAGCCCGGGAGGGAACTCGCATGTCGCACGTCGGGGAAGAGCGCCATAGCATGCTCTGCTTGTGCCCTTGAGGCGTCGAAGCCGTAAACCCGAAAGCCTTTTGCGGAAGCAAACGTTAGAAACCCTCCGGTACCGCACCCAACGTCCAGCAGGGTTGAATGAGTTGATGCTGATAAGCGTGACGCGTACGCTTGCCATTGTCTGAACGCCGGCAGCTTATGCGTTCCCTGGCACCAAAGGCGGTCTTCGTCGAGCGCGGAGGTCTCCAAGTCGACATAGTCTGGAGATAACTCTGCATAATGTTCGGCAGTTTGAATCAGATTGCAGTGCGCGCAATACATGACGTGATAAGTGTATAAGTCATGTTTTTCCGAGGTCACATCCTCGACTTGGGACGAGCCGCAAAGCCTGCAGCAGCGTGCGTGACTCACTTATTGGCCACTCCTAACCAAGTTCAACCGGTGAGCCGCTTTTCATTGCGCCAGGTTGCAACATCAGCGAGCCACTGTCGCATTCTGCTGTAAATATCGTTTCCGGAGGCAATTACGCGCGCATATCCAGCGGCCGCAATCCGTTTCCGTGCGCCTTCGTTGTTAACGTAGAATCGCGCTTTATCAATAAACTCCGCGGGGCTGTTAAAAAACTCCGCCTCTTTGCCTTCACGATAAAACTCTTGCATTGCAGAAGTTCGTTCGGAAAGAAGAAAAACTCCGCAGGCCGGAATCTCCCACGATCGCGTTGTGTATTGATCGCGATTCCATTTGCTAAAGAAACAAGCGCCAATCTTGCTTGCACACAACGCGCGCCGGTAGTCCGCTCCCCTGGCGTGAAAGATGGGCCGAACCGACTCGTATGCATTGTGGTCGAGAACAGATTTCCATTCTTCTGCTCCACCGAAGATTCTGCATTTAAGCCCATTCCGAATCACTCCCGAAAGGCACTCAACGCGCAGGTCGGGCTCCATGTGTCCAGCGAAGACTACGTCGGATCCAAAGTCGTTCTGCTCCGGCGCGGTCAGAGAGCATGGGTAATGAAGCCATGGGATGTAGTACATCATGAGAACGCGCACGCGTTTAATACCGTACGCAGCGGCCTCGGCGACATTGCACTCCCTGTTGACGTGATACCCATCGTACTTCGACAGCGCACTCAAGAGAAGCCGGTATTCTCTCAGGCTTGGCCGTCCAAACGGATCGTCGTTGTGCAGGCCTGAGGCAAAGGTAAAGCCGGCAACGTCGGCCACTGTTTCCGCACTATAGTGATGCCCCTGGTAGAAGTGCACGACATCAGGATGCAGTTGTTTTGCGCGCTCAAGCACCATCCGGTTCACTTTGCGGATGTGCGGGCCCACCAGGTAGCGCTGCTCAATCCGTCCTATCAGGTTCGACGGAATATGGGAGTGGGTGTCAAAGAGCTCGACATATAGCCCAAGATCGCGTAGCGCTCTTGCCCAGGCTAACTCGTGAACCTCTCCAAAGGCCGAGCGGACGAGGAGGACGGACTCAACTTTCTTCTTGTCCGACGACGCCATAGATATTTCCAGGAATGATTCCGTTCACGATGGCCGGATGCCGCGCGCGCCGCCCATGACAGGAGTGGAGCCGAACATGCGCTTGCACGCATCAACGAGCATGTCGCAGGCGCGAAATCCAGCCAACGAAAGCGCGGTACGGTACATGCGAAACGACAGGTATTTCCCCAGGCCAAGTTGGGACAAGGCCGCAGCGTAGCGCTGGAAGGAGGATCGGGTGCTTATTCGCGCCTGGATGGCAAGCAGAGGGTAGGAGTAGCGCGCGATATCGGAGCGAATCAGACGGCCTACCAGTGGGCCATGTGCCGATTCGAGGCTGCCGGCAATTGCGAACAAACCGCGAACGAAATTCAGCGAATGGTCGGGAGTTAGTTGCCGCGGGGCAAATCGCTCGCGCTCGCTCGCACTTGACCCGAAGTAGTGCTCTCCACCAGCGCGGCGAGTCGCGGTCATTTGCGACAGATAATAGCCCGGCATTGTCATAAGAATGTTGCCGACTAAGTAAAGCTGGTAAAGCAGTGTGCCATCGAAGCCTCTGGTAGCAAGTGCTCGCGCCGCGTCGGTGCGGATCGTGAGGCCTGAAATAAAGACCGATCTGCGGAAAAATGCTGCGACTGTTGCGGGTCCTGGCTTGAATGTGCGATCGCCTGGGAAATAGCGGTGGACGTCAAGCACTTTTCCGGTGTCTTTTGAAATGGTTTGCCACGCGCGCAGAATTACACCTAACTCCGGGTTCGCGACCGTCACTTTCGTAAGTTGCTGCAACGAGCCCGTGCACCAGAGATCATCGTCGCCCATGAATACGCAGTAGCGCCCTTCCGCGCGATCGATGAGGTAGCGCAGATTGCCGTCATACCCGAGGTTCGCAGGAGTTGTCAGGAAGCGAACACTCAGCAGCTCGTGAGCTTGCGCGAACCGCTGAACCACTCCCGCAATCTCGTTCCTTTTCGGCGAAGAATCCTCGCACACAACAATCTCCCAATCCCCGGGAGGCTCTGAAGCAATGCTCTCGAGCAGATCGGACAGCTCTTGAGGGCGGTTGAACGCAGGGATGCAAATGGAAAAGCGCTTCGTCATTTCCCGATCTTTTTGCAGGTTACAGATGGATCAGGCGAAGCCTGGCGTCCGGACTCTTTCAAGAGGCCAATTGCCAGCTCGCTAAGCTGGCAGGGCCTGTAACACAGTGGCTTGTGGGGCGAGATTCGAAGATCTGCTCAGACTCTGCTCGATGGCGACGAAGACAAGAATAGGGAGGCCTCTCGTAGCCAACAGATATACGCCGATCGTTGCCGTCATGGGTATCGTCCACAGGCACAGCAAGGTGATGACGTAAAAGCTGAGCAGTAAAGTTCCCATGTCGACCGCGGAATGCGCCATCGAAATGCAATACCTCGCAATTCTTCCGATGACAAAGAAACCGCCCAGTACGCCAAGCGTACCGAAGTTGAAGTAAAACTCCGCGAGAGTTCCGGGTACAACGCCATTGATGGATGGATCCTGATAGATGTACTGTCCGACCAGTGCCGTCATCGCTTCGGGTTCCGGCACCTTAGCAGGGATGTGCAACAAAGTCGCTGGAGCATTGACCGTCATGGCCAAGCCCTGAAGCAGTGTTGAGCCAAAGGCATGGCCATACCGGTTCACCATGTCGAAGGCCAGACTGATCGTCGGGTATCTTCCCATTTGCCAGTCAAAAACGGCGGCTAATTGGTTGGTCACGAATTGACTCGGCGTGGTCCCGCCCTGAATGAGAAGATTGAGGCCGCCATTCAGCATCGTGGCCGTTCGCGCGACGGTTTCGAACACAATGATGCCCACGATTCCGACAGTGATGACCAAAGCGAAGGGGCGGAAGTGTCGCGGTGCAATCTTGTTCACGACAAAAAACAGAGGCAGCACTGCCAGCAGGTTCTCTGCCCGGCTACCGGTCCAAAATAGATTGAGAAACATACAAGCCGATCCGCCAACAAGCGCGGCAAGCGTGATCCTGGGGTGATTCTTGCTGAATCGTGACACCATGAACGCTGTCAATAAGAAGATGATGCCCCAGGAAAGCCAAGTGGACATGAAGACATAACGGGCAGTTCCTTCGGAGAGGAGCCTCGCCCTGTCGATGGTCGCCACGTCTTCAACCAATTCACCTGAGCCCAAAAAGAGCTGGTAGGTTCCCGCAATGCCTACAAGCGTGAACACCGATCCGGCGAGAACGAGTAGCGTAGAACGCACGCGGACGATGTGCGGACCAGCCAGTAGGACCGGTTGGCGGGCTGGCGCAAGTCCCCACCAAAGCGCCAATTGCGCAAGAAGGACGAGCGCAAGCGAAAGATAGACGTGGTGGATTTGCGTATGGGGGTCAAGAGCCGCGATTTCATAGAAGCCGAGGGAGATATAGTCAGTTCCGGTAAGATGAACAAACGCCGAGAGCGGGTAGGTGAGCAGGAAAGCCCCGAGGACCAACGTATATCCGTTGATGAAGCCGCCGACCTTCATCGCGGCACGAAGCAACATTGCGGCAGACGCGACAAGAAGGACAGCGGCGAGTGCCCCGGCACCCGGTGCGTCAACTCGCTCGCCCCGCAACAGCAGCGTCACGGCGACGATCAAGATCACCGATAGAAGAAGTGGGCACCACGGAATCGCCCGCGTCTTTTGTTCAGTTTTCAGCACGCGCTCTCTGTTACCTCTTCGTTTCTGTTTTCCGCCAGAACTTTTTCTCTGAACAGCTCAAGCAGCGCTAGCATCATGGCGCGAACAATGCTGGGTCGAAAGCCCCACAGCGACGGAAGGCGGACACCCTGCTGCGTCGTGAGATAGAGCCCCAAACAGAACAAGTAAATTGTCTCTGCAAGCAGAACGGCGCAACTGAAGCCGAATGCTCCCCAGCGCGGCACGAGGGCGATGCTGAGGAGAATAAGCGCAGTGAGGTTGATCGCGGCTCCGACCGTGCCAGGAACAATGAAGCGGAGGCCGCGCAGGTTGTTTTCCAGGGTTCTCGTCATGGCTCTCAGCGACATTGCCAGCGCCAGAGGATATGCTGCCGGGATCGCGCTGAGATATGCCTTCCCAAAGCCGAACCGGATCACTGGACCCAAAAGAGTGCAAGCGAGAACAAAACTTGCCCCGGCGACCACTTGCGCCATTTGAAATCGGCGCAGCATAAGGGCCAAAGAGGCACCAGCATCTTCTGCACTTGAAACCTCGACGAACCCAATTTGCGTGAATGCCTCAGTAGTGATCGTTATCGGCATCGTGACCGCGAAGGCGATGGCGAAGTAGCCGATTTGCTCAAGCGTCGTTGTGCGAATGAGGATGGCCCTATCGGCATTGAGCAGAACAACAGCGGCGAGGCTTGGCGCCGCGAAGCGAATCCCCAATCCTAAACATTGACGGTAGGCGCCATGCGGAAGACGCCGGTTCAGCCACGATGGCCTAATGTGGATGAGATGCAGAAGGCACTGGAGTAATTGGCTGGTGAGCGCCGAAAGCACGGCAGCGAGAGGCGTGAGAGTTCCCGTTAGCCACAAGACGAGAAGTGCGACCACGTAGCTCGCCTGGCCTGCAAGCGTTACTGCATTGACCCGTGCGAAGCGCTTCAAGCCATAGGCCATCGCGTTCAAGTACGGCACGATGATCATGAAAGCGCCGCACGCGCAGGAGATTTGCACCGGGATCGCTAACGGACGATTGTCACCGGTCAGCGTGAGCGGCGCACAAAGGATGAAGAGTGGGACTGCCAGCAGAGCCTGAGCGATCGCAAGGCGGAAGCCGGTCGTCAAAATCTCCTCTGGATTTTTCGGATTTTTGGAGATGAGAGCCGTGATCGCCTGCGGTGTTCCCAAACTGAAGAATGCGGCCATCAGTGTGGGAAAGTAGAGGAGGATTGCCAGTTCGCCTCGTCCGCGCGGCAACAGCAACCTCGAGACCATCAGGCCGGAAACGGCGCCAAGCCCAACGCGGAGCGCGTTGGCTCCCGAAGTCGAGACATACGACCAAATCAGATGCTTTCGGTGTTGGGACGTCTTCCCGCTCCACGAATCAGTGCGGTGTTCTTTGGCGCTCACTCGTTGACAGGCACCGACTTGAATTCCGCCAGTAGTTGCAAAAGGCGGGGATTGCCTGCCAGGATGTTACGCCCCAGAATGTAAAACCACGCGCCGAATAACCCGAGCGCCGCAAAGGCGAGGACAATAAGGGTCCGTCTTGGCGCGGATTTTACCTCCGGCGGGATGGCATCTTCGACCACCTGAATCACCGCAGCGTTGCGCGATTCATCCCACCTTGCGGCATCATATTGCTTCAGAAGCAGGTCAAACAGCGCCTGGCGGTACTCGAGCTCATGTTCCGCGCGGAGATAATCCGCACCCGCACCGGCGACGTCTGCTAAATGCAGTCCGCCCGATTCCGGCGAGCCGCTGCGCTCTTCCAGCTTGGCCGTTTGGTTTTGCAGCGATGAGAGTTGGCTCTCCAGCAACTGCACCTCTGGATTCTGCTCGGTCGAGTAGGAACGCAGAGCCTGCAGTTGAACTTCCTTGTCTGCAACCTCGGCGTGCAGATCTGCCAGCGACGTGATCAGCGCTTTGGTCTGCGCGTCCAGTTGAATCAGGCCCTTTTGCTTTTGGATCTGCTGGAAAGCAAGCTCAGCATTCACGAGATCCGCTTTAGCATCTTTCAGCCGATCTTCGTAGAAGAGTCGTCTCTGGGATGCTTCGGTCACCGCGAGGTTCTTCGTCAGATTGCGAAGTTGCTCAGGGTAGGCATTGGCGATGGCGGCAGCTCGCTTCTTGTCCGTATCGGTAACGGAGATTGCGATCAGCGTGCTTTTTTCTGAGGTGACGACCGTTCGGTCAGCGAGCGCCTTTCGAGCGGCCGTCATGTCCTTGGCGCGATAAACGCCGGAGAGGCCGAATTCCGCGATGATTCCATCGGCTACGGGGCGCGAAGCCAACAGTCCAAGGTAGAGCTCGTTGGGGTTTCTCAGGCTCAGTCCGCCCCCGGTAGCGACCGATAGTGGATTTGTAGCGGCTGGATTGATGGCCAACTGACTCATGAGCAATGCCGCTGAAGGCTGCGTTTGTTGCGGCGTCATGATCTTGGTCGTGGCTGTGTAACTCACCGGGAGCAGCAGGCTGACGACGATTCCGATGAGAAACGCAATGCCCGTAGCCAGCGCGACCAAACGTATGCCTCGAGCCAAGTGTGTGAGAGCGCCAAAGAAGGACCATGAAGGTGCGGGCCTCGGGTCTTCGGGCGAGATATCTCTGTGGAGAGTGACGTCTTCCTGGACGATCGTTGAATTCTGTCTCATCATGGTTCGCTGATTTGTTAGTAGGTCGTACCGAGAACGGCGCCTGTCAGGGCAGTTTGCGAGAGAATCTGCGTGAAGTAAGGGAGTTGTTGGATGAACGTGCTCGGGCCCTTCAACTTCGGTGGGACAATGATCGCATCTCCAGGCAGCAGGGTCGTCTTGTCAAAATCCGAGCGCCAGAAGTCGCCGCGGGTTTGCCGGCTGATCACCGTGCCGTCAGCCCGGATCAGGAAGACGCGCTTGGTGTCCGCCTGGCGAGTGGGCCCGCCAGCATCATTCAAATACGCAAAGAGTTTCTTCCTCCTCTCATAGCGGAAGGCATTCTCGTTGTAGACGGCGCCTGAAACCTGCACTGTGTTCAGCTCGGGCGGAATGTAAAACGTGTCGCCATCTTCCAACGGAAACGCCGGTATGTCGTCCACGGCGCTCGCGTCGGGCTTCATGGCCAGAACCACGCGCCCCGTTGGCTGTACGGCGGCGAGCTGGGCAATTAGCGCCTGCTGGGAGCTCAATTGTGCCTGCTGCTCTGCTGTATTGGATGTGCCAACCGTGGAGGTAGCGGCGTTTCTCGCCAGAAGGTCCCTTTGCATTTGCGCAGTCGACTGCTTGATTTCGATCTCTTCGGCGCGGCGCGTGGAAATCCGGTTGAGCTGCGACGCGTAGAGATAGGAGTGCGGCGTGAGCCCGCCGGCGCGCTTCACTATATCGCGCAGCGTTTCGCCAGGGCCGATGCGGTAAATGCCCGGCGCATTCACTTCGCCGTCTACGCGAACAAAGGCCGCGTGCTTATCCACGGGAAGGGGAATGTCTTTCTCGGAAAAGATGGTGACGACATCTCCGGGCTGCAGCGTAATATTGTCTGTCGACGCAGGATCGTCGATAGCGTTGGCCAAGTTAAACGCGACGAGACGGGTACTCAAATCGTGCTGGTCAAGCCGCTCAATGGCCGCGTAGTCCCAGTTGATCTCTTCGCCGTTCCGGGCCGCAGCGAAACTCGCTTCACTGCGCTGGATGGCCTCGTTTTGCGCATTGATCTCCGTCTGCTGACTCGTCGTCGACTGTTGATTGCCTCCGTATTGTGGATTCATCCCTGATTGCGGATTGACCCCAGCCTGCGTATTGATCCCTGATTGCGCGTTCGTTGGAGTTTGTCCATTTGGGGCACGCTGGGAGTTGGTTCCGGTCTGTGGATTCGTCCCTGTCTGCGGATTGAATTCGTTTTGCGGGTTTAATTCGTTTTGTGAGTTGCCTCCGGCCTGTGCATTGGTTGGGGTCTGCACAGCCGTCCCCGTCTGCGGATTGAACTGGTTGGGCGCAAGGCCGAAAGGATGGGCAATTCTCTCCGGAACAAGAAAGTTCTGCTGATTCCAGTAGTCGCGGGTAAGAAGGAACTGGCGGTTGGGAATGAGGTCTGAGACGCGCATTCCATCGTGCCAGGCATAGCGTCCCGGCTGTCCCACGTTGCCGCGAAGCGTTATTGCATTGTCGAAGCGAGGAGAAAGTGGATAGATGCGCAACAGGTCTCCATCGCGCAGAGTGCGCTTAAACCCGGAGTCATCCAGCGCGAACGACTCCGCTTGCCGGCCCTGGTGATTTTCAATCCGCTCCAGTAAAACCCGGTCTTGATCGGCGAGATTCGTCGCACCGCCAGCATCGCTTAACGCCGAAGCAACCGTCTCGTCACCCCTGATCTCATAGATTCCAGGTTCGTTGACGCTGCCAATGATCGCCACCTGTTGTCCTGCGGGCGGAATATAAATCACATCACCGGGCAACAGTTGAACGTCGCGAGACTTGTCGCCTCTGCGGAGCAAATCGTAAAGGTCAAACTCCGTGATCACCTGATCGTTGCGGCGTAACTGAATGTGGCGCATGGAGCCGGTTGCCGACGGGCCGCCGGAAGTAAACAGCGCATTCACCAAAGTGCTGAGCGAACTGATGGTGTAGACGCCCGGCTGGCGTGCGCTGCCCAACACAAAGACCTGGATGGAGCGCAGCTGGCCGAGAGTTACGTTGAGGTCAAAATCCTTGTAGAGCATGGCGATGGCCGAATGCAGAAAGCTCTGCAGTTGTTCATAGCGCAGGCCGGCCACGGTCAATGTCCCCACTGTCGGCACAAAGATCTGCCCGTTGCGATCAACAGTAACGCGCGTATCGAGGTCGATCTTTCCCCAAACATGGATGAGCAATTCATCGCCCGGGCCCAGCACGTAATTTGCCGGCACAGGAATGCGATCGAGCGGCGCGAAGGTTGTGGGTGCCTCGTCGAACAGCTTTCTGCCAAATACCTGGAGTGGGTGGCCGGCCTCGTCCTCGGCGAAGATCTGGAACTCTGTTCGCGTCGTGATTGGGCCAACCGCTTTGTAAGGTGGCGGAACATTTGTTGTCGGACTGGGAGGAAGTGCGGAAGGAAGTGTATTCACGCCGGGTATAGATCCCTGCGGATACGGCGTCGTTCCGCTGGTGGGAACCGTGTTAGTGGTTGGAGGGCACACGGCTTCAAGGCCTTCTGGGACAGGGCCCGGTCCGGTTGGACATTCAACCGTCTGCGCTCCGGGAGCGGTGGGCGTGGTCTGCCCTGCGCACAAGGCGCCGGAAATGAGAAAAAGAAGAAGAATTCTAGGTTTCATCACGATCAAGTGTTCTCAATTCAGGTCAGCGTTCTTTTTTGTGTCTTGCTCCAGGAAAGTCCCACTAGAGGTGGCGGTCTGCCTTAAACATCTCAATTTCGGCACTGAGCTTGTCGACCCTTTGTTCCAGTTCGCGCATCTGAGCGGAGTATTCGTCCCTTGCTGCATCGCTGCCGGCTTCCTGATTTGTGCCGTTTAATAGTCCACGCATCGCTTCGCGCGCCAGGTCTGACACGCTGCGCGCGCCGGTGGCGAGACAAATCCGTCGCAGAGTGGAAAACTCCTCCTCTGACATTCGGATGCTGACGATCCGTGACCTTGGTCGAAGGACTCTCATAGCGGGTTCATGCTGGGAATTGAAATGCGGATCCTTGCGGAGATTCGAATTAGCGGCCGAAGACAAGAAGGTCGCGATCGTGCCCAGGGCAGAAGCAGTTCCCGGACAAGCTTCGCTCCTCTCGGTCCCAGACGGCAGGATGGGCCGTTCACCTTCGCCCGGAAAATACACGCGCACGGTCGAGGCAATTGCCTTCAAGGATGCGCGCCCCGCAGCACGATGCGGCCCAACTGCTTCAAGCTTTGTTTCGTAAGCGAAACTACCTTAACACGCGTGTCTGGGGGAAGCAAGGGAAACGTATGACAAATGAATACGCATCTAAGTGATTGACTTCATGGAGGAGTATGACAGATTTTCGCTCCCTGCGTACGTGACCAAAGGCACCCCCTCCAAGCCGGCAAGAAGGGTCAATTCGGATCATCCGGCAGCCTGGACCTGCGCCACCTGAAGTACATGTAAGCTATCCACTGCATGCACAAGGCTCCGCAGCAATCCAGGAGGACATCCCACGGGGAGGCAGTCCGGTTGGGCAGGAAACTCTGGTGCCACTCATCCCAACTGGCCACCAGCGCGGTGCTTGCAAGCGCCAATCCGGCACCAGGGAGAAACCGAAGGCGTGGCAAAGTCATCCGCCAGGCACGCAGCCAGGTCAATCCGAGCCCGCCAAACCCAAGAAAGTGCCCGGATTTGCGAATAGAGTGGTGAATCAGTTGCCAGCGGGCATCACCGACCGGGCCAAGGAGCGCCTCAAACAAAGCGCGCAGCGGATGCGATGTTCGATCGGCGCCAAAAAACTCTGTCGATTCGAGCGTGATCACGGCGATTCCCACCGCGACCGGCCACCATGCGCTTACCCAGAAACGGGGGTCGCGGCGGCTACTCGACATGGTAGTTAGGCGCCTCGCGCGTAATGATCACGTCGTGAACGTGACTCTCGCGCAGGCCGGCGCCGGAGATGCGCACGAACTTGGCTTTCTCCTGCAATTCCGTAATTGTGCCGCATCCAAGGTAGCCCATCCCGGAGCGCAATCCGCCCACGAGCTGAAACACCATTGCCTCGAGCGGTCCCCTGTAGGGGACGCGTCCCTCAATGCCCTCGGGAACATACTTAGCCAGCCGGTTCTCGTTGGCGCGCTCACGCTGCACCACGTCCGCTGGACCGCTTTCCGCGACACCGAAATCGGCCGAACCCTGGAAGTATCGCTCGCCCGAGCCCTGGCTCATGGCAGTCAGAGAGCCCATGCCGCGATAGCTTTTGAAGCTGCGCCCCTGGTAAAGGATCGTCTCACCGGGGCTCTCGTCCACGCCGGCAAAGAGCGAGCCGATCATGACCGAGCTGGCACCAGCGGCAATGGCCTTGGTGATTTCGCCGGAGTACTTGATGCCGCCGTCGGCGATGACCGGAATGCCATGCTTCTGCGCCGCGCGGTACGCATCGGCGATGGCCGTAATTTGGGGCATGCCCGCGCCGGTGACCATGCGCGTGGTGCAGATTGAGCCAGGGCCGATTCCCACTTTGATGGCGTCGGCGCCCGCATCGATCAGCGCCATTGCGCCCTCATAGGTGGCTACGTTCCCGGCCAGGACCGAAACATCGGGGAAGCGCTTCTTCACCTCTCGGACCGCCTCGAGCACGCGCGACGAGTGGCCGTGCGCCGAATCGATGGCCAGCGCGTCGGCGCGGTTACGCACCAATTCGGCAGCGCGCTCAAGAAAATCGCCTGTGGCCCCGATCGCTCCGCCAACGCGCAGACGGCCCTGATCGTCCTTGCTGGCATTGGGGTATTTCAGCTTCTTCTGGATGTCTTTAACCGTGATGAGCCCCATCAGCTCGTACTTGTCATTCACAACCAGCAGCTTTTCCACGCGATGCTTATGCAGAATCAGCTCCGCCTCTTCGAGCGTGGTGCCCACAGGCACAGTGATGAGATGCTCCTTGGTCATCACATCGCCCACAGGAATATCAGTTCGAGTCTCAAAGCGCAGATCGCGATTCGTCAGGATGCCGACCAGCCGTTTGCCCTGCGTGACGGGCACGCCGCTGATGCGGTAGCGGCGCATGACCTCCAGTGCATCGGCAATCAATTTGTCGGGACCGATGGTCACCGGATCGACAATCATGCCGCTCTCCGAGCGCTTCACCTTGTCGATCTCGCCTGCCTGGTCAGCAATGGAGAGATTGCGGTGGACGATGCCGATGCCGCCCTGCTGCGCCATGGCAATCGCCATGCGCGACTCCGTCACCGTGTCCATGGCCGAGGAGAGCAGCGGTGTGTTCAGCGTGATCAACCGCGTCAGTTGCGTCTGCGTGCTCACCTGCACCGGCACAACCTCGCTGAAGGCGGGCACCAGCAGGACATCGTCGAAAGTGAGGGCTTCAGGAAGATTTTCTGCCAGCATAAGGGTATGGGGCGCCCGACAAAAAAGGCTTCTTCACTGGCGGGCGGTTCCCACTATTGTAGCGGAGCGGGCGAGGGCGGCCGGATGCGTGCTCACTTCTTCAGCGGCTTCCTCGCAAAGTAGTACAGCGAGTACGCTAGCGCGGCGAAGGCCAGGACGCTGACATAGTTGTTATCCAGAAACGTGTGCGGGAAATTGAGAATGTCGCCTTTGCCAACGGTGGCTTCGTAGGCTTTGAGCGCGACGCCAATCAGGCCCACAATGCCGCCGGCAGCGATCAGTCCTGAGGCAAACAGCGAGCCGGGCGAGATTTCACTCTCCGCGTCTGTGCCTTCGCCGTGCCGCATTGCGGCTTGATCCACCATCCAGCGCACCGCGCCGCCAGCAAAGATCGGCAACGTGGTGCCGATGGGCAGATATGCGCCGACGGCAAAAGGCAGCGAGCGAATACCCAGGAGTTCAACGGCGATCACCAGCGAAACGCCGATCAAAACAAGCCCCCAGGGGAGCTTTCGGCTCAGGATCCCGTTGATGACCGTGGCCATGAGGCGCGCCTGAGGAGCTGGAGCGGCTGCGCTGCCGATGCCCTGAATCCAATGCACTTCAATTTGTCCGGTGGCAGGCGAGTAGAGATACTTTCCGTCCTGCAACTCAGTCGATCCGATTGCGTTGAGCAGGATGTACTCGGATTTCTGATGTGTAGTCGTGGTCTTGCCGTCGGGCGCGATCACGCGAATCTGATTGGGCAGGTGCTGCGCATCCGTTTGAACGGTGACACCCGGATGGGGTGCGCTCAAGTTCCAGGGCTGCGATGCGGCGTGGAACTCCTGCAGGCCCGTGTTCATCAGATTAAGCGTGAATCCAATCACGACCGTGGACACGACCACGCCGATCATCAGCGCAATCTGCTGCAGGCGTGGCGTGGATCCAACGATGTAGCCGGTCTTGAGGTCCTGCGAGGTATCACCCGAATTGGAAGCGGCGATGCAGACTACGCCGCCGATCATGATCGCCAGCGCTCCGAAAGCAGGCGCGGTCCAGCCCTGCATGAGGAACACCGCTGCGGTTGCCATCAGGGTTGCGATGGTCATTCCGGAAACAGGGCTGGCCGAGCTGCCGACAAGGCCCACAATGCGCGAGCTGACGGTGACAAAGAGAAATCCGAAGACCACCACCAGCAGCGAGGCGGCGAGGTTGGCGGCCCAGCCTACAAAGGCGCCGGGAACGGGCTTGAATTCCAGGAAGAGGAACATGCAGACGACGATAAGGAGCGACCCAATAATCACGACGCTCATGGAGAGATCGTTCTCCGTGCGGATCAGCTTGGCGTGTCCTGCGGCTCCGGGGCGCATGGTCTTGAGTCCTGCTGTAAGGGCGCTGACGATGGTCGGGATCGTCTTAATGAGTGTTACGACGCCGGCCGCTGCAACGGCTCCAGCTCCCATGGGCTTGATGTAGGTGGCCCAAAGATCCCACGGGCCCATTTGGCCAATGGGAACCAGACCGGGGTAGATGGGATGGCTGAGGTCTTTGCCGAAAAAGTACATGAGCGGCATGATGACGAGCCAGGACAAGACGCCGCCCGCGAAGATGATGCCCGCGACACGCGGACCAATGATGTAGCCAACGCCGAGATACTCCGAGGTGGCGTTGGCGTTGATCGACGCTCCCTTGAGCACATGCTGCGGGCCGAAGTCCGGCTGATACTCCGGTGCGTCTGGCCAGGCCCCGAAGAGGTTCTTGTTCTGAAACAGCGTGTAGACGCCACCAAGTCCCAGGCCGAGAAAGACGCGACTGGCCAGTGAGCCGCCCTTTTCGCCCGCGATCAGCACATCGGCGCACGCGGTGCCTTCGGGATAGGGAAGCGCAGCGTGCTCCTGCACGATGAGCTGGCGGCGCAGCGGAATCATGAATAGCACGCCGAGCCAGCCGCCGATCAAGGCGAGTATGAAGATGCGTGAGTACTCAAGGTCGAATCCGAGGAAGACGAGCGCGGGTAGCGTGAAGATGACACCCGAAGCGATCGACTGACCGGCGTTGCCAGTGGTTTGAACAATATTGTTCTCAAGAATAGAAGCGCGCCCGAAGGCGCGAAGAATGCTGATGGAAAGCACCGCGATGGGAATTGATGCTGCCACGGTGAGCCCGGCACGCAAGCCTACATACACCGTTACGGCGCCGAAGATGAGCCCAAAAATGGAGCCGAGCAGGATGGCGCGGAACGTGAACTCGGGCGGGTGCTGATCGGCGGGAACAAAAGGCTGAAATTCGGCCAAGGCGAGCCTCCGGACGGCGGACTGCGAAGTTCCTGTGAAACCCCTGAAGGGCGAGTTTAGCAGCGCAAGGGGTGGGTGCGACAATGCCCGACGCCGGTTTTGCGAAATGAGCTCATGTCGCGTAGCGTAGGTGCATTCAAGATTCAAGGAGAGCCCCGATCCCATGACCGGTCCCGCGCTGGTTTCGACGCCCAAACGTCTGCTTTCACTTGACGTGCTCCGCGGCCTCACTATCGCCTTCATGATCATGGTGAATAACACCGGCGGCGAAGGTGCCTGGACCGAGATGCGCCACGCCGACTGGAATGGGTTCACAGCCACCGATCTTGTTTTTCCCACGTTTCTCTTTGTGGTCGGCGTATCGACCGTTTTTTCCATTGACGCGCGACTCAAACGCGGCGATTCGCGCGGGAGGCTGGCACAGCACTCGCTGCGACGCGCGGTCGTCCTGTTCCTGCTGGGTGTTTTCGTCAACGGCTTCCCGCATTACCATCTCGCCCACCTGCGCATTTACGGTGTGTTGCAACGCATCGCCGTCTGCTACCTGATCGTGAGCCTGCTTTACCTATGGGACCGCCGCATGTGGACCAAGGTTGCGCTTCTTTTTTGCGTGCTCGCCGGCTACTGGATTCTGGTGCGCTGGGTTCCCGTACCGGGAGCGGGCGTTCCGGGGCGCGACATTTCTTTCCTCGACAAGGACCAGAACATCGTTGCGTGGCTCGACCGGCAACTGATGCCGGGACATCTTTACGAAGATCCGCCCGCTCACGACATGCGCGACCCTGAAGGCCTGCTCAGCGACATTCCCGCAGTCGGAACCGCGCTCATCGGACTTCTGGCTGGACTGTGGCTCAGCGGCAAGCGCGCGGTGAGGGCGAATCTGCTTGGCCTTGCGATGGGCGCCGTCACCTGCCTTGCTACCGGCTATCTCTGGTCGGTCTGGTTTCCGCTCAACAAGAAAATGTGGACCAGCTCCTATGTTCTTGTCGCAGCCGGATGGTCGCTGCTTTTGTTTGCGCTCGCATATTGGGCTGTCGAGCAGCGCGGATGGGGCAAGTCAGGCTGGAGCAAGCGTCTGCTGTGGCCATGGTTGGTTTTCGGCTCAAATGCCATCGTCGTTTACATCATCAGCGATCTAATGGAGGGAGCCCTCGGCCTCTTTCCATTCACCGTCGGCGGACACCGGTACGATGTGCTCAGCTATTTGTACGAGCGCGTGTTTGTGCCCATCGGCGATCCCGGCTGGAGAGCATTGGCGTATTCGCTTTTCTACACGATCGTCTGTTTCCTGCCGGCGTGGGTGCTTTATCGCAGGAAGATTTTCGTAAAAGTTTAGCCCGCTCCTTCAATATTTCGATTTGATCGCGTATGTCAGGCCCATCGTGAACTGGAAAGAGTTGCGCCTAGTGGGAGGCAACGACGCCGGCGGATCGTTCAAAAAACTTTCCATCGTTCCGAGCGAAAAGTCGAGATTCTTGTATGCCGGAAACGCAAATGCGTTGGTCTCGTCGAACGAAAACGCCGCGGTGTTGTTGTACGCGGGTATGAAGGCGACGCCTTGCGTATAGCTAAGCAGCTTCATGTGCAGCGCGTAGCCAGCAGAGAATGTCGAGCCGACGAGATTCTGATTTGTGCCTGCTGCGCCTTCGATGAACTGTTGCTTCTCATACTGCATCGTCGCCTTCAGGTCCAGTTGCTGTCGAGATGTTTTGATTGCCGTCCAACCGATGCCGCCGCCGTAGATTTGTTGCAGGTCGAGATCCTGCCCGAAATTGTGGTCGAAGGCCGTTTGGCCCAGCGCAAAGAATCGCGGCGAGAAATACTCGTCGCGTTCCGCGTCCGCATGATAGATGGCCGTCTTGGACGTTTCGGCTGCGACCGTGCTTGGCGGGGGGCCGGGGTTAAGGTACGCAGGCTGCGTGATCTTTCCAAACGACCCGCTGAAGTCCATCGAAGTGCGGTCGCGCGGATCGAGCCAGCTTACAGTGGGCACCACGCGCACAAGGCCGATCGCTCCCGATACCGTGAACTGGTCCTGTGTCGCCGTCACCAGAGTCGCGCCCACTGTCATCGGACCGCTCCATCCAGCAAGGAGATTCGGCTGGCGATTGATCTCCTTGTCGAGTGTCGCGTTATCCATGATGTACTGCGCGTTCTTAACAGGGATGGGCGCAGGCGGCGGAACGTTTTCAGGATGAACCGTAATCAGTTGATCCTCGACATCAAGTGTTCCCACCGGGAACTGAATGTCCCTCTGTTTTCCACGTAAGGCAACAGCTTGATTGAGGACGCCGAACTGCTCGGTCGCATGCAACTCCTTGATCTTGTCCCAGGAAAGCGAAATGTCCCCGAGCGGGTCGCAATGAAAGGTGACTTTGCCGGCGGTCTCACTCACGAACCTGCCATGCAACGTGTCGCCATTACTCAAAATCAGCACGTCGGGCTCGGGGTTGGTTGCGGGCGCGGCCGGCTTGCTCTGCGCAGCGCACAGGGCCGCAGTGCTAATGGCGGCCGTCAAGGTTGCGAAGTGAAGTTTCCGATGAAACAGGGAAATAAGTGCTCGGATGAGGAAGGTCTTCATGGGGATGATTGGCTCTCCTGGGGGCTGAGCGGGCGGCACGCTGTTCACCGCCGCTGATCGCTTCATATTGTATTCGTTCACGGCGTCCGCCTTGAAAGTGCTTGATCGCCCGGCTACAAAGCGTTCATCGGCGCATTCGTCGGATCGTTCGCGCGCGTCTCTCCGCCGATTGACATAGACTGGTTCTCAGTTTTCCGACCTTTATTTTGGAGTCTTTTATGTCCAAGACTGTTTCCTACGCGCGATGGTCTCTGGAACCGTATTGCATTGGCCTCAAACTGCGCTCGCTGCGCACCGGCAAGCGGCTCACTCTCTCGCGGTTGGCCTCAGAAACCGGCCTCTCCACCGCGCTCCTATCTAAGCTCGAAACCGACCGGATGATTCCGACTCTGCCTACGCTGGCCACCATCGCCCGGGTCTACGGGGTCAGCATGAGTTACTTCTTCTCCGAGCCCACGCATCACGCGCTTTCCATCACGCGCAAGGCACACCTAGTGGGCGAGGGGCGCGTTGTGGACTCGGTTAAGGTAACGCCGTTGAACGCCGAGGGCGAGGGATTTAGTCTTGTGGCCCAGCTCGTCGAGTTTCCGCCCGGGGGCGCAAATATCGCCGGCAACGCCTTTCAGGAAACTGGAGCAGTCGTCTATGTGCTTGAAGGGCGCCTGCGTATCGACGCGGGTGGTATGCGCGACACATTGGAGACCGGTGACTGCGCCTGCGTGGAAAGCGAGATGCCTATGGCCTGGAGCGCGGCTGACAAGCGTCGATGCCGCGTGCTGGCTGTTATGCCCAGCAGGGATGCTTCTGTGAAGCCATCCGCTCAACAGTCCGCTTGAAGCGCTTGCTTCGCAACCTCAAGCAAAAGGCTCATGCGGATTGAGCCGCGCTCTGGTTGCCGCCTTCTGATTCCCTCTGTAGCATAGTTTCGAACTCGAGGGTGCAGGGACAATGCAACTCAACTCCAGGCTGCTTCGCGCAACGCTCTCGGGAGCGTTGGCGGGCCTGCTTTTTGGATTCGACACGGTCGTGATCTCCGGCGCTATTGACGCGCTAGTTCGTCTCTACGGCCTGAACCCCCAGGAAAAAGGAATCACGGTCGCCATCGGTTTGGTTGGCACGGTGATTGGTGCGCTGGCGGCGGGCCACGTGGGACAAAGGCTCGGCAGCCGCGAGACGCTGCGCATTACCGCGCTGCTCTACGTCGCCTCGGCAGTTGGTGGTGGGTTGTCATGGAGCTGGTTGTCGTTTATGACGTTTCGCTTCATCGGCGGCCTGGGCATCGGCGCATCATCGGTGCTGGGTCCGGTGTACATTGCCGAGCTTGCCCCGGCCAAGATGCGCGGCCGGCTAGTGGCGGCCTTCCAGTTGAATGTCGTGTTTGGTGTCATGGCGGCCTACATCTCAAACTATGTGATTCGCACGATGCACCTGGGCGCGGCAGAATGGCGAATTCAAGTGGGCATCGCGGTGGTTCCGGCCGTGGTCTTTCTCACGCTGCTCTTCGGAATTCCACGGAGCCCGCGCTGGTCGGTGTCGAAGAATCGAATGGATGAAGCGCTGTCAGTGCTGAAATTGATGGGAGACCCGGATCCGGAGGGAGAGCTGGCCGATATTCAGGCGGCTTTGGTGCAAGAACAGGTGACGGCTCATGAGCGCGTATTCCAAAGGAAGTATCGTTATCCTTTGTTTCTGGCCATCACGATCGGCGCTTTCAATCAGCTTGCCGGGATCAATGCGATTTTGTACTACCTGAACGATATTTTCGCCGCCGCCGGCTTCAGCCAGATATCGAGCGATCAGCAGGCAATTGCCATCGGGACAACCAACTTTCTGTTTACCATCGTCGGCATGTCGCTGATCGACAAGATTGGACGCAAGACTTTGCTGCTGATCGGCGCAGCGGGGTGCGCCAGCTGTCTTTCCGGCGTGGCATGGGTGTTCGCAACCCAATCTCATCGCGGCGATTTGCTTTGGCTGCTGGTCGTTTTCATTGCGTTCTTCAGCGTTTCGCAGGGCGCGGTGATCTGGGTTTACATCGGCGAAGTGTTCCCGACCGCGGTCCGTTCCAAGGGGCAGGGCGTGGGCAGCGCCAGTCACTGGCTCAGTGACACGCTGATTGCGCTCGTATTCCCCGTTGTGGTGACGATGATGAGCACGGCGACGCCGTTCGTGTTCTTCGCTGCCGCCACGGTGGTTCAGTTTGTTGTGGTGGCGCTGTTCTACCCCGAAACCAAGGGCCAAACTCTTGAGGAGCTGCAACGCAAGCTGATGCGGGTATAAGGAGAGAGCAAAGCGGATGAAAAAGCGCGCCGGGTCACGGGCCTAATGCAACCCGGCGCAACCATTGCAAGGTGAGACGTCGAGCTCAAACCGACTCAATCGCATGAATGCTCTCGGCAATTTCGTTTTTGAGCATCTCCGCATCGGGATGAAGCGAGTGTTGTTGCGCAGCGGGCGGCTCTTCAAGCAGGTCTGAGAATTTCGTTGTTTCGCAACCAGAAAATGCGGCAAAGCCTATGGCCGAAGCCATCGCGCAACTCACCTTGACCAGTTCGGCCACATCCCATTCGCCGTCCGAGCGCCTCTCTGAATGATGATCGGCTACGACGGCTTCAAAGCTTTGCGGCAGCTTCCAGTCGCCAATAAGTTGCCGCCCAATCTGACAGTGATCCCAACCAAACAGTTCGCGCTCGGCCTCCAGCATGGAAGTCGCTGGCCCATGATGCTTCTCGAGCAGTGCCGCATACCCCTTGGGTTGAATGACCGCCAGGGCCATGCGACCAACGTCGTGCAGAATGCCCGCCGTGTATGCGGTGTCTTTGTCGATTGATCCCGAATTCGCAATTCGCGAGGCGATGATGGCGCACGCCAGGTTGTGCCGCCAGAGGCCGCGCATGGCCGGGTAGCTCATCGCCTTGCCCAGATAGGCCCTGACGCCCACGGTGACGCACATCCCCCGTAGCGTGTTTGCGCCGAGCACAGCTACAGCCTGCAGAATCGTCGTGGAAGGATACCGCGGCGCGTAGAGCAGGGAATTGGAGACGGTCAGCACCTCGCTCGCGAATGCCGGGTCAGAGGAGATTAGATCGCACAGCTGATGCAACTGCACATTCTCATTGTTGGCCAGTTGCAGCACCCGCACGGCCACCTGAGGAAAGGGCGGAAGGCGAAGATATGCCCAGGGCACTGTAGCCGCGTCTGCGTTTCGTCGGTTCAAACCCGCCGCTCTCACTCGCGCAGCCCCCAATTCCGCAATCTCTACGCGTGGCACAGGGAACTTGGTCGAGCTTTCGCTCGACACTCTTCCGTTTACCGGCACGTTCCCGTGAGTGTTCTTTCGGCACTCAGCCGCATTTTCAACAGGGGAATCGCAGATGCAGAGTCGAAGCGTTGCGCTGAATCTATTTCGTGGTCCAGATTCTTCCGTCGTCGCTGATCCACACCTGACTTTGGTCATTAACGAGTTCGAAAGCTGTGTCGGATTGAGACACTGTACCTGAACCCGATGGCTCTCCCAGAGTTTCGGGGGTCGCTCCCGCTGTGTCAATCCCGTTCGCATGCCTGCGCACCGCGACGGCGCGGCCGGTCCATTGGCGCTTGACCTTTTCCCAGGTCCCTCCGGAGTTTTCACGAAGAAACAATGCGCCTTTCTCGTCGATGGCAAGAACGCGATGATCCGCCGAAGCGATCGAAACTGCCGCCCGCCCGCTGGGAAGGCGAAAAGCATCGGGGCCGGTCGGGACATTCATCATGGAGCGCATTCGATGCAGTTGGAAATAGCCCGCCGTGGTAGCGGGTTGCGTCTGGAGTTGCTCGGCGGAAGTATCGGCATGTTCGCTGCTTCCAGGTGTGCCGCCCGCCGATGCGTCGCTTTCTGAGCTGTGTTCGTTGCTCGGCATCGGCGGGTTGGCGGCCGATTGGTGCCTTTCCTCGGCTTTCTCCTCGGCGTGTTTCTCACGCTCGTCTTCATCCACAGCAGAGTCAGAAGGCGTCGTGCCGCCCGGCGCTCCTCCCGTCCGAGCGAGCGCTTCATCATTCGATCGATGACGTTCAAACCCAGGAGCTTCCACCGGCTCTTCGCGCCTGGAGTGCAGTCCACTTGTAACTTCAGGAGGAGGCGCTGCAGCGGTCTCGTCCGGCTCCGCGACGGGAGTGCGCCCCGCAGCAGCGGTTCGGCCGGTCTTATGAGGTTTGGCAGGGGCGCTGCGCGGATCCGCCGGGGGCACCGCCGCGATTTGGGGCTGCGGCGTGGCCTGCGAAGGCATCGGCGGTTTCTCGTCCGCTCGCTGCTGTTCGAGCTTCGCCACATCCGATCTGCGTTCCACAGCGCGCTCGTGAACGTAGAATCCCACCACAGCAGTCGCTGCGACCACCGCTGCGGGAGCCAATGCAAAGCCCCAACTTCTCCACCATCGCCTTGGCCGCACGACCACGGGCCGTGCTGGCGCAACTTGAGCACCTGCGGCCTCGCATTCCAAAGCGACAATCTGCCTGCACCGTCCGCACGCCGCCAGATGCTCGAGCACTTTGCCGCGCTCCCGCTCGTCCAGAGCCTGCTCGGCGAACGCGCTCAGAATCTCGGCGTCGGGGTGAATCTCGTGATGGGTCGCTGCACTCATGGCGTTGCCTGTTCTTTGAACGCTTCAGTCTGCGAACATTGCAGAAGTTTTTTCAGGTTCACTTCCAAATCGCGCGGGTCGGCGCCAAGCGCTTCTTCTGCGGCGCGCCTGCTCAGCCCAACGCGCTCCAGGTTCCTCACGACCTGTTTCCGCGTACTTTCGGTCGCGCGTTTAAGCTTGCGGCTAACAGTGGCTTCGTGCACGCCCAGCACGCGAGCAATCTGCAACAAGGTTTGGCCGTCAAGATAATAAGCCGCCAGCAGGAAACGCTCCTCCGCACCCCGCCCCGCGAGCGCCTGTTCGATGGCGCACTCCAATTGCGAAAGCTCGGCGACGGGCGTTGGCGGCGGCGCATCGACTGCCGGCACTTCGATTTCTTCCAGTGGCTGATCGCGCCGGCTCCGGCGATAGTGATCCACGTGTCGCTGCGCCAGAGTAGTCCGCAGCCAGCCCATCAGCGATCCCCTCCCGCGATACGACAGCAGCGGGCAACGTCGCTCGCCATCGCGCGTGTTCAGGCCAAAGAGCTCCGCGTAGAGCTGATCGGCCAGGTCGCGTCCCAGAGTCTCGCTTCCGGTGATGGCGATGGCGGCGCGAATCAAGGGCTGTCGGTGCTGAGCAATAAAGTGCTCCCAAGCTCTATCGTTCCCGGCGGCGCAGGCGCGCGCAAGCACCAGGTCGTCCAGTCGCAACCCGCGAAAGAAGTCCTCTTGCTGCCGACGCGTCGCGGGCGCTCCTGCTGGCAATCCGAAGCGCTGCGCCGATCCCGCGGCAGCCAGGATCCGGTCGAACTCATCTCGCTCGAGTCCCCAACTCGGCACATCGCTCGCTCGCCAAAGCTCGTCGAGCAAACGGCGGTCCACCGCTCCCTGCATTGCGGCAAGCGCCGTTTGAGCCACGCTGGTCGTTTCTGGCACACCGGCCACAGACTCCGCTGACGACATTCTCACTGCCTCACGATGCGCTTGTTGACTTTGACGTTTCGGCCGCCCCTTTGGCCTCCAGACAGATCGTCGGCCGCCAATCCGGCCTGCAAAAAAGTCCTGCAAGTTTCCGTCTGGCCGCCGTTCACCATTCGAAAGCCGGTTCGGTAAGCCACATACCGGCGGAGGAGAAGCATGAAGAAATGGGGCAGTTTTGGGGTGGCGGCGGCGCTGATCGTCGCGCTTGCTGCATGGATCCTGGGAGGCGGCGTGAAGGCAGCCGGGGGGCCGGAGCGGGTCGAAGGTGGTCCCTATCGCGTGCTCGCTCCAATCGAGAGCGGCAACCTGCTCTTGTTTCCGGTGGTGCGCGCCGACGGGGAATCCGCGGGAGAAACCCCATTCATCACGCTCGACGAGGGCCTGAAGGGCGGCGAAGTGGAAGTGACGGAGGCTGGCCGGGCGCGTGGGCTGGTGCGGCCCAGAGGACCCCGGAGTCACGACGAGTCCGATCGTGGCGATGAAGTGAACACGCTGGTTCTCGTCAACCATTCCAAGCGCCCGCTGCTGCTGCTCGCGGGCGAGATCGTGACGGGAGGCAAGCAGGACCGCATCGTCGCCAAGGATCGCATTGTTCCTGCCGACGCCGATCCCATTGACCTTGGGGTCTTCTGTATTGAGCCGGGCCGCTGGACTGAGAGCTCAGCCACCTTCGGCGCCGCAGGAAAGTCGGCTGCGAATAGTTTCATGGTCCAGCCCGAAGTGCGCGAGAGAGCAATGGTCGACCAGGATCAGCAGCAGGTGTGGAACTCAGTGGACGGCGCAATCTCGCATATGGAAGCCGCAGCAACGCCGCCGGCCAGCGCGGGCGGGCCGGCTCCTGAGGGCATGCATCACCGTTCTCTCGGCACCAGCAGCTATGCCAAGGCAATGCAGGACTCGGCCGTCAGCGAAAAGGTCGATGAGGCCGCCGCTCCTGTGATGAAAGCTCGCGAGCAGGTGCTCGCCCAGTTGCGCGACGAGCATGCCATCGGCGTGGTTGTGGCTGTTCGCGGTGAAATCATCTGGGCCGACCTTTTCGCCAACACGGATCTGCTGTCACGTTACTGGACCAAGCTGGTCCGCTCTTACGCGGCCGAGAGCCTGATGGAAGGCGAAGATTATCCCGTGTCCACACTTGCCGACGCGCAGCGTTTCCTCGACGCGCCTCTTGGCGGCACCGAGAACAGCGAAGACGAAGTCGGCATCTACCGCTATCGCGAGCTCAAGAGCAGCCACACGGAAACGTTTGTCCTCGAATCGCTGCTTCCCGGAACCGGTTACGACGTACATCTGAGCAAGATGAAGCTGCGCGGCGGGGAGAGCCAGAACGTCGAGCCGCATCCTGACGGCCGACCGACAGATCGGCCTGATGTCTATCGCCGTCAGCCGATCGAATGACCGACTTATTCCGGACTACCCATTCCTCGTCTGTTAAGTTTCGAGCGCGGAATGGAAAAGTCGCGAACGATCCGACTCGCCCATCGCCCTGCTTCGAGGCCGCCGCCCCAGGCGATACCATGAATCTTTGGAGCGAAGAATGCCAAAGATTCTCGACGGCGCGGCCATTGCGGCAGCCATCAAGCAGGAAGTGGCCGAGGAGGTCCGTGCGCTCGCCGCTCATGGCATCAAGCCGGGACTTGCTGCTGTGCTCGTGGGTCATGTGCCGGCATCGGAGATTTACGTTCGCAGCAAGGTGCAGGCCTGCGCGGAGCTTGGCCTCTATAGCGACCTCATCACACCGGCGGACACCGTCACAACAGAAGAGATGCTCGCGCTCGTCGCCCAACTCAACGCGCGCGACGACATCGACGGTATCCTTATTCAGCTGCCGCTCCCGGCGCAGGTTGATGCCAAGGCTCTGCTCGACGCGGTTGACCCGCAAAAAGACGTAGACGGCTTTCATCCCGTGAATGCCGGCCGACTGCTCGCATGCCGTCCGGCGCTTGCGCCCTGCACGCCCGCTGGGGTGATTGAGATTCTCCGGCGCAGCGACATTCCCATCGCAGGACAGCATGCGGTCGTCGTGGGGCGCAGCGACATTGTCGGCAAGCCCGTCGCAATGCTGTTGCTCCACCAGAATGCGACGGTGACGATTTGCCACTCGAAAACGCGCGACCTGCCAGCGATCACGAAGCAGGCAGACATACTTGTCGCAGCCATCGGACGTCCCGGCTTCATCGCGGCGGGAATGGTGACCCCCGGCGCAACGCTCGTCGATGTCGGCATCAACCGCCTCTCCACGCGTGAGGAGTTTGATCGGTTCTTCAAGGGCAACGAGAAACGCGAAGCCGCGTTCGCCAAGCGCGGATCTGTTGTGGTCGGCGACATCGATCCCAAGGCCTTTGAAATTTCCGGCGCTTACACGCCGGTGCCGGGAGGCGTGGGTCTGCTGACGATTGCCATGTTGATGTCGAACACCGTGCGCGCCGCGCGCATGAGACGGGGGCTGTAGAGCGTGCTCCGCGTCGGCCTTACCGGCGGTTTGGGCAGCGGCAAAAGCACTGTTGCCGCGATGCTGCGCGAACTGGGCGCGCAGGTCATTGAAGCCGACGCCCTGGGCCGCGAAGTGATGGAGCCTGGCCACGAAGTTTACGAACAGATCGTCGCGCGCTTTGGACGCGAGGTCGTGAACCCCGACGGCAATCTCAACCGTGCACGCCTTGCCGATCTTGCCTTCCGTCATGGCCGCCTCCAGGAACTCAACGCCATCGTGCATCCGCCGGTGATTGAAGCGCAGCGCCGCTGGATGGACGAAGTCTTTGCTCGCGATCCGGCTGCCGTCGCCGTCCTTGAGTCGGCGTTGATTTTTGAAGTCGCGCGCGATGCACGCGCGCGTGGCGAGAAAGACGGGATTCTTGCCGACTTGCGACGGCGCATCGACCGCATCATCGTGGTCACAGCGCCCGACGATCTGAAAGTTGCGCGTTACGCCGGCCGTGTCGATCCGAATTCTCGAAACCGAGGGGCGATCGAGACCGATGCAAGGAACCGCTTGTCGCACCAGGTTCCCGACGCCGAAAAGATCGCGCAGGCCGATTATGTTCTTGATAACTCGGGCGATATTGCCACGCTTCGCGCCCAGGTTGGGGCGTTGTGGCCGCGGCTCCAAACCGAGAGCAACAAACCCGGGCAGAAGCTGTCACTACAATAGGAAGAGCGATTGCGCTGTGCTCAGGAACTCTACCCGCCCGCTTTCGTAACAAATTCAGGAGGGTCTTTCAGGTCGACCAGCTATGAAACTGACCCGGATTCTCATCATCATCTTGATTTTTCTGTGCGGATTCTGGCTCATCACCACGCGTTTTGAGCATGGATTCTTCGGCACTCGCACGGGGCTCATCGGGTCCGACGGGTCGAATTCGCCGTTGGACTTGACTGAGGCTCACGCCTCGCCTGCATACGACGCCGAAGAGCAGAACAACATCGCAATTTACAAGCGCGTTTTGCCATCGGTGGTTAACATTACGTCGACCGCGCTGGTCTTCGACTTCTTTTATGGGAACGTTCCGCAGCAGGGGCAGGGATCGGGATTCATTCTCGATAAGTCCGGCCACATTCTCACCAACTTTCACGTTGTCGATGGCGCCAACCGCGGCATCGAGGTGATGCTCTACAACAAGCGCCGTTACCCGGCGCGGGTTGTCGGCGTGGACAAGGTGCACGACCTGGCGCTGTTGCAGATCGACGCGCCGGAACTGCAGCCCGTGACGCTTGCTGACTCCTCGCAGCTCAACGTTGGGCAGAAGGTCTACGCCATCGGCAATCCCTTCGGCTTGAGCGGCACGATGACGCGCGGGATCATCAGCTCCATCCGGTCGATTCGCAATGCGGATAACGCGCCGATTGAAGACGCCATCCAGACGGATGCGGCGATCAATCCCGGCAACTCCGGCGGGCCGCTGCTCAACTCGTCGGGCGAAGTGATCGGCATCAACACAATGATCGCGTCGAATGGAGCGGATCAAAGCTCCGGCATCGGCTTCGCCATTCCCATCAATACCGCCAAGGCTGTGCTCGCCGACCTCATCCGCTACGGACGCGTGAAGCGGCCATCACTGGGCATCGTGTCGTACGCGATTGGTCCCGACCTCGCATCGCAGATGGGTCTCTCCGCGGATTCCGGTGTGCTGATTCAGCGCGTACTTCCGGGTGGTGCGGCGGAGCGCGCGGGCCTGCACGGCGGCACGGAGCAGGCTTACGTGGGCAATACGCCCATCATGCTCGGCGGCGATCTGATTGTCGCGGTTGACGGCCAGCAGGTTACGGATCCCGAGGACATCAGCGCTTTGATGGATAAGCACCAGGCCGGCGACACGATCAGCGTCACCGTCGTGCGCGGTAAGAAGCAATTGACTCTCAAGTTGATTCTGGGAGAGGCCAAGGACACGAACATCTAGGCGGGGAGATTGAAATTCGTTTAGTTGTCATCCCTCAGGGGCTAAAGCCCTCATCCATTCTGCGCAGTTTGCGGCACGAGTAAACTCGTGCCCTGATACAAAGCTCCTCCGAATATGTTTTTTCGTAGGCTGTAATGTCGCGCTCTTGTTACGAAGCTGTTCTTGAAACACACGCTAGTGATCTTGTGGGCCGCTCCAGAATCGGAGCGGCCCACATCGTCTGCGGTTTTCCAAAGCGCCGGCGTCCAAATCAATAACCACACTGACAACTGTTCTTCAGAATCCGGCGTTTATTTCGGCCTGCGTTGCCTGTGCGACCTGCGCGCGCGCCAGTTGAATTGGCTCGCCGTAATGCGTGGCAACAATCTGCGCGGATTGGGACTCGTTTAAGTATGGCTCGATTGCCGCGAGTTTCACGCTGGAGCTGGCGGCCATCTGCGCCACTTGCGCTTTGCTCGAGATGGATTGCACGAGTGACAGAATTGCGACGACGATTGTGCCAACACCCTGAATCGCGGCGAGCGCGTGCTGCTGGCTTTTCTGATCGACGATCTTTGCGGCATGCAGTATTGCTGTATCGACCTGCTGCTGGAAGGTCACGATCTGGTTTTGCAGTTGCGCCAGCATGCTCGCCGACGGATTCGCCAGGTAGGCCCTGGCCTGCGCCACGAGCAGATTGCTTGCCACGTCAAAGCCGATGGTTGCAGCGGCGAAGATGGGCGCGTCGGCAGGCGCCAGGAGCGCGGCGGTCGAGTCGACCGTGGCTACGGCGCTTTGCAGGGCCGGCGTCCAGTTGACGATGTTTTGCGCTACGCCAGCGGCCGTGCAACCTTGCATCCACGGCAGCGGAATGAGCAGCGCGATAAACATCCACGCGCCCAGCCTGGCCTGCCGGCTCGCTGACCCGTTGGTTGCGGCGGACGGTCCTGCTGGTGTTCCCGGATCCTTTGCCATCAGCCCCAGCAGCGCCGTGGCCAATGCGCTTGCCAGCGATACCACGGTGCCGGTTCCCACTTTGCCCAGCGAAATGCCTTGCTGCGACAACACACCGGCAACACTCGCGACCGCAATGAGCAGCCCCGCCGCCGACGTCTTCGGATGATCGAAGATATTTTTGAAGTTCATGGTTCACACTCCTCCGTGCCGCGAATTCTCTCCGCGGCGTGCGGGATTTCGATTGAAACCGTAATTTGCGTCCCGATATTTCCTGCGCATGGCCGACTCGATTCCATTCGAATCGCCCGCCGGCCATGCGCATCAACTCGGAGCGATCTCAAGGTCTCGATGCTGCCGTGGTTCCGGTCTGGCATCGAGCGGAGAGCTGGCTCCGCGCAGACGAAGACGGTCCCCAAGCCCCGGCGCCCATCCGTGGGCGCGGTTCTCCGGCCGCGCCCTGTTTGAATCTCTTAACGGGCACGAGTACTCGAAGAACCGCGTAAGGAGGGCGAACACCTTCGCCCGGCTCGGTATTTCCGTACTTTGTCTGGTTATTTTTAAGAGTAGGCTTTTTAGGGTTAATTACCGGCAAACTTGGCGAAGCTGGGAATGGCTGAAAATAAGGTGGTTACAACAAATCTTCGTGTTTGCCTCTTGACAAGGTCTGGGAGCGGGGCGGAATCCGGCGGTGTTGGGCGGTGGGATTTTGTGTGCCGGCGAGTGGTCGCGGAGACCCTGAACCTTTGGACCGCCGTCCCTACGGGACTCCGAAATTCAACTGCTACGTTCCCACTCCCCACGCTAAAGCGTGGGACTAACATGCCTCACGCCTACGGCGTGATTGCGCGGTGAAGCGCGGGGTTAACATCCTTTGCGCCTACGGCGCAGGAGTTTCGCTCGTCTAAAGCGCGGTTTATTCCCTTTGACGTGTTGGAGGCGGTCTAAGGTAAAAAAGGGCCGCTACGGTGCATAAAATCGACAAAAATCGGCGAAAATTGTCGACGGTTTTGAGATCGAAGTGTTGATTACAAACAAGTTAAACTGTAAAATATACCCCAGGGGGGTATAAAAATCACTGACGGTCTCAATTCGAGCTTCCGGACCGGAGCAAAACGCGAGCACTTTTCACTAGTTCTGAATTGAGGATAGCAAAACGGCCGAATTAATCGGCAAACTTGGGAAGAAAGAGATCAGAGGGTAGAGAGCAGATAAGGAAGAACTTACGGGTGGTTGGCGCAATTATTTTGAGCCAAGGGGCTTGACACGGGCGCGAGGTGGGCGCCGGAAACGCGGTTACGACCCTGCTTTTACGTACATGCGGCCGCGGATCTCGTATTCACCGCTGACGACACGGGCGATGGCTTCGGTGTAGGCCAGGTGCTCTTCCTTCAGGACCCGCGCGGCGAGGGAATGGGCATCATCGGTGTCGAGAACCGGAACCGTGCGCTGGACGATGATGGCGCCGTGATCGAGCTCTTCGTCGACAAAGTGCACTGTGCAGCCGGCGACTTTGACGCCGTAGTTGAAGGCCTGCTCCTGCGCGTCGAGGCCCGGAAAGGCCGGCAGCAGCGAGGGATGAATGTTGAGAATGCGATGGGGAAAGGCGGCGACGAATTGCGGGGAGAGCAGGCGCATGTAACCGGCGAGGCAGACCAGGTCGACGTGATTTGCTCGCAGGCAGGCGATGACGTCGGCGTCGTGCTCTTCGCGCTTGCGACCGCGGGAGACGAGGACTTTTGTGTGAAGGCCCATCTCACGCGCACGTGCTAATCCCGCTGCGTCAGCGACGTTCGAGATGACGACTGCAATTTCTGCGCCCGGCAGACGGCCGGCGCGGATGGATTCGGCGATGGCGAGAAAATTTGAGCCGCGGCCGGAAAGAAGGATGCCGAGGCGGACGGGTTTTTTGCCGGCTGTGTTGCTGCTCTCTCCTTGTTGAGAAGCAACCGCAGATCCTTCGACTCCGCTTGGCGCCAATGCGCGCCAAGCTCCGCTCAGGATGACATTCTTTGGGTTTGTCATTGTTCTCGATTGGCAAATGTGCCTGCGGTTGTTATGTGTACTGCACCCGGCGCTCACCCTTGACCACGCGGCCGATGACGTAGAACTTCTCTTCCGAGCGGTCGAGGAGGTTCTTGGCACGTGCAAACTTCGACGCCGGGATGGCCGCAATGAGCCCTATGCCCATGTTGAATGTGCGCATCATTTCTTCCTGCGGAATGTTGCCGAGTTCGCGCAGGTGCTCGAAGATGGGCAGCACCGGCCAGGATCCGATCTCCACCTGCGCCGTGACGCCTTTGGGCAAGATGCGGGGAAGATTTTCCGTGATGCCGCCGCCGGTGATATGCGCCATGCCGACGGTAAGCCCGCCGCCGACCAGTTTCTGGATGACATGCAGATAGCTGCGATGCGTACGGAGAAGCGACGCACCGGCCTTTTCCTTGATGGCAGTGACGTATTGCGTGGGCTTGTAGCCGGCCACTTCAAACAGAAGCTTGCGCGCGAGGGAGTAACCGTTGGTGTGGAGGCCAGTCGATGGTAGGCCGATGAGGACGTCGCCGGCCTTGATGCCCACGCCCGTAATCATCTTGTCGCGGTCCACAGCGCCGACGATGAAGCCGGCCAGGTCGTATTCGCCGTCTGCATAGAAGCCGGGCATTTGCGCCGTCTCGCCGCCAATCAGCACGCACCCGTTAGCTTTGCAGGCGTCGGCAAGGCCGCTGACAACGCTCTCGACTACGTCTTCGTCGAGCTTGCCTGTAGCGAGGTAGTCGAGGAAGAAGAGCGGAGTGGCGCCCTGCACTGCAATGTCGTTGACGCAGTGATTCACCAGGTCCACGCCGACGGTCTGGTGCAGCCCGAGTTGAAAGGCCACCTTCAGCTTGGTACCGACGCCGTCTGCCGAACTGACCAGAATGGGGTTCTTCCACCGCTGCATGTCGAGCCGGTAGAGAGCGCCGAAGCTGCCGATGCCGCCTAAGACATTGCGATTAAAGGTCTTTTGCGCCAGGTACTTGATGCGCTCCTTGGCGTGGTCGCCGCTGCGCAGGTCGACCCCAGCATCGGCGTAAGTCACGGTTTTCGGTGCGGTCTGTTGTGCCACGGGCCTGGCTTTCTTATGAGTGGATTGCTTCGGCCGAGATGAGCCGGAAAAAGGAATTCTAGCAGCAATCATGGGGACCATTTCCCACAAATCGCCGGGGGTAGCCGAGGTGTGCGGGCGAGGACGCCCGCGCTACAGCCGGCGAGCCACCCCTCGGACGCGAAGCTGTCCGCGGGGGCTTCTGGCGACGACGCCTGCGGCACAAAAGGCGCGACTTTCGGTGGGGGATGGAAAGTCGGCTTGACATCGAAACTGATCCGGGCTACTCTGGATTGGAAAGTCAGCTTTACATCGGGCGGGCCGGAAAAAAACGTGGCACAGACCATCACAAATCGGGTCAAGGAGCTGCGGATCGCTCTCGGCTGGACCCAGGAGGAACTTGCACAGGCCGCGGGTGTTTCGCGGCAGAGCATTAACTCCATCGAGCGCAACCGCTACGTGCCCTCGCTTGAGCTGGCCCTTACGTTTGCACGCATCTTCTCGTGTTCCACCGATCAAATTTTTCAGTTGGAGAGCCAGTCATGACGCATCCGATCCTGAACCGCATTCTCATGCTCGATAAGGTCGCCGACGAGCGGGTGCGTGAGCATCAACGCCGATCGACGAGCGCAGCGGCCATCATCGGTACGCTCATTGCTTTTGTGATGCTGGAGTATCACCTGCTCATCGAGCACCGCGTGCCCTGGGATTTGATTGCCGTGATCTATGCGATGGGCCTGACCAAGGTTGCGCTGATGCGCTGGTATCACTACAAAAACTAGATTTCCCGGAGGCGGCTGCGAGTCCGGCTCCACAAAAGGAGTTCCAATGTTCGATATTGACACTTGCAATTTGAAGAATTCGCTGCCGGTTCTGATTGGGTTGCTGGTTGTGGCCCAGGTGGACCTGGCGAGCGCCTTCGGGTGGCCGCAGTTGCTTTTGTCGCTGCTGCATTTGACTGCCGCAAATAACGATCTCTGCAGCGGCGTATGCGCGGGACTGGGAACGTCCATCGACGTTTTGGTGATCTTCCAACTTGTCCGCATGTGGGCCAAACGCTCGTTGCAAGCCGGCCGCGAAATGCAGCGCAATTAAAGCCACTTTTCGCGGTTCATTGCTTCGGCACTTCACTTGAAAAGGAGATTCTCAAATGCATCCCTTGTTTAGCCGCCTCGACGAGAAACACCGCCGTCTCTTTCAGATCGCCAACGTAGCGCTCGTTCTCGGCCTGGTGCCGTGGATCTTCCGCGAGTCCATCACGGTCAACCACAATTGGCTCGATGCGTGGTGCGGGTTTTGCATGGGGCTCTCCGTCGCCATCAACATGGTTTGCTTGCGTGCCGCGCGGCACTGTCCGCGCACCCAGGCCTGAATTGATTTTGGAGGTAATAAAATGATTCTCCGCACACTCACAAAGACGCCCGAAAGAATCATCCCCGCCGCTATGGCGATGGTTGTGGCGGGATTGTCGTTCCTCATGATCGGTATCAACTTGCCGCGGTTTTCGCCGCCGGTCCCTCATCAGGGAACGGACTGGAGCGATTTTTTCCGTGGCGCCATTTTCGGCTTCGGCTTTGTTCTTGAAACTTTCGGCGTCGTTCTCGCTGCAAAGGCTGCCGCGATCAAGAAACGCGATGCGGCCTGAAGAGGCTGCGGAAAGAGCAGGCAGGGGGGAAGGAGACCATCCCTCAGCGGCTAAAGCCGAACTCAATTTGCGGTATTTACGGCACGCGACCCACGCACTGCGTGGGTTCCCCGGTCGCGCCCTGACACTTCGTGCTCCCCCGCTGAAGTCATGCCGTGACACTTCGTGGTCCTCCCGGGCAGTTTTGCGCAGCTTATAAAGGCTGGTTGCAGGTCTTGTGTGGTTTTTCGTGTCTCGCGGGCCACGCGGAGCGGAGCGTTTTCTGGCGCAGCTCGACGGCCTGCGGCCCTCTATACTGAAGCGACTATGTGCGCCGAGATTCGCGTAACGCAGCACGCCCGTTCAAAGGCGCTTCAGGAGCGCGCCGAGATGCTCTTTCCCGGCGGCGTGAACTCGCCGGTGCGGGCATTTCGCGCGGTTGGCGGATCGCCGCCCTTCATCGGGCGCGCCGAGGGCGCGTACCTCTACGACGCCGACGGCAACCGATATATCGACTACTTTGGCTCCTGGGGACCGATGGTTCTGGGCCACGCGTTTCCGCCGGTCGTCGAGGCCATCGAGCGGGCGGCGCGCAACTCCGCAAGCTTCGGTGCATCGACCGCCGCCGAGGGCGATCTCGCTCAGCGCATCGCGGCCTGCTATCCGGCCATTGAAAAGATGCGATTCGTCAGCAGCGGGACTGAGGCTACCATGTCGACGATTCGCCTGGCGCGCGCCGCGACCGGGCGCGATGTGATCATCAAGTTCGAGGGATGCTATCACGGGCACGCCGACGGGCTCCTGGTGAAAGCGGGTTCCGGCGTTGCGACTTTTGGCATTCCCGGTTCCGCAGGCGTTCCGGAAGAAGTGGCTCGCCTGACGTTGGCTCTGCCGTACAACAATCTCGCCGCCGTTGAGGCGGCATTTGCCGCGCACCCTGACACGATCGCGGCAGTGATTGTTGAGCCGATTGTCGGTAACGCAGGCTGCATCGTGCCTGAACTGGGCTATCTTGCCGGTCTGCGAAAGATTACCGCGAGCCACGGCGCGCTGCTTATCGTGGATGAGGTGATGACCGGATTTCGCGTTGCGCTCGGCGGCGCCTGCCAACTTTACTCGCTCGATCCCGATCTGGTGACTCTGGGAAAGATCGTTGGCGGAGGCCTGCCGGTTGGCGTCTTTGGCGGGAAACTCCGCTTCATGGATCTTCTGGCGCCTCTAGGGCCTGTCTACCAGGCAGGAACTCTCAGCGGGAATCCACTCGCGATGGCTGCGGGCATTGCCACCGTTGGATATTTGCAGGAGCACGCCGGTGAACTTTACCCGCGCCTGGAGGCGACCACAAAAGCTGTCGCCGAGGGCGTCGCGCGGGAAGCGGCGCACGCCGGCGTTCAGATCACAACGAATCGGGTGGGCTCGATGTGGACCTGGTTCTTCAATCCGGGTCCGGTCACGAACTACGAGCAGGCCGCGAGATCGGATACGGAAGCGTTTGGGCGCTTTCACCGGGCTATGCTCGACCGCGGCATCTGGCTTCCGCCGTCGCAATTTGAAGCGGCATTCGTCTCCGCCGCGCATGATGACGGCGAGATCAAAGCTACCATCGCCGCTGCGCGCGAGGCGTTCGCGTCAGACGGCGCGAGCTGAAGCTGGTGCTCAGGCCCAGGCATCCAGCCTTACAAATTGAACTCTACCTTTGTACAGCTCGATCAACTTCTCCGTGGCGACTACTGATGCCACGCGATTAGCAGCGGGATCGTCGTGACCGCCATCGTGGAGCACGATGTTCGCCGCGCGGCCTTTTTGGCGCAGGCGCTCGATCTTGTCGGTCAACCGCAATGCGATCCGTTGCGGCGAAGGATCGATCCAGTCCGAGGTCATTGCGTTCCATAGCACCACATTCAGGCCGATTTCTCGCGCAATTTGAAACACGGCAGGCTTACGCGCCCCGTAGGGCGGGCGGAAGAACTTTATCGCAACGCCCGTGATCTGCTCCAGCATGTCCTGAGTGCGCGTCATTTGTTCTCGAATTTCTTCGGGAGAGCTGTGCGCCATGTTGGGATGGTCCCAGGAGTGATTTCCGATGAGGTGTCCGGCCCTGGCCGTCCGCTTTACGAGTTCCGGCAGGACTTTTGCGCGGCCGCCGAGAACAAAGAACGTTGCCCGGATATCGTGAGCCGCCAGAATGTCAAGCAGCTTCGGCGTCCACGTCGAATTAGGACCGTCGTCGAAGGTGAAGGCCAACTCGCCGGGCTGCGCCGGCGCGGTGAGCGCCGTACCGAAAAGTAGCGAATCCGGCCACCTGGAAGCATAGGCATACACTCCGGCAGCAACGCCCGCGCACGCGGCCAGGCCCAGTCCCGTATAAATTCCAGCAGCAATAGGGGTGATCATTATGCCTGCAAGTATGGGCGCGCAGGGCCAATACAGGCAACACCCGAAGGTAAACAGGCGGCTCCCCGAAAGTAACCGCCGAGCCTAAGTCGTTCACAGTGTTTTTGCGGGGACTCCGTCGTTGTTCCGCTGCACAGCGTGCGCCGCGCCCGCTTCGATCCGCTGCCTGGCGCGTTTTTCGCTCGAGCGTCGCTCCTGCCGCCACGTCGTCATCGACGTTACACCGTAGTTCCATACCGCGGTAAACAGCAGGCCCGTCACCGCCGCCAGCACCCATGGAACTCCGCGGCGGAACGCCTCATTGGCAATGGCCACATTGGCCGCCACGCCCAATCCGCATGCGAGGCAGAAGGTGATCAGGCCGCTCCAGAATCTCCATCCCTTGAGGCGCCGGTCGCGATAGGTAACAGAGTTGTTCAAGACAAAGTTGAGAATCATCACAATGAAAGTTGTGACGGCCTGGCCCGTGGCGAAGCCCAAACCGGCAAGCTTGAGCAGTGCGTTCAATATCAGCAGGTGCACCGCCACGCCCAGCGCGCCCACCATGCCGAAGAGAACAAAGCGCACATTGACCACGCCGCCGAGGTGCTTATCCACGAGCAGCTCGAAATATTCAAGGCCGACCAGCAGGTCAAGCTTGCTCTCGCCATGCTCGCGCAGCCTGAAGCGATAGGGCACCTCGCCGATGCGCAGGCCGGGCCCCGCCGAAAGCACAATATCGAGCAGGATTTTGAAGCCGATGCCCGAAAGCCTGTGCGCGAATTGCTCGAAGGTCGTTACGCGCACCAAGAAAAAGCCGCTCATGGGATCACTCAGCTCATGCTCGGCGCCCATCATGCTCAATCGCCGGCCCAGCTGGCTCAGCTTCACGCGCGCCTTGGTAAATTCGCCCATGCTGCCGCCGACGATGTTGCGCGAGCCCACAACCAGGTCGAGATTTTCTTCACGCACGCGGCGCAGCATCTCAGGGAGGACGCTTTCGTCGTGCTGCATGTCCGCGTCCATTACAGCGACAAATGGCGCCGCCGCTCCCAGAATCCCCTCGATGCAGGCTGAGGCCAATCCTCGCCGGCCAATGCGCTGAAGCACGCGGAGATTGTCGTGCTTCTCAGCCAACGCGCGCACCACGTCCGCAGTGCCGTCGGGCGAGTCGTCATCAACAAAAATCACTTCGTAGCGGATGCCTGCGAGCGCCTTTTCAAGCCGATCGAAAATCGGCCCCACGTTCGCTCTCTCATTGAACGTGGGCAGCACGATCGCCAGATCGTAGGCCATTTTTTCCTCCGCGGGGGGCAAATCTCAGGCGGCTCGGCTTGAATGTCGAAGCCCCGCTCTCATCCTTATACAACTTGCAAGAAGCCATTAGACAGTTCGGTATCCTTTGGGGAATCTCCGGCGTATACTGGCTTTGTTCGGGTCGCATCCTGAGTCTTCGGAGCGGCACTGGAGTCGATCATGAGCCTCACCCAGCCTTCCGCGGGCGCACGTCATTCCGATCCGTCACTTCTCGCGCCGCCCGGTATTCCCGTTCCCAAAGTCACGATGCCCGCGCTCACCGAGATGAAGCGTCAGGGCAAGCCGATCTCCGCGCTCACCGCGTACGACTACTCCACTGCGCGGCTCGTCGATGAGGCCGGCGTAGACCTGATACTCGTGGGCGACTCGCTGGCCATGGTGGTGATGGGCCAGGAAAATACGCTTGCCGTCACTGTCGACGAGATGCTGCACCACGCACGCGCCGTGCGCCGCGCCGTTCATCGTGCTCTTGTGGTCGCGGACATGCCCTTCGGGAGCTATCACGGGACGATTTCCGATTCGGTTTCCAACGCCGTTCGCTTCGTGAAAGAAGCCGGCGCCGAGGCGGTCAAGATTGAAGGCCCGCGCATTGAACTGGTCCAGGCGCTCGTTGCGGCTGAGATCCCCGTCGTCGGCCATCTCGGACTGACTCCGCAGAGCGTCCATCGCATGGGCGGCTATCGCGTGCAGGCCCGCACCGCCGAGGGCGCGCGACAGCTTGAGGCCGACGCGCAGGCGCTCGCCCAGGCCGGTGCCGGCGCCATCGTTCTTGAGGGAGTTCCTCGCGAGGCTGCAGCAGCCATCACCGGCGCGCTGCCCATTCCGACAATTGGAATTGGCGCCGGACCGGAATGCGACGGCCAGATTCTCGTCTTTCACGATCTCGTGAATCTCACATTTGCACCCGCCGCCAAATTTGTCCGCCGCTATGCGGACGCTTCGGGCTTTTTCCGCTCGGCGATCGAGCGCTACCGCGAGGACGTGGAGCATCGCGCCTTTCCGTCGGACGCGGAGAGCTATCATCTGCCGGCCGGTCAGGCGAAGGGCGCGGCCACCGCGCCTGAGGCTGATTTCGATTCTGAAGATGCGGTGGTGAATCGGGATGCGTTCGAGGATTGGGCGAACTGATCCTGATGCAGATCCTCCGCACAGTTGACGAGCTCCGAAGCTGGTCCCGCGCATCACGCGCCATTTCCGGCAGCACCGTTGGCCTTGTGCCGACCATGGGCGCTCTTCATTCGGGTCATGCGTCGCTCATCCGCGCGGCGCGCGACGGGTGCTCCCATGTGGCGGTCAGCCTCTTTGTGAATCCAACACAGTTTGGTCCGAACGAGGACTACGCCCGCTACCCGCGTTCTTTTGAAGCCGATTGCGCGCTGGCCGAGCGGGAAGGCGCCGATGTACTTTTCGCGCCGACGGTCGAAGAGCTTTACCCCAACGGTCCATCGTCGACTTTCGTCGAAGTTCCGGACCTCGGCGATCGTCTCGACGGAGCATCGCGGCCTGGGCACTTTCGCGGCGTGGCAACTGTAGTTGCCAAGCTCCTGATCGCGGCCGAACCCTATCGGGCATTCTTTGGCCAAAAGGACGCGGCACAGGCCGCCGTGTTGCGACGGTTGGTGGCCGATCTGCGGCTTGCCGTCGAAATTGCGGTGTGCCCCATCATTCGTGACGCAGACGGCCTCGCCATCAGTTCCCGCAATGTCTACCTCAGTTCTTCGCAGCGCGCGCAAGCGCTCACTCTCAGCCGCGCCGTTCGCAGAGTCGAGTCGCTTGTCGCCGAGGGCGAGCGCCGGGCCGCCGTTCTGATCGATGCTGCGCGGGAAGTCTTCTCATTTGAGCCGGAGGTTCAGATCGATTATGTTGCTCTGGTCGATTGGGCGACATTGTTGCCGGTTGAAACTGCCGCGCCGGGCACGCTGTTCGCCACCGCGGCGTTCGTTGGCGCGACGCGGCTGATCGACAACGCGATCATCGAATAGGCCAGCGAAAGAAATCCGTTGCGCTGGCCGACACATTCGCTGCAACCTTATAGCTATGCCGGAGCTACCTGATATTACCGCCTACATCACCGCGCTCGAGCCGCGGATCGTTGGCAAGACGCTCGAAAGCGTGCGCCTGCAAAGCGTCTTTGTTTTGCGCACAGTAGATCCTTCGATCGCATCCGTCGCGGGCAGGACGGTCCGCGAACTGCGCCGCATTGGCAAGCGCATTGCCATTGGTGTTGAGGGAGACTTTTGGCTTGTCATCCACCTTATGATTGCGGGGCGTCTGCATTGGCGTCCGCCGCACGCCAAACTCTCCGGCCGCCAGGCGCTTCTCGCGCTTGATTTTTCAGATGGGGCACTGGTTCTGACTGAGGCTGGCTCGAAGCGCCGCGCATCGCTCCATTTGCTTCGCGGCGAAGACGCACTTGCTGACATCGATCCGGGCGGCGTCGAAATTCTTTCACTGGATTTGGATGGGTTTCGTGACGCTCTCAGCATTGAGAACCGCACTCTCAAGCGCGCGCTTACAGATCCGCGTCTCATCAGCGGCGTAGGCAACGCCTATTCCGACGAGATTCTCCACACCGCGCGGCTCTCGCCGATTACGCTCACGCACAAGCTCACGCCTGACGAGTGGCAGCGGCTTTTCGACGCTGCACGATCGACGCTGGAGCTTTGGGTGGAACGGCTGTCGTCCGAGGCAAGAAAGAAGTTTCCTGAAGGCGTGACAGCATTCCGACCCGAGATGGCTGCCCACGGGAGGTTTGGCAAGCCTTGCCCACGCTGCGGCAGTCCGATCCAGCGGATCCGCTACGCTGACAACGAAACCAACTACTGCGCCACTTGTCAGACGGGAGGCAAGGTTCTCGCCGACCGCAGCCTCTCGCGCCTACTGGGCTCCGATTGGCCGCGCACTCTCGACGAGCTTGAAGCGCTCAAAAAACGGTAGAGCCTGGCTCAAGCGCGGCAGGCGCTTCTTCGTCCGCGGCGCCGAGCAGCGAGTACGCAAGCCCGTTTGCCGTTCTCAATGACTCAATTGTGTTAGTTACCACTTCTGCGACTGAGCCTTGATTTACCTTGACACGGCATCTCTCTGTGCCGCATCGTGTTTGCGGCGACTCCTTTTAAACGGGCCGCGCGGGAACCCTGTTCCTTGGGTGTTTCTGAGCGTGGGAGCCGGAACTTAATCCCGTTGTGGAGGATTCAAGAATGCACGTTGTCAGCTATTCCGCGATGCTGTTCACGATGATGCTTACCACGCACGCGATCACGGTTATTGTGATTGCGGCCGTCATCGAATGGCTCCTTGGGGCTCTCTGGTACGGGCTCGTTTTCCGCAAGTCCTGGATGGCCTTGGCCGGCTTTTCCGAGACCAACAAGCCGAAGAACGGCGCAATGACTATGGTCTGCTCGTTTATCGCCTGCCTGCTCCTCACGTTTGTGACTGCGCACGTTGTGGCATGGGCGGGAGCCGCGACCTTTACCGGAGGCGCTGAGCTCGGCATCATCTGCTGGCTTGGATTTATGGCGCCGCCGCTGTTTACCCAGCACATTGCCGAGAACCGCCGCGCCAATCTGTTTGCCATCAACGCCGCCTATTGGCTGCTGGTGATGGCCATCGCTGGCGCCCTCACGGCAGCCTTCCACGGCTAGCAACTCTTTCGAATCTGGGCCAGGCAAAGGTGTCAAACACAGGGGCAATTCCTTAACGGGATTGCCCCTTTGCATTTCAAAGCTGCTTTACGTTGATACTCGCGACCGCATCCACAGGCTTCGTACGATTTTCTCAATCCACGCCTCGCCCATCGTCATAAAATTGACCCATGACTCGCTCGAATATCACCACCGACGGCGCGCCCGCTGCGATCGGCCCCTATGCGCAAGGCGTCCGTGCAGGAAACCTCATCTTCACCGCCGGCCAGGGCGGCCTGGATCCAGTGACCGGCCAGGTCGTTTCCGGCGGAATCAAGGAACAGACGGCGCGAACCCTGGAGAATCTCAAAGCTGTTCTTGAGGCCGGCGGAAGCAGCCTGGGCCAGGTGGTCAAGGCGACTGTTTTCCTTAAGGACATGAACGATTTCGCGGCGATGAATGCGGTTTACGCATCGTACTTCGGAGATGACAGCGAAACGCTTCCCGCGCGCACTACGGTTGAAGTGGCCCGCTTGCCGCGAAACCTGCTGGTAGAGATCGAAGTCGTCGCCGAAGTGTGACCGGCCTGCTCGCCGGATATCATCAGGTCGTGGAGTGATCGTCCATGTGTAGCGAGCGGCTCATATGCGATCGGCGCATGGTTCACCGTTTCGCAGGAGGTTATGTTGAGCAATTCCGAAAACGATGCCGACGCCAAAGTGGTTCGCAGCGACGCTGAGTGGCGGACCCTGCTGACGCCGCAGCAATACCACGTGCTGCGCGAGAAAGGCACCGAGCGCCCCTTCACGGGCCTGCTCACAGAGAATCACGAAACCGGGAACTATCACTGTGCGGCATGCGGAGCGTTACTCTTCATGAGCGGCGCCAAGTTCGACTCCGGCTGCGGCTGGCCCAGTTTCATGATCCCGGCGGGCTCCAAAGCCGTTGTAGAGCACGAAGATTCGAGCCACGGAATGCGGCGCGTGGAGGTGACCTGCGCCCGCTGCGGCGGCCACCTTGGCCATGTTTTCCCCGACGGTCCGAGGCCCACCGGCCTGCGGTATTGCATCAACTCCGCTTCGCTCAGCTTCACAAAAGAGGGTGAGTAAGGCCGTCGGCCGGCGCGCTTCTGCGACTTCCGAGGCCCGGCTTTCGCGCACAACAAAACCCCGTCCGCATGGGACGGGGTTTTTGAGCTTCAGAAATGAGTGCCCCATTTTCGCCTGCGGTCTTCAGCCTGCGGATAGGGCGGAAATCAAGCCTTGGCGACTTTTCCGCTCTTGATGCAGCTCGCGCAAACGCGGAGCTTCTTGGGCGTGCCGTCGACCATAGCCTTGACTGCCTGCAGGTTCACATTCCAGCGCCGCCGGGTGATGTTGTGGGCGTGCGAGATGTTATTGCCAAAACGCGGCCCTTTGCCGCAGATATCGCAAGTTTGTGCCATCGTCCAACTCCAAATCTCTCTAGTGTTTTCGGGCGCTCGGTGAGCAGCCAGGGCGCACACAGCGGCCCACGCCATCGCTTGCCGAACCTTCAGTATATCAGTGATTGGCGGCTTCCATCGGGCCGGGACCGCCGGTGAGCGGGACGCGCATCCGGGCCTCATATCGAGCGCCGCCATCGCCGAGATGGCTCTCAAAGAGGACACACTCCGTTGCCATATAGCGCGTAAACGCGGGCTGGCGGTGAATCCTGGCCTCGATCGCGCGCAGCTGCGCTCCCCGCCCCTGCCCTTTCGCACGCGCCAGCGTAATGTGCGGATGAAAGGGCCGCGTTTCCGCCGCGAATCCGCAACGGCTCGTCGCTGCCGCAACCATCCTCTCGAGCGCGGCAAGCTCAGGTGTCACCGTCACGTCTGCAAAGAGCACGCCGGCGCGATCGAAGCAGCCAAGTTCACCCAATTCGACGGAAAACGCAGCAGCCCGCACCTCACCCAGTCGCGCCCTGAGACAGGTGAACTGCTCCTCGGTTGCGTTGCCGAGAAACTGGAGAGTGATGTGCCAGGACTCCGGCGCGGTCCAGCGCAAGCGGCTGCCGGGTTCTGTGCTCTGGCCTTCGCGTAGCCGCGCGATTGTGTTACTGAGTTCACGCGCCACCGCATCCGCCAGCGGGATTCCGACGAACAGCCGCATATCGAGCCAGTTTAAATCCGGGCGACGAACGCACCCGCAGCGCCGGCATGCAAGCTCATCTTGCGGTGCACGGCGCGCGCTGCGGCTGAGAGAGTTCTATCTCGACGCCGGCGGGGTGCCGGGTGCCGGCTGGTCGTGGCCTGGGGGTGCGCTCCCAGCTGGTGGTGCGCCTGGCCCGTGTTCCGGTGGAGGCACGAACTCCTCGGGCATCTGGTGGCCGCGATGGCAGGTCCCGCAGGTCACCTTCATGCCCATCGCGTCCGGATCCATGGCCGTCGTTTTACTGATGTATTCGCCGTTGATCTGTCCGACCATCGAGATCATCACGCGTGCGATTTTCTTTTCATCTTTGGAGTCGTCGGCGAAGTTCAGGCGCGGGTGCCCGTTGGGCATGAGGTTCTTGGGGTCGGCGGCGTGGCAAAAATCGCAGTGAACGCCGAGCGACCCGGCAAAGCCCTCCATGATTTCGTGCACCTGGTCGCCGGTCAGGTTCTTCGGCAGCACCTGGAGATTCGTCGGTGCCGGCAGGTTGCGCATGGGCCGGCCGGCGGGCGGAGCGCCCCCGGCAGGCGGAGCGGGCGCTGTCTGTGCGGCCGGCGCGCTCGCTTGCGGCTGATCTTGCGTCGCTTGCACTCCGGTGGTTGCGGCAAGCACGGCGGCGGCCATCAGGGCAATGGCGGCGGCGGGTGGGAGCAGGGAAGTGAGTTTCACTTGGCAGTGTTCCTCTCAGGTCCTGGTCGCGGACCTTGGATTAGCTACGGATCAGTTTACGGATTGACCCCTCCCGAAGGAAGATCGATTTTCCCTTAATCTTTTTGGGGCCAGAAACACATTCGTTTTCGGGTAACGAAAAGCGCAATGGCAACTCCACCGCGTGCCGGATGCCGATGCGGCGCGTCACCAGCACACGCGTCAGGCTCATGCCGTCGTCCCGTACCTGCAAGGGCGATTTCGGATCGAGCAAATCCAAGCCATTATGCGTGGGTCGCGTGAGGCCAAGAGCCTGGCACAAGCGGCCGGGCCCGCCGGTCAACTCGCAGGCTTTGGCGTCAGGGAATAATTTCCGATTGCGCGTCATCTGGGTTATTCCGGCTACAGGTTCCAGCGCGCGCAGCAGTACGCCCCCTCCCAGGCCTGATTTCTCGCAGGAGAAGTTCATGCAGTAGTAGAGGCCATAGATGGAATAGACATACGCGTAGCCGGGAGGACCGAAGAGCACCTGATTGCGGGGCGTCGGGCCGCGGTGCGAGTGCGCGGCAGGATCGGGTGTTTTGTGGTGGGGACCGAGGTACGCCTCGACTTCGACGATTCGCCCTGCGACCACGCCGGTTGCGGTTTTGTGAACCAGCAATTTGCCCAAGAGCCGAGGCGCAACGCGTTCGGGCGTGTCTTCAAAGAAGGCACGCTTCAGCAGCTTGCCGGACACCTGATCTTTGCTGCGCCCTCTCACGCCTTTTTGTGCGCCTTGTTCCATTCCTTGATCAGTTCCAGCACTTCCTCGGCGTGGCCCTGCGGCACAACCTTGGGGTAGATGTGCAGGAGCGTCTGGTCCGGCCCGATCACAAAGGTCGTCCGCTCAATGCCGATGACGTTCTTCCCATACATGTTCTTTTCCTTCAACACATCAAACTGTTTGCAGACTCTCTCGTCTACATCACATAGGAGTGAATAGGGGAGGTCGAATTTCGCCCGGAACTTGGCCTGTTCGCGGGGCGTGTCGCGGCTGATGCCCAGAACCACGGCGCCGGCAGCCTGGAGCTTTTTGAAGGTATCGCGGAAGCCGCATGCCTCGATGGTGCAGCCGGGGGTGTCGGCCCTGGGATAAAAGAAGAGGATTACCGGCTTGCCGGCAAAGTCAGAAAGACTGACGGTTTTGTCTTCATCCGTTTGTAGTGTAAAGTCGGCAACTTTCTCATTGAGCTTCATGGGGAATATCCTTTCAAAAGATGGATGGCACGTAATGCGGGAGATGGGCCGGGCCGCAACTCGGCCGCCAGATTTGATTATTGTCGAGGGAAGTCGAAGGTGTCATTGCACCGCAAAAGTCGCTTGTGGATAAAGGCAGCCACTGTGCTGGCTGCTACTGCGTTCATTTTGAGCCTGCCCGCTTCCTCGCAATACCCCGGCCAGGTTGCGAAACCGGACGCAAATGCGCCTGACATGCGGGCGGTCGGGGTGTATGAGTGGACCGGCGATGAAGCGCATCCCAAGGCCGCCCGCCTTGTCCCCATCTGCATTTACGACGGCAAGGACCTCAATGACGCCGGCGTATATCTCGCTCAGCCAGAGCCTCTCGCCTTGCAAAGCGACGTCGAGTATCAACTGCAGCGGGACGGCAAGCCGGTAGGCCTGTTTGACATTGACACCTCGGCTCGCGAGCAGGGTGGATGGGTGGGCTACGGCAAGCGGAGACCGCTGCCGGCAGCGACATCCGCTCCAGCGCAGGTGGCCAAGGTGGACGAAGAGGACGATGCGCAGAGCGACGTACCGATTTTGCATCGCAAGCATCACGCCGACGATTCGAACGGCGGATCCGGAAGTGGTTCCGGCTCCGGCTCTGGTTCAGGGTCGGGCGGGCCGGCACCCGATCCCGATCGTCCTACGCTGCACAAGAGCGGCGATGGGTCGACTACGAATTCAAATACGAATTCCGACGGGAGCGGCTCGGACTCGAGCGCCGATGCGTCATCTGGCAACACATCCTCTGATGACCCCAGCCGTCCGAAGCTCAAAAAGAAAAAGAAGGACGACGAAGAGGCCTACGTGGCAGACGTTGCCGGTCCCGCCGATCCGAATCGTCCGCGCCTCGCTCCCGGCAAGTTTGCGGGCTACGGCGCTCCCGTTGTTCCCACTCTCTTCGGCCTGCCGATCGATATGCGACAAACCGTCGCCGTTTCCGACGCGATCGATCATCCCGAGCACTTGTGGAACTACACCTGGGCCAATCCCGATGACGAAGACAAAATGAGGGCGGCGATGGAAGTTCTTGCGCGAGGTGCGCTCGGGCTTGATGCGGCGCCTGTGGCCCCGGCCAATCCCGCGAACAGAACGACCGCAGCACACAGAATCCCGAAACCCGCCCCGCCGCCCGCACCACTGCTCGTCGAGCAATTCCGCGTCTTCCAGTTGGCTTATGACGGTGGGGCAACCCTGGTGATCTCAGCGCATACCAGCGGCACTGGCGCCCAGGAGAAGTTTGTCACTCTGATTGCGCAGCCCGATCTTTATGGGGGAGTCGCTGTTCTGGCAAAGAGCGTGACCGACGCCGCGAGCCTGGACTTGAGGCCGCGCATGCACCTCATCGATGCCGTCGACGCCGAGGCCGACAACCGGGGCGAGCTTCTGTTTGAACTTCGCGGCACGGTCGAGCGCCAGTTCGAGCTTTATCGCGTGCTTCGCGGCGACGCCACGCGTATCTTCCTCAGCTCCCCCGAATCCATCGGAGTTGTTCCCGTTGCCAACTGACGTCCGCGGCTCCGTCGTGTGCCGCACCTTTAGAATCAATCGAGTTCCCGTGCGGGTGTTTGCTCTTTGTGCACTCCCCCGCGGTACTTTCGCCCCTTCTTTTCCGGAGCATCTACGCATTTTCGCAAGGTGTCCTATACAATAAAAAGATACAAGTGGGCACATCGACACTTCTCAAGGATTCCCCTTCGCATGGCATCTGTAACCACCGTCCCTTCAACCGATCCCGCTGTCACTGAGTCAACTGAGCCCACTTCTGCAGTTTCCGATTCGAGCGCATCGGCATCCGCCTCCGTTGCCGCCAAGGCCGTTGCCAAGTGGCGCCAAATTCGCATGGGCCGCGCCATGGCAGTCAGCGATGGCTTGAGCTGGCCGATGGTCCTTGTTATCGCCATTTTTCACATTGGCGCGGTGGCCGCGCTCTTTCTGTTCAGTTGGCAGCGCCTGCTCGTCATGGCCATCCTGTATGTCCTGGCGATCAATGTAGGTATTGGGATGTGCTACCACCGCCTGCTTACTCATCGCGGCTACAAAGTGCCCAAGTGGCTTGAATACACGATGACGGTTTTTGCCACACTCTCGCTTGAGGGCGGGCCTATCTTCTGGGTATCTACGCATCGTGTCCATCACCAGCTCAGCGACAAAGAGGGCGATCCGCACACTCCGCGCGAAGGCGGCTGGTGGGCACACGCCGGATGGATACTCTTCGGCCAGTCGTTGCACCTGCAGATTGAGGCGCTCTCGCGTTACTCGCCCGACCTCAGCCGCGATCGCTTTCACGTCTGGCTCAGCAAGTACCACTGGATTCCCATTACCCTGAGTGCTGTGCTGCTGCTCACCCTGGGATGGTACTGGGGCGGCTTCGTAAACGGCATCGCCATGGTCCTGTGGGGCGCCCTGCTTCGCGTCACGCTGGGCCTTCACGCCACCTGGCTGGTGAACTCGGCAACCCATATGTGGGGTAAACGCCGCTTTGAAACCCACGACGACTCCCGGAACAGCTGGTGGGTCGCGTTGCTCACCGGCGGCGAAGGATGGCACAACAACCACCACGCCCATCCGGTTTCCGCACGCCACGGACTTACCTGGTATGAGATCGATCCGAACTTCTGGGGCATCTGGATTTTGTCGAAGCTTGGCTTAGCTAAAAAGGTTCAGGTAGCCAAGTTCGACCCCAACAACCCCAAGCCCGCAGGGATGTAACAGCTCCGCGCCAACACTGCATTTCATTTCTGCGATTGAATCGCCGTTCAGCGCTGACAATCGACGCGGCATCTGAAACTTGAAAAACAGGTTTCACTGCACCGTCAGCGCCACCGTTCCCGTCTCCGTCATCCCACTCGACACGCCTGTGATGGTCACGGTGTAGGTCCCCGCGGTCGTCCCGGAATTCGTTCCGCCGCCTCCACCACCACCTCCGCCTGTCGTGCTGCCTCCGCCACTGCAACCCAACCCTGCTGCCGCGGCGAACAGCGCCACCGATGCCATCAATACCAGCCAACTCCGCCGGCGCAACGGCACACAGAGCAGGGCCAAGCACGCCAGCGCGGCTTCGCCGGCTCCGCGCCAAGGCAGGCTCGCCGGTTGATTCATTGCCGTTGCGGCGGTGGTATTCACAGTCAACATTACCGTCTGCGCGGTTGCGCCGCTGATGGTTACGGTCGCTGGTACGCTGCACGTTGGCGGATCGCTCGCCGCCGTTGGAGTGATGGCGCAACTCAGGTTCACGGGTCCCGTGAATCCGTACCACGGTGTCACGGAGATTGTTGACGTGTTCCCCGTTTTTGCTCCCGGCGCAACGCTCATTGGCGCTCCAGTGACCATCTGAAAATACGGAGCAGGTTCGGTCGCGAACGAGAAGATTGCGCCGCTGGTTGTGCCCAGACTGTTCTGGGCAACGGCCTGGTAATAATACGTGGTGCTTGCGCTCAGTCCCTGGAGTGCGGCGCTTACCGCCTGGGTGCCTGCTGTCGATCCCAAATCCTGCGCCGGTGTTTGTGTTGCGCCGCTCAGCGTGTTGCTCGTGCCCCACAGGAACCAGGCGTGCGTGTCCGCTCCGTTTGGATTCACTGTGCCTGCGAGCGTTGTCGTAGTGGCCGTGACCGCCGTCGCTATTGTCGTCGCAGTGGCTGGCGCAGTGGAGGTCGACGACGCGGTGACTGTCACTGTGTTTTCCCCCAGCGCGCTCGCGAAGATCTGGTCGCTCGCGTTGTCGGGCGCGTACATCGCTATGATGTCGTCCATCCCCACGGCCAGCGCTCCCGGCGGAATGTTGATCGTCGCGAGCCCGCTCGACAGAGTCGCCGTCCCCAGGTTGTACGTGCCGCTGGTCAACACGATCGTTCCGGTCGGCGTCGGCTCTCCGTTCACACCGCCCACCGCCACCGTCACCGTGAATGCCTGCGCAGTGGTCACATTCGTTGCCGAGGGAATGACTGCAACCGTCACCGGATACACGCCCGTGCCATTGAGGAAGACGACTTGTGGTGAGCCGCTCGCGTTGTCCGTAATCGTAAGTGTGGCAGCCATCGACCCAGCGCCCGCGGGCGTAAAGTGTCCCGCGATCGTGCAATTCGCCCCCGCCGCGAGGCTGCCTCCGCACGGATTCGGAAAAACGAACGCTGAGGAATTCGTCCCGGCCACAGCGATGTTGGCAATCGTCAGCGCCGCGCTTCCTATGCTTGTTAGCGTTACCTGCTGTGGCGCGCTGGCCGTCGTCACCTCCTGTGGTCCGAATGCAAGCATGTTTGCCGATACCATCGCCACTGGCGCCGCCCCACTCAGCGCGATCGTCTGTGATGCGTAGGCCGGGCCCACCGCATTCAGATTGCTGTCTGCCAACGTCAACGTGCCGTAGACCGGCCCTGTTGCCGCAGGTTGAAAGCTGATCGGCAAAACGCACGTCGCTCCTGGCGCCAGTGTCCCAGGCTGCGCGGCGCCGGCAGCCAGCACCGGGCACGCCGAGACAGCGCTGCCGTTGAGCGTGAAGTTCGCTGAGGTCGACGGATTCGCGCCCGTGGCAGGCACGGGAATCGTCAGAGGTGCGTTGCCAACATTCTGGATCGTGACGGTTTGCGGGCTGTCGCTGCTCACGGTGCCCGCAGCTGTCGCGGTAAAGTTGATCGCCGGCGGCTGTCCACGCTCGACCTCCACGACGCGATTGTTAAACGAATCTGCAATGAAGAGATTGCCCGAAGCGTCAAGGCTGATGCCGATTGGATCGTTGATCGCCACGCCGTTCACCGTCGGCGTAATCGCAGTGGCAGGCCCGCCACCGGCAGGCACCTCGACCACGCGGTTGTTGGCGTCGGCAATGAACAAATCTCCTGCCGCGTCAACCGCGACGCCATAGGGGAAGTGCAGGCTCTGTCCATTCACGCTCGGATCAATCGCTGTCGATGCACCGCCATTCGCTGCAATTTCCACTACGCGATTGGCAAACAGATCGGCGATGAACAAGTCGCCCGCAGTATCCAGGGCCAGCGTCACGGGGTACGACAGCTTGGCGCCATCGACGAGCGGGTCGATTGCCACGGTCGCTCCGCCGCCTGCGGGCACTTCCACCACACGCCCGTTGTCCACGTCCGCGATGTACAGGTCGCCTGCGCCATCGATCACCATTCCGCACGGGTAGTGCAATCCGATCCCGTTTACTGTCGGATTGATGACATTTACTGCGCCGCCATTCACAGGCACTTCCACGACGAAGTTGCGGTCGAGATCGGAAATATAGAGGTTCCCAGCGCCATCCACGGCCACACCGCCCGGATGCACCAATCCCTTGCTGCCCACGATCGGATCAATCGCGATGGGAGCCGCATTGCCCGCCGGCAGCTCCACCACGCGGGAGTTGTTCTGGTCGGTGACATACAGATTTCCTTTGCCGTCAACTACCGCGTCGTAGGGATCCTTGAACGTGGAGCCATTGACCATTGGCGCGATCGCGATCGTTGTCCCGGGGCCAAATGCGACCTGCGGTCCGACGCCATTTCCTTCGAGCTGCGCACTTGCGATTACATTCCCCGACGCATCGAGGAGCAGCGCAGCTCCGTACCGTTCTCCCGTGTATGCCGGTTTGAAATTGATTTGAACTGTGCAGGTTTGTTGGGCCTGATAGGGTGTTCCCGCCGCGCAACTTCCCCCACTGCCGCTTGTAAAGTCCAATCCAGCCGCGCCTTGCGTCAGCACCGCAACGCTGCCGAGCGTTGCCGCTGCTGGAATGGTCACCGTCACCATCGAGGTGGCGCTAACGCCGACATTTACTGCGCCGAAATTCGCCTGCGCATCGGCTGTTGCCGCGGCAATCGCCAGACACGCCGCGCACGCTGCCATGAGCCGCCGGAACCTGCACGCGCAGAGAATCGTTTGAATCATTGATGAACACCTGGAATGAAGGGACGAAGTCGCATCGGCAATTATGCTTGCGGCTGGATTGAACGTGCAAGTGGCCGCTTCACGCTTGCAAGGTGCCTGGCCGCAGGCCCTCATAGCGCAGCCAGAAAGTTCTGCAAGTCAACCAGTTGCTGCGGATTCAGGTTCATCTGGAAGCGCGTGCTATAAAACTGCACGACCTGCCCCAGGTTCGCTGCCGAGCCGTTGTGGAAGTATGGCCCCCGCGCTGCCAGCCCGCGCAATCCCGGCGCCTTAATCCCATTCACGTCCGCGCATTGTCCGGTCGTGAGCGCCGCGCCGGGATCGGTCGTCACGAACACTACGGCATTCCCTCCTGCATTCGTGCACCCACTGATCTGGTATACCGGCAAGTTTGGCGCGGTCAGCGCCTGCAGTCCGCCAATAATGTTTGCATCCGTCTCGCTCGCGATCACATGGCTGGTGCCGATGTCCATCGTCAGCGGTAACGAATGCGTTCCGATGTTCGGCGCGTCGTGGCAGGTCCCGCACGTTCCCAGAATCACCGAAGGACTTCCCAGCGCGGGGTTGTCGTTCAATCCGTGCACATCCGTAATCTGCATCGGTGCGTTATTGAACAGATCTTCGCCGCGCGCGATGCTGGCCTGCGCCGGATTCGAACTGCCTTCCCATGCCGCAAACAGCGTAAACACAATTTTGTTGAAGGCCACGCCCTTCGGATCCTGCCCGAACGCGTCATTGATCCCCGGATAATAATTCTGCGCCGCGAGCGCCGCCGCTCCGCCTGTCACCCCGCCGCCAGTCAGCGGTCCCGCCTGCGTGTCCGTCGCCTCCGCTGTAAACAGCCCCTCTTCAAAGGCCACGAGTTCGTTGAGCTGCGCCTGCGTTGGCGATGCGCTTCCCTGCTGGTGCGTCGCGATGGCGTTCGCCGCCTGCTTGTTCAAGTCCGATTCCAGATTCGCGTTCAGCGTTGCCGCCACGTTCAAAGGCGCAGCAGTGAATCGCGCATCCCACATGACTTGGCTCAGGACGGTCAGGCTCGTGGCGGGCAGCGGGCGGCGATACACCGAATACGTCGCCTGCCCCGTCGATGCATTCGTCGTGGTTGCGCACCCATACGGATCCTGCGCCACCGCCATTGTGAATTGCACCCCGGAAGGCAGTGACTCGGCGATGCGAATCAATCCGTTGTTCAGGATCAGACTGTGGCCGGCGCTGTCGCCAGTGCCCGCCGTGGGGCAATTCGCGCCATCCACGGCGAGGAACAGTGGATCGTTTCCATTGCTTGTCGTAAACAAAGTCTGGGCGCTCGCGGCACTCAACCCCATCCCCTGGCTCAACTGGTGGCAACTCGCGCAGCTCCGGGTATTCGTTCCCAGCGCTTTAAAGAAAATACCGTTCGGATCGATATTTCCGGTCGCAACGTAGGTTGACTCTGTCCCGCTCGGCGTTGGATATGGCTGCAGGCTTGGAATCAGATTGTTCGTCGTTGTTGTGGTCGTCGCTGCGCCCCCGCCGCATCCCTGTAGCAGGAACGCTGTTTCCGCTATGAGCAGCGGTACCGCCACGGCCAGCAAAAACGCTCGTTGCGTTACGATCGTCAATCGGCCTCCGCCTTTTTGTGAAGTGGGAACTCCAGGGAATTCCATCTTCTATGCTCGAGGATTGTCAAACCGGGGAAGTTCTAAGAGGATAGACGCGATGCTCTCGGGTTGGGAAGACAAGGTCAGCCGTTCGAGGGTTGAATTTGACGGCCGGCTTTGCACGGCAGAGGGCTTAGTTCCGTGCCTTGGCACGCACCCACAAGACTAAAAAGAATGGCAGCGCCACAATTAGCACCAGTAAGCCCGCAGGGAGCCCAACATAGCGGTAAGTGCCTACGTAGCTAACCGAGTGCCCGCCCAGCACGTTCCATCCCAACAGCGCGAAGATCGACACGCACGTCGTAGCGAAAAACGTCAGGAACGCCGACGCCACGGCCAGAAGAAGACTCTGAAACAAGCTGAATCCCTCCAGCGGAAACCCGAACACCGTTTTCCTGCGTCCGCCCTGCGCCGTTTGCTCCATCATCTTTTGACCTCTCTCGTCTAGAATACAAATCGATGCCTGGTACTGCGCAAATCGAGCTATGGCCTGCTGACAAGGTTGCCACCCAGGTCGCAATGCTCGCAGCAAACAACGGGATTCACTACGCCGTCTGGGGAGAAACCCGCGTCCCCGAGAGCGATCTCGAGCGCCTTGTGGGAGCTGTCCCTACTCCGCTTGCCCCCGCGCTGCGCCAGCGCGCCTACTACTTCGTCCCGCTCGCCATCGCCGATACGGGCGAGAATCTCGTCGCTCCCGCTTACACCGTCGAGCTCGGCGACCGCGCCGTCTGCCATCGCAATGCCAGCTTCGGGGACACCGAGGCAGTGTTTCTCTCCACGCGCCTCGTTGAAGACCGTTTCGGCCTCGCTTTCGAGTTTTTTATCAACGTTGCCCACAATTTTGTTGAGGTGGCCAGCGTCCCTGAAAGCTTCGCGACGCTCGTCTGGTCGCAGGCCGAGGCTCAGGCCCGGGGTGAGACCAGCCAGGACGCATGGGAGGCCCGCCGACGCGCTCTTGAGCCTCACCCCGGTGCAAAGGTCATCGACGAGCGCGCCCGCAACGCCTTCTTCGAGGCGTCATTTTCCGACGCGCTGGCCATCTACATGCTCTCCCTCGCTGTCGACTTCGATTACCATGATCTCCGCGAGCGGGAGTATCCGCTCCTCGCCGCTCCCGCCCTCGCCGAACGCCTTCGCCATGTAGCCGGCCTCTTCCCCGCGAATGCCGGGTACGAGTTTCAGATCCACTATCGCCGCAAAAGTTAGAACCATGCAGGCCGCCCATCAAAATCGTACCTCGCAACCGATGAACACTGAAGCGCCCATTGACGGGAGTGGGTGCGCGTGAACGTCCTTCTTTTCGGTTCCACCGGCATGGTTGGCCAGGGAGTGCTCCGCGAATGCCTGCTCGACGCCGGCATCGCGTCTGTCGTCTCGATTGGCCGGTCGGCAACGGGTGTGTCTGATCCTAAGCTGCGCGAAATCATTCACGCTGACCTCACGAATTACACGCCAATCGAGGCCCAGCTCTCCGGCTTCGACGCATGCTTCTTCTGCCTCGGCATCTCTTCCACGGGCCTGAATGAGGAGCAGTACTCGCGCATCACATACGACATCACAGTGCGCGCCGCGGAGACCCTTGCGCGCCTCAATCCGGGCATGACCTTCGTCTATGTTTCAGGGCAGGGAACCGACAGTTCCGAGCGTGGCCGCATCATGTGGGCGCGCGTGAAGGGCCGCACAGAGAACGCTCTCCTGCGCCTGCCCTTCAAAGCTGCATTCATGTTCCGGCCCGGAGTGATCGTACCCCGGTTCGGAGCTCGCTCGCGCACCGCGCTTTATCGGATTCCCTACATGCTCGCGCGCCCGCTGCTTCCGCTCTTTCTCCGCGCCTTTCCCAACCAAGTGATGACCACGGATGAGATCGGCCGCGCGATGCTGCTGGTCGCTCGCCGTGGCGCTCCGAAGCACGTTCTGGAGACCGGCGACATTCGATCCCTGCTCAATAGCCACCCATAAACGCAAAGGAGCCAGAATCTTCCGGAGGCTTGGTGTCGAGCCTCACATATGAGCGTGACATCGTAGCGATTCTACGGAAGGGGCTGATCAACGCTGCTAGATTATGGGGCAGATCCATTCCTTGCATTTTGGGGGCGTTATGCGTTGGAGCGATGAGCGATCGGGGGCATTGTGTTTTGGGCGGCACGGGCACGGGCATCGTATCGCGGTTTGGCACCTGTTCTACCCCATGACAGCGATCCTGCTCAGCGCAGCTGCACTCGCAGCCAGCGCCCAGGACAACGCGATCGCCAAACAGCCGCCGCCTACCCAGGATGCCGGCGTGATTACGGCGGTGAAGATCGAACCCGGCAAGGTGACTCTCGCTCCCGGTGAGAGCCAGCAGTTCACCGCGACGGTCGCGGGAACGGGAACCTTCAGCTCTGCATTGAGATGGTCGGTTAATGATGTGGACGGAGGCAATGCCGCGCTGGGAACGATCAGTAGCAGCGGTCTGTACGTAACGCCCTACCCAACGCCGGCTCATGTCATTCTTAAGGCCACGAGCAGTGGCGACCCAACCCAATCAGCCAGCGCAACCATCACTTTTGCCGCGCCGCCGGTTGCCGCAGGCCCGACGCTCCAAGTAGACGCGGCCGCAGCTACGCACCCTATCAGTACCCTGATCTACGGGATGAACTCCTGGCGTCTCTCGGACCCAAAGCATGAGGCGCCCAAAGTGGCGGAGGCCGTACGTCTGTCGCTCGATCGGTGGGGCGGCGACGGATACACGCTCTACAACTACAAGCTCGACGTCTCCGACCTTGGCGACGACTGGTTCTTCGAGATCGCTCCCAACTCCAACGCGAAATACCCCGACCAGTCTGAATTCAACTCGCAGGTGATCGGCGACCACGCATCCGGCGCAAAAACCCTGCTCTCCGTACCCGTGATCGGATGGGTGGCAAAAAACCGCACGCGCGGTTCCAGCTTTTCCGTAGCAAAGTATGGACCGCAACAGAAAGCAGATCCCAACTGGCCTGACTTCGGGAACGGCGTCAAGCCTGACGGAACATTGATCACGAACAACGATCCTAACGATACCTGCATGCCCGTGGATGAAAGCTGGACTTCGGATTGGGTCAAATACCTTGTCAGCAGGTTCGGCAACGCTGCGCATGGCGGTGTCGCGATCTACGCTCTTGACAATGAACCGACGTGGTGGGACAAGATGCACCGCGATATTCACCCGTTGCCCTTCTCCTACGACGAAGTGACTGAGAAGGGGCTCAAAGTAGCGAAGGCGATCAAGGCTGCCGATCCCACGGCAGAAGTGAGCGGACCTGTCATCGATTTCTGGATCAATTATTTCTATTCGAAGAAAGATATCGCATGGTTTCAACAGCACTGGCCGAATGTAGCGGATGGTCCCATCGATCGCGTTGCACACGGAAACGTCCCGCTGATTGATTACTACCTGCGCGCGTTCAAGGCGGCGCAGGATGCCGACCCACAACATACGCGATTCCTCGACTATCTGGATTTGCACACCTACTTTGCCACCGAAGGCGCGATGCTCGTGCCTGCGGGATCGAGCGTCCAGCAGCGTGCAGTGATCGACTCGACGCGCGTGTTCTGGGATCCGACCTACACCGATACACGGTTCCACAACCCCGACAATTACGCGGAGTTGCTTGCGCCGCAAATGATTCCACGGATGGAGAGATGGGTTGCCGCCAACTATCCGGACACCAAAACTGCGATCACGGAGTACAACTGGGGAGCGCCGGAGCATATCAGCGGGGCCGTGGCGCAAGCCGACATTCTAGGCATCTTCGGGCGCGAAGGGCTCGACCTGGGCGCGCTGTGGGGACCGCCGGATCTGAATCAGCCGTTGATGTTCGCTTTCAAGATGTATCGCAACTACGACGACCGCGGCGCGGAATTCGGCGGCGAGAGCCTTCAGGCCGCAAGCGTCGACCAGGGCAAGCTTGCCATTTATGCTGCGCGGCGAGCGACGGATCGCGCCGTCACCGTGGTGGTTGTCAACAAAACATTCGGAGATTTGCGGACGGACTTACAAATTGAGCATTTCAAGGCGAAGGGGCAGGCGATGGTCTATCGATACAGCGGTGCAGACCTGACCGCGATTCATTCGCTTCCCGCTGTCAAAACTTCCAGGTCGGATGGGAACGATAAAGCAAGCTTCGTGAAAGACCAACTTTTTCCGGCCATGTCGATCACGTTGTATGCGATCCAGGGCAAGTAGGTCCAGCGACTGGTCACTTATCACAAACCACTCACCACTAGCTTCCCCGGCCCAATCGTCAAAATCACCAGGTTCATTGCGATCATGAGCAGGTCGTAGTGCCAGCCCATCGACTTCTCGCCCCAGAAGCCCGTGTGCCACTTGAACGCCTTCATCGAAATCGCGCCGAGCATGATGAGGATGAGCCCGATCGCGGCCCACTGCGCCATGAAGCCGGTCACTAGCGCAATCGATCCGGCCATCTCCGCAGCGCCGAGAAACACAGTGAACGGCACGCTCATCCCGATGCTTGCCGCGCGTTCTTTCGGCTTGGTCAAATGGCTAAATCCGCTCGTGCCGAACACGAGGGCCAACATGACTCGTAGAAAGAGCAGGCTAAGGTCCGCAAAGCCTGCCGCCCACGCAATTTGAAACATAACCGCCCTCTTTCGCCTTTATGCCGCAGGCACAGCCGGTTTGGCTCATTCGTTGGATGCTGCGCAAGGGTCACGCGGTGGCGCGCCGCGAACCGTGGTGGCCCATCCTGGCTGTCTTCCTGGGCGCACAGATATCGCGACACGGTGAATGAGCCTGCGCGCCCAGTCAAGGCTCGCACCCACCCTCAACAGGGCGAGAAAGATTGACCAACTGGTGACAAGCTTATGACATTTCCGGGTTGTACGTCGCCTACGATCGGGGACGGCAGGTCAGAGAATGCTGCGCGTATAGCTGCTCCCTACATTCCGACCTTTCCTGCGCTGTTGACTTCCCCCAAGGAGAAATGAATATGCAAGTTTTTAGGACGACCGCAGTCGCCGTTGGTCTCGGCGCGCTTCTTCTCGTGCTTTCGGCCCCGGCCGAAGCACAATACCACCTCACAAACCTGGATTCGAATCAAGTCCACCAGGCACCGAACATCGATCCGCTTCTGGCCAATGCGTGGGGATTAGCTCGGAGCGCCACCAGCCCCTGGTGGATTGCTGATAACGACACCGGCTGGTCAACGATCTACCAGGCCGATGGAACACAAGCGGCGCTCAAGGTTTTGGTTCCCACTGCCGGAAACGGGCCATCCGAGCCGACAGGCTTAAACGGCCCCGGCACACCGACAGGAATTGTCGCTAACCCATCGAAGACGGATTTCGAAGTTCAGGGCAAGTCGTCGAGTTTCATTTTTGCCACACTGGATGGCACGATCAGCGCCTGGGCGCCGGGGGTGAACAAGAACCAGTCGATCATTACGGTGGATAACTCGGCCAATAAGGCGAGTTACACAGGGCTGGCCATCACGAACTACGCCTCAGGTAACCATATCTACGCGGCCGACACTGCCAACAACCACATCGATATGTTTGACGGCAATTTCAACCTGGTGATGTCCTTTGGGGACCCGTCGATCCCATCCACCTTTTCAGTCTTCGGCATCCAGGACATTAATGGCCTGGTTTACGTGGCTTATGCCGTCCCAAACATCGGTGCAGGTGGCGCCATTGACGTCTTCAAGGAGGATGGCACTTTCGTGAAGACACTTGTCCAGAGCCAGATTCTCAATCAGGCCTGGGGCATTGCGCTTGCTCCCAGCAATTTTGGGCCGCTGAGCAATACGCTGCTGGTTTCAAACAACTCCGTCGATGGCACCATCAATGGATTCGACTTTAAGACGGGCAGATTTGTCGGCACGATACGCGACGAGCGCGGGAGACCCATCGTTCTGAACAACCTTTGGGGAATCGCCTTTGGTGGCGGAGCCACAGCCAATGGCGCTACGAATGAACTGTTCGTCACCGTCGGTCAGGGAATTGGCACCTCAGAATTGGCCGGCACTTTTGCATCCATCGTCTTCAATCCAAAATCCGGTCATGGTGATGGCGATGGTGACGGAGACGGCCAGAAATAGGCGAGTCCCAAGGGTCGGGCACTGTCACTCGTTCTGAGATTTGGAGTGGGTGTCAGCGGTTCACGGCATGCGGGGGCAGGAAACTGGCAAATCGCGAAAAGATTCGCCTACGCGCTTGCGTAGGCGATCTTGCCTTCGCTCACCGTCCAGCGCACCTTGCCCTGCATTTGCCAGCCATCGAAAGGAGTGTTCTTGGCCTTCGATTGCGACTCAGTCGCGCGATATGTCCAGTCGACTTTGGGGTCGAAGACGACAACGTCTGCATAACTGCCGACGGTCAGCGTTCCGCGGCCTCTCAATCCGAGCAGAGCGGCAGGCTGTGCGCTCAGCAGGCTCAACACGCGGCCGAGTGGCATACGCCACTCGCGATGCAGCCAGCGGACGCTAAGGCCGAGCGCGGTTTCCAGGCCAATGATCCCGTTCGGCGCGAGCTCGAATTCAACTTCTTTTTCGTGCATCGCGTGCGGCGCATGATCGGTGGCGATTGCATCGACTACGCCATCGAGAATACCTTCAATCATCGCCTCACGATCGGCCGCAGAGCGCAGGGGTGGATTCATCTTGGCGTGCGTGTTGTAGAGACCCACGTGCTCATCAGTCAGCAAAAAGTGATGCGGCGTAACCTCGCAGGTCACGCGGAGCCCGTTGCGACGCGCCTGCCGAACCGCGGCGAGAGCTGCGGCTGTGGAGAGGTGCGCAACATGCAGGTGCGGACGCGCATCCTTCAGCTCAGCAACCAGTCGAACGTCGCGTTCCACGATACTCGTTTCGGCTTCTGTGGGCATTCCGCGCAGCCCCAGCTTGAACGACACCGGTCCGAGGTTCATGCTGGCACCCTGCGTCATGCGTGTGTCCTCGGCATGCTGGATCACGGTGAGTCCCACGCGTGCAGCTGCCGCGAGCGTCTCGCGCATCATGCCATCTTTCAGGATGGGCCGTCCGTCGTCAGTTACGGCGACCGCGCCCGCAGACCTGAGGGCCGCGAAGTCGTTAAGCGTTTCACCTTTCGACCCGCGTGTCGCCGCTGCGATGGGGAAGACTCTTACGTGTGCGCCGCGCTCCGGCGACTGCATCCACCGCGTAACCTCGGGCGAGTCATTCACGGGCGTGGTATTTGGCATCGCGGCCACGCTGGTGAATCCGCCCGCTGCGGCAGCGGCAGTTCCCGTCGCAATGGTCTCCTTGTACGCTTGTCCCGGCTCGCGCAGGTGCACATGGATGTCAATCAGTCCCGGGGCGACGACCATTCCAGTCGCGTCGAGCACTTGCGTGCCGTTGGTTGGCTTCAGCTTTCCCGCGGCGGCGATTTCTGCCACGCGTCCATCGATAAGCAGCAGGTCTTTCTGCTCGTCCACTCCCGCCGCCGGATCGATTAGCCGGCCACCGCATATCGCCAAAGCCGTCATGCGCGGCCTCCCTTGAGCCGTCTTGCAGGCGAAGGCTTGTTCGCGCGGGCCCCGGTTTCCGTCGTGAGCGCACGCTCCATCACCGCCATACGAATGGCCAGTCCGTTCGTCACCTGCTCCAGGATCGCCGACTGCACGCCGTCGGCTACTCCGGCAGTAATTTCCATGCCGCGGATGATCGGTCCCGGATGCAGCACAACTGCTTCAGGCGCAAGCGCCGCCAGCCGCTGGCCGGTAAGTTGGTAGCTGGCTTTGTACTCCTCCAGGTCGAGTTGCAGTCCCGCGAGCCGCTCCGCCTGAATGCGCAGCATCATGACCGCCTGTGACTGCTTGAGCGCTGCCTCAAAGTTCCGCTCGATCTCGATACCCGGCCCGGACCGCGCTGCCTGCTCCGGCAGCAACTCCTTCGGCCCGCACAACAAGACTCGCGCGCCCACGCGCGGAAGCAGCAGCATGTTCGATCGCGCAACCCGGCTGTGGAGAATATCGCCGACGATCATCACCGTAACCCCGGCGAGCGTCTCTAGCCCGACGCCTGCCACACCCGGCCGCAGATGGGTCATGATCGTCCTCAAGTCAAGCAATGCCTGTGTGGGGTGCTCGTGCATGCCGTCGCCAGCGTTGACCACGGGCAGACGCGTCACCTCTTCCAGCAGCCATGCAGCGCCGGACGAGTTGTGCCGGAGGATGATTGCCTCCGCGCCCAAGGCACGCAGCGTAAGGCCGGTATCCTTGAGAGATTCGCCCTTCTCGATGCTCGAACTGAGGTTCGAGACCAGAGTGGTATCGGCGCCCAGCGCTTTTGATGCCAGCTCGAAGCTGGTGCGGGTGCGCGTCGAGGACTCGTAGAACAGGAGCGCAATTCTCCGCTTGGCCAGGATGCGATCGCGCACGATGGGGTCCTCGTGCTCGAGTTCAGTAGCGCGAACCAGCAGGCGGCTCACGCCCTCCACGGGAAGGTCAAGAACCGACAGCAGCGACCCGGGATTGTGAGGAAACGGTGATGCCGGCGCAGGCGGAGTTGTGAGTGCGCGGCGGATCGCGGGTGCGGCTGGATTCATCGTTGACCTATTTCGGAGCTTTGGGCCCGATCGCATTGATGAGGCGCATTCCTGTTGCGAGCCTCCTGCCGCTCTTCTTCAGCGTTCTTCTAGGGTCAGAGAGTGGCAGATGGAAGAACGTGCTTTAGCTGGTCCTCTCGACGAGCAGGACTTGCTCCATCGAGTCAACTTCCTGGAACTTGACTTCGATAATCTCGCGGCTGCTGGTTGGAACATGCTTTCCCACGTAAGTGGCTTCAATCGGAAGCTCGCGGTGTCCACGGTCGATAAGGACGGCTAGTTGTACGCGCCGGGGCCGGCCGTGGTCAAAGAGCGCGTCGAGCGCGGCACGGATGGTGCGTCCGGTGTAAAGCACATCGTCGCAGATCACAATGTCGCGGCCCTCCACATCAAAGCCGACGGCTCCCGGGGTGACGACCGGTCGAATGTCTGCCGTGGAAAGATCGTCGCGATAAAACTGGATATCGAGTACTCCTGTATCGACGGGCCGTTTTTCAATGGTGGCAATCAGCTTGCCCAGCCGTTCCGCCAAAGGAACGCCGCGGCGCTTGATGCCAACGAGGGCCAGATCTTCGCTACCGTTGCTCTTCTCGACAATTTCGTGAGCCAGTCGCACCAGGGTGCGTTCAATCTCTGAGGCGGACATGAGCCGCCCCTTCACTCGCATTCCGGTTTTGGTTTCCAAGTCGCTCATGGTGGTTGCTCTCGAGCACTCTCAGGATAGCTGCACCTGTCCGGCTCCGATCCGGTTCGCCCAGGGCCAGTGCACCTCAATGGTGCAACGGCTCAGGAAGGTCGGCTGCTTGGGTCGTCAATCGTGGAAGTGCTTCTGCCGGATGATACGAGGGCTCGGCGGTCCAGAGCAAGTTGTGGAAAGATCGCCCTGAAGTGAAGCCTCTCACAGGCTGCTGAGAGGGCATCAAGGTAGGGAGGGTCTGCGGCGCCTGAACGGCCCGATAATATAGAGGCGTGCCCGGATGGCGAAATTGGCAGACGCAGCGGACTTAAAATCCGCAGGCCTTTACCGGCCGTGGGGGTTCAAGTCCCCCTCTGGGCACCATATAATCAGTGGGTTATAACGAGCCCCGGTCCAAGTCCGCGGCTCTCACGTATTGCCTGTGTCTGTCTAAAGCGCGGCAATGGTAGCCAAGAGGAATGAGAAATGAAGCAACACGACGGCCCCGGGATCGCGGCGGGAGCTTCTATTGATCCGACCCTGGTGCCTCAGAGAACTCTTTCGAGTGGAGCGACCATGCCGGCCATTGGCCTGGGCACATTTGGGTCAGACCACGTGTCAGCCGCCGAGATTTCCGAGGTAGTGAAGGGAGCCGCAGAAGCCGGCTACCGGCATTTCGATTGCGCATCGGTCTATGGCAACGAGGCCGAGATCGGGGCGGCGTTTGAGAAGATCGTCCGCGGCGGAATCAGGCGCGAGGATCTCTGGATCACCTCGAAGTTATGGAATGATAAACATGGCGAGGACGACGTGATCGCCTCCTGCCGGCAGTCGCTTCTCGATCTGCGTCTCGAATATCTCGATCTTTACCTGGTGCATTGGCCCTTCCCGAACTTTCATCCCCCGGGTTGCGACGTCACCTCTCGCTCTTCCGAAGCCAAGCCCTACATCCACGCGAATTTCATGAAGACCTGGCGCAAGATGGAAGAACTGGTGGACCTGGGCCTGGTGCGGCACATTGGCACGTCGAACATGACGATCCCTAAACTGAAACTTGTCTTGCGCGATGCACGCATCAAACCCGCGGTGAACGAAATGGAGCTGCACCCACATTTTCAGCAGCCGAAGTTGTTCAGATTCGTGCTCGATAACGGTATGCAACCTGTCGGTTACTGCCCCATCGGCTCACCGGGACGGCCTGAGCGTGACCGCACCCCCGAAGACACAGCACCCACGGAGGATCCAGTGATCGTGCGCATCGCTGAGAGCCACGGGATTCATCCCGCGGTGGTATGCACCAAGTGGGCGGTGCAGCGCGGGCAAACCCCCATTCCATTCTCCGTCCATCATTACCGCGCCAATCTCGAGGGCGTCGTGGGAGATCCGCTCACGGACGAGGAGATGCGCTCCATCGTCGCTATTGATCGCAACTGCCGCTTGATCAAAGGTCAAGTATTCCTGTGGAAAGAGGGCCAGACATGGGAAGATCTCTGGGACCTCAACGGAGAGATCACGCCACCGTGAACCATGCGGGAGATTTCTAGCAAAGTTCAAAAGCAGCCGGGAGCAGGCCAGAATGAAAGCAACGATGACCGCAGCGTTTTTGCCGGGCGACTCAACCGTTGAGATGCGCACGGCGCCAGTGCCGGAGCCGAGCCACGGCGAAGTTCTGTTGCGTGTCAAAGCCTCAACAATCTGCGGCTCCGATATTCGCGCCATCTATCACGAACATCTCGGCAAGGGCCCTGAGGGCTATCAGGGCGTCATCGCGGGCCACGAACCGTCAGGCCAGATCGTTTCAACCGGCCCTGGCTGCCGCCGCTTCAAAATCGGCGATCGCGTTATTGTCTATCACATCTCCGGCTGCGGAGTATGCAACGACTGCCGGCGTGGTTACATGATCTCGTGCACCAGCGAGAAGTATCGGCGCGCCTACGGCTGGCAGCGCGACGGGGGGATGGCGGAGTACATGGTGGCTGAGGAGAAAGACCTCATCGCCTTACCCGATGAGCTCTCTTACGGCGATGGAGCGCAGGTTGCATGCGGATTCGGCACCGTCTACGAAGGGCTGGAAAAGATCGGCATCAACGGCAATCACGCAGTTCTGATTACCGGCCTGGGTCCGGTAGGTCTAGCCACCGGCGCGCTTTGCCGGAAGCTGGGCGCCGAAAAAATCATCGGCATCGACGTGGTACCTGAGCGCATGGAGATCGCGCTGAAGCTCGGTCTGTGCGACGCCGTTCTTGCATCCGGCCCCGATAACGTGGCTGAAGTCAGGCGCCTTACCGGGGGCATGGGCGTGGAGCGCGCCGTCGACTGTTCGGCTAACGACGCCGCGCGGGCCACCGCCATTCGCGCCACACGCAAATGGGGAAGGATTGTCTTTCTGGGCGAAGGGGGTCGCGTTGAATTCAATCCCTCGCCCGATCTGATTCACGACCAAAAGACCCTGTACGGATCGTGGGTCACATCCACATGGCTGATGGAAGAGCTGGTAGAGCGGCTGGTACGCTGGAATCTGCATCCGGCCGACATCATCACGCATCGTTTTCCGCTGGAGCGAGCAGGCGAAGCCTATGCGCTGATGGCCTCAGGCAAATGCGGCAAGGTGGCGGTATGCGCGGATGAAGAACTGAAATGAACCCGGATCGAGGACATGAGTTGTGACCGTAGCGCCAAGGATCACGAAACCGGACTGGAAAGGCCAATTGAAGGCGTGTTTACCGCTCTTCGGCCATCGAAATTGGATCGTGGTTGCGGACTCGGCGTATCCGGCGCAGTCCAAAGCAGGCATCGACACGGTCGTTTGCGGTGCCAGCCACATCGAGGCGGCTCGCCACGTGCTCGACGCCATTGCGGCCAGCGAACACGTTCGCGCCAACCTTTATCTCGACCGGGAATTACGATTCGTTGCGGAGGCCGATGCGCCGGGCGTTTCGCGTTACCGCACTCAACTCTCAGGCCTGTTGAAGACCGCAAAGCAAGCCACTCTGCCACACGAACAGATCATTGCCAAGCTCGACCAGACCGCTCAACTCTTTCGCGTGCTTATTATCAAGACCGAACTCGCGATTCCTTACGCTTCAATCTTTTTCGAACTCGACTGCGGCTATTGGAGTACCGAAGCGGAACAACGATTACGGCGAGCCATGGCTGCCTCAGCCAAAAGATAGTAAGAGGGACGGTCGTTGTCCCGCCGACTCGCAATTCAACATGCCTGCTCGGAATTACGCAGGAAAGGAATGCTTTTTTATGAGAATGAATCGCCGGGAAATGCTTCAATCGCTGGGCGGCGCGTGTTCCGCCCTTGCTTTGTCGAAATTAGCGCGCTCGCAAAAGGAGGCCCAGGGCGGCCCGTTCCTGCCGACCAGGGAATCTCTGCAAGCCTACAGGATTCCCGACTGGTTCCGCGATGCGAAGTTCGGCATCTGGGCGCACTGGGGACCTCAATCCGCGATAGAAGACGGCGACTGGTACGCCCGCAATATGTACGTGCAGGGCCAGCCACAGTATCTGTACCACTGCGAGACTTACGGCCATCCCTCCAAGGTGGGTTACAAGGACCTGGTCAATATCTGGAAGGCTGAGAAATGGGACCCGGATCATCTGATGGGTCTCTACAAAAAGGCCGGCGCGAAATATTTCTTCAGCATGGGCGTGCATCACGACAATTTCGATTTGTGGAACTCGAAGTATACGCGCTGGAACGCAGTCAACATGGGGCCGAAGAAGGACGTCGTGGGCCTGTGGCAAAAAGCTGCGCGCAATCATGGACTGCGCTTTGGCGTCAGCGAGCATCTTTGGATCAGCTACAAATGGTTTTCAGTAAGTCATGGCGCCGACAAAACCGGGCCGCTCGCCGGCGTTTCCTATGACGGCGTCGATCCGAAGTATGCCGACTTGTATCACGACGCAGGCTGCGAACCGTTCGTTGACAAGCTGGACTGGAACGACGACGGCATTCCCGATTCGTGGCGGCAGCACTATCTCAATCGCATGACCGATCTGATCGACAAGTATCACCCCGACATTCTCTACACCGATGGCCACCTTCCCTTTGAGGAATATGGTTTGAAGATGGTGTCGCACCTTTACAACGAAAGTGCCCGGTTGCACGAAGGCAAGGTCGAAGCGGTCTACACGAGTAAGGAAGCGTCGGATTGCGCGATTGGAACATGCATGCTGGACCACGAGCGCGGCGTGTCCGACGGCATAGCGGAAAATCCATGGCAGACCGATACCTGCATCGGGCAATGGCACTACAGGCGCGGGATCAAGTACAAAACGCCCAAGAAAGTGATCGATTTGCTTACGGACATCGTGAGTAAGAATGGCAACCTGCTGCTGAACTTCCCGCTTCCCAACTCAGGCCAACTGGACTTCGAGGAGACGGAGGTGCTGGAAGGCATCACCGAGTGGATGCAGATCAACAGCGAAGGCATCTATGAAACGCGTCCATGGAAGATCTATGGAGAAGGCCCTGCGACGCAAGTGAAGATTGTGACCGGGAACTTCAACGAAGACAAGCAAAATGATATGACGGCCCAGGATGTGCGCTTCACGACGAAGGGAAGCACACTCTACGCATTCGTGATGGGCTGGCCCGAGAAGGAAGCCGTGGTGAAGGCGCTTGGACTAGCCAGCGCACAGAAGCCGGGCAAGATCCAGAAGGTGGAATTGCTCGGGAACAAAGGTGGTCTCGACTGGAAGCAGGACGATGCGGCATTGAAGGTGCAAATGCCTGCCGAGAAGATCTCTAACATTGGCATCACGCTGAAGGTTGAATTGGCGTAGAAGCCTTTCGGCCCATGCGATTCATTGCGGGCGCATCTTTGTTGGTTCTTTCTCCTCTGGGCACAAGCGATCCAATCGGTCGGGCGCCGCACGGGGCGCCCAGCCTCACTGTGCTGTCGGCGCCACCGGGAAGCGATAGACGTTCACGCTGATGGGGGCAACCGAGATCGTCTCTGAAGGGTTGGCAACGGAGATCTGCTTGACTTCGACCTGCGGGGGCTGGCCGGCGCGATCGGCAGCGTCAAGCGTGCTTCCGGTCAACTGCCAAAGCGTCGATGGACCGGCGACGCGCGTACCGCTCACGTTCAGGTCGAATTTCTGCTCGGACTCCGTTGCGTTCACCACCGAGAGAATGAGGAACTTTTTGTCGGCGGAAAGCGCGGCGACCATGTCGAGCGGATAGGTCGGGCTGCCAGAGGTGGTCTTCGGCTGATCGCCGCCGGGAGGAAATCTCGGCGCCGGTTGCGGGGAATTTCCTGAAAGGGCGACGGGGACGGCGCCGACGAAGTTGTCGGCGTACAGCTTGAAGGTAAGCCCGAGAACGTTCAAGGTGGCGGCGGTGCGATTGAAGTCAATGGTGGAAGTACCCATGGTGTGCGCCGTCATGGTGAGGAAATCGGTATGGCGCAGCATTTCATTGAAGATCATGCCGTAAGCAAGAGACTGCTTGAGTGCGACGGGCCGCCCGAAGCCGCCGCCGAAGTACGCGTACTCGTCGATGGAGAGGAAGATGTTCTTACTGGCCATCGCAGGGAAGCGCTGCTGATAGCCCAGCCATTCTTCGGCTTCGCCATGAACAAGATCGGCGGGGTAGCGCGCGAATTGGAGAAGGGTTTGATCAACCTTGACGTAGCCATCGTCAGTGGGCGCATCGAGCGGGAGGTTGCGCACCTTATCGATGTCGAGATGACGGCCCGGCTGGCCGTACCAATGTTGGGAGATGCCGTCGAAGTTGCCCCAGCAATCCTTTAGGAAACCGCCGGTCCAGTCGACGTCCGATCCGTACAGAGGTCCGAGGTTACCGGCGTACTTGGCGCGATTGGCACCGGTGAGGTACCAGTCCTCAAGCATGAGGCCTGAGGCGATGAGGGTGATGGAGGGATCGACCGCGCGCATGGCTTTAGCGAATTCGTTGTGCTTGATCACGAAGTACTTGAGATCGGTGCGGCCGATCTGCCACGATCCCCAGGGCTCGTTGCCGATGTTCCAGAACTTGATGTGATAGGGCTCGGGGTGGCCGTTCTTCGCGCGCTGAGCGCCCATGTAGGTGTTGACCGAGCCATTCATGTACTCAACTTGCTGAGCGGCTGAATGCGAGTCACCGAGGCCGGCGTTGACGCTGATGTAGGCTTCTACCCCGATGAGCTTGCAGAGCGTCATGAACTCATCCATGCCCAGATCATTGGTCTGCATGGCGCTCCAGGCGTTGTCCCAGTCGGGTGGGCGCCTGTCGCGATCGCCGATGGTGTGGTACCAGATGAGGTTCGAAGAGTAGTTGCCACCATACCGCCAGAAGCCCGACTTGATCTGCCGGATGAGGGGAATGGTGTCGGCGCGGAAGCCTTCGATGTTGTCCGCGGGCATGAGCGAAAGGGTGCCGATGTGAAAGTTGCCCGAGCCTGTTCCGGAGATTTCAAGCGCGGCGTCCGTTGTGTCGGCTCCGGCTGTGAAGGCTATCGGGTATTTCTTGTACTCGCTGGTGAGCGCTTGAAGGGAGATGGTCTGGCGATCATTCGGGCCATTTCCCCAGACGAGCGCTACCTTGACGTGGACGCCCGGATTTCCGCGCAGATAGATGTGGCCGGTATACCTTTTCCCGTTGACGAGGGCGAGGCCTGCCTGCCGGATTCCATGCGGCGTTGAGGCGTCAAGCTCAATGCGAGGACTTTGGTCGCCGACAAAGGGATTGTCCTTATCCATGGTGACGGCGTCATCTGGTCCAACGGGGCGCCATTTCCGAAGTTGGAAGCGCATTGGATTGTTGCCAGCGCGGGGCGGGGTTTCAGGGTCCTTGGAGACGATGGGGAAGTAGAATTTGCGATCGTCGAGCATCTCAGCCCAGAGGCTGCCGTACATTGTGCCGCCGATATGCTCGATGAACATTCCGTACTCGTATGGAGAGACGGGAACACCGGTCTGGGTGGCGTCGATCGTCGCCACGATCTTGTCCGGCGCCGCCGCCGATTGCTGAGCTGAACCTTGCACCGTGCCTGCGAGAAACAACGCTGCCGCCGCCAAAGCCGCAATTTGAATTTTCATGGAACTCCCTGATCGTCCCGTCCTGGGGATTGTTGTTGAGTTTTAGGGTTCTTGTGTTGAGCCGGTTGACAATGTGCCAGCCCTGCGATTGGGCGAGCGAAACGAGTATACGCTTTCCCGGCCGAGAATAGAATCGACTCGCCGCCAAACGATTCGGGATGTATTTGTCCACTTGGGTCGAAGTTGCCTACAGCCTTCCGAAATCGCTTGTGGAAACCGGCGGCGAACCTGTTTGATGGAGAATGAAAGGATGTCCCCGACATAACCGCGGGCATTGGATCGGCGGTCGCGCGCTGTTCCACGGCGGTGTAAATACCTGAATGAAGACAGCAGAAGATCCATCCAGTTCATCATCCGCCGGCGCGGGCACGCAGATGGTGCAGAGCCTGGGGCTGTTCAGCGCCACAACGCTGGTGGTTGGCTCTATGATCGGCAGCGGCATCTTTATCGTCGACTGCGATATTGCGCGGCTCACCGATTCTCCCGCGCTCTTTCTAGCGGCATGGGTTGTGACCGGGACCATGACGTTGATCTGCGCGCTGAGTTACGGCGAGCTGGCCGCGATGATGCCGAAAGCAGGTGGGCAGTACGTTTACCTGCGCGAATCGCTGGGTCCGCTGTGGGGATTTCTCTACGGATGGACGCTCTTCCTCGTCATCCAGACGGGAACCATAGCTGCCGTTTGCGTGGCGTTTGGGAAGTTTCTCGGGGTGTTTTTCCCGACGGTCTCAAGCACGCACTGGCTATGGCACATTGCGCACGTGCCCGCGATCCCTGTGGGGCCGATGGTGCTGGGCAATATGGATATCGGCGTGAACACTGCGAATCTGGCCGGGATTTGCGTGGTGGCGTTTGTGGCGTTCGTGAATATTCGCGGCGTGCGATTCGGCGCGGGGTTGCAGAACGTGTTCACGGTGGCTAAGGCGCTGGCGCTGGCGGGGCTGATTCTTCTGGGGTTCACCATCGGCCGCAACGGCGGGGCGCTGGCAGCGAATTTCGGCGCGCATTGGAGCGAGTTCTGGCGCAATGCAAGCTGGCACTCGCTGCATCCGGTGCAGGTGGGCGTTCAGGGGCCGATCGCGCTCGTGGGGTCGATCGTGGTTCTCGCGGTGGTTCAAGTGGGATCTCTATTCTCCTGCGATGCGTGGAACAACGTCACGTTCACGGCGGGCGAGATCAAGCAGCCGAGGAGAAATGTTCCGCTTTCGCTGGGGCTGGGAGTGGGTTTTGTTGTCGTCACGTATTTCCTCGCGAGCACGGCGTACATGATGGTGCTGCCGCTGCATGGCGATCCGCACGGCGCGACTGTTTTTGCGCGGGGCATTCAATTCGCATCTGAGGATCGAATCGGGGCCGCGGTGCTGCAACAGATCTTTTCGCATTTCGGCGGGTATCTGATGGCGGCGGCGATTATGGTGTCGACTTTCGGTTGCGCCAATGGAATGACGCTTGCCGGCGCTCGCGTTTACTACGCGATGGCGCAGGACGGGCTGTTTTTCAAATCGGTGGGCAAGCTGCATCCGCGCTACCGCACGCCGGCTGCGGGGCTGATTGTGCAGGCGATCTGGACCGTGGTGCTCTGCGTGTCCGGCTCGTATGGCCAGTTGCTCGACTACATCATCTTCGCGGCGCTGGTGTTCTACATCCTGACCATTGTTGGGCTATTCGTGCTGCGGTTCAAGCAGCCTGACGCGCCGAGGCCGTACAAAGCGATCGGGTATCCGGTGCTGCCGGTGGTCTATATCCTGATGGCTTCCGGCATTTGCGCAGCGCTCTTGCGCTATAAGCCGCAGTACACCTGGCCGGGGATGATCCTGGTGCTGCTGGGGGTTCCGGTTTATATGGTGTGGTCGCGGAAGGCAGTTCGTAGTTCGTAGTTCGCACGCCGGTGTTCACTTTTCAATAACCACCCCCCCCTCACGTTTTGGGGTTAAGGGGTTTGTTTTCAGCCACTTATACCCTCGATGACTTGCTGTAACCCATTGATTTCAAATGGCTTAGAGTCTAAAATACCGCCAATCAGCGGTTTAGCTGCCGTTTTCGGCTCAAATCTCCAAGCGAAGGCTACAGTGATTCGTTGTGTTGCCCTTCCGAGCGCTACTCCCAGTTGCCGTCTCGGGGTTGGAATCTCGATTTGTGTTCAGTATGCGCCAAGCGGGCATAATTACCTGCAGACCTGGGGCAAAATATTTTCCGGCTGCATTCAGCTGATTGCAGGCTGGTTAGTCGGCGCGAGAGGGGCTGGGACCATGGCGCGTCCCCTTGACACAGAGATTCAAAGGGGGCCGTCCCTACGGGACTGCGGTTCACCTGGGTTCTTTTTCCCCACGCTGAAGCGCGGGGCTAACTTGCTTTGCGCCTACGGCGCAAGGGCGACGGACTTGGGGGCACCCCGCAGATTCCATCAGAAGTCAAGAAAGCACCGTCCCTACGGGACTGCGGTTCATCTGGATCCTTTTTTCCCCACGCTGAAGCGCGGGGCTAACTTGCTTTGCGCCTACGGCGCGTGGGCGACGGACTTGGGAGCACCCCGCAGATTCAATCAGAAGTCAAGAAAGCAACGTCCCTACGGGACTGCGGTTCACCTGGGTTCTTTTTTCCCCACGCTGAAGCGCGGGGCTAACTTGCTTTGCGCCTACGGCGCGTGGGCGAGGCGATCCGGGGGATGATAAGTCGGAAGGAAGATGACATTCCCAGGTCTCAGGATCGAGACCTGGGGCATCCGGCAGCCTAAGAGAAGCGATCGAAGTCATTCCGGATAAGCGAGTCGATCATTTGGCACCTATTCCCGCCTAGCGTGGAAGCCAAAGATTCCTTGAAATCAACCGCAGATCCCTCGGCTCCCCCCCGCGGCGAGCCGCGACCCCTTGATCGCTCCGCGATGAAGGGGCCCCAAACGCGCTCCGCTCGGGATCACACTTGCAGAACAAAGTAGGGGCCTGCAAAAGGAGTGGAGCCTCCAGGGTTACTGCAGCAGCGTGCCCTGCTCGTCGTGGCCGTTGCCGGGGAGTTCTTCGGGCGGGATGATGACCGTGGCGGCGACCTTGTCGTCGGGCTCGAGGTTGAGAATGCGGACGCCTTGCGTGGCGCGGCCGGCCGAGCGAATGGTCTTGGTATCGCAGCGGATGATTTTGCCGAACTGGCTGATGACCATGAGCTCAGAGGTCTCGTCGACGAGCTGGATGGAGTTGACGCGACCAACACGTTCGGTGACCGAAAGGTTCTTGACGCCCTTGCCACCGCGCGTTTGGAGGCGGTACTCCTCGACATCGGTGCGTTTGCCGAAGCCATTCTCGGTGACGGAAAGAATGCGGTACGCGCCCGGCGCGTGCTCCTTGGGTGTGACCACGGTGCCGATGACGTAGTCGTTCTTGATGAGGGTGATGCCGCGGACGCCGTATGCGGGGCGGCCCATGGAGCGGACGTCACTCTCTTCAAAGCGGATGCCCATACCGAGATGCGTGGCGATGAAGATGACCTGTGAGCCATCGGTGATGCGGGCGGCGACCAGCTCGTCGTCAGAATCGATGCCGATGGCAATGATGCCACGGGCCATGACGTTGGAGAAGTCCTTGAGCGGAGTCTTTTTGACGGTGCCTTTTTGTGTGGAGAAGAAGATGAACTTGCCTTCCTCTTCAAGATCGCGAACGGGCAGGATGGCGCAGACTTTTTCGCCAGACTGAAGATCGAGCAGGCTTTGCATCGACTTGCCTTTGCCGGCGGCGCCGACGTCGGGAATTTCATAGACCTTGAGCCAGTAGACACGGCCGGTGTTGGTGAAGCAGAGCAGGAAGGCGTGCGTGGAGTTGACGATGAGCTGCGAGACGAAGTCTTCCTCGCGCGTCTTCATGCCCATGCGGCCCGTGCCGCCGCGGCGCTGCTGGCGATAGATGGAGATGGGCGTGCGCTTGAGGTAGCCCTGGTGGCTGACCGTGACAGCGACCTGCTCGTCGGCGATGAGGTCTTCAAGTTGGATTTCGGCGCTTTCGTCGATGATTTCGGTGCGGCGCTCGTCGCCGTACTTGTCGCGGACGTCTTCAAGCTCCTTGACGATGACTGCGCGCAGCTTTTTCTCGCTGCCGAGAATTTCTTCGTACTCGGCGATTTTGTCGCGGATCTCCTTAAGCTCCTTCAGGAGCTCGTCGACGGAAAGCTGGGTGAGGCGATAGAGCTGGAGTTCGAGGATGGCGTCGACCTGCCGCAGGGTGAGGCCGCGCTCCTCGTGGCGCGCGAGCTCGCGGTCGAGCTGAATGATAATTTCAGTGCCCTTGCCCCAGGCGAAGAGGTTTTCGCGTGCTTCGGCACGGGAGGCCGACGCGCGAATGATCTTGATGACCGTATCGAGATTGTCGAGCGCGATCTTGAGGCCTTCCAAGATGTGCTCGCGCTCGCGCGCCTTGCGCAAGAGGTAGACCGTGCGGCGCTGGACGACTTCGATGCGGTGGTCGATGAAGACGCGGATCGCTTCCGCGAGGCCCAGCTCGCGCGGCTGGTTGTTGACCACAGCCAGGAAGATCATGGAGAAGCTTTCCTGGAGTTGCGTGTGCTTGTAGAGCTGGTTGAGGACGATCTCAGGCTGCGCGCCGCGCTTGAGGCCGATGACGAACCTCATGCCGTCACGATCGCTTTCGTCGCGGGTGCGGTCGGCGCCGATGTCGATATCGGAAATGATTTTGTTTTCGACCAGCTCGGCGATGCGCTTGAAGAGCGTGGACTTGTTGACCTGATAGGGAAGTTCGGTGACGACGAGGGCCTTGAGATCCTTGGTGACGTTCTCTATGGCTACGCGGGCGCGCATTAGGAAGCGGCCGCGGCCGGTGCGATATGCGTCAACAATGCCCGAGCGGCCGTAGAGAATGGCGCCGGTCGGGAAGTCCGGTCCTTTGACGTGCTTGAAGACTTCAGCAAGGCCGGCTTTGGGATTTTTGACCAGATCGATGGCGGCGTTGACGACCTCGGTGAGATTGTGCGGAGGAATGTTGGTGGCCATGCCGACCGCGATGCCGCTCGATCCGTTGACGATGAGGTTGGGGATGCGCGTGGGCAGAACCGAAGGCTCGACGGTGGATTCGTCGTAGTTGGGCACGAAGTCGACGGTTTCCATGTCGATGTCGGCCATGAGCTCGCCGGTGATGCGCTCCATACGGCACTCGGTGTAGCGCATGGCAGCGGGCGGATCGCCGTCGACAGAGCCGAAGTTGCCCTGACCATCGACCAGCGTATAGCGCAGGCTAAAGGGCTGCGCCATGCGGACCAGCGTGTCGTAAATGGCTGAGTCGCCGTGGGGATGGTAGACGCCCATCGCCTGACCGACGACCTTGGCGCACTTGGTGTACTTCTTGTTGTGCTCCAAGCCCATCTCGCTCATGGTGTAGAGCACACGGCGATGGACGGGCTTGAGACCGTCGCGAGCGTCGGGGAGAGCGCGCCCGATGATCACCGACATGGAGTAGTCGAGATAGGAGCGGCGCATCTCCTCTTCAATGTTGATGGGGACGAGGTTGGTGCCGCCGGGAGGTGTCGGTGGATCGAGAGGGAGCTGTGGGTTCTGGTCGTCTGCCATAGAGTTTTCGAGGTCCGCGGGGAGGCGGCAGGAAGGCGAGAAAAACGCAGGGCCGGATCCGCAGGTCTCTTTGGTTATTTTAGTGGTTTGAGGGCGGTTTTAGCAAGGACGGAGGCTGGAAATAAATCCTTATTTTGCTTGAATTTATGAGGCGATTTCAACAGCGGGCGAGGCGCAACGAAAGAGGCGCAATGCGGCGGCGGTTTTAGCGGCTGACACGAACGTTTGGCGCGGGAGTTTTTGAGTTGGTTGGCCGTGGTTTTCGAGTGCGGGGAGGGCGAGGAAATCCAAAGCATTTCTCCTCTAGCTTTATATCTATCCCACCCTAGCCGCAAGAACAAAGACGCGGCGAGGGTGGGGCGCCCATGTTCGTGGTGGATGAAGTGTGGGAAAAGCAACCGCAGATCCTTCGCTGCGCTCAGGATGACAAGGCTGGGAGGCTGAGGAGGCAAAGGATTGCTTGCGCGAGAACGATTGCGCCGCCTGCGGAGAGAGCCAGCTTTCCGCGCGGGCCCTCGTAAGTGTCGGCAAAGACGCCGCCGATGAACGTGAGCAGGAACGGCAGCGACCAGAGCCAGGGAGTTCCCGGAGCGCCGGTCATCACAAGAAGCATAAGTAAAGCCGCCGTGAGCAAAGGAACGGTGTTGCCGAAGTAACGCGATTTGTGTGCGGCAAGATACAGGACTACCGAGGCGCACGCTGCCAGGGTCACTCCGCCGTTTGAAAGCGTCGAAAAGAAGCGACGGGCGGGGTCGGTTGAGAAACCGAGGAATCCCGACGAGGAGCGGAAGACGTAACTGAAGGCGTCGGGCGAGAAGCCGTAGCAGGCAAAGACAAGGATGAGGCCGCCGACGGTGGCCACGAGCACGACGGGCAGCACCTGGCTCCTGTGGCCTTCGGCGATCCAGATCATGGCCACAAGGCCCAGCAGCGCGGCGACGGGAAGCGCCGCAATGTGCGCGGCTGCCGCAATGCCAAAGATGATGGTGAGGAGGATCATGCGCGGACGCCACTTCCTGCGGGGTCCCTGCATGGCGTGGGCCACTCCGATGCAGGTATACACGCCGCCAAAGACGCCGAGGGTGGCCAGCACGTCAGGATTGGGCGCGACGCAGGCTTTGAGGATGGCCGGGGAGAAGCAATAGAGGGCGAGCGCGGTGTAGCCGCCCAAATTGCCATAGAGGCGCCGCGTGACCCACCAGATGCATCCGCCGAGGGCACAGCCGGCAAACAGGAAGGGGAGGCGCAGGAGGAGCAGGACGTGGGTCATTTGATGGCGGAGTTCCCACGTGCTGAGCTCGGCGCCGTTTTGTTGCACAACTCGATTCTCGGGACTGCGAAAAAGATCGAATCCGCGCTCGACGAGGAGGTTGAGAGTGAGCGGGAGCCCGGCGAGGCGGTAGGCGAGAATGCCGTCGTGAATGTTGCCGCAGGAGGTGTAATAGCCGGCGAGGGGTGAAGGTCTTTCCCAGGTTTCGCGGCCGCAGCGCGCGTATTGGTAGTCGCTGTCAGTGAGCGTCTGGCGGCTTACGATCCAAAAGCCCTGGAGGAGAAAAGCTGTCAAAAGTGCCGCCGCTATGCGTTGCGGGAGATTGAAGCGGAAGCGGCGGAGCATGCCAAAGCGATGGGCCATCACGTTCAGAGGAACCTTAACAGTCTAAACGGTGCAAGGGGTGGGGCCGGATTGCGCAACGCAGGGAAAACGCAGCGGCTGCGCCATGGACGTGCATTGCGCAGAAACAAGAAAGCCGCCCCGAAGGGCGGCTCTCATGGTGATGCGAACGTGCTAGTTGAAGATTGCGCCGACGGTATCGTCGAAGGTGAGCGTTACCTGGCAAGTGTTGGGACCGGCAGCAGTGACGGCCGAAGTTGGTGTGCAGTTGTATGACCATCCACCAAAGGCTCCTGCTCCGGCGGGCGCCGTCAGTATGACGGTGGTGCCGACTGGGTAGGTGGCCACGCAGACCGATCCACCGAGCCCAGCGCCAATGGAGCCGGGGCCGCAGTGGAGCACGTTGGGCGTGTTGGTTGCGGAGGGAGCTGTTACGAGCCAGTTGGTTGTGTTGAGGCCCTCGTTATAGATGGTGAGGGTGGAAAGGAGCGAAGACGACTGAGAGCCTTGGAAGCACGAGCCGGCGGTCGTGGGAGTGGGGAGGATCAGCGGGCAACTGAACGTTGCCGTGGATGTCTGGATCGATCCCGTGAGCGGATCCGTAGCTTCGGCAATAATGGTGGCGCTGCCGGATCCGTAGGCGGTGACTACACCGGCATTCGCGCCGCCGCTCGGAACCCCTGTTCCGTTTGTGTTCACGGGGAAGACACTTGGTGCGGAGGTGAGCCACTGGACCGAGTTGGTGAGGTCGCGGACGGTGGGCGAAGTCGAATAGGTTCCGATGGCGAGGAATTGACCGTCATCGTGGAGATTGCCCACTGTGATCGTACTGGGAATGATCTGGAGCGACAGCAGTGGTTCCGGCGCGGGCGCATTTGTGACTTCGACCGTTGAGAAGTTCGAGACCAAGGTGCCATCGGGGTTTTTAAGCTCGGCCGTGATGGTGCTAGTGCCCAAGCTTACGCCGGTGGCGGCGCCAGTGCTGGAGACGGTGGCTATAGAAGGAATGCTGGAAATCCATGTGAGCTGCTGGGAGTTGGTTACATCCTGCTCAAGGCCGTTGGATCCCAAGGTGGCAAGCGCAATGAATTGTCCCGTCTGGCCTGATGCGGAGACGGACTGTGAGCTGGGAACGATGGTGACAGCGGTAAACTCTTCGCTCGAGCCGCCGCCTCCCGGCGATCCGCTTCCGACCGTAAAGGTTGCAGTGCCCGTCAGCGTGTTTCCGCCGGTTGAATAACTCGCGGTGATGGTGACGGAGCCCAGGCTGACCGCGGTGGCGAGCCCAGTGGAGGTGCTAATGGTGGCAATCGACGGGCTGCTTGAACCCCACGTGGCCGAGTTGGTCACGTTAACCGTGGACCCTGTGGCAGTGGTCTCAATGGCTTGGAATTGGGCTGTATCCCCCACGGTCGTCACCAATTGAGTGTTCGGGATAATTGCGATCGATGAGGGGCCGCCTCCACTGCTGGAGCCGCCCGATACCGTGAGCGTAGCCGTGGCGGAAACAACTCCCGTAAACCCGTTGATGCTGGCAGTGATGGTCGTTGTGCCCGAGGAAACGCCGGTGGCAACGCCGGTGGCACTGATCGTAGCCACACCGGGCGCGCTCGACGTCCAACTCACGGTGTCTGTGAGGTCTTCCGAACTGGAGGGGTGGTTCTTACCGTGGCCGAAGACGCCTGTGGCGGTGAATTGCACAGTTTGGCCGGCGGAGATCGATTGCGTTGTGGGCGATACGGAAACTGAGACGGCCAACGGATTGGTGCATCCCGCTATAGGCAGCGCCATAGCGATGAGAAGAAGCACCCGCGGCGAAAGAACTCGATCATGCATGGTTGACCTCCGGAGGCTGCAGACGCTTTGACGTTGATCGGAAAACCGTCATGGCAGACTCTCGCTGGCCTGTATGCCTTCGACTATAGGGCATGTAATCAGTGCACCGCAGTCACACGAAGGTGTTACTTTGGGCTTGGCATCAAGACAGTCAATAAGCCCGTGGGCATTGACTTTGGCGAGAGCTTCTCTCTGCACTTTGGTCACGTGCCGGCAGTGGAATGCGGGGAGTTCACAAGGGTGTGAAGCAGGTTGAGCCCGGAATTCCGATGCACACGCTTTTCGCACCTGTTCTGTGGCGGTTTTGCTGCGGCGCGCAGGAGCGGCTACACTTCTGATCAGCATGACTCTTGCGCGCGATAACACTCCGGAACGTCTCGTGAGCGCGGCGTGCGCCGATGAAGAGCAGAGTTTTGAGCTCAAATTGCGTCCTCGCTGGCTACGGGAGTTTATCGGCCAGTCGAAGGCGAAGGAACAGCTCGAAATTGCGCTTGAAGCGGCAAAATCGCGCGGCGAAGCTCTGGATCACGTGTTGCTCTTCGGTCCTCCGGGACTGGGCAAGACGACGCTGGCAACGATTATTGCCAACGAACTCGACGTGGGTTTTCAGCAGACTTCGGGGCCTGCGCTCGTGATCCAAGGCGACTTAACCGCAGTGCTCACTAATCTCCGCGAGCGGCAGGTGCTTTTTCTCGACGAGATTCACCGGTTGCAGCCGGTGCTGGAAGAAAAGCTCTACACCGCGCTCGAAGATTACAAGCTGGACATCATGATCGGGCAGGGCCCGGCGGCGCGAACGCACGTGATGGAGATTCGCCCTTTCACGTTTATCGGCGCCACCACACGGCCGGGCCTGTTGAGTTCGCCGCTACGCTCGCGTTTCGGCATTTTGCTGCGGCTGGAATTCTACACAGAGGAAGAATTGCGCGTCATCGTGGAGCGTTCAGCAGAGGTGCTGCAGATTCCGATCGATGCCGATGGGGCGGCGGAGATTGCGTTGCGCTCGCGGGGGACGCCACGTATTGCCAACCGCTTGTTGCGGCGCGTTCGCGACTATGCGCAGGTGCGCGGTACGGGATCGATCGACCTGCCGACGGCCAATGCGGCGCTGACCATGCTGGAGGTGGATGCGCACGGCTTTGACGAGATCGACCGGCGGCTGCTGCTGACGATTATGCAGAAATACGATGGCGGACCGGTGGGCCTGGGTACGCTGGCGGCTACGCTGGCGGAAGAAGAAGACGCGCTCGAGGAAGTGTACGAGCCGTTTTTGATTCAAATTGGATTTCTTGATCGGACGCCCCGCGGCCGCGTGGCTACGCGCCTGGCCTACGAGCATTTCGGCATTGCCGTGCCAGGGCGGCAGACGGGGCTGTTTTAAGACGTAGTGGGGCTAGCGGAGTTGGCGGAGTTAGCGGAGCTAGGAACGAACTGGAAGAACTGGCGCAACCTCCGGAGCTGAACGGCATCCCTTTATCGAGGAGATACGGAATGGCAAAGACAGAATCGACCATGCTCGCGCTTGGCACTCTTGCGCCGGATTTTGCGCTTACCGATGTCATCAGCGGAAAGACGATTCGCCGCGACGATTTTCGCGGGATGAAGGCGTTGCTAGTGATTTTCATTTGCCCGCACTGCCCCTATGTGAAGCACATCGAGAAGTCGCTCGGGGATCTCGCCGCGGGCTACGAAGACAAGCCGCTGGCGATGGTGGCGATCAGTGCCAACGATGTGAAGACCCATCCCGACGACAGCCCCGACGGCATGCGGCAGCAGGCACACGACAACGACTTCGATTTCCCATATTTATATGACGAGGATCAGTATGTGGCGAAGGCGTACCATGCGGCGTGCACGCCCGACCCGTATCTGTTCGACGCCGATTTCAAACTCGTTTATCGCGGACAGTACGATGAAAGCCGACCGGGAAATGGGATCGCGGCGACCGGAAAAGATTTGCGCGCGGCAATCGACGCGGTGCTTGCGGGCAAGCCGGTTCCCAAGGAGCAGAAGCCCTCGATTGGCTGCAATATCAAGTGGAAGGAATAGAGATAGCGGAGTTGGCGGAGTTAGCGGAGCTAAGGCGGGAACCTGGATTTGTGCGATCCCACTCTAAAACTTCTCGCTTCGCGAGGAGTTTTAGAATGGGGCACCCCATTCTCTGGTGGATTGAGCGCTGGAAAAGCAACCGCAGATCCTTCTGTCGCCACGGCGACCTCAGGATGACAGTCTAAGAACAGACACTCAGGATGACAAATTCAGTTGCGTCACAACGTAGGTGAATTGTCGCCGAGCATGGCTTCGCGAACGATCTTGATGGGCGGAAATCCCTGCTTCAGAAAGTCGTCGTGAAACTTCTCGAGCGAGAACGCCTTGCCCTCTTTTTTCTTCACGTCGTCGCGCAGCTTCATGATCTCGAGCTTGCCGAGAGTGTAATAGAGGTAAGTTGGGTCGCTGGCGCCGCGCTTGGTCTCGACCACAGCCGTCTCTTTTGACTGGTAGCCTTCCTTCTGGAAGAAGTCGTCGGCCTGCTCGATGCTCATGTTGCCGGTGTGCATCTCAATGCCGACGATGAAGCGCGCATTGCGCAAGAGCGCATCCTGCAACTGGCCGAGGCGGAGCAATTTTGCTTCGCGCGCGTCTTTGGCACCTGAACCAGGTTGGCCATAGCCCTGGTCGAGCATCATCTGCTCGCAGTAGTGCGCCCAACCCTCAACGTCGGTGTTTGCACTGAGGATTTTGCGAACCTTGCTTGGGGCTTGCGGCAGCCACAGGAACTGCACGTAGTGTCCCGGGTAGGCTTCGTGTACCGCGGTCGAGATTACGGTGCCGATATTGAATCCGTGCATGAAGCCGTCGACCTCGGCAGGCGTCATGGACGGATTAGGAAGCGTGACGTTGAAATAAGATTCGGTGGCGTGTGTTTCGAAGGGGCCGGCAGTATCCATGCTGGCAAAGGTGGTGGCGCGCATAAATGGCGGTGTTTCTTCGACGATGGGGCGGACATCGGAAGGAATCGTGACGATGTGGTGCTCGCGAATGAAGCCGACGAGATTCGTGAAGGTTGCGCGGAAGGCGTCGAGAAGTTGGCTGGGATCGGGGTGGTCTTCGCCCAGCACTTCGAGAACTTCGCGCGGATCCTTTTCGGGATCGAGCTCGGCGGCGACTTGTTTGAAGTGTTCCTGATTCTTACGCAGATCGGCCCAGCCGATTTGGAGCAGCTTGCCGAGAGGGAGATCGATCATCTCGTCGTACTGAAGTTTTTTCTGAAATGTGTCGGCGCCGATGCGGAAGTCGCCGTTGGAGCGAGCGAGCACGTCGGTTTTGAGCCAGTGCAGGTAATCGTTGAGAGCGGAGATCACGGCCGCGTTGGTCGAGGCAAATTCTGTTTTCAGCGCTGGGTCATCGGCGTCAGCGAAGGCCTGCGGGACGTCGTGCTGGAAGAAGCTGATGATACCCGGAAGCTGCTCGATGGCGATCTGAGTGAAGATGCGCGGCGGGTTTTGGAGATTGGCATGCGCCGCGGCCAGAAGCGCGGGCATTTGTTTTTCGCGGGCGATGAGAGAGCGGAGGCGGTCGTTAGGCGGCGCAAATTTGCGCTCCATCAGGACGAAGGCAGCATTGGCGCATGTGCTTGAGTAGTTGTCGGCGTTCTTTTCCCACGGACGGATGGTTTCGAGCGTGAGGAGTTGCGAGCGAATATTCGAGAGCACGATCTCACGGTCGCTGCGGGGAACAAAGTCGGCACGCGAGTCATCGGGAACGATGGCTTCGATCTGCTGCTCGAAGCTTTTCAGCGCACCGATTTCGGCGTCGACTGCGGGGCGCGAAAAGTCCTCGAGCTGGGCGTCGTACTGGTGGAGGCCGACTATTGTCCCCGTCGACGGTGCATAGTGGAAATAGACCTGATCGAAGTAGTCATCGCTGACTTTCGCGAACTGCTGTTTCCAATCGGGGGTTGCGGCGCGGCTTTTAGCAATTGTCGACATGCAAATCAGAACGATAACAAACGACGCGAATATTCTCATTTTTGGTGCCTCGAAGATATCTCAGAGTAGTCTTTCGCCCCTCAGGGGCTAAAGCCCTATGTTTTTCGATTCCTTTTTCGGCCCGGCTAAAGCCGTGCCCTTGTTACAAAGCTGATTCTTGAATCATGTACTACGCATTTACGGGTGCTGGAGCGAGGTTGGCGAGCAATTCTCTAATTTCGAGCAGAACATCATCGGGGCGAGTGGCCCGCAAGGGAAACTTGAGCAGACCCTGCGGCGTAAATTGCGCGCCACGCTTTGCGTTGCGCGACACGAGTTGCATGAGGTGGGCCGGATCGACGGCCGCATTTTCCATGAACCGAATCTGAAGCTCGCCGCGCTTGCGATCGACCTGCGCAATGCCAATACGCTCGCACTCTAGGCGCAACGTGGCGGCTTCAAGCAGGTAGACCGTGGCGTCGGGCAGCGCGCCATAGCGGTCTTCCATCTCCGCGCGAACCTCGTTGACCGCGGCCTCGGTGCTCGTGCCTGCGATTTTCTTATAGAGGCGCAGGCGCTGATTCTCTTCCGGCACATAGCTTTCGTCGATGCGCAGAGCGATGCCGAGGTTGAGCTGCGTGGCCGGACGTTCTTCGCCGGCTTCGCCCTTCATCTCCTTGACCGCGGCCTCGAGCATGGACGTGTAGAGCTCGAATCCGACCGCCTCAATGTGTCCGCTCTGCTCGCCGCCCAGCATGTTGCCGGCGCCGCGCAACTCGAGGTCAAGCGCTGCGATCTTGAATCCCGCGCCAAGATCGCTGAACTCTTTAAGCGCGGCGAGACGGCGGCGCGCGATTTCGGTCAGTTCGTTTTCGGGTGGAATGAGCAGGTACGCATAGGCGCGCCGGTTGGAGCGGCCTACGCGGCCACGCAGCTGGTAGAGCTCGCTGAGGCCGTGGCGCTCGGCGCGATTGATGAGAATGGTATTCGCGAGCGGAATGTCGAGGCCGTTTTCGATGATCGTGGTGGCGACGAGCACGTCGAATTCGTGGCGCATGAAAGCGAGCATCACCTTCTCCAGGTCGTTTTCGCCCATCTGGCCGTGCGCAACAGCGACGCGCGCCGCGGGCACGAGTTCCTGAATTCGCGAGGCGATTTCGTAGATCGATTCCACGCGATTGTGCACGAAGAACACCTGGCCTCCACGCTCGAGTTCGACTTCTATTGCGGAACGGACGATTTTCTCGTCGAAGCGGGCGACGACTGTTTGAATGGCCATTCGGTCTTTTGGCGGCGTTTCAATGATGCTCATGTCGCGCAGGCCGACAAGCGACATGTGCAGCGTGCGGGGGATCGGCGTGGCGCTCATGGCGAGGACGTCAATCTGCTTGCGCAACTGCTTGAGGCGCTCCTTGTGACGCACACCGAAACGCTGTTCTTCGTCGACAATGAGCAGGCCGAGATCCTGAAATTTGATGTCCTTGGAAAGCAGGCGATGCGTGCCGATGAGGATGTCGACGCGGCCGGTGGAGACGCGCTCGATGATGTCCTTCTGCTCCTTCGCGGTGCGGAAGCGGGAGATCATTTCGATGTGAATGGGGAACTGGGAGAAGCGCTGCTTGAAGGTTTCGAAGTGCTGGAAGCTGAGGACCGTTGTGGGAGTGAGGACGGCGACCTGCTTGCCGTCCTGCACGGCTTTGAAGGCGGCGCGCATGGCCACTTCGGTTTTGCCGTAACCGACGTCGCCGCAGAGCAGGCGATCCATCGGCGTCGGCGATTCCATGTCTTCCTTTACAGCGCGAATTGCCGTGATCTGATCGTCGGTCTCGGTGTAGTCGAAGGAGTCTTCAAACTCGCGCTGGAACTCGTTGTCGAGCGAAAAGGCGTTGCCTTCGACAGTGCGGCGCTCGGCGTAGAGCTTGAGCAGCTCGGCGGCCATGTCCTGCATGGCCTTGCGCACGCGCGCCTTGGTCTTGGTCCATTGTTGCGAGCCGAGCCTGCTCAGAATTGGCGCGGGCCCGGTGTCGGTGGAACGATATTTCTGGATGAGGTCGAGGCGCGTAAGCGGGACGTAGAGCTTGGCACCCTCGGCGAATTCCAGGATCATGAACTCGATGGAAAGGCCGTCCTGCTCGATCTCCCTGAGGCCCTGGTACTGAGCGATGCCGTGCTCCACGTGGACGACGTAGTCGCCGACGCCGAGATCGCGGAAGTCGGAGACAAAGGCCGCTGTTTTTGATTTTTTCGGAATGGGGCGCGCAGCAACATCGACTTCATCAGAGAGATCGTTGGCGCCGAAGACGATCAGGTTGGCTTCGGCAAACATGACGCCTGATGCAATCGGCGAGCGCACGATGACAGGCACGCGTAGATCGCCCGCCATGTAGCTGGCTTCTTCAAGCATCATGTCGCTGCCTGTCTTTGGCACGCGGCTGCCAAGCCGGTAGGGGACCTGGTAATCGCGCAGGACGGTGGCGAGGCGCTCGACGTCGCCCTGATGCGCGGCGGCAAGGACAATGCGAGTTTCCGCCACCATGAGTTTTTTCAGTTGCTCAGTCAGCGCGGGAATGGAGCCATGGAAGCGCAAAGTTGGCCGCGTAGGCAGCTCGATTTCGCCCAGCGTCGCGTCCTCTTCAAGCACGTCAATCGCGCCGAGTTGATCGAGATCGAGGCCCATGTGCGCACCGAGCGATGCCTGAAGAACTTCGGGGCGCAGATAGATATCTTCCGGACGAATGAGCGAACCGATTCCGGAGCGCTCGTGACGCAGCTCGACCTTGCTCCACCAGCGATCGACCTGACTGCGCACCATGGCCGGCTCGTCGACAAAGAGCGCGCATCGCGGCAGGAGTGTGAGCAGCGAACGCTCGGCGCCTGCGACGGGCGTAAAGAATTCCCAGCCGGGGAAGACGCTGACGCCGCCTGCTGCCGCTGCCTCGGTGGCCATTTCTTCATTCTCGATTTCGATGCGTTGGCGGCTCAGACGGCCATTGACGGCGGCCAGCAAATGTTCAGTCAGCGGCGCTTCAGTGAGCGGCAACAACTGCGTTTCGTCGAGGCCCGCCTGAGAGCGCTGCGTTTCCGGATCGAATTTGCGAATGGTTTCAATCTCGTCGCCGAACAACTCAATTCGGACGGGCCGGTCTGCATCGGGCGAATAGACGTCGAGAATTCCACCGCGGCGCGTGTACTGGCCGGGCATCTCGACGATATCCATCTGCGTATAGCCGACGCTGGCGAGGTGCGCGGTGAGCACTTCAATGTCGATCTCTTCGCTGCGCTTAACCGTGACGGCGAGGCCTGCGTAGTAGTTGAGATCGAAGAGCTTCATCGCCGCGGATTCGACAGGGGCGATGAGGATATCGACGGCACCGGTGGAGAGCTTCCACAGTGCCGCTGCGCGCTGCTCCTGCACATCGGGGTGCGGCGAAAGATTTTCAAAGGGAAGCACATCGTGCGCGGGAAAGCGGACGACGCGGGCTGGATCAACGGCTCCGGTGAGCTCGCATCCGGCCTTGAGAAGCGGCTCAAGGGCTTCGGCGGCCTTGTTGTCGGCTACGAGGACGATGACCGGTTGCTTGGCGGCCCGCGCCATCAGCGGAAGATAAAGAGCCCGCGCCGTTGCGGTTAATCCGGACACACGCCGACGCCCCGCACCCAGGCTCAGGTGCCTGCGAACGCGCTCAAATCCCGGGGAGTGCTCCAGCTCCGCAAAGATTTCGCGGACAAACGGGAGGATCATCTAGCTCTAGTTTAGCAGTGGTGGCGTTCATTCAAGTTGCAGCAGAATTCCGGCGAGGCAGCGCGGCAGGATTTTGCCGCGCCCTCACTCGCTGCCGAGTTTTTTGGCGAATGCGTACCAGAAGTCCAGCGACTTCCAGAACGAGTCGAGGGGCAAGCGCTCATCACGTCCATGGGCGCGGACATCGTCGCGTTCGAGGGCGATCGCGGAGTAGCCGTAGCTCGGGATGCCGGCCTGCGCGAAGTAAATCGAGTCGCTGGCACCGGTTTCCATCACCGGAGTTACCGTGATTCCCGGCCAGATGGCTTGCGTCATGCTGGTAAGCGGCGACCAGACCTCGGGAAGGGGCGCAGGCGGAACGATTGCCGGGCGGTCGGGAGCAGTGGCGCTGACATCGCCAGCATTCGAAACGTATTCCACTTTCAGTTGAGGGTCGGCAAAGATGGAGTTGAGCTGCTTGCGGGTTTCTTCAGGCGAGTGGCCGGGGAGGATCCGGCAATTCACGATTGCCCGCGCCATTTGAGGCAGGGCGTTGTTGGCGTCCCCGGCATCGAGTCGTGTGGCGACGCAAGTGGTTCGAAACCTGGCGTTGAAGGCCGGCTCTGCACTGAGGCGCGCGGCAGCGGCCGAGTCCGGCGGATTGGAAAGAATCGCGCGCATGTCGGAGGCCGTTTCTCCGGTCTCATTCCGGGCAAGATTCGTGAAGTAGGTTCGCGTGACCTCATTCAGCTCGAAGGGAAACGTGTAAGTGCCCAGGCGGCCGAGCCCCGCCGCGAGTTCGTAAATGGCGTTGTCGGGGCGCGGCAGTGAGCTATGGCCGCCGCGATTCGTAATTGTCACCTGGTAATCGGCGTAAACCTTTTCGGTGGCCTCCACTTCGGCCACGACCGGGCGCCCGTGCTCCAGTTCGATGCCGCCGGCGTCGGGGTTGATCACGTAGGCAGCGTCCACCAGGTCGCGGTGCTCGCTCACCAGCCAATCAGCACCGTTAAACTTTCCGCCCTCTTCGTCGGCGGTCAGCGCCAGGATCAGGTCGCGTTGGGGCTTGTATCCCTCGCGACGCAGACGCAAAAACGTCGCTACTAGCGCGGCGTCGGAGTCTTTCATGTCCTGCGTGCCACGCCCGTAGACATAGCCATCCTTCTCAATGAACTGAAACGGATCGGTGGACCAATCGGCGCGTAATGCCTGCACCACGTCTATATGGCACAGGAAAAGGACGGGCTTTTCGGATGGAGTTCCGGCAGCGCGGAAGCGGACAACGAGATTTTGCTTGCGGTCATTCGGGCCGAGGAGATGAATGTCCTGGGACGAAAATCCCGCGTCGAGAAAGAGGCGCTCCATCGCAGAGGTCGCGGTGGTGACGTTGCCTTGCGGCGTATCGGTGGTATTGATCTCGACGAGTTGCTTGAAGATGGACAGCGCCTGCGCGCGATCTTCAGCGGAAGTCTGTGGCAAATGGTCTTGTGCCTTTACGAACGGGCCGTAGCAAACGGCAATGCACAAGACGGTGAGAATCGCGGCGAATCGGTACACGGCATCCTCACATCATTCTGTAAGTTGCCTCAGTCGATGCGCGGGGTTCCGCGCCGGAGCACCAGACCGGTGAGGCCGAATGCCACGATCAAAATGAGGGCAAGGAAGAAGTAGTAGGCCATGGGATGCGCCCAGCCTGGAGAGTACTTGAGATCCTGGAAAACCCAGAGCAGCAGGACGGTTGCGACCACGGCAAACTGTCCGGCAATGACAAGAAAGGTGTGCCCGAGGTCGCGGCGCTTGTCGAGCGCCTCAACCTGGTCAGGTGTCAGATTGCGTTCTTCGGGGGGAAGCAGGGAATTGGCCATCGCGTTCATTCGCCGGTCTCGCTCAAAGAAAACTCCATGACCGGCGCTCCTGATACCGATTCAATCACAGGCCGGCGGGGGCGCGCCAGCTACTCCATGAGGAAGGCGAGGGATTGCAATGAAGTGATCTCGAACGGCTTGCGGCAACGGACATTCGTACATTGCAGCTTGTCGTCGCGGCGGACCATGTAGGACTGAGCCTTGGCAAAGCGCGCGCGGTCGCGCTCGTCGCCGCCGCGCGGCAGCTGCGCGCGCTTGCGCCGCACGATCCAGGTGACTTTGTACTCCGCCGCCTGGCCGCACTTGGGGCAAACGAGATTGTGCGTGCGTTGTTCCGTGGTTTCGTTGAAGAATTCCCGCTCATCCATGCCGCATTTCCTTTGGTCTGCTTTTCCTTTGCCGCAGGGTCCGCCGGACTGACGCTTGAGACAGCCTGCGTCACCCGGTGAATCCAGGGCGGCACTTTCGCAGCGCCGGAATCTCCTCCATACTCATCCTTGCCATGGCGAAACGCAAGCCAGCAGTTTTTTCCGCTACGAAGGCCGTGAAGGCCAACGCACGCGAGCGCGTGGGCCAGCCAAAGCCTTCGCGTATCCTACCGGATAAGCCGCGCACAGGGCGCAAGGCGAAACATAAACCGAGACTCGACGAGATCATCAGGCAGGAGGAGTAGGCATGGCGAAGGCAGTGGGCATTGGCGGCGTGTTTCTGAAGTGCAGCGATCCGAAGGCGCTGGGGCGCTGGTACGCGGAGCATTTGGGAATCGCTGACCAGGGTGGTGGATCGCTCGGGTTCGACGGTCCGGAATCGGCGGGCATTACGGTGTTTGCGCATTTTCCTGCGGACACGAAGTACTTTGGCGAGGGGGCGCAGCAGGTGATGGTCAACTTCCGCGTGGACGACCTGGATGCGCTGCTTGAAAAACTGGAGGCGGTGGGAGTGAAGATCGATCCGAAACGCGACGATCACGAGTACGGAAAATTCGCGTGGATCTGGGATCCGGAAGGGAATCGCGTGGAACTGTGGCAGCCGCCGGCATCGTAGGTGGCGCGCCGCGGGTTCGACCGAGTGGTTGGTAGCCGATTCCGACCAAGCAAAGCCTGGACGGGGCCCCCGGCTTTCCTGGGGATAACGACGAACCCCGGTTTGCGGCACTGATTTGGGCCGATGCATCTCGGTTTCCCAGGTCTCAAAATCGAGACCTGGGGCACCCCAAAAAATTGTGGGGAATCAAACGCTCAGACCCCTGAGTTCGCGATCTGTCGCCTAGTGCTGGACGCTGTAGGGTCCGGGGAGCGCGGAATCAGACGGCTGCTGGGCTGGGCTTGTCGTAACCCCAGTCCGGTTGGAGTAGATGCGGAACTCCACCACGAGATTAAGCAACACCGGAACCGGCTTTCCGTCCTTGATTGCCGGCTCGAATGTGGCCTTGCGGATCGCGTCGACGGCATTCTCATCGAGGCCGAAGCCGATGGGCCGAGCCACGGCAATCTCGCCCGGCTTGCCGTCTGTGCCGATTACGACGTGATAAAGGCAGATGCCTGCAACGCCGTGGTCCTGCGCGTACTGGTTGGACGGCGGCTCAAAAGTCGAGGCCATCCGAGCCTTCTTGTCGACCATGCTCTGGCGAAGCACGGCCGGATCGGTGGGCTGGTAATCGGTCTTCGCTGCGGCTGCCGCGTAGTAGAGTTTCCAGAACTCGGGCATCGTATCCATCATGCGCGTGTCAAATCCCTGAGCGAAGACGCTGTCAACGGCGTCGCGCAGCAACTTGTTGGAGTGGGCCTGCGATGTCGTGGTCGTGACGCTTTTGGCGTCGGCAGGGCCTTCGGCTGGCGGGATGGCGGCAGCGGCAGTCTCGGGCTGCGCGTCATCATTGTTGGGGGCGCCGGTCGATTCCGCGGGCGGGGCGGGAGCGGCGGCCGACGGTGTATTGGACGCAGCGGGGGGCGGAGCGGCGGCCGATTTCGGAGCCGGCTTTGCGGCTTTGCCCTTTTCCTTCTCCTTCTTCTCTTTTGGCTTGACTACGAGTTCGCGATCAATCGTGATCTTGACCACTTTCTTTTTCGGCGTGATGTTCACGCGGTCCACGGCTTTGGTGGGGTCTTCGTACGGGAGCGCACCGAGAAAATGCAGCCCGTAACGTTCGCCCTCGAGCTCCAGCTTATGTTTGGTCAGGCGGATCTTGTCGATCTGGATTGCGCTCAGCGTGTAGGAGCCCTGGGCCGAGTGGCCGACCAGAACGCCGTGCTCGTTATAGCCCAGGTCGTTATCGAGATAGCCGCCGCGCAGAAAAAGCTGCTTGCCGACGAGGAGGGTCTTGATCTCTTCCTCGGTAATTTCAGCGGGCTCGGAAGGTGGGGATGGAGCATTCTGTGAGGTTGAGGGCGCCGGTTGTGACGGTTCGGATGCGGGCGGCGGCGAGGGCGGGTTTTCGGCTGGAGCGGATGGTCGGGTTTCGGCCGGCGCAGGCGGAGGAGTAGGCTCGGGCGGCTGTGCGGCAGGAGGGGCAGACTGAGTATCTTGAGGTGCGGCCTGAGGCGCTGGAGCTGGCGCGGGTGGCGTTTGCGGGGGCTCATTGGCGGGCGGTTGCGCGGCAGGCTGGTTGTCGGAAGAAGGAGCGGAGGGCGCTTGTTGCGCGATGACTCCTGTGAGAGCAGAGGAAGCAAGTAGGACAACTGTCGCGGCGCCAATAACGAGCAGGCTCAGGCGCGTGCGTGATGCTGGAAACGAGATGAGGCGGAAACGCATAGTCATTCGAGGCATGGGGGAGCCTTTAGTCGCAACCTTAGCAAGTTTCCGATGGTGTTGTGCGGAAAACAATACCCCGGCGGAGTTACTTGCTGGTTACATCTCGCTATTCGCGAGCGCCCCGAGATGGGTTCTGTTTCAGCCCCCACAGAACTCGACGGAAGAATCCGAGAACCCGGCCCGCGTCGCGGCGGGTCAATGCCAGCCTGCGTAGCAGGAGGTCGAGGTCGTGCCGGTTTGGCTTGCGCATGTCGGCAGGCGAGTAGTTGGCGGCGAGCATTGTTTCTTCGACGACGCCGGCGAGAAGATCCAGATCGAATGTGGAGGCTGCAGGGCCGTCGAATGGTGCGTCTTCCCCCGTCCCCGAATGCGAGGGATCGCCACCCCGCGGACTAAGACCTGTACGCGGGGACCCCGGATCGGGGGCCCCCAATTCCACGGCACAGATGGGAAGACGCGTGCACAGTTCATAGAGGCAAACAGCGACGGCCTGGCCGAGATTCATCGATGGCTGTTGTGGATTCGTCGGAATCACAGCGAGGATGTGGCAGTGCGCGAGGTCTTTCTGGGTCAGGCCGCGTTTCTCAGAGCCGAAGACGAGGGCGATGTGGCCGCCGCGGGCGAGCTCTTTCAGAACAATCGGCGGGAGCTCAGGCAGCGGAATCACTGGCTGCTCTGGCTTGCGATGCTCGAGCGAGCCTGTACCGATGACGAGCGTGCAATCGGCGACTGCGTCGGCGAGGGACTCCGTCCTTTTAGCGTTTTGTAGGAGATCTGAGGCGCCGACGGCCGACTTCGCCTCGCGCCAGTGCGGGTCAGACATTGCTTCGCCCCAGTGGGGCTCGTAGGGAGCAACGACGGCGAGGCGCGTGCAGCCGAAGTTGGCCATGGCCCGCGCCGCCGCTCCAATATTGAGGGGATTACGCGGGGAGACCAGGACGACGTCGAAGCAGTCGCGATGGGAATCGGCGAGCAAGGAATTCATTGTAGTGCTCGCAACCGATTTCAAAGTTGGCGGAGGCCGCAGGGATGTTCTAGCCTCATAGGGTGCTCCTGACCAACCCAGCCACGACGGCGATGAACGACCTGAGCCAGTCGCCGATTGTGCGCTTTTCGCTGCTGGCGCTCAGTTCGATCTTTTTTCTGGTCGATCCTTTCGCGGCAATTCCGTCGTTCCTGGCGATCACGCAGCATGCGGATCCGTTGCGGCGCAAGCTCATGGCGCGCAAGGGCGCGATCACATGCTTCATCGTGCTTACCACGTTTGCGATTGCGGGGCAGTTGATCTTTCGCATGTTTGGCATCACGCTGCCGGCGTTTGAAATTGCGGGCGGTTTGATTCTGCTGCTCATCGGTCTGGACATGCTGGAGGCACGCCGCTCGCCGACACAGGAGACGCATGGCGATACGGTGGAGGGCGCGGCCAAAGAAGATGCGGGCATTGTGCCGCTTGGCATTCCCATGCTTGCGGGGCCGGGCGCGATTTCGTCCGTCATGGTTCTCGTGGGGCAGGTGCCGACGCTTTGGGGATGGCAGATGGGCGCGATTCTGGGATCAATTGCGTTCACGGTTGTAGTGACTTATTTTGTGCTGGCAGCGGCAAGTCGCGTGCGGCAGGTGATGGGCGAAACCGGAATTCGAATCCTGGTGAGAATCATGGGGCTGCTGCTAGTGGCGCTTGCGATGCAGTACTTTGTCAATGGAATCACGGATTTGGGGATCATTCCGCGGCGATGAGAGGATAGCCCGGCGATGCCTCTTCGGTTTTTTGACTGAACTATCCCGTCGACCTCAGTTCTCTTCTGCAATGCGAATCGCGATATAGCTTTTGGTGAGACCGAGCACGCGTTCTTTCAGGATCAGGCAATCCGGAAAAAGCTGTTTCATTTCCGACAGGGTTAGCAGGCGGAGTTCCAAGACCATCTCGCTAATCTCGGCTGCACTCGGCTTCGAAAGCAGGCCCCAGAGCGTGAAATGTCGCGCGAGGCGAAGCTGTAACTGTTTAGGCAGGTACTGAAAGAAGGGGGCGAGGAGGTGCGGCTCGATGGGAAAGTGTCGCGCGGGGGTTTGGATCCAGAGGTTCCTGGCAACGCGGCGAGCTTCGGAGGCTACGGCTTGCTGGCGCTCCCAAGTGGTCATGTGTTCGATGACGGAGTTTGAATAGGCGATGTCGAATGTCAGATTCTCGAAGGGGAGGTCGACCGCATCGCCCTCAACCGCAGTAAACCGATGATCAACGAACGCAGCTGGATTGGGAAATTGCAGATTGACCATCGTTACCGGCAATGACTCGCAGTTGCGGGAATCGACGAGCCATGTGTATGGGTCGCCCCCAATATCGAGCAGTCGAGTCTTCGGTGTAGGCCGAAACGTCGCATAGAAGCGCCTCATCCGCCGGCGCCGGAAAATAACAAAGAATAGCTTCCGAATCGTGGACAGGTCCATTTTGGACTGTCAATCCTTTCTTTTTTGCCAACGACTCCGGGATTGGCTTTGCGGCTACCGTCGGGAGTTTAAGGGGGCAACGCTTGCGGAGATTCGGCGTCTCGGAGCTAATTGCATGTGCAGGTCCCAGAGAAGGAGGGAGCAGTCGAACAGAAGCCAATGATGATCGGCGGGCCAGAAGATTTGATACAGGCTGCGTGTCCTGCTAAGGGCGTTCCAACTTGGGGCACGGCGTTTGACGAGCTAATTGGTACTCCTGGGGTCCCGGTCCCCCACTGAAGATTCGCCCCAATGTCTGCGTTAACAGAGGCCAACCCCACGGTGTTGTACGGAATCACTGAAAGAAGCATCGCTGGGTTGGTGCCAGCACCCACCTGAGTCTGGACCTGCCACCCCGGAAAGGTCGAAGTGGTTCCATTCCAGACCGAAGATTGAATCTGAACAGGCACGCTGTTAAAGTTTGCGCTGGACGAAGTTGCAGTTTGCAGTTGCGGAAAAGATATCGAAGGTTGCGGGCCCGTGCCCGGTGTCGGCGGGCTAAAGGCTAGGTTATCGAACCCGCTTTGCAGGAGATGCTGGATGCGCCAGTCGCTTGAAACTGCCGAAGTCCCATTCCAAAGCGAACCCCTAAAGTCTAGCGGTTCAGAGGATGCGTCTGTGGCCGCAGACGCGGCGATTCCCGTCGGCGGCAGCACGGAGACATTGTTGGAAACCAAGATATCGCCGGCTACCGTCGGGGGTGGCTGGTTGGTGCCGTCGTAGCGGATATCGATTCTCGACTGCTGCGTGTTTGTGATGGTGTATGGCCATTCTGTCGCATAGTTTCCATCTGAAAGCCTTCCTGGGTAGTCGGTTACTTTGTCTCCGACATAGATCCCATTTGTTCCGCTAATGACGAATCCGCTGGCTGTCAAGGATGACGTGTTGTTCGAAGTATTCGCGTACCCATTGGTATCGGCTTGGCATCCAATGATTGGTCCGTATTTCATCGGCCACCTCCAAGCTATATTGGTCTCATTGGGCGCGATTTTACGCTCGCTGCCAGGGCCTTCATGTCATCGGGATGGTATTCAAATGTGATTGAAAAGTCTTATTCGCTCCGCGGGCTGATTCCGCGTCACATGTGATTGGCGGGGGAAAACGGGCTTTCCACAGAATCACGGGACTTTCCACAAGCAACCGAGCTTGAATCTAACCCTTTGAAAATGCTAATCTTCTTCTGTTGCAAGCTCCAGATCTGCGTTGGCCTTAGGAGTTTGCATCTTAGGGTGGCCTGTGCTACTCTAATCAAGCAAGTGTGAGCAGTGGAGCCTCCCGGTGGCCTTGTGGCCTGCCCGGTCCGAGATCAGGGACTTTAAGAATCTTGGATATAGAGGAAGTGGGAAGCTGGTTCGTAGGGTCTTACGTGTTGCGTTGTATTGAGCGCCGTTAAAACCCCTGTAGGTAATCCCTAGAGAGAACAAGCCATTGCATGACCCGGGAGTTTATCTCCCGCGAGCCTTAACGGCTCGGGCAATTTTTGCTGGTCGCTCTTTGATTTTTTGCGCAGTGCGAACGGGTTATCTAGGGTGGTTCAGGCGAATTGTTTCCTTGACCTGAGACACGAACTTTGATAACTTCAAAAGGTTCGCGCAAAAACGCCCGTGTTCGCTGTGTGAGCGGAGAAATTGAGGCGATGCGCACCAAGTTCGAGGACAGCTGGACCAAAAGTCCAGACCTCGATCCCAAAGGGGTACCGCTTAGGCGGACCACCCTCAAGGATCTTTGACAAATTGGTTGAACATGCCAGTCGTGAGATGTGATCGGGTTTGGCTCGGTCATTCTCACAAGTAAGGTGCCTGCGCCCTTCGCGAGAAGATGCGCAGGCCGGTCGCCTCAATCCGACCTCCGTCGGAGAGGGGAGACATCAGGTTTCAAACGAGAGTTTGATCCTGGCTCAGAATCAACGCTGGCGGCGTGCCTAACACATGCAAGTCGAACGAGAAAGTGGTAGCAATACCATGAGTAAAGTGGCGCACGGGTGAGTAACACGTGACTAACCTACCCTGGAGTGGGGGATAACTGAGGGAAACCTTAGCTAATACCGCATAATACCCACGGGTCAAAGGAGCAATTCGCTTTGGGAGGGGGTCGCGGCCGATTAGTTAGTTGGCGGGGTAACGGCCCACCAAGACGATGATCGGTATCCGGCCTGAGAGGGCGCACGGACACACTGGAACTGAAACACGGTCCAGACTCCTACGGGAGGCAGCAGTGGGGAATTTTGCGCAATGGGGGAAACCCTGACGCAGCAACGCCGCGTGGAGGATGAAGTCCTTCGGGACGTAAACTCCTTTCGATCGGGACGATAATGACGGTACCGGAAGAAGAAGCCCCGGCTAACTTCGTGCCAGCAGCCGCGGTAATACGAGGGGGGCGAGCGTTGTTCGGAATTATTGGGCGTA
>Ga0265342_10000079_pt1 | contig 104996 bp, 97 predicted proteins | sample 4CB327metaG_FD_203125 | JGI IMG/M metagenome (GOLD analysis project Ga0265342, IMG submission 203125) | Rhizosphere microbial communities from Carex aquatilis grown in University of Washington, Seatle, WA, United States - 4-CB3-27 metaG | ecosystem: Host-associated > Plants > Roots >...
GTCGGTCCGGCCGCCCACCGCGGAGGAGCGGTCCGGCTTCGGGCCCGAGCTACGTTTCGTCGCCTGCCGGTTCGCGGCGACTCGCATCACTGACGTGCACCTCAAGCGCGGCGAGGGCACGCCGCCCGGCAAGGACTACGGGCGGTATCTCGCGCGGCTGGATCAAGTGCGCCGGCATCTGACCGCACGTGACGGACTCCTCGACCTCTGAGGAGACCGGAACGGCTTCCGGATCCGAAGCCTGAGGCCCGAAGCCCGAGGCCCTTCCGATCCGTCAGGTCTTGCGGACCATGTTGATGTACTTGCGCAGCGTGTCCTTACGTTCTTCGTCCAGATCGATATAGCGGATCCCCATATCCATCGGCGGCTCGCGGTTGGCCCACACCACCTCGCCCTTGACCGCGATCGACGCGTCGAGCTCGGGGAAATTGAGCACGAGGTCGACCAGCGTCCCGACCTCCTCGATGCCCGAGGTCCCGATGCAGACGCCGCCCAACGAAATATTCTGGATTCGGTGAAACAGCAGAACCTCGTTCCCGGTGAAGTCGACGTAGGCGTTGACCTCATAGCGGGGGAACTCGCGGACTTGCTCCGAGCTGTCGACCATCGAATGGCTCTCCCTTGCGAGCGATGATATCAAAAAGTGCGTCGACGATGTTCTTGCCATTTTGGCACATGGCTTGGCTGTCGAGCGCCGATGCGGCATCCCGGCGCCGGGGCAGGGCTGACCATCACTCGATTCTAGATGGCTTTGCATGCTCGCGGGGCACTGGAACGCTTCGTGCACCGCGCTCCTGCAGAACTTTCCTGGTACCCGCGTCGAATCATCGTATTTTCCCCCCGAAAATCATGGCGAACAGGCACCTCACCGCGGCTCTCTTGCTGGTCACCTCCGGCGTCTTCTCCGGGCTCTGGGGCGCATGCGCGCACCAGGAGTATTTTCCCAGCAGCACGATCCCCAAGACCGAGGAGAACAAGCAGATCATCGAGACCGTCGAATCGTACCGGCGCCGTCTGCTCGAGCACAACATCGAGGGGCTGCTCGTGCTGGCGTCCGAGAAGTACTTCGAGGACTCGGGGACGCCGCGCTCCGACGACGACTACGGATACAACGGGCTCAAGATGGTGCTGAGCAGGCGCCTGTCGCGCGTGCAGTCGATGCGCTACGAGATCGAGTACCGCGCGATCAAGCACGCGGGGAACCGCGCCGAGGTCGAGGTCTTCCTCGACGGATCCTTCGAGCTGTCGGCGAAGTCCGGCGATCGCTATCGCCGCGTCAACGACTACCACCGCTTCATCCTCGAGCGCTCGCCGCTCGACGAGAAGTGGAAGTTCCTCAGCGGAATGTAGGCGTAGCGACAGCGACGGACGCGTCGCGCGTCGCGCCTCAGCAGTAGCGCTCGATCGCCTCGAACAGCCGGCCGAGATCGAGCGGCTTCATCACCAGCTCGTCTGCGTCGATCAACACCGGCCGCTTGCCGGTCGCGGTGATGACGATGAGCGGGATGGTGGCGATCGCCGGATCCTGCTTCTGCTCCTTCCGGAACTGCCAGCCGTCCATGACCGGCATCATCAGATCGAGCAGGATCACGCACGGCCGCGGCGACTTGCGCAGGTAGTCCAGCGCCTCGCGTCCGTTGGCGACGCTGTTCACTTCGTAGCCCTCGTCTTCCAGGACTTCTTTGAGAGAGTCTCGGATGTCGGGATCATCGTCGACGATCAGGATCCCGGAACATGTCTCACCGCCGTCTTTGCTCATTCGTCGACGGCGATTTTTCGGGACAACGTCCGAGTTGTCAAACGGCGCCACGCGGAAAGTGCGAGACAAGCGCGCCGTGGGCGGTATAAGAAGCGCCCGCGTGAAGCTCGCCGCCGTCGCCATCGTCGTTGCGCTGCTCACGCTGGTGGGTGTTCCCCACGCCGCGCGCGCCGATGAACCGCCGGACGCGCTCGAGGCGAGCACGCTGCTGGGTTTCCGCTACCGAGTCGAACCGAACATCACTTACCTGACGGTGAACGGCTGGAACGCGCGCCTGGATCTCTACCTGCCGCTGCACGCAACCGCGCCCACCGCCACGTTCGTCTACTTTCACGGCGGAGGCTGGGTGACCGGCTCGAAGGACGAGTCGGGGCTGGAGGTGCTGCCCTACCTCGCGATGGGGTTTGCGGTGGTCAACGTCGACTACCAGCTGGCGCAGGCCGCACCAGCGCCGGCCGCCGCCGAGGACGCGCGCTGCGCGCTGCGCTGGGTGTTCCGCCACGCGCAGCAATACAACCTCGACCCGGCGCGTGTCGTCGCGGGTGGGATGTCGGCGGGCGGCCACCTGGCGATGCTCGCGGCGATGGCGCCGGTCTCGGCCGGTCTCGACCGCCTGTGCCCGGGCAACGAAGATCTCAAGGTCGCGGCCATCGTGAACTTCTTCGGAATCGTCGACGTGCTCGATGTGCTGGTCGGCGCGCACGCGCGCGACTTCGCCACCGGGTGGTTCGATCATCTGCCCGATCGCGAGCGGCTGGCGCGCACTCTGTCGCCCATCGAATATGTGCAACCGCACGGGCCGCCGATCATCACGGTGCACGGCGACGCTGACCCGGTCGTTCCGTTCGAGCACGCCCGCCGCCTGACCGCCGCCCTCGCCGCAGCCGGCGTCCCCAACAAGCTGGTCATCGTTCACGGCGGGAAGCACGGCGACTTCGGCGGCAACGACATGGTGCGCAGCGTGCGCGCCGTGCGGCAGTTCCTGACGCGCCAGAAGATCTTGAAGCGCTGACTTTCGCAAGGTCTGCCTCGCGCGCTGACTCTCGCAAGGCCTGCCCCCAGCCCCGGCCCTCTCCCGCGGCGGACCGCGGGAGAGGGTGACTCGCTGAAGATTCGGTCCGCTCGTCCGCGGGGTCAGCGCGCGAGGCAGGCCTTGCGAGAGTCACCGCGCGCTCGGGGTGTTCACCGCCGCCAGATCGGCCAGCTCGCGCACGAGCATGGCCAGTGCGACCGGCTGGATCGGCTTGGTCGCGTGCCGGTGAAAGCCGGCGGCCAGCGAGCGTCGCCCGTCCTCGGTGCGCGCGAACGCGGTCAGCGCCGCGGCCGGCGTTCGCCCGCCCGCCTCGGGCGGCAGCGCGCGCACGCGCCGCATCAGCGAGTGCCCATCCTCGCCGGGCAGGCCGATGTCGCTCAGCAACACGGTGGGCCGTTCCTCGCGCAGCACGCGCACCGCTTCATCGGCCGATGCCACCGCGGTCACCGTCGCGCCGTACTGTTCCAGCACCTCGGCCAAGAGCTCGCGCGCGTCGGCCTCGTCGTCGACCAGCAGCACGCGCACTCCCGCGAGGTTGACCTCGTCGGCCGCATCGCCGCCGATCGACGTCGACACCGTGCTGCGCAGGCGCGCCGCGATCGCGGCGATCGGCTCGTTGTCGGCCGCGGCATCGCTCGCCACCTTGTCAGCGCGCGGCAGCGTCACCGTGAACGTCGCGCCCCGGCCCTCTCCCGCACTCTCGACGCCGATGCTGCCGCCGTGGAGCTCGACCAGGTGGCGCACGATCGCCAGGCCGAGCCCCAGGCCGCCGTACGCGCGCTTGCTGGTGCTGTCGACCTGGCGAAAGCGATCGAAGATGAACGGAACGAAGTTCGGGTCGATGCCGCGCCCATCGTCGCGCACCACGATGCGCGCATCGCCCGGGCACCCCCGCTGGCCGCCGGGCGACGCGGGCAGCTCGTCGACCGACAGCGCGACGTGCCCGCCCGCCGGCGTGAACTTGATCGCGTTCGACAGCAAGTTCCAGATCACCTGCTGCAGCCGAGACGGATCGCCGCGAAAGCCGGCAGGCAGCATCGAGATTGACGTCTCGAGCTGAATCCCCTTGGCGTCGGCGCTGGGGCGAACCGCCTCGACGGCCGCGCGCGCGATCGTGCCGACGTCGATCGGCTGCGTCTCGAGGCGCAGCTTGCCGGTGATGATGCGCGAGACGTCGAGGATGTCCTCGATCAGCACCGCCTGCGCCTTGGCGTTGCGCTCGATGGTCTCGAGCGCCTTGCGCGATTTTTCGGGCGACAGATTGCCCGACCGCAACATCCCGGTCCATCCCACCATCGCCGCCAGCGGCGTGCGCAGCTCGTGCGACAGCGTGGCCAGGAACTCGTCCTTGGCGCGATTCGCTGCCTCGGCTTCCTCGCGCGCCTGCCGCTCGCGCTCGACCACGCGCGCGTACTCGTCCTCGGCGCGCTTCTGGCTCTCGATGTCGGCGGCGGTGACGATCCAGCCGATCACCGCCCCGCCGTCGTCGCGCTCGGGAACGGCCCGGCCCACGTGCCAGCGAAACGTGCCGTCGGTTGCGCGGCGCAGGCGGCACTGCGCGTCCAGCGGCTCACCGCGCGCGAACGCCGACGCCCAGGCTTGCCGCAGCTGCGGCAGATCCTCGGGGTGCACCAGCGCCGCCGGATCGACCCGCACGTCGGTCACCTTGGTCAGCCCGGCGTACTCGGTCCACGCGCGGTTGCAGTCGTAGAACGTGCCGTCGGCGCGCAACGCCCAGATTGACACCGGCACCGAATCGATGAGCCGCTGCATGCGACGTTCGCCGCTGCGCCGCAGCTCCTCGCGCTCGCGCTGGCGCAGCGCCGTCGCCTGCGCCTCGATGCGCTTCTCGCGCAGGAAGATGTCGACGAGGACCGAGACCTTGGATCGCAGGATCCCGGGATCGAACGGCTTCGCCAGGTAGTCGACGCAGCGATATTCGTACCCGCGCGCGACGTGGGGCTGGTCGCGGTGGATCGCGGTGACGAAGATGATCGGGATCTGAGCCGTGCGCGGGTGGGCGCGGATCAGCGCCGCGGTCTCGAAGCCGTCGAGGTCCGGCATCTGCACGTCGAGCAGGATGACCGCGAACTCGTCGACCAGCAGCGCCTTCAGCGCCTCGCGCCCCGAGCTGGCAGACACCAGCCGCTGGCCCAGCGGCGCCAGCGTCGCCTCGAGCGCCACCAGATTCGCAGGGTGGTCGTCTACCAGCAGGATCGACGCTTGCGGCGTCCCTGCGATATCGGCATCCGGTCGCTGGGACCGAGCGTCACCCTGCGGGCCATTGTTCAAAGCCCCACCACTTGACCTCTTCGGGTGCCCGCAAAATAAGGCGCCTCGGGCTCGGGTCAACCCCTGGCCGACGAATTTCCGGCGCGTCAGCTCAGAAGATTGGCCAGGAAATTGGGGTGGATGCCGAGTCCGAGGAACCCGGCCAGACCCATGAGAGCGCCCAGCCCCGCGAAGCAGAGCGCGGTCACCAGCAGCCAGCGCCTCTGCGTCAGCGCGGTGACGCCGAAGAGGGCGATGGAGATCGACATCAGCGCTTCCGCCATGTCGAACTGGTCGTCGTGGAAGTTCAGCCGGTCGTACTCTGTCTTGTGCCCCTGCGCGGTCTTCTCGATGGCCAGCTTGTCGGTCTCGTAGTGTTTGACCCGCGCCGCGTACTCCACGAGCTTCTTGTCCATCAGCGCGCGTGCCTCGGGCGTGGGATTCACGGCCAGATCGCGCTGCAGCTCCAGCTGATCCAGCGCGGATTGAGCCATGTTCTCCTTGGTGCTCTTCGACTGGTAGTAAGCCCAGGCGTCGACGGCCGACGCCTGCTCCTGGGCCATCGCCTGAACGACGTTGCCGTCCTTGACGTTGCAGAGAGCGGTGAAGGTCGCGGTGATCGCCACGCTGACCGCGACGATCGTGTTGATGCGCGAGCCGCCCGCTTTTTCCACGGCTTCCGAGATGGTGTCGGCGATTTCGCTCATGGCGGCGGATGCTACACGAGACGTCGCCAGCGACGCCTGTGATAGTGTGAATCAGCCGTGGAATCACCAGCGCCTCCGCCTCCTACACCTGCCGACCCCGCGGCGCCGGATCCGCGCATCGGCACGGTCTTGCAAGGGCGCTATCGCATCCTGTCCAAGATCGCCGCGGGTGCGATGGGGGTGGTCTATCGGGGGGAGCGCGTGCAGCTGGCCCGCCCGGTCGCCGTGAAGTTCCTGCACCCCTGGATTGCCGCGCAGAAAACGTTCCTCAGCCGCTTCGAGAACGAGGCGCGGGCCATGAGCCGGCTCGGACACCCGAACTGCGTGTCGGTCATCGACTTCGGCGTCGAGGGCGGGCCGTACTTGGTGATGGATTTCGTGACCGGTAAGACTCTGCGCGACGCGGTCCATGGGCAGGGGCCGCAACCGCCAGCGCGCGCGCTGCACATCGTGCGGCAGCTGCTGGCCGGGCTGGCGCACGCGCACGCGCAGGGGATCGTTCACCGCGATCTCAAGCCCGACAACTTGATCCTCACCGACGAGGCTGGCCTCGCCGATCACCTGCGCATCCTGGATTTTGGGCTGGCCAAGCTGCGCGATGGGCCGGCGATGACCGCCGGCATGGCGGTCGGGACGCCCAGCTACATGTCGCCCGAGCAGACCGGGGCCGCGGGCACCGTCGATGCGCGCAGCGACGTGTATTCGGTCGGCGTGCTGCTGTTCGAGCTGCTCGCCGGGCGCAAGCCGTTCGAGGCGCAGCAGATCGGCGAGCTGATCCTCATGCACCGGGAGTCCCCCCCGCCGTCGGTTCGCGCGCTGGCTCCCGCAGCGGGGATCTCTCCGGCGCTCGAGGCGGTGGTGTTGAAGGCGCTGTCGAAGCGCCAGGAAGACCGCCCGCAATCGGCGGCCGAGATGGCGGCGGCGCTGGACGCGACACCCGAGGGCGGCGCGCGCGCCGAGGCTCCGGCGTCGGCGCCCGTGAGCCCCGCTCCAGCCGCGGCGCCACCCGCCCCCGCGATGGCCGCTGCGCCGCGTTCCAGCGGCCTGCCGTTGCCACCGACGACCGGCCGCCCGCCGCGCGCGCCCGAGCCGACGATCGTCGAGACCGCGACCGCGATCATGCGCCGGCACGATCTCCCGGTCGCGCCCGTCGCTGCGGCAGCCGCGCCACCCCTGGCGGACCAGACCACCGTGGATGCGGTCGCGGCCGGAGCCTCGCCGGCGGCCGAGGGCGCGCCCTCGGCCTCGGCGGGGGCAGCTCCGGAGAAGGGCAACGGGAGCATCGTGCTCGATCGACGCCTAGTGGCGGTTGCTGCAGGGGCGCTCGCGTGTGTGGTGATCGCGATCGTTCTCGGGGTCGTGCGTCACCGGGGGCCCGGGCCCACGGAAACAGCGCGCGCCACCGATCCAGCGGCTGCCACAGCGCCCGTCGCTCTGCCGGCGTCCGCCAGCGGATCTGGCGCCGCGGCGGCCAGCCCGCCTGCGCCTGGCACTCCCGGTCCCGCAGGCAACCGGGTCGAAGAGGCCCGCCGCCTGCGCCACAACGGCCAATGGGAGCAGGCGCTCGCGGTCCTGGCCGACGCCCGGCGCGAGTCGCCCCAGGACGCCGACGTCGACTATCTGCTGGCCGATATCTACCTCGAGCACCACCGGCCGCTCGAGGGGCTCGCCTCCGCGCAAAGCGCGATTCGCAAAAACCCCGAGCTCAAGCACGACGGGGATCTGGTCAACGCGGTCATCGAGTCGCTGGCCAGCGACAAGACGTATGACCGATCGCAGGCGTTCTTGCACGGTCTCGGCCCAGCGGCGACGCCGTTCCTGAAAGAGGCTGCCCATCGCAATCCCAGCACCAAAGTGCGCGAGCGCGCGGCCGAAGTCCTGCAGGGTGCCGGTGCAGGTGGAGGTGGAGCAAGGTCGGCATTCGGGTCGAGCCAGCACTCATCGTCAAGTCTTTTCCATCGGTGAAAAAAGTAACTTCTAATACCATTGGTGATGCTGGTATTATCGGGGCGTGCGACTCCGATCTCGGTCCGCCGGTCTGCATCGGAGCGCCTCCGGCGGGGGCGCTCCGGAGCGAACGGAGACCGGTGAGACCGCGGCCGCTGGCAACGGCCTGCTGGGTCTGTTGCAGGAGCAGGTCCGCGAGCTGAGCGCCGCGCTCGGCGATGCAGCCGAGGCGATCTTCCGCACGGATGCCGATGGCCGCGTGGTCACGGTCAACCGATCGTTTTCGGAAATGTTCGGCTACAGCACCCACGAGCTCATGGGGCGATCGTGGCAGGAGACGCTGGCGCCGGACGACCGCGCGCCGGTCGCCGCCGCGATGGCTGCCGCCGGCGAGGGCCGCATCGAGCGGCGCGCGACCGGCCTGCGCAAGGACAAGACATCGTTCGCGATCGATCTGACGATCGTGCGGGTCGCGGGCCCGCGCGCGGCGGACCCTGAGACGGGCGCGCCGGAGCCTCGCGGGCACTACGTATACGTGCGTGACCTCACCGAGCGCCGGCACATGGAGGATCAGCTGATCTTCGCTGGCCGCATGGCGGCGGTCGGGACGCTGGCCGCGGGCGTCGCGCACGAGATCAACAACCCGCTGGCGTACATCGTCGCCAACATCGATTTCACGCGGCGGCAGCTGGCGTCGATGGCCGGCAAGCTGGCGCTGCAGTCGTCGCTCGAACCCGAGGTGGGGGTGAACCTCGACGAGGTGATCGAGGCGCTCGGCGAAGCGCGCGAGGGCGCGGACCGCGTGCGCAACATCGTGCGCGACCTCAAGGTGTTCGGGCGCGGCAACGAGGAAGTGCGTGGCCCGGTGGTCGTGCGCCGCGTTCTCGATTCGTCGATCAACATCGCCTGGAACGAGATCCGCCACCGCGCGCGCCTGGTGAAGGACTTCGGCGACGTGCCGCTCATCGAGGGCAACGAGTCGCGCCTGGGGCAGGTGTTCCTGAACTTGTTGTTGAACGCCGCGCAGGCTATCCCTGAGGGCGAGGCCGAACGCAACGAGATCCGCGTGAGCACCGCCACCGATTGCGACGGACGCGTGATCATCGAGGTCCGCGATACCGGCGCCGGCATCCCGCCCGAGATCCTCACGCGTATCTTCGAGCCCTTCTTCACCACCAAGCCCGACGGCGTCGGCACCGGGCTCGGCCTGTGGATCTGCCGCGGGATCCTCGCCGATCTCGGCGGCACGATCACCGTCGCGAGCCGGACCGGCCACGGCAGCACGTTCCGCGTGTCGCTGCCGCCGGCGGCCGTCGATGAGGCGTCAGGCCGGATCGATGCGCGCGGGCCCGACGGCGACCGCCAGGGCGAGCGCGTGCTGATCATCGACGACGAGCCGCTGATCCTGGGCGCGCTTCGTCGGGCGTTCGGTTCCGACTACCGGATCACCTGCGTCGCCGACGCTCGCCAGGCGCTGTCGCGGCTCGCGTCCGGCGAGCGTTACGACGTCGTTCTGTGCGATCTCATGATGCCTGAGATGAGCGGCATGGACGTCTACGCCGAGCTGTCGCGGGTCGCGCCCGACCAGGTCGACCGGATGATCTTTCTCACGGGCGGCGCGTTCACCACGCGGGCGCGCGAGTTCCTCGAACAGGTCCCCAACGCCCGCATCGAGAAGCCGATCGACTTCCAGAACCTGCGCGCGCTGATGAAGAACCTGCTGCGATAAAGGCGCAGGGGACGCGAGCTCTCGCAAGGCCTGCCCTCTCCCCGGCCCTCCCCCGAGTACGGGGGAGGGTGACTTGGCCTTTGAGGTTGGCGCAATTGTGGAGCTTGCTAGTCCTTCGCGGCGAACCTGGCCTTTGAAGGGGCGGCCGGGTGTGTGAAGATTGCGGCATGGCCACCATGGGTGGTGTGGACGCATCCGGCTCCCGGTACGTCGCCGCGGCCGCGGCGGTCGCGCGTGACGTGCTGGCGGTCCACGCCGCCGACGTCGACACCACCGGGCGCTTCCCCTCGGAGAGCATCGAGGCGCTCGCGCGCAACGGCCTGACGGGGCTGTTCGCGCCCGGTCAGCTCGGCGGCGGCGGGCAGGGCATGCGCGTCTTTGCCGGGGTCGTCGAGGAGCTGGGGCGCGCGTGCGCGTCGAGCGCGATGATCTACACCATGCACGTGAGCGCGTCGCAGGTGATCGCGGCCTCGACGACGCTCGACAGCCGCGACTCGATCTTGCGCGACGTCGCCAGCGGCAAGCATCTAACGACCCTGGCGTTCTCCGAGGCTGGCTCGCGGTCGCAGTTCTGGTCGCCGATGTCCGAGCTCGAGGCGCGCCCAGGGGAACCCGGGTATGTCGTGAGCGCGCGCAAATCCTGGGTCACGTCGGCGCGCCACGCCGATTCGTACGTCGCCAGCGCGCGCCGGCCGGGCGCGGCCACGCCGTCGGAGACGGTGCTGTACTTCATGCGCCCGCGCGCCGCGGAGGTGCGCACCAAGGGGACATTCAACGGGCTCGGCCTGCGCGGCAACGATTCGGCGCCCGTCGACATCGAGAGCTACCGCCTTGGCGATCGCGACCTGCTGTGCGCGATGGGCGAGGGCACGACGATGACCCGTGACGTCGTGCTGCCCTGGTTCTGCGTGGGGACGGCGGCGCTCGCCAACGGCCTCTGTCTCGCCGCCGTCGACCTCACCACCACGCACCTGACCGGATCGCGCTTCGAGCACGACGGCAGCGACCTGCGCGATCTGCCGATCCTGCGCGCCCGCCTCGCGCAGATGAGCGTGCGCACCGAGCAGGCACGCGCGCTGCTCGGCTACACCGTCGCCGAGCTCGACAACCCGTCGGCGAGCACACCGCTCTACGTGTTGCAGAGCCGGCTCGCGTCGCTGCAGGCGGCGGTCGACGTGACCGACATGGCAATGAAGGCGGGCGGCGGCGCGGCGTTTTCGAAGCAGTTGCCCCTCGAGCGCCTGTTCCGCGACGCGCGCGCCGGCTGGGTGATGGCACCAACGGTCGATCACCTGAACGACTTCATCGGACGCGTGCTCACCGGCTTGCCGCTGTTCTGAGTGCCGCCCTGCCGTCGGGCGACGCGGGTATTTTCGTCATCGTCCGCGCGCTCTGCTTGACGGCGCCCGGGTGTGTCGGCGTACCCTCGACGGGCCCATGAGCACGAGCGATCGTTTTTGCGGGCTTTCCGGTGGCGGCCTTCGCACGAGCGGCCTGCGCGTCGGGTGGTTCGTCACGGCGGCGTCGCTGACGGCGACGCTCGCGAGCGCGCCGGGCTTCGCCGCCGGCATCGAGCACCCCGACATCGGCACGATCGCGATCGGCCGCGGCGGTGCCTATGCGGCGGCGCCCACCGACGGGCTCGCGATGCAGTACAACCCGGCGGGGTTCGCGTCGCAGCACGGCTGGCGGCTGACGCTCGACGCGAACCTCGCGTGGCAGCAACTGAGCTTCGCCCCCGCGACCGGCGGCGCCACCGTGTCGAACTCGGCGGGTCCGTTCCTGGTCGGCGCGCCGATCGCCAGCTACGGATTCGGGCAGATGGGGCCGCTGTCGTCGCTCACCCTCGCGCTCGGTTTCACCACGCCGAGCGCGATCGGCAAGGAGACCTATCCCGGGACGCATCCCCCGACGCCGCCGCTGCCGATCGACCAGGCCGGCCAGCGCTATGCGCTGATCTCCAGCGATTATTTCATCGTCTACTACTCGGCTGCGGTCGCAGCATCGTACAAGAACTGGCTGAGCGCGGGCGTCACGTTCCAGCTGGTGCACGGCACGGCCAAGTTCTCGCAGGCAGTCTGGTCGGGACCAGCCATGGGAACCGATCCAACCAACGATTCGGTGGCCAACGTCGACGTGACCAGTGGGTGGATACCGACCGCGGTCTTCGGCGTGAGCGTGCGGCCGCCTCAGATTCCCCGACTGGCGCTGGGGCTGTCTTATCGCCCGCGCTTCGACTTCAACGCGAGCGGCACCCTGACGACCGAGCTCCCCCCGACACAGCAGGCGGCGTTGGGCATCACCGTGGTCGGCAACTCGACCGACTTCTTCCTACGCTTTCCCGACGTGATCCGCTTTGGCGCGCAGTACCAGGTCAATTCGCGCCTGCTCGTCGAGGCCGACCTCGTCGGCGAGCTCTGGTCGGACCTCCAGACCATCGAGATTCGCCCCAAGAACATTCACATCACCAGCATGAGCTTCGGCACCGACAAAACCCTCCCCAACATCATTTTCCCGAAGGACTACCAGAATTCGCTCAGCGTTCGCCTGGGCGGCGACTACGATTTGGTGCCGGGCCGCCTGACCGTGCGTGCGGGCTATCTACACGAGACGTCGGCGATTCCGCTCAAGAGCGTCTCCGTCGACTTTGGCAACTGGCAGCGCGACGTGATCAGCGTCGGCGGAACCGTGAAGATCTGGCGCGGGATCAACGCCAGCGTCGCCTACGCGCACCACTTCATTGCCGACCAGAACGTGACCAACAGCAATGTCGCGCAGGTCGTCACGCCTTGCGTGACCCCGAATTGTACCAATCCAGACGCGACCATCGTGGGTAACGGCGTCTACAAGGCCTCCCTCGACGTGGCCTCCCTGTCATTGGGCATGATACTTGACGATTTTCGACCTCGTCCGTACGTTATCTCCCCATGATGCGATTCATCTGCGCGATTGGGCTTTCGGGGGCGCTGGCAGTCAGCGCGTGTAGCAGCAGCAGCGGCAAAGCAACCGGGGATGGAGGAGTCGGCGGTTCCGGTGCCGGAGGTTCGATCGCGGATGCCGGCACCGACGCGTCGCTGGTGACGGTCTCGGGAACGGCGGCGCCGCACCCGCTGACCGCGGGGCTGGATCCGACCACCGCCGCGACCGGATTCAACATGATCAACGTCGCGGTCGTCGATCCCTCGGTCGTGCTCTCCAACCCGACGGCACCGCCGCTGGCAGGCGGTGCGCTCGACACCTCGACGACGAATTGCTCGGCGACCACCGGTTGTGCGTGGAGCTTCAACAACGTCGACATCAGCAAGATCTCGCTCGGGTTGGTCGGCATCCTCGACGACGCGCGCACCGCGAACCGCCTGTGGGTCAAGACCGGCACCGGCGCGGGCGCCGAGGACTTCGTGATGATGCACCAGGCGTCGCGCGAGCCGATCACCGGCCGCCCGCTGTTCGCGGTCAGTACGGGGAGCGAGGCCAAGCTCGCCGCATTCGCGGCCGCGGTGCTCGCTGACCCGACGATCGTCGCCGGGTCGCTCACGCAGCGTGGGTTCATGATCGCCAGCATCCTCGGCAAGCAGAGCGCGGGCGCGGCGGCGGTCGCGGGCGCCATGCTGACGCCGACCGACGCCTCCAAGGTCAACGTCCTTTATCCCAGCGCCGACTTCATGATGAACGGTACGACGACCTCGGCGACCGGCACCGTGCTGGTGGTTCCCAAGGCGGCCGGCGCGAACGCCATTCCCGTGGTCACCTCGTGGACGGTTACCGCGCCGACTGGCGACACGCGCGTCTGGCCGGTGCTGACCGCGGGCTCGACGCCGGGCACGGCGTTCGTGATCCTCTTCGCGGCTAACGAAACCCCATAGTCACGGTCGCGGACACCAGCACCGCCAGCTCCGTGAGCTCGATCGCCGCACCGTAGACGTCGCCGGTGAGGCCGCCGAGGCGGCGATCGAGCATAACCGCGAGCGCCAGCGCGACCCCGAGCGCGCTGGCGGCGGCGATCCCCATCGCGGTCGCCGTGTCGCCGAACGACGGCGTGGCCGCGCCGAGCGCGATGGCCACGCCGAGCGCGACAGCGGTGGCACCCAAGACGTGCGCCGCGCGCGCATGCGCCTGGAAGGCGCTTCCCAGACCTCCGGCGCGCGCGTAGCCGAAGAAGACGACCAGGGGCACGACCGCCCAGCGCGCGAGCACCGGCGCCGCAAGCAGCGGCCAGAGCGCGCTTGGCTCCGTTTGCGGCAGCAGGTAGAAGACCGCGACGATCTTCGCCGCCAGCAGCAAGACCAGCGCCGCGGCGCCGTGCGCGCCGATGCGGCTGTCGCGCATGATCTCCAGCGTGCGCGCGCGCTCGCCGCGGCCGCCCGCCCAGCCGTCGAAGGTGTCGGCGAGCCCGTCGAGGTGCAGCCCGCCGGTCAGCGCCGCAGAGAGCGCCACCAGTGCGATCGCGATCAACCCCGGAGGGAGGTGGCCGCCCAGCAGCCGAGCGAGCGCGACTTGCGCACCGCCGATGAGCGCGCCGACCAGCGGGAACCAGACCACCGACCTCCCGAGCGCGATAGCCGCTGCCTCGCCGTCCCCGATCGCGCGCGCCGGCACCGGCAGGCGCGTGAGGAACGAGAACGCGGCGGCGATCGAGCGCAGCAGGGCCATCATCGGAGCGCCGGTGGCACGCCTGTCAGCCGGCGCGATCGCTCACGCCCGCCGACGAGAACGTCGCCATCTCGCGCACGATGGCCAGCGCCGATTCGACCAGGCTCATGGCCAGCACCGCGCCGGTTCCCTCGCCGAGACGCAGGTCGAGATCCAGGAGCGGCCGCTGGCCGAGCGCTTTGAGCACCGCGCGGTGCCCGGCCTCGACCGATCGATGGGACGCGATCAGTGACGCGGCGACCGCCGGCGCGATGCGCGCCGCGGCGAGCGCGGCGGCGCCGCAGATGAAGCCGTCGACGACCACCGGAATGCGTGCGGCGACCGCGCCCAGGACCACGCCCGCGAGCCCGGCGATCTCGAAGCCGCCGAGCTGTGCCAGCGTGCCGACCGCGTCGTTTGCGTCGGGGCGGTGCAAGGCGAGCGCGCGCCGGACCACATCGATCTTGCGGTGCAGGCCATCGTCATCGATTCCGGTGCCGCGGCCCACGACCTCGGCCGGCGGTGCGCCGGTGAACGCGGCGGTGAGCGCGCTCGACGCGGTGGTGTTGCCGATCCCCATGTCGCCGATCCCCACCAGCGTGATGCCGTCCGTCGCCAGCTCCTCGGCGATGGTGATGCCGGCCTCGAGCGCCTGCGCCGCCTCGGCGCGCGACATCGCCGGCTCGCGCGTGAAGTTGCGCGTACCGGCGCCGATGCGCCGAGACCGGATCTCGGGCAGCGGCGGCAGCTCCGACTTCACGCCCATGTCGACGACCACGACGCGCGCGCCGGCCTGCCGCGCCAGCACGTTGATCGCCGCGCCACCGCGCGCGAAGTTGAGCAACATCTGCGCGGTCACTTCCTGCGGATAGGCGCTCACCGATTCCTCGGCGACGCCATGGTCCGCGCCCATCACCACCACCGCCTTGCGCGGCGCCAGGGCGGCCAGGGCGACGTCGCCGCGGATCGCCGCCACCTGGCAGGCGATCTCCTCGAGGCGGCCCAGGCTGCCGCGTGGCTTGGTCTTGTCGTCGAGCAGCCGCTGCATCTCGACGGCGATGTGCGTGTCGGGCTCGCGAATACGGGCGCAGGTGGCTTCGAGCAGGCTCATGGTGCGGGCTCCTTTGCGTCGGAAATGTCGGGCGGCGCGACCGCCAGCGGCTCGGGGCGAAGCCTGAGGATCGTCCCCAGGATCGCCAGGTGGATCTCGTCGGCCTGCGCGGCCAGGCGCTGGTGCGCGCGGCCGGCGACGTCGCGGAACAGGCGGCCGAGCGGCGCTTCGGGCACGATGCCCAGGCCGACCTCGTTGGTAACGACGATCGCGTGGAAGCGCCGGCGCGCGAGCGCGGCCGCCAGCGCGTCGACCCGCTCGGCGATCATGACCTCGCCGTCGCCGCGGCAAACCAGGTTCGAGAGCCACAGCGTGAGGCAATCGACGACCACCACGTCGGCGCTGCTCTGCGCGCTGCCTGCGCCCTCGCTGCCGCCGAGCGCGATCAGCGCTTCGGGCAGGGCCAGCGGCTCCTCGATGGTGCGGAAGTCGGCCCCGCGCGTGCGTACGTGGGTCGCGATGCGCTCCGCCATCTCCGCGTCGAGCGCCTGCCCGGTGGCGACGAAAACGCGCCGCGCACCCAACCGCCGCGCTCGCGCCAGCGCGAAACGGCTCTTGCCCGAACGCGCGCCCCCGCCCACGAGGACGATGCGACCGGGGCCGGAAGTCGGATCTTGGCTCATCGCGCGCTCGGCGCCTCTATCGCGCGCGCGTGCGGAGCTGTCAAGCCGCGCGTTTGCGGGGCTGCCCGTCGACGACGTTCACCAGGTGCAGGAAGCGGCGGATCGCGGTCACGTTCGTGGTCACGGCGATGAACACGATCCCGATCGCCGCCAGCCGCGGGAACGGATGGTGCTCGTGGGGCGCGGCGACGAGCTCGAAGAGCGGCGCCGCCGCGAGCGCGGTACCGAGGTAGAGGATCCGCTCCGCGCGCTGCATGAGCCCGGGGTGTGACGGGACGCCCAGGGCTTCGGCTTTGGCCCGCACGTAGGGGATCAGCGACGTGCCCAGGATCGCCGCCAGCGTCGGCAGCAGCACCCAGGTGTTGCGGAAGTACCAGGCGAGCCCCATCAGCATCAGCCCGTCGGAGTAGCGATCGAGCACCGAGTCGACGATCTTGCCGCTCGGCGCCGCCTCGCCGTGCGCGCGCGCGAGCCGCCCGTCGAGCGCGTCGAGGATGCCCGAGAAGAGATAGAGCCAGCCGCCGAGCGCGAAGCGCCCGCACGCGACCGCGATGCCCGACGACGCGCCCAGCCCCGCGGCGATGCCGGTCACGGTGTTGGCGCGCACGCCGCTGGCCAGCAGCACGCGCCAGAGCGGGCTCACGATCCAGACGAAGAAGTTGCGGAAGTAGAAGTTGATGAACACCGACTGCCCCCGCGCCTCGATCTCTCGATCGCGCGGTACGCCCCGCAGCACTGCGCGCGCGCTGAACGCCGCGAGACCCACCACGAAGTACAGGAACACCAACATCGCCGGCAACACCTGCCACAACGTGACTGCCCTCATGGCTGCTTCTCTCCTGCGAACCGCGGCGGCAGCCATGACGGACGCAGGCGCAGCGAGTCGCCTGAGGCGGCGTCGTCGTCTCGTGCGGGCGCGCGGGCGCCCGGCGCTGCCCACGGCGCGGGCTTACGGTCGACGGTCTCGTGTAGTCGCGCTCCCAGCTGCTGCGCGCTCGCGTGGGTGCTGAACGCGCTCTCGACGCGCTGGTGCGCTCGGATCACCAGATCGTGTCGCAGCGCCGGCTGTTCGATCAACCGGCGCACGGCGCCCGCGAACGCGGCGATGTTGCCGATGGGGAAGACCAGCGCCTCGCGTTCCTCCGCCACCACGTCGCGCGTGCCGGCCGCGTCCGACACCACCAGCGCGCGGCGCATCGCCATGCTCTCGAGCACGACGTTGGGGCACCCCTCGGACCGCGACGGCAGCACCACGATGTCGCAGGCGGCGTAGAACGACTGCATGTCCTCGACGTATCCGAGGAAGCGGACCTGCTCGGCGGCCGGCGACACCTCGGCCATCTCCTGGTAGAGCGGCAGGCGGCTGCCCTCGCCGGCGACCAGGAAGCGCACGTCGCGATGAAAGGGCGCGATCTCGGCGGCCATGCGCAGGAAGTCTTCGGGGCGCTTCTGCGGCACCAGGCGCGCCGCGAACCCCACGACCAGACGCGCGCCTTCGGGCCGATAGAGCCGCGCGTTGCCGGCGCCGGGGTGAAAGGCCTCGGTGTCGACGCCGTTGTTGATCACGACCGAGGGCGCGTCGACCAGGCGCGCGAAGCGATCGTGAACCGCCTGGCCACAGCAGACCAGCAGGTCGGGCGGGCTCACCGCCGCCCATGCGGCGAGGATCAGCTTCTCTGCGGTCGAGATCTCGGTGCCTCCCGCGCGCCAGATGATCGGCACGCCCAGCCGCCGCGCGACCGGCGTCGCCGCGACCCAGGAGAACGGCATCGCCGCCAGGATGGCGTCGATGTGGCGCTCGCGCACCAGCGTCTCGATGTGCTCCGCGATCCGATGCACGGCGCGTACGTAGATGAACGGCAACCGGGCGCGCGACCAGCCGAAGAGCTTCGGGCCGCCGCCCGGGAACTCATGGGTGTGCACCAGTTCGTCGACGCCGTTGTCGTTGAGCCAGCGGACGATTGTCTGCGACGGTCCGACCAGCGGCAGCACGTCGAACCCCGCGTGCGCCAGGCGTGGGACGTTCAGCGACGCCTGGCGTTCTGCGCCGCCGAAGCTGGAGCACGGCTGCACATAAAGCAATTGCCGGCGAGAACGATCGGGCACCGGCCACGATTCAGTCCTACTTTTCATCGTGGATGCCTCTCCCCCAAGAGTCCCGTCCCGCGCCAAGCTCTGCGTCGCGCGTCTTCTCGCCCGGCAAGGTCCTCTCGATGTTCGCGTGGTTGCTGGGCCTGGTGTTGACCGCGTACCTCGTGCGCCGGATCGGGGCCCCAACCATTGGCCACGCGCTCCAGCGGGTCGGCGCCCGATTCTTCTGGGTGGTCGCCGCGTACGCCGCCGCCACCGCGGCCGGCGCGATCCCCTGGGCGTTGTTCCTGCCGGCCCGCGCGCGTCCCTCGTGGCGCGCGGTCGTGTCCAGCCGCTTCGCCGCCTCGGGCCTCGCGGCGCTGCTGCCCTTCTTCGGCCTGGGCGAGGCGGGACGCCTGCTCTGGATGCCGCGCTTCGCCTGGTCGAGCGGCACCGCCGCGATCGTCGTCGATCGCCTCATCTATCTGGTCGCGGGCGCGCTCTTTCTGTTCGCCGCAGCGGGTTCGGCGCGCTCGCTCGGCTCCCTGCCGCCGCAGCTGGTGAACGGCGCGGTCGTGGTGGCACTGGCGATCCTCGCGGTCTCTTCCGCCATCGCGCTGGTCGCGGCGCGCGGACAGCTCGGCCGCGCCTGGAACCGCCTCTGCGCCACGTTCGCACCGCGCCGGCCGCGTGCGCCCGGCGCCTGGGAGCCGTCGCTGCGCGAGATGCTGGTCGGCCCGCGGCGCACGTTGCTCGCCGGGCTGTCGATCCACCTCGCCTCGCGCCTGCTCTTTGCGCTGGAGATCTATGCTGGCCTGCGCCTGCTCGGCCTGCCGTCGGGCTGGCGTGTGACCGCGATCTTCGCCGCCGTGCCGGTCGCGCTCTCGGTTGCCGGTACGTTCATCCCGGGTCAGCTCGGCCTGCAAGAAGGCGTGCAGGCGCTGGTGGCGGCCGCGCTGGGTTTCGGGCCGGCGGCGGGGCTGACGCTGGTATTGCTCCAGCGCGTCCGTCAGTTGCTGTTCGTGCCGTTGTCGGGCGTGCTCATCGCGATGGTGACGCGCGGCAATCGCAGATCCGAAAGTTGATTGCCCACGACTCACGTCCGGCCTCCGGACGAAAGCTAACGACGGGCTAGTTGACTTCCATCCGCACTCGGCCCGATCAGTTTCCAGTCTCGGGGCAGGTACGCGAGCGTGTCGTCGAGCAGCGGCCTTCCGGTCCACCGTGGATGCCGATCGACGGCGTCCCACTCGCGGCGCACGGCCGGCTGCAGCGGCGCGCTGCCCCCGCCGAGCGCGTCCATGAGTGGCGGGTTTACCTGCGCATGCGGCGCACCGGCATAGAAAGGTAGCCGCAGCCAGGACAGCTCTGGATGCGCGTGCGTGTCCAGGCGCCGTGGCTCGGGCAGCAGCACCACGCGAAACGACTCCGCAGGGATGAAGCGCGCCGGGCGTCGCGTGTCGTCGGCGGGGCGGAACGGCCCTACGCCGCTGCCGGCGCCGGCGTAGCGCGCGGGCAGGGGATAGCTGCCACCGCTCTGCGAGCCCTTCCACCAGAGGAATTGCCCGCGCCCGCCCGTGAACACCAGCACGTGGTCGCCATTGGATGCGCCGGTCGCGAAGCCGTCGGGTGCCATCGCCCGCACGCGCAGCACGTTCTGCGGCTGATAGCGCCAGCCGTGGAAGAAGAATTCGTATCCGATGGCGTGGAACCGGTCGACGACGGTCGCGTCCTCGAGCGCGCAGGCGTGACCCTCGACGACTACCTGGACGTGCTCCCAGTCGCCCTCGTGGTGATTGATCCATTCGTTGAACGGGAAGTAAAACCAGTACTGGATCGCGAGGCGGCCGTTGGCGCGGTCGAGCCAGAACGCGTGCGCGTACTCCGTGGGCGGATACGCCGATCGCGCGGGATCAGCCCCCGCAATCGCGCGCCAGCGCTCGCGCCAGCGAGTCTTGCCGTCCGGCGCGGCCGTGTCGTCGCCGGGTGCATCGACCCAATATTGAATGGCGTGACCGCCGTCGTCGGTGGTGGGCAGGTCGTTCCACGCGGTGCCGCCGAGGCTGGCAGCCGGGCGCACGACGCGATCGTCGAGCGTGCGGCCGCCCGCGCCGACCGTGCGCGCGTGCAGATCGCCGCCGTCACTCCAGGAGTAAGAGACGTCGACCGGCCAGGGGCCGTCGGCCTCGGGCAGCGCCAGCGCCGGATTGAATCGGCGCACCAGCCCCTGCAGCGCGGGTGCGCTCTCCTCGCTGGCGGTGAGCGGCACCGGTCTGCTGCGATCGAAGACCGTCGACGCGGCTGTGTTGGTGCCGCGGGCCCCGGCGTGGCTCGAGCCGAGCACGCAGCTCGACGCCGTCGCGGCCAGCGCGACCGCGCCGATCAAAGGAAGTTGGCGCCCGATCGATCGATGTCGGGGCGGATGGGCTGGGCTGGGGGGCTGGGCTCGGGGGATCATGTAGTCGACGCCGGACTGTACGGAATTCGGGACTATTCCGGACGTGTCTCGCACCACGGGCCGACCATGTTTGGTACAGCGGGCGATGGCGGGCGGCGGACACGACCATTCAGCGCCGGAATCGGCGGCGCCGCGGTGGGCGCGACGGTGGGTCGCCTGGGCGCTCCGGCGTGCGCTCGTGCTGGCGGTCGCGGCGCTGGTGATCATGGTTCCCGGGACCTGGCTGACCGCGCGGCTCTACCGCAACCTGAGCAGCGACGTGGAAGAGCTGCTGCCGCGCCAGGCGCCGAGCGTGATCGCCACCGATGAGCTTCGCGCTCGCGTGCCCGGGCTCTCGACGCTCGGCGTGGTCGTCGACGCGGGACGCGCCGATCGAGTGCCCGCCGCCGAGCGCCTGCTGGACGAGTTGGCGGCGCGCGTGCGCAACTATCCCGCGGCCCTGGTGCGCAGCGTGCGTGTCGGCGCCGCCGACGAGAAGCGCTTCTTCGAGCAGTTCGGCCCCCTCTACATCCAGCCGTCGGACCTGTCCGAGATCCAGCACCGGATCCAGTCGCGCAAATCCTGGGAGGCGCGGCGCAAGCTCGATATCCTGCTCGACGACGAGCCGGCCCCGCCGCTCGACTTCAGCGATCTCCAGCAGAAGTACCGGCGCCAGTTGCCGGGCACCGCGGGCACCGAGGCGCGGTTCTCGAACACCGATGCGGCAGTCTCGGTGCTGCTCATCGAGGGGACCGAGAAGACCGCGCGGCTCGCCGGTGCGCGCCAGCTGGTGTCGCGCGTCGAGGCGGATCTGCGGCAGCTCGGCGGCCCGCAGCACTACGCACCCGGTATGCGCGTCGGCCTGGCCGGTAACGTGGCGGTCTCGGTCGAGGAGCTGCAGGCGCTGTCGGAGGACCTCGGGATCTCGACGGTGATCGTCGTGTCGACCGTCCTGGTGGTGATCCTGCTCTTCTTCGGCTGGTGGATCGCGATCCCGGCGCTGCTGATCCCGCTCGCGATCGGAACCGTGGCCGCTTTCGGGATCGCCGCCGCGCTGCCGCTGGGGATCGATCGGCTGAACTCGAGCACGGCGTTCCTGGGTTCGATCGTCGTCGGCAACGGCGTCAATTTCGGGATCGTCTGGCTGGCGCGCTACGCGGAGGCGCGCCGCCGCGCCGTGCCGGTCGAGCCGGCGCTGGCACAGGCGCTCGCCGGCGCGTTGCCCGGCACTCTGGTCGCCGCGCTCGCCGCCGCGACCTCGTACGGATCGCTGGCGGTCACCCATTTCCGCGGCTTCCGCCAGTTCGGCTTCATCGGTGGCATCGGTATGCTGACCGCGTGGGTGTCGGCGTTCTTGCTGACGCCGCCGCTGGTGGCCTGGCTCGAACGGCGCTCGGGCCGCGAGCGCTGGCCGGTGCGCGTGCAGCGCCGCGCCGGCGAGGTCGGGCGCTTCACGCGGCTGCTCGAGCGCCGCGCCGTCCTGATCGTCGCCGCCGCCGTCGCGCTGACCGCGGGCGCGTGCATCGAGATCAGCCACTTCGATTCATCGCGCATCGAATCTGACTTCTCGCGGCTGCGCCGGCGCGACACCGGGACGTCGGGCGAAGGCTACTGGGGCCGCAAGATGGAGGAGGTGCTGAAGCGCAACCTGTCGCCCACGGTGATCCTCGCCGATTCGGTCGCCGATGCGCGTGGGATCGCCGCGCGCGTGCGCCGCAACGAGCAGCAGGGGCGGATGGCGGAGCTCATCGCGCAGGTGCGCGACGTCGACGACGTCGTCCCACCCGACCAGCCGGCCCGCATCGCGGAGATCGAGCGCATCCGCGGCATGATCACGCCGGTGGTGCGGGCACAGCTCTCGCCCGAGTCGGAGCGCCTGGTCGATCACCTGCTCGGTCAGGGTCCGCTCCGGCCGGTGCAGCTCGCCGACGTGCCGTCGTCGCTGACCGCCGGCTTGCGCGAGCGAGACGGGTCGCTGGGGCGCACGGTGCTGGTATTCCCGCAGCTGACCAAGCGGCTGTGGCAGACCGACGAGCTCGCCTTCCTGGTCGGGACGCTGCGGAGCGCGGCGGCCCTGGGCGTGGCGCCGGGCCATCACCCCGGGCGCGTCGCCGGCTACGTACCGATCGCCAGCGACATCACCCGGGCGCTGCAGCATGACGGCCCGATCGCCAGCGCCATCGCGTTCATCTCGGTCGCGGTGCTGGTGATGCTGATCTTTCGCGGGCGCAGCACCGGGCTCTGGGTGCTCGGGTCACTGTCCCTGGGCGTGGTCTGGATGCTGGCTGCGACACTGGCTTCGGGGATGAAGATCAACTACATCAACTTCGTCGCGTTCCCGATCACCTTCGGAATCGGCGTCGACTACGCGGTCAACATCATGGCCCGCTACCGGCAAGAGCTCGCCGTCCTGACGGCGTCCTCCGCTCCCTCGCTGGTGGGCGTCCCCGCCGGGGGCATGCGTATCGAGGCCATCCGTCGCGCCGTGCACACGACCGGTCCCGCGGTGGCGCTCTGCTCGCTGACCACGATCCTCGGCTACTCGTCGCTGCTGATCGCCAAGAACCGCGCGCTCTCGTCGTTCGGCGCGGTCGCGGTATCCGGCGAGGTGAGCTGCCTGTCCACGGCGGTCGCGGTGCTGCCAGCAGCGCTGATCCTCCTCTGCGCGGTGGGCGCGCGGCAGCTGCGTTACTCGGGCACGAATCGGTAGCCGCTGCCGCGCACCGTGAGCAGGTGGCGCGGCTCGTCCGGGTTTTGCTCCAGCTTGGCGCGCAGCTGCGCGACGAAGTTGTCGACGGTGCGCGCCTGGCCGCCCTGGCGCAGGCCCCAGACCTCGCGCAGCAGCTCCTCGCGAGAGAACACCCGCCGGCTGTTGCGGCAGAAGAAGCTCAGGAGCTCGAACTCGAGGTGCGTGAGCTTGACGAGCTGGCCGGCGCGCGTGACCGTGCGGCTGGCGAGATCGACAATCAGGTCGCCGAAGGGCAGCACGCCGGTCGTGCTGCTCGCTCGGGGCGCCGCACCGGCGTTCCCGCCGGTGTCGGTCGAGGCGTCGCCCGGCGGATCGCTGGTCACCCGGCGCCCGCTGAGTCGCGCCCGTCGCAAGACCGCGTCGACCCGCGCCAGCAGCTCGGCGAGCGCGAACGGTTTGGTGACGTAGTCGTCGGCGCCGAGACGCAGCGCCGCGACCTTTTCGAACTCATCCTGGCGCGCCGACAGGACGATCACCGGCACGTGGTCCTGGGCCTCGCGCAGGCGCTCGAGCACCCAGATGCCGCTCTGCTTGGGCAGCGAGATGTCGAGCAGGACGAGGTCCGGCCGCCCCTCGCTGATGCGCGCGTGCGCCGACTCGCCGTCGGCGATGACCTCAGCGCGGTAGCCGAGCAGCTTGAGGTTGAGCGCCAGCCCCTCGGCGATCGCCGGGTCGTCCTCGACGACGACCACGAAGGGGCGCGCGCCCGTCTCTCCGGCGCCGCCGGTTCCGCCGCCCGCGCCCGCCGCGGTCATGACGCCTCCGCGCGCAGGCGGGGCAGCGTGATGCGGAAGCGCGCGCCGTGGTCGCCGTCAGAGCGGACGTCGACCCGGCCGCGGTGCGCTTTCACGATCGCGCGCACGATCGCCAGGCCCAGCCCCGAGCCCTGGCTGCCGCTCTGCGCCGCCGCCGAGCCGCGGCGGAACTTTTCGAAGATCGCCTCTTGCTCGGCGCGCGGAACGCCGGCGCCGTTGTCGGTGACCGCGATGACCACCTGGTCGATGTCGGCGCTGGCGTCGATGGCGATGCGCTTCGGCTCGGCCTGCGTGTACTTCCAGGCGTTGCTGAGCAGATTGCCCAGCGCCTGCGCCAGCGCTCCCCGGTCACCCGACACCGTCAGGCCGGGCTCGACGGTCACGGCCACCGTCACGTCACTGCCGAAGCGCACCGCCTCGAACGCCGCGAGCGCGTCGCTGACGATGTCGGCGACCGCGACCGTCTGCCGCTCGAAGGCGGCGTGGCGCGACTCGATCTTGGACAGCTCGATGAGCTTGCCGACCATGCCGTCGAGGCGCGTGAGCTCCTGGTTGATGACGGTCAGGCAGCGCTGCCGCTCGACGGGATCGCGCACGCGGTCTTCGCGGAGCGTGTCGATGAACATGCGGATCGACGTCAGCGGTGTGCGCAGCTCGTGCGAGACCGCCGACAGGAACTCGTTCTGCACGCCGGCCAGAGCGGCGCCGCGGGTCACGAAGATCGTCCCCAGCGTGTACCCGGTCAGTGCGGTCGCGCAGAACGCCAGCACCAGGATGCCGCCCACCAGCGACGCCGACTTCGAGCCGCCGGTCGCGAGCAGGATGATGCCGATCGCCGTCATGAGCACGGTCGGCAGCAGGGCCGTGAGGACGAAGATCAGGCGCGCGCGGTGCAGCAGGCGCGTCGTGGGCGAGCGAGCGACAGACACCCTATCATTCTGACAGAGGTGGGGCCGCGAGGGGGCCGGCAAGCGACTCGGCGGGTGGCCGGCGCAGGTCCCAGATCAGACCGCACAGCGCCATCAGGCGCAGCAGATAGTAGGTCACGTCGATCTCGAACCAGCGAAAGCCCTGATTCGCCGAGCTCTGGTAGTGGTGGTGATTGTTGTGCCAGCCCTCGCCGGTGGTGATGATCGCCAGCGCCCAGTTGTTGCGCGATTCGTCAGTGGTCGCGTAGCGTTTGCGGCCGAAGATGTGCGACAGCGAGTTGATCGAGAACGAGCCGTGCCAGAGCATCACGGTCGAGACGAAGAAGCCCCAGACCAGGCCATAGCTACCGCCGACCAGATAGCTGAAGAGCGCCAGCGCGACCGCGGGCAGAAGGCAAATGCTGCCGCGGTTGAGGAAGCGCAGCTCCGGGAAGCGCGCGAGATCGGAGACGCGCGACTCGTCGGTCGCGTTCCAGTGCGGGCTCAGGATCCAGCCGATGTGCGAGTACCAGAAGCCGCGCAGCCGCGCCGAGTGAACGTCGGGCTCGAGGTCGGAGAACTTATGGTGCCAGCGGTGATGGCTCGCCCACCAGAGCACGCCCTTTTGCGCCGCACTCTGCGCGCCCAGGGCCAGCACGAACTGGAACCAGCGTGAGGTCTTGAACGACCGGTGCGAGAAGTAGCGGTGGTACGCGGCGGTCACCACGAACATCCGCGCGAAGTAGACACCGATCGCCAGCGCCAGGCCGCGGAGCGAGAACCCGACGTAGAAGATGCCTCCAATCGCCACCAGGTGAATCGCCCAGAACGCGTAGGTGACCGGCCGGAAGTAGTCGGTCCAGGTCATGACGAAACTGGATTGCGCCGGGAGGGGAGAGGGCGATTCCGGCGGGGCCAATGGAGAGGAAAAGTCGGATGCGGTGCTCATGCGCTCCTTGGGTGTCTCGACACTTCCCGGTCGAAGTTTTAGGTGGCCGGTTGTCAGCGAAGTGTCATGTCTCGGTCACAAGCCGGTCAGGGGAAGGGCCTCCGGCCTCGGGCCCAGGTGCCTCTTAGGTACCCGAAAAGAACCGCGGGGAGGAACTTTTTGTGGCGGTCTCGAACCCGCAAGAACATGCGTTCCATGAGGCGCCCCATTTCACGATATCATCGGGGGCGCCCCCCCCCCAGCGCGCGAGCCGTTTACGCCACGCGACGCAAAAAGAAATCTCCTCGAAACGTGGAGCCGAGTAGGCTTCGCACCAGCGCCGTGACTACCCTGCCTCACCTAGAGTCTCTCGCCGTCCCCGAAGCCATCCCCGACACGCCGACGGCCGGGACGCCCGACAGTGCCGAGAATCTGACCGTCCCCGAGCGGACGGCGCGCGTCGAGGCGAGCGATCTCGAGATCAAGAACCTTGGTCCCTGTCGCTACGAATCCCCGGTGGCGACGCGTCTCGGCCAGGCCGCGATGCACCATGTGGGGCGCGCGGAGCGCCTGCTGCTCGACGACCGCTTCTCGCGCGTGGTCAGTGAACGGGCCTCGGCGCTGCCGACGTTCGAGCTCGCCGGGCCGCGCAACCGCATCTTCTTCGACCCGACCCAGCTGCGCTGCGGGATCGTCACCTGCGGCGGCCTCTGCCCCGGCATCAACAACGTCGTGCGCGGGCTGGTCCTGGAGCTGACCCACGCCTACGGCGTCAAAGAGATCGTCGGGTTTCGCTACGGCTTCGAGGGCATGGTCGCGCGCTTCGGGCACGCGCCCCTGCGCCTCGGGCCCGAGCTGGTGGCGTCGATCCACCACCAGGGCGGTACGCTGCTCGGTAGCTCGCGCGGCGGCCAGGACCCGCGCGAGATGGTCGACACGATCGAGGCGCTGGGCCTGGGCGCGCTGTTCGTGATCGGCGGCGACGGCACGCTCAAGGCGGCGACCAAGATCGTTGCCGAGCTCGAGCGGCGCAAGCTGCAGGTCGCGGTCATCGGCATCCCCAAGACCATCGACAACGACATCCACTTCATCGACCGCAGCTTCGGTTTCGAGAGCGCGTTCGCGGCCGCCGTCGAGGCGATCCGCAGCGCCCACGTCGAGGCCAACGGCGCGCGCAACGGCATCGGGATGGTCAAGCTCATGGGCCGCCACTCGGGCTTCATCGCCTGTCACGCGGCGCTGGCGGCGACCGACGCCAACTTCGTGCTGATCCCCGAGGTACCGCTGCGCCTCGACGGCGAGCACGGCTTCCTGCGCGCGCTGGAAAAGCGGCTCGAGCACCGCGCGCACGCGGTCATCGTCGTCGCCGAGGGCGCGGGGCAGGACCTGTGCGCGCCGGCGGGCGGCGCGGCGCGCACCGACGCCAGCGGCAACGCGCGGCTCGGCGACATCGGGCACGTCCTGCGCGACCGCATCAACGAGCACTTTCGCGCGCGCGGCACCGAGATCACCCTCAAGTACATCGATCCGAGCTACCAGATCCGCAGCGTGCCGGCCTCGCCGGCGGACAGCGTCTTCTGCTGGAACATGGCGCGCAACGCGGTCCACGCGGCGATGGCCGGCAACACCGAGATGCTGATCGGCCGCTGGCACAACCGCTTCGTGCACGTGCCGCTGCCGCTGGCGACGCGCTTCCGCAAGCAGGTCGACGTCAAGGAAGACCTGTGGATGTCGGTGGTCGAGGCGACGGGCCAGCCGGTCGCGTTCGGTTGAGCGGCGGTGTGATCAAGCTCGGCTCGACAGGCCAGCTCGCCGTGCTGGTCGCCGCCGCCGCGCTCGAGGTGGGCGGTGATGCGCTGATCCGCAAGGGGATGCGCGGCGGCGGGCTGGCGCTGATCGTTCTCGGTTTCCTGGTGCTGGGCAGCTACGGCGTGGCCGTGAACCTGCTCGAGCTCGATTTCTCCCGGCTGCTCGGCGTCTACGTCGGCGTGTTCGCGCTGGTGAGCGTGCTCGCGGGCCGCTTCCTGTTCGGCGACCGCGTGCCGCCCGCGACCTGGATCGGCCTTGGCGTCGTGCTCACCGGCAGCGCGATCATTCACCTCGGCTCGCGCTGAGCGTCATCTTCGCGCGAGCTCCGCTTCGCGCGCGGCCAGGCGCTGCCGGACCGCCGCCACCATCGCCGGGTCGGCCTTGTCGGGGTGGCCGCAGTCGTAGGGCGGCGCGGGGTTGTACTCGATGCCGAGCTGGATCGAGCGCGCGACCGTCTCGCCCGCGAGCTCGGCGGCCAGGTGCAGACCGAAGTCGATGCCCGCGGTGACGCCGCCGCCGGTGATGCGGTTGCGATCGACGACGACGCGCCCCTTGCGGTAGCGCGCGCCGAACGACTGTAGCCGGTCGACGTAGGCCCAGTGGGTCGTGGCCTCGTACCCGTCGAGCAGGCCGGCCGCGCCGAGGAGCAGCGCGCCGGTGCACACCGAGGTGACGTAGCGCGCGCGCGCTCCCTGCGTGCGCAGGAAGCGAAGCACTTCCTCATCCTTCGCGAGCGGCCCCTGGCCGAAGCCACCGGGCACGAACAGCACGTCGAGCGGCGGGCTGTCGGCGAGCGCCGTCGTGGGCAAGAGCGTCAGCCCCGACGTCGCGCTCACTGGCCGCGTGTCCTTCCACAAAAGGTGCACGCGGGTATCGGGCACGCGGTGGAGCATCTCGAAGGGGCCGGTCAGGTCGAGCTGCGTCAGGTCGGGGAACAGAAGCATTCCGATCTCGATGGGCATGGTCACCGTCCTTTCTGAGATCTGATTTCCCACGCGCGAGCCCCTGGCAGTTAGGACAACAATCGTCTATTTTCTGCCAATGCGCCGCGTGCTGATTGTTGCGTTCGAAGGCGCCCAGACGCTGGACGTGACCGGCCCGGCCGAGGTCTTCGCAGCCGTGTCGCGCGTGCTGGGCCGCCAAACCTACGAGATCGTGTTCACGTCGATGGGCGGCGGCGAGCACGCCAGCTCGTCGGGGTTGCCGATGCGCACGCGCGATCTCGCGCGCCTGCGCGTACGCCGTGACGACACGGTGATCGTCGCGGGCGGCGAGGAGGAGCCGATCCGCGCCGCGATCGCCGACGGACGCCTCGGCGCATGGCTGCGGCGCGCGACCGGCCGCGTGCGGCGCATGTCGTCGGTCTGCTCGGGCGCGTTCATCCTCGCGGCGGCCGGCGTACTCGACGGCAAGCGCGCCGCGACCCACTGGATGGGCTGCGATCGGCTCGCGCGCCTCTTCCCGCGCGTCACTGTCGATCCGAACGCGATCTTCGTCGTCGATGGCAACCTCTGGACGTCGGCCGGCGTCACCACCGGCATCGACATGGCGCTGGCGATGGTCGAGCACGACCACGGGCGCGCGCTCGCCGATCAGGTGGCGGGACGATTGGTGCTGTATGTGCGGCGTCCTGGTTTTCAGTCCCAGTTCAGCGACGCGCACGTGGCGCAATCCGACGGCTCGGATCCGCTGGGCCCGGCGATCACCTGGGCGCGGCGCCACCTGGCCGAAGCGGACGTCGAGACGCTCGCACGGCGCGCCGGGCTGTCGGTGCGCACGCTGCACCGGCGCTGCCTGGAGACGCTGAAAATGACGCCGGGCACGCTGGTCGACAAGCTGCGCGTCGAGCACGCGCGCACGTTGCTGTCGTCGAGCGCGCTTCCGGCGAAGACGCTCGCGGCGCAGTGTGGTTTCGGCAACGCCGTCCGTATGCGACGCGCGTTCGAGCGCGAGCTGGGTTTGGGCCCGCGCGAGTACCGGGCGCTGCACGCGGCGCGGTGAGCCCGCGATCTCTACTCGCGGTGCACCGCGGTCAGCATCGGCATGATCTCGTAGGAGAGGCCGATGTTGGCCAGGATCGCGGGATCGTGGTCCCTGAACGCGCTCACCTCGGCCTGATTCGCCGCGCGGATCACACCCAGGCCCCACGGGCCCTTGGGATCGTTGACCGGGCCGAAGACGATGGCGTTTCCCTTGGCCAGCAGCTCGCGCCAGTAGGCGCCGTGCGCCAGCATGGCCTTGCGCTCGTCGGGCGTCATGTCGAACGCAAACGTCGGCCGCGGCGCCAGGAGGCGGCAGCAGAAGTACGTCGCCGCGGGCGCGGTCGGCGCCGTGGGTTTTGCCGCCGCCGCGGGCACCACGAACCGGTCGAGCCAGTCGAGCACGCGCTCCCAGCCGCGCGAGTGGCCTTCGCAGGACTCCACGCGATCGCCGAAGCCCTCGTGACGCACGGTCACGCGCGTGCCGGTCGGGATCGGATCCAGGAGGTATTGAATCGTCGTCGTGTTGCCGCCGTCCCAGTCGGCGATCCAGGTCTGCACCAGCTTGCGCGGCGGATCGATTTCCAGGAACTCGCCGCTGACGCTGAACGGCCCGGTGGCGCCGCGGCCGAGCGTGCGCCACTTGCCGCCCACGCGCAGGTCCATCGTCGATTCGGTGAGCTGGTAGGTGTCCGGTGAGCCCCACCACTGGATCAGCTCGTCGGGCGTGGTGAGCGCGCGGAACACGCGCTCGGGCGGGACGTCGATCTCCACCATCGCCAATACGACCCCTTTCGTCAGATCGGCGACGGCACGCGCGGCTCGTTTGTTCGTGCTCATTTTCTCTCCAGATAGCGTTTCAGGTTGTCGAGATTGGTCTGCCAGAACGCGCGATAGCTCTCGATCCAGCCGGCGACCTCGCGCAGCGGCTTGGGATCGAGCGCATAGACCCGCTCCCGGCCCGAGCGCTGCTCGCTGACCAGACGCGCCTGGCGGAGGATGCGCAGGTGCTTGGAGATCGCGGGCCGACTCTGGTCGAAGTCGGCCGCCAGCGCGTTCACCGCGGCGCCCCCCGCGCGCAGGCGATCGAGGATCGCCCGTCGCGTCGGATCGGCGATCGCGCGGAAGACGTCGGCGTGAGCCAGGGCTCGGTGCATGGGTAATCGGTAACCTTTCGGTTACCAATTACCCCGCGGCGGCCAATCTGTCAACCACAGCCGCGCACCGCTCGTGCGCGAGCAGCCAGCGCTTGCGCTCGACGCCGCCGCCGTAGCCGACCAGCTTGCCGGTGGAGCCGATCACCCGGTGGCAAGGCACGACGATGCAGATCGGATTCGAGCCGTTGGCCATGCCGACCGCGCGCACGGCCGATGGGCGTCCGATCGCGCGCGCGATGTCGCCGTACGACCGGCTCTCGCCGCATGGGATCGACCGCAACGCGCGCCAGACCGCGCGCTGGAAGGGCGTGCCGGTCGATTCGGCGATGGCCAGTTTCTCGATCGCGGCCAGGTTGCCGCCGAAGTACGCAGCCAGCGCGACGGTGAGCCCGCCGGGGTTCGACGCGCGCACGAATTCGGCGTCGGGACGCTCGGTGAAGATCCGCAGCCTGCCGGCCATGCGGCCGTCGGTGGCGTCGTCGGTCCAGCCGGCAGCGACCAGGCGCCCGCCGTCGTCGGCGACGAGCGTGAAAGGGCCGAGCGGAGAGTCGACGTGGTCGTAGAGAAGCCGAGACGTCGTCGGCATGTTCTGGGTAGCGGTCTGGGTCGCAGTCATGGGGAACCTCCTTGGGCGGACCGAGCGGCCTCCGCGGTCCAGAGATGCTGGGCGGCATAGCCGCGCCAGGGCCGCCAGCGCGCCGCCCGTTCGGACATGGGTGTCTGTTTCGTTGGTGAGCTTCGCGGCTGTTTACGTTTCGTCGATTTCGCCGCCGCGGTTGCGTGCGCGCGTGCGGCGGGTGTGGCGCCGATGCGGTCCCAGGCGCGCAGGAGGCCGACGTCGGTGGCCGGAAAGGCGTCGGGATCGCGCCCCGCGCGCAGCGCGATGTAGTGCGCGGTCCACTCGCCGACTCCGGGTAGCGCTTGCAGCTTGGCTGCGGTCTCGTCGATGGTGCCGAGCAGCTGGAAGAGCATCGGGTCGGCGACCGCCGCCTGCGCCACGCCCTGCAGCGCGCGCCGGCGCGCCGCCGGCCCCGGCACCGCCAGCAGCGCCTCGGGCGATGCCGCCGCGACGTCGGCGGCGCTGGGAAAGCAGCGACCGAGCCGCGCGTCGCCGCCCGGTGCGGCCGCGACTGGCCGGCCACAGGCGCGCGCCAGAGCGCCCGCGAGCTGCCGCCCCGCCTCGACGGTGACTTGCTGGCCGAGGATCGCGCGCGCCGCGATCTCGAAGCCGTCCCAGCCGCCGGGCACGCGCAGCCCAGGCCGCTCGCTGACCAGCGGCGCCAGCAGCGGATCGCGCGCCAGGTGCGCGCCGATCGCGGTGACGTCGGCGCTGACATCGAACAGGTGGCGGACGCGCGCGATGATCGCCGGCAACATGCGCACGGTGGGAAAGCGCACGGTCACCGCCAGGCTCTGCTTCTCGGGAACGTGCGCCACCGCGACCGTGCCGGTCTCGCCGTCCTCGCACACGGTGCGCCGGTAGACGTCGCCGTCGATGTGCTCGACGCCGTCGATTGCGCGGGCGCGCAGGTGAGCGAGCATCGCCGCCCAGTCGTAGGGCGCGCGGTAGCGCACGCGCACGGTCACGCCGCTGCCGGCGACACTGCCCTCGGGCAGCGCGACCACGCCGCGGCGGCGCAGCGCGCTCGGCGGCCGGCGGTACAGCTCCTGGAACGTCTCGTTGAAGCGGCGCACGCTGCCGAAGCCCGACGCCAGCGCGATCTCCGCCATCGGCAGGCGCGTCTCGTGGATCAGGCGCTTGGCGAACAGCACGCGGCGCGTCTGCGCCACCGTCTGCGGCGCAGCGCCCAGGTGCTGCTGGAAGAGGCGGCGCAGCTGGCGCGCGCCCACACCCAGCCGTTCGGCGAGCTTGTCGACGCTAGCGTCGTCGCCGTCGAGCGCGCCGGCCGCGATGAGCGCCAGCCCGCGCGTGACCGTGTTCTCGGTGCCGCGCCAGGTGCCGAGGTCGGGCGCCGTCTCGGGACGACAGCGCAGGCAAGGACGAAAGCCCGCCTCTTGCGCCGCCGCGGCCGAGGCGAAGAAGCGGCAATTTTCGATGCGCGCCGTGCGCGCCGGGCAGACCGGGCGGCAATAGATCCCGGTCGAGGTCACGCCGACGAACAGCCGTCCGTCGAAACGCTCGTCGTGGGTTTGCAGGGCGCGATAACAAACGCGCGGATCCAACCGGTGCATGCCGCTGACGTTACGATCGCCAGCGCCCCGAGGCTCGCGGTTTTCGGACATGGTCGCGAACCATGCTCCGCCGTTGACCGGCAGCGGCGCCACAGGCATCGTGGTGCCACAGGCGGGGAGGGATGAGCGAGATCAAGATTGGGATCCGGGACAAGCCCCCCTTCACGTGGACCCTGCCGAACGAGGAGCGCCACGTTTTTCGGATCTGTCGCTTCCATGCGGACATTCTCGAGATGGAAGACCTCCATTTCCATCTCGACAGCGCGGTCATGCTGCCAGAGCGCGACCCTGCCGACGCCGACGATCCGTCGTCGGGGGCGCCGCTGACCGGCCTTTCGGTGTTGCGCGCCTGCTTGGCGCACGCCAAGGCGAACCCGTCGAAGAAGATGCTGGTCACGGGCCATACCGATCGCAGCGGGGCGGCCGACTACAACAAGAAGCTCTCGAACCTGCGCGCGCGCAACGTTCGCGCGATCCTGACCGGCGATGCCGACGACTGGGCGTCGGCCTGCGTCGACAAGCACATCGTGCGCGACTATCAGGCGATCCTGAAGTGGATCGCCAACGTGCGCTACTGGCCCGACTGCGATCCCGGCCCCGTCGATGGCGACCACGGCAGCGGGACAAGCCGGGCCTTGCGCGCGTTCAAGAAGAAGTTCAACGACTCCTACGGCGGAGCGCTTGGCGACGACGCTACTGTCGCTGCGCCAACCTGGAAGGCGTTCGCGAAGATGTACGACGTCGGGCTGGCAGGCTTGCTGCAAACCGACGATGCGGGGCTCGCGGCCTATCAGAAGGCGCTGACCTGGTTCGCGCCGGCGTGGGTCGGCTGCGGGGAGAACCACCCGATCACACCCGACCTCGCCAAGAACTATCGCAGCGCGATCGACCGCCGCGTGGAGATCCTGTTCTTCGATCCGGGTGAGGAGCCCCAACTCGGCGATTGCCATCCGTCGGCCGACGGCTGCGTCCCCGCCCAGTGTGAGCTCTACCGAAAGCCGTTCCTGGGCGGACGCTGTTACGTGTTCCGGCCGATCGTGGTCGACACCAACGCCAAGGTGTCGCTCGAGCTCACTGAGATTCGCGGGCTCTACAAGCCGGGCCACGACGACCCCGGCGACGTCTCGGCCAAGACCACGAAGCTCGCAGGCTACCTGAAGGGTTACCTCAGCGACGACGACCAGGGGCGGATCTTCGTCAACCAGATCCCGCGCGTCGACTCGTCGGTGTCGTGGGAGGACGTCAAGAAGAAGAACAAGCAGTACGTCGAGCTCAGCGCCACGATCGACGTGGCGGAGGGGACCATTCCGCCCGATGCCCAGGTGGTGTGGGAATGGTCCGACCCCGACGACCCTTCGGACGCGGACATGCGCGACGACGCGGCGGCGATCATCGACCCGAAGGACTTCCAGAACGGGGTGCGTGGAGGCGAGCAGGGCGACGACAACCAGGGGACGTGCGATTTCCCGAACCCGAAAGCCGCCAACGAGCCGGCGTTCGAGCAGATCGGCCCCTACACGCTGACGGCCGACTCTGCCGGCACCAAGCGTTGCTTCACGCTGATCAGCGGCGGCAAGAGCGAGGTCCGCTTTCACTGCACCGACGCGGGCGGCGACAACTTTCGTCTCAAGGCCACCGTCCGTCCAGCGCCGGGCCTGGTGGTAACCGGCGGCGCGCAGACCGGCGTCATGACCATGTGGAAGCGCATCGACGTCGAGCACCGTCGCATGCCCGACGCCGAATCGATCCCCGCCAAGGACATGGCGCAGTTCTTCGAGAAGCAGTTCGTGCAGATGGACGTGGCGGAGGAGGAACTGACGTCGAGTAACCTTCCCTATATCAACAATGACCCGGATGACGATCTCGACGCTTCGTTCGTCGATCGCGAGTTCAAGAACAAGGGCAAGCCCGGCTGGTTTTTCGTCTGTGTGGCGCGCGAGGACTCGGCCCCGATCGGCAAGGCTCGTCACAGCTTGTACGAAGGCCCCGGAAGGTTGGTTGAGGAGAGCGGTTCGCTGGTGCCGCCGGCCACGAACCGGCTGTTCGACGACCGTAACTTGCCACGCTGGGAGTCGGTCGTTGTCGACACCCTTCTGACGGAGCAGCCGCTGTTCGTGACCTTTTTCGAGGGCGGCAAGAAGGAGAGCTACTTCGCTGGAGACTTTGTTCGGAATGTTCCCCCCGGAAAATCGACGATTCGCCTCTCAGCGATCGATTTCCAATCCGACTTTGAGGCAACGGACGGAAGCTGGCGGGCGGCGTATGCCAAGCGCGCATTTTACTTCCCACGGTTCCGTTTTCGGTGGCCGGAAAATGTGTGGGAGCGCAAGGGTTACGGTTTCCCCGACGATGTCTACGTAAGCGTCGTCTCGAGAGGCGCCGGAGTTCTTGCCGGAGTCAGCCCCGAGGTGAAAGACGCGGCGGGCCTGCCGTACTTCGCGGGCCGTACAGTCGTGTTTTGCCGTCATCCCCATTTTACCAAGCCCGGGAGTGCGGAGATTGCCGTGGCCGCGACTTGGAGCGAGGGCGACGATCTATCGGTGACGATCAATGGGGCTACAGCCTCCTACAAAGTCACGGCGCATGACGTGACCGTACCGGCCAACGTGACCGATGCAGCGCTATTCGTCAGCGGGCAGGTCGGGCGCGGGATCGAGGCCGCAATCAACAACCACGCGGTGTTGTCGTTGCAGGTCTCCGCGGGCGCGAGCTTCGGCAAGGTGCGCATTCAATCGCTAGCCTCGGGAAGCGCCGGTAACGGGATCAAGATCTCGGCATCACCGGCCGGACTGGTTCTGTCCGGTGCGGAGCTGACTGGCGGTGGATTCGACGACGAAGCGCGGCGCGACATCGTTCAGGTCTTCACCCATGAGCTCGGCCATGCCTTCGGTTTTCCCCACAAATGCGGCTATCACACCTTTGAGAGCACGCCGGACACGAGCTGCACGATGAACTACTTTCACAGCTGGTTATATGTGCTGGCGACGCAGTCTGATCCGGTGGCGCGCCAGGTCGAGCGCTTCGGTCCCGGCAAGAAGGGGAACAACTTTTGTGCTCTGCACACGCGAGGGATCCGGCTGGGACGGTTGGAGGACAACCCCGCAATCTGGAAATGGTGATGAGGCGACGACGGCGTACAAGCGATCTCGGCGCGGCGTTGCTGATAGTCGCCCTTGGCGCGTTGTCGGCGTCCGGCGCCAGCTCCCGGGCAGGGGCACCTCGAAAGGACAAATCCATGGACGACAAGCGAGGTCCGATCACTTTGACTCTCTCGTGCGATCGCGAGTACCTGGCGGGATTCCCAATGATGGTGGCGGTCGAGTTGCACAACGTGACCACGAATCTCTTCACGTCGTTCCAGCCCTTCCGGTCCTTCTACGGTCCAGGACCCGTCGAGTTCGTCCTGCATGGCGGGGGACATGAGTGGACCTGGCCGGACGAACCGCCCCGCATGGAGGGCGAGCCGAACGGGGTCGACTTCCGGCCAGGGTCGTCGTGGCTGGCGTTGCAGGATCTGAGTGAGCTCCATCCGGACATTCCGCCCGGCCACTACGAGCTCTCGGCGCGCTCGCTCTTTCCGGGCGGTGTGGCGCCCTCGGCGACTGCCGTGTTCGATATCCGCGCTCCCTCTGAGAAGGATCGCGCCGTTGCGGCGAGGTTGCGCGCTAGCAATGATCGCAAAGCGCCTTCTTGGCGCGCCTTCGTGCGCGAGAACTGGTCGACTCCTGACGTCGCCGAGCTGTCCGTCGCGGCGCACGCCCACCTCGCCTACTACCTCTATCTGCACCGAGTCGCCCATGGATCGGTGTCCGTCGCCGCGCTCGATCCGGAAGAGCCGTGGAAGTTTGCTCACGGCATCCTCGAGAGCGAGGCTGTCCTCGTGCGCTTAGAGATCCTCAGAGCCGCGCAGAGGCCGGAGGCCGACGGCGTCGAGAAAGCCGTACTCGAGCGCTGGACCGGGCTCAACTGGCGCGTCGAGAAGATCCATCGTGGACAGGGACTGCTCACCGCGCTTCGCACAGGGTGGGGCGTGGAGAGCCCAAGGGCCCCCTCAGATCGCCCTCGCCCCTATCCCTCGCACTGAGGTGTGAACAACTTTTGCGTTCTGCCACGCCCGTCTTCGGGTAGGTCGGCTGGAGGACAACCCCGTGATGTGGCGCTGGTGATGAGGCGCTCGATCGGGAGGTCCGTGGAAGTTTGCTCACGGCGGGCTCGAGAGCGAGGCGGTCCTTCGACCGTGCCCTTATCCCGCGCCCTGAACCGGCAGTTCACTTTCCGGCGCCGCGCCGCCGTCGCTCCAGCAACCACGCCAGCGCGCCCAGCGCCGCCAAGCTCGAGCCGAGCGCGCCGCGCCCGCCCTCGCCGTCGATCGCGCACGCGCAGCCGCCCGACGCGCCACCGGTGTTGACCTCGCCTGCGCCGGAGCCGCCGGCCGCGCTCGCGCCGCCGGTGCCGGCCGTCGTCGCGCCGCCTCCGCCGCTCGCGCCTGCTCCTCCAGTCGCTCCGCCGCTGCCGCCCGGCGTGCCCGCCCCGCCGCCCACACCGGGCGTACCGCCGGCGCCGGTCGGTCCCGTGGTCCCGCCCGCGCCGGTGCTGCCGCCGCTGCCGCTGGCGCCGCCGGTTCCGGTGCTGGTGGGCGCGCCGAACTCATACGCGCCGAGATCCGGAGCCGTGCCGACGAAGGGCAGGCCCACGTTGGTGCCCTTGTCGATCATCCGGCTCGCGGCGACGAGCTTGAGGAAGTCGACGGCGGGCATGCTGCCGTCGGCGGGGCGCGGTCCGATTGCGCCCGAGGATTCGATCGCCACGCCGGTTCCCGTGACGCTCGGATCGGAGATGCTGAGGAAGTCGGTCGCCGCCGGCGTGATGTTCAGGTCCCAGCTGTTGAACATCGTGTCGACGCCGGTCATGTTGGCGTTCTTGTTGGGGTAGCCGATGTTGTTGCGCATGATGTGCGCCAGCGCGCCCGTCAGCGTGATCGTCGTGTTGGGATCGTTGGCTGGGCTGGCCAGCATGTTGTATTGCGTGCCATTCATGAACGACGTGTTGTTGTACCAGGTGTTTCCGCCCGACGAATGATTGGCGTAAAAGCCGGACGCCTTGTTTTTCCAGGCCACGTTGTTCTGGACCAGGTGGCGCACGCCGGTCGCGCTGCTGCCCATCTTGAATCCGTTGCCGTTGCCGGCGGCGGGATTGAGGGTGCCATACATCGCGAAGCCATTGCCCATGGCCCACGAATTCTCGACGGTGACCGGCACTTCCTGGTTGATGAGATCGTAGCCGTCGTCGGAGTTCCACCAGGAGCGGCAGCCGCGCAGGATCGTCGTCGCGCCCGCGGTTTGATAGTGGACGCCGAACCCATCGGCGTTCTGCCCCTGACCCTGCGACGATGTCGCGTCGTAGTTGTCGTGCGCGTCGCAATTGAGCACCAGGTGGCCGCCGGTTCCCTTGCCGATGAAGATTCCGTTGCCGCTGTTGTGGTGCATGTTGAGCTGCTCGAAGATGCAATTGCCCCCGGTGACGACGTCCACGCCGTTGTTGGAGAAGGTGTTCATCGGCACGTGGCCGATGTCGAGGCCCTTGAAATGCAACCAGCTACCGGACACCACGAACCCGTGGGTGTAGCCGGTGGTGGAGATCACCATGTTGGTGAAATCGAACACAGGCACCTCGCCGGGGTAGGCCCAGTAACGGATCCGGTTCGTGTCAGACGTTCCGCTCTTCGTGAACTGGATGCCGGCGCCGGTGTTCGCGGGCGTCGTGATCGCGTAGGTCCCGCCGCGGATGAACACCGTGTCTCCGGCTACCGCGACGTTGGCGCCTTTCTGCAGCGTGGCGAACGGCGAAGCCATCGTGCCCGCGTTCGAGTCGTTGCCGGTCGTCGCCACATAGTAGTCGGTCGCCCGCGCGCTCCTTCCGGCGAGCAGGATCGCGAGCGCCATGAGAGAGATCGACAGGGTCTTCCGGCCGCGACCTGTAAGCGACACATCCATGAAACGCTCCTCTTTGAAGAGGTAGGGGCAGGCGCGACCATCTTGGTGCAAGGAAACGCCGGGACGCGGTGCTTCAGCGTGTCCGTGTCGTTCGATTCTTGACAGTAAACACCCGAGAGTCACGTTCGTACCGACGTGGCCCGCCCGCGGTGGGCCCTTCCGGTGGTGGCACGTCGATTGCGGTGGAGCGGTGCATGGTTTCGACGGCGATATATCTTCCGCTCCTGGCGGTTGCCGCCAACGTCTCGCAGCCGCCGGGACCGATCGGCCCGACCGAGGCGAAGCCGCCCGAGGCCGAACCGCTCGGCCTGTCTGCTGAGCTGCACGGCGGCTATCACACGCCGCTCGGCGCGATCGGCCTGGCGCTGGTCGTTCCGTTCAATCGTTTTGCCGTCGGCGGCGGCCTCGGTTTCGGGCCGGCTCCCTCGTCCGACACTCTCGTGCCCGGGTTTCAGCAAGTCTCTCCGCTGCGCCTGGCACTCTTCGGACGATTCGCGGTCATCGAAGGCGAGCGCTTTCGTCTGGCGCTCTCCGCGGGGATTTCCCTGGACGCGGAGAGCGACACGGCGACGACGGGCGCGAGTGAGCTCTTCTGGAAGCGCGACGGTTACCGCTACGATCTCGGCGCCGGCGGCGAGCTCGCGGCGGGGCCAGCCTGGATTGGCCTCGAGGGTGGCGTCGGGTACCTGGCGAGCGCCGCCACGTGCATACAGGGCACGGCGAACGTTTTCGAGGCCTGCGATCCGGGACAGAGCAGCAGCGCGCCCAGCAACTGGGTTCCGTACGTCGGGCTCACGATCCGGCCGCGCGACCGCGTATCGGCACCCACGACCGATGCGCTCGAGGACGCGGCCCCCAAGACCAGGCTCCGCGTGTTTGCCTCGGGCACGGCGCTCGACGGCGCCGACGTGTTCTCCGACGGACACTTCAACGGCGATCCGGACTACAGCGGTGGGCTCGAGGGAGACATCTTGTTTGCGCCGGGACCGCACCTGCGCATTGGCGCCGGCCTTCGCTACGAGCTGGCCCACGTGCCGCCGATGTTCGGCAACGCCGATGGAGCCGATCACTTTCTGTCGGTGCCCTTGCTGATCGGCGCCGCGATTCCGCTTCAGCGAAGGCACGAGCTCGAGATCCTGGCCGGGATCGGCGTCGGCGCCGGTTTGGTCCGTGGCGGCGAGACCTCCGATGGCTCGGTCTTCCTGCGGGCCGTCGGTATCACGACGGAGCTCTCGGTCACCTACTGGGCGCCGATCACGCGCGCGGTCGACCTGTCGGTCGGCACCGGGTTCACGTTCGCGGCGCTCGGCATCGAGAACGGCGGCAGCCCCTCCTTCGACCAAGCCGCGGTCTTTCGCGCCCTCGTTCCGCTGCGCATCGGCGCGCGCTGGTCGTTATAGCCGCGTTCCGTACCTACGGCGCGGGCGAGCGCTGCGACTCGCAAGGGGGACCCCTCTCCCTAACCCTCCCCCCGCGGACGGGGGGAGGGGACCGGACCGCCCCGGCGAGCGAAGCGAGCCCCGTCCGTCCGGCGAGCGAAGCGAAGCCCCGTCCTTCGAAGGAGAGGGTTTCGCGAAGCGGGGCCGAGCGAAGCGAGGCCCGCGAAGAAAGAAACCCTCCTCCGGACGAGAGGTCCCGCGCGAAGCGCGGCCTCGAAGCTCCGGAGGAGGGTTTCGAACCCCCGACCCGGCGGTTAACAGCCGCCTGCTCTGCCCCTGAGCTACTCCGGAATGGGTGGCGCCATTATGGGGAGCGGCGCCTCTCAGTCAAGCCAGAACGGGCTACGGCGCGTGGTTCGGCTTCCACCTCAGCAGCTTCGCCGCGTTGTCGAAATAGACCTTGCGCAGGATCGACTCCGGCAACCCGACCCCGTCGATCTTCCAGCGTCCCTGAATCGGCGTCGGGCTCTCGAACTGGCGGTCGAGCGTCTCGAAGTACCGCCAGGTCTGCGTGAAAAAGCGGACCTCGTCGGCGCGCGTCGGCGGGTTGGCGCCATTCGACCCGTACATCATGTCTTCCTGGCTCTCGCCGACGCCGGTGTCGGTGCCGAACAGAATCCGGTCCTGGTACTTCTCGTAGAATTTCCGCATGCGGTCGACCGGGTGTCGCCCGATCTCGGGCACGCGCGCCGCGGTGTCGATATAGAAGTTGGGGTACTTGTCGAGCATCTTCGCGACGCGCTCCGGGTCTTCCGGGTCGTTGCCGAAGTGAACGGCGATGAAATGGCTCTTGGGGTGCCGCGCGACGCGTCGCTCGAACGCATCGTAGAGCTGCTCCCACGACGGTACCGGCTCACCGTAGAACGACCACTCGGGGTGCGCCTGCAGCTCGTCCCACCGCTCATTTTCGGGCGACGCCGGCTTCCAGAACGCCTTGGGATCGCCGACATGGATCGCGATCGGGAAGCCCAGCTCACCCGCCTTTTCGAACAGCGGGTCGAGCCCGGGGTCGTCGACCGGCAGCAGGTGGCGGCGGTCGGCTGCCGGATAGCCCAGGCCCAGCCCCTTCGGGATCTTGAGCCCGATCGCGCCCAGCCGCTGCGATTCGCCGAGCATCGCCGCCATCGCCGCGCCGTAATCCGGGCGCACGCGCACCAGTCGGAAGTCGGCGTTGGCGAACACGCCGATGCGGCCGCCGCTCTTCGCCGCCGCCGCCAGCTGCATCTCGAGCATCTGGCGCGGCGGCCCGGGGTACATGCCCGAGAGGTTGATGCCGCCGTCGATGCCCCATTCATCCATCAGGCGAACCGCGCGCTGAATGCCGTCGGGCCCGATGTGCATGTGCACGTCGATGCGCGGCAGCCGCTTGGTCCCTGGACGAGCCGTCGTCGCTCCGGTGGTGTCCGTCGTGGCTGCGTGAGCGGCCGGCGCCATCGTCGAGGCCGCGCCGTCGGTCCGCGTCTCCGCGATGGCCGACAGGCGCGCGCTCCGGCACGCGCCGCCGAACGTCAGTGCGGGCGCGACAGCGAGCGCAACCGCGAGGAGCCTCGCCATCGGCCGCGACATGCGCCCTACGGTGTTTCGGAGGCCGGCGGCGGCTCGGTCTTCGCGGGCTCGCTCGGCGCAGCCGGCTTCTCGGGCTTCTCGGCCTTGTCGTCGCCGGCGGGCTTGGCCTCGCCGGCGCCCGCTGCCTTGTGCAGCTTCACCGTCACTCGCAGGCTCTGGCCCGGCCCCTTGCTCTTGATCCAGTCCGACGCGCTCACCATGTGCTCGTAGGTCTCGAAGCCTTCCTTGCGCACGGTCAGCGCGTGGGGAGCCGCGGGGTCGATGTCCTTGCCCAGGAACGGCGTCTTGCCGACCGACTGGCCGTCGATCAGCACCTCGGCGCCAGTTGGCAGGGAGATCACGCGGGCGACGTTGGCGGCGTCGTCGCCGCCGGAATCGCCGGCGGTCGCTTCGTCACCCCTCGCGCCGGCCGCACCCTTCTTGTGCGGTATCGGTCGTGGCCGCTTGCCACCCTTGGCGTTCGGGGCGGCTGGATCCACGGCCGCGACCTTGGTCTCGGCTGGCTTGGCCTCACCGGGCTTCGCCTCTGCCGACTTGGCCTCGGCGGCAGCCGCCTCGGCAGCTTTGCCTTCGGCCGGCTTGGCCTCGCCAGCCTTCGCTTCGCCCGCCTTCGGGTCCGTGACCGCGGTCTCGCCGGTCTTGGCTTCGCCGACTTTGGCTTCACCCGTCGCCGGATTCGCCGCCACGGGCTCGGTCTTGGTGCCCTCGGGGGCTGACGGGTTCGCGGCTGCAGGAGCCGCCCCCGGCGCGGCAGCGAGGCCCCCATTGTCAGCCTGCGCGGGCGCGGCGGTCTCTTCCGGCGCGCGGTTCGAGAGCTTGTACACGACTGCTGCCGCGGCCGCCGCGCCGGCCAGCGCGCCGATGATGATCACGGTCGCGATCGGGCGCTTTTTCGGCTCGACCCGCGGCGTGGCGAACGGCGTATCCGCTCTCACCGACGGCGTCACCGCGCTGATGCGCGCCGACGCGGGCACCGTGCTCGCGAGATCGGTCTCGAGGGTTCCGGGCGCGGGGTGGGCGCCCACATGAGGAACGCTCGGTCGGCTGCCCGAGGGACGCTTCGCGGCTGCCGCGGCGGCGTCTGCGCCTGCGCTTCCGTCGGGTGACGTGGTCCGCGAAACGACGCTGCTCGCCGCGCCACCGTCGGGCGAGGTCGGCCGGGAAGCCGGCGCCGCCGGTTCCGCGGACGCGCTCGACGCAGGCGCGGCCATGTCGTCGAGCGACAGCTTGGGCTGGGGCGCCGGCGTGGGAACCCGGCGCGAGGTCGCGGTGATCGTGGCCGCCCGGCCCGCGGCTATCTCGCTCAGCCCCAGTGCCGGGCCCCCGACGTGAGTCGGCTGGTCGTTCGCGAACTCGGGCAGGCCGTCGGCGATCTGCGTTCGCTCGCTGTCCTCGACGGACTCGGGCACCGCGGGGCCCGACGTCGCCGTGACCCGCCCCGAGCCGTCACCGGCGGCTTGCTTCGACGGCAGCGGCACCGGCGACTTGGTGCGAGGCGCACCCACTGCCCCGAACGCGCTGAGGTTTGGCCCGGTCGCCAGGCGCCCGAGCGCACTCTGGCTCTCCAGCGTCGGCAGGGCGCCAGCGCCCGCTCCGGGAGCGCCAGCCGACGGCTTGGGTGTTCCCAGCGGCGGCGGCGACAGCGAGGAGAGGGGTTGCGTGGGCCGCGCCAGCGGCGACGAGCTGAGGCTGCTCGGCGACGCCGCCGCGAATGGATTGGCGGTTGGGCCCGGCACGGGGCCACCAAGCGGAGAGCCAACGCCGGGCTGCGTACCGCCCGTCGACGGCTGCCCGAGCGCCGCCGGATCGACCGCGCTGAAGGTGCTCGACGGCCGGCGCGGCAACGGCGCCACACCCGACTTCCCGGATACGGTGCTCGCGTTCGGGCCGCTCGGCTCGCGCTTGCCTTTATCCGCCAGGATCTTGTCGAGAACCGGCTGGCTAGCCGGCGTGAGCTTGTCGAATCGCACGCCCATGCCCGGCGTCACACCGGCGCGGTTCGGGTCGTGCTCGCGGATCCAGACCACGGTTCCCTCGCCCGCCATCAGCGGCGAGGTATTCTGAAGCTGGAAGTCGAACTTGAGCTGCGTGCCCACCGCCAGAGGCTCGCGCGTGCGGATGAAAATCCCACCTCGGCTTACGTCGACCGCATAGCGCTCGACGAACTGCTCGATGGTTTCGCTTCGGAACTTGATCCTCAGGTTGACCGGAACGCGCGTTTCTTTGGACGGGGGTTGTTCCATCTGCATCACTCGGCGTGTGATGACACCGCTCGGGCACTATAAGCACTTCGGATTGCCCTTTGCAAAGGGCTAACGCCGCCTGGTATACGCGAAGGAGGCGGAAATGGCGCGCACATTTGACTGCGAAGCGCGACCAAGGACGACGTCGGTGTGGGCGCCGGTGAACGATTTTCGGTGGACACGCAGACGAATGTCGACTGCGGTCGCGTGGATCACCGTCGTTGTCTCCGCAACCTCCACCTGTCTGAGCTGGTTCGCGGCGCCGGTTGCGCGCGCGGCGACGCCGCCGCCCCTGCGCGTGGCACACGCGGCGGTGGCGTCCGACAATCCGCTGGCGTCGGCGGCGGGGCTCTCGCTGCTCCAGGCCGGCGGGAACGCGATCGATGCCGCGTGCGCGACGGCGCTGGCGCTGGGCGTGGTGCACCCGTTCGCATCTGGGATCGGTGGCGGCGGCTTCGCCGTGGTCTACGTCGCCAAGGAAAAGAAAGTCTACGCGCTCGATTTTCGCGAGCGCGCGCCGGCGGCGATTCGCCCCGACAGCTTCCTGCGTGACGGGCGGGCGGATCCGGCGCTGTCGGCGACCGGTGGCCTCGCGGTCGCGGTGCCGGGCGAGGTGCGCGGGCTCGGCGAGCTGGTCCGCCGCTGGGGCGCTCTGCCGTTCCGTAAATGTGTGGAGCCGGCGCAGCGGCTGGCAGCCCGTGGATTTCCTGTTTCGTGGCGGCTGGCTGAATCGTTCGGGCAGCTCGCGGAGAAGAAGACTGCGCCGCCGGGCGCAGCCGCGAACGCCGCGCCACTGAAACCGGATCCGGTGTTCGAGACGGTCTTCGAACGTATCTTGGGCGGCAAGTTGCTGACGACCGCGGATCGCTGGAAGCGGCCGGATCTCGCCTGGACGCTCGACCGCCTGCGCGCGGGCGGCGCCGATGGGTTCTACAAGGGCGAGATCGCGGCCGCGATCGTGAAAGCGGTCAAGGACAGCGGCGGCGTGATGAGCGCCGAGGATTTGAGCGGCTACACGCCGACCGATCGCACCCCGCTCGAAGGCGCCCATCGCGGCCTGCGCGTCTTTTCGATGCCGCCGTCGTCGTCGGGTGGGATCGTTCTCATCGAGACGCTGGGCATCCTGTCAGCGCGCTACCCCGACGCGGCGGCGCTGATCAAGCTGGGGCGCAACTCGTCGGCATACCTGCACGTGTTGGCCGAGGCGTTCAAGCACGGCTTTGCCGATCGCGCGCGCCAGCTGGGCGACACCGACTTCGTCACGGTCGATCTCGCGCACCTGACCAGCGCGGCTTACCACCGCGAGCTCGCGGCGCGCATCAAGGACGACGGCGTGCAGCCGCGCGACAGCTACGGCATGCCGGGCGGGCCGGCGGCGTTGCACCGCGACGGCGGGACCACGAACCTGTGCGTGATCGACGCCGAGGGCAACGCCGTGGCGCTGACCACGACGGTGAACCTGGGCTTCGGAGCCAAGGTGGTCGCGGGCAAGACCGGGATCCTGCTCAATGATCAGATGGACGACTTCTCGCTCGAGCCGGGCGTGCCCAACGCGTTCGGCCTGGTCGGCAGCACCCAGAACGCGGTCGCGCCGCGCAAGCGGCCGTTGTCGTCGATGACGCCGACCATCGTGCTCGACGGCGATCGCGTGAAGATGACCGCCGGTGCCGCGGGTGGGCCGACGATCATCACAGCGACGACCCAGGTGTTGCTCAACGTGCTCGACTTCGGTCTGGACGCGCAGGCGGCGGTGTCGTCGCCGCGCGTGCACGACCAGTGGATGCCCGAGGTGTTGAGCATCGAGCCCGACATCGTGGTCGACGTGCGCCAGGGCCTGGAAAAGCGCGGGCAGAAGCTGCGCGAGATTCCGCGCATCGGGGTCGCCAACGCGATCGTGCGCACCGACCGGGGGTTGGAAGCCGCCGCAGAACCGCGCAGCGCGGGCGCACCTGCGGGATACTGATCGCATGCCGGCCCGTCGCATCCGCAAGGTCCTGATCGCCAACCGCGGTGAGATCGCCTGCCGTGTGATCCGCGCCTGCCGCGAGCAGGACATCGCCACCGTCGCGGTGTTCTCAGAGGCCGACCGCGGCGCGCTGCACGTGCGCATGGCCAACGAGGCGGTCGCGATCGGCCCGGCGCCCGCACGCGAGAGCTACCTGGTCGCGGGCAAGATCATCGACGCCGCCAAGCGCACCGGCGCGGACGCGGTTCACCCGGGGTACGGGTTCTTGTCGGAGAACGCCGACTTTGCGGAGGCGTGCGCCGGCGCGGGCGTGACCTTCATCGGGCCGCCGCCGTCGGCGATCCGCGCGATGGGCGGCAAGACTTCGGCGCGCGCGCTGATGCAGGCGGCGGGCGTGCCGGTGGTGCCCGGCGACAATGGTCCGGGAGGCAAAGGCTTCGCCAGCCCCGCCGAGGCCAAGGCGGCGGCCGCGCGCATCGGCTATCCGGTGATGCTGAAGGCGGCATCGGGCGGCGGCGGGCGCGGCATGCGACTCGTCGACAGCGAGGACAAGCTCGAGGCGGCCCTCGCGGGCGCGCGGCGCGAGGCGCTGGCGGCGTTCGCCGACGACACGGTCTATCTGGAGAAGGCTATCGTGCGGCCACGCCACATCGAGATCCAGGTCTTCGGCGACGAGCATGGCGGCGCGGTTCATCTATATGAACGCGACTGCTCGGTTCAGCGGCGCAACCAGAAGGTGATCGAGGAGTCACCGTCGCCGGCAATCGACGACGAGATCCGCGCGCGCATGGGCGAGGTCGCGGTGCGCGCGGCGCGGTCGGTCGGCTACGTCGGCGCGGGCACGATCGAGATGCTGTTCGACAGCGCCGCGCGTAGCTTCTACTTCCTCGAGATGAACACGCGCTTGCAGGTCGAGCACCCGGTGACCGAGCTCGTGACCGGCGTCGACCTCGTGCGCTGGCAACTCGCTGTCGCGCAGGGCGAGCCGTTGCCGATGACGCAGGCGCAGATCCCGCGGCGGGGCGCTGCGATCGAGTGCCGCGTCTACGCCGAGGACTCGGTGCGCTTCCTGCCGTCGCCGGGGACGATCACCTCGCTGCGCGTGCCCGGCGGTCCCGGCATCCGCGACGATTCCGGCGTGGTCGCGGGCAGCGTGATCTCGGTGCACTACGATCCCATGATCTCCAAGCTGTGCGCCTGGGCCGACACGCGGCCGGCGGCGATCGATCGCATGCGGCGCGCGCTTGGCGAGTATCACGTGGGCGGGATCAAGACGAACCTCGGCTTCCATCGCCAGGTCATGCGCCACGCGGCTTTCGCCGCCGGCGAGTACGACACCGGTTTCATTGAGCGCCACAAGGCCGAGCTGGTGCCGCCCGACCCCGACGACGCGACCGCGGAGCTGGCGGCGATCGCGGCCGCGGTGGCGGCGGACGCGACCGGCGGGGCAGGGGGAGGGGCCGCGCAGCTGGAGAGTCGCGAGCCCTCGAAGTGGCGCAGCGGGGAGTGAGAGTTTCGGAAGCCCTCTCCCCTGCGGTCCGCCGCGGGGGAGAGGGTTGAGTGAGGGGGCTCGACGAGAGTCGGGCGTCACTCCTATCCGGACCTCCTCACCCCGACCCTCTCCTCCATGGGGACATGGAGGAGAGGGAGAAAGATCCCTTAGAACAAACTCTGCTGGCGGGAATCTCTCTTCTTCTTCTCGTCGGGAACCTCCTGCCTCGGCGGCGGTTCCGTCGGTCTCGGCGCTCCCACCAGGGCGCGCAGGCGCTGAAGGTTGCGCTTGAACGACGGCTGCTTGTCGGGGCCGGACGGCGTTTCGAGCACGCCGGGGATCTGCGCGAAGCGCGGGTCGTTGACCAGGCGCCAGAAGGGGAGTTTGCCGAGGAAGCCGTCGCCGATCTCGGCGTGGCGGTCGACGCGGCTGCTCACGGGGGACTTCGAGTCGTTGAGATGGAAAGCCTTGATGCGATCGATGCCCAGCACTCGGTCCAGCTCGTGGAACGTCCGATCGTAACCCTCGTCGGTGCTGAGGTCGTAACCCGACGCGTGGACGTGGCAGGTATCGAAGCAGACGCCGACGTCGCCGCCACTCCGCGCCTGCGACAGCATCGCTTCGATCTGCTCGAATCGGCATCCGAGGCAGCTGCCCTGGCCGGCAGTCACCTCGAGGAGCAGCCGGACGCGCATGCCGCGCGTGCGCTCGTGCACGGCGTCCAGCGACTCGGCGGCCGCGGCGATGCCGTCCAGCTCGCCGGCTCCCAGGTGCGCGCCCGGGTGGAGCACGACGTACTCGAGCCCGAGCTCCTCCGCGCGGGTCAATTCCTCCTCGAGCGCGGTGCGCGATTTTTCGAGGATCACCGCATCCGTTGCACAGAGGTTGATGAGGTAAGAGGCGTGGGACAGGACCGGACCCGGCAGCTGCGCCCGCTCGGAACGGAACCGCGTCACCTCGCCAGCGGCGAATGGCCGGCTGCGCCATTGCGCGGAGGGTCGGGCGAAGATCTGAATCGTTTCGCAGCCATCCTCGAGCGCGCGCGGGATGGCCGTGAACGCGCCACCGGCGACGGATTCGTGGGCACCGAGGAGCATCCGGGCAGCATAGCGCAGTCGGCCAGCTCTACCCGTGTGCGGGGGGAGGGTTCAGGCGAGGAACCCTGGCCCGTGCTCCGCCTCTTCGGACACCCTCCTCGGCGGACGCTTTCAGGAGATCTCCCGAGGCTGCGCCACGTCAACCGCTTAAAAGGAACCAGCCAACGCTTGTAACACTTGCGATAATTCGAGCGTATTTTTTGGTGGAACGGCGAGAAATTGATAACGACCGTCAGAATAAATGGTTCGACCGGCGTTTCAATATCGCGTTTGGGTGGGGTCCAATGAATTCTCATATAGCCGATCGCGCCGGGTTTTTAGCGGCACTCGCAAAAGATGATGCCGAGCGGGTGACAGCCGAGGAGCACGCCCGCGCGTGCGCGCCTTGCCGCGAGGCATTTGCCGAAGGACTCGGCTTGGTCGCGTTGCTCGACGAGTCGCAACCACTGTCGCCACCGTCGCCCGACTTGCTGGCGCGCGCGGCGTCGGTGATCGAGCGACAGAGCGCCGGCGAGGCCAGCGTCAACCGCCGCGTCGTTTGGGGAGCGGCGGCCGGCGTGCTGATTGCGTGGGCGTTTCAGCTCACGGTCGGCAGCGGATTTTCGCCCGACCTCGATCATGCGGGCGCGTCATTGATGGTGCTCGGCGTCGCATTGGCGGGTGTCACCGTGCTCCGCAACCACGCCAAGCTGGCCATTGCGCTGGTCGCCGTCACTTCGTTGGCAATGGTTTGGGTCGCGGGCACCGCGCACGGCCTGGCGCCGGGCGTTGGCGTTCGTTGTTCCTTCCGGGAGCTGTGGGCCGCCGGCCTCACCTGGATCATCGCCGGCACGGTGGCCCGTCGAGTCGAAGCTTCGCTCGGTCGCTGGAAACTGACCGCCATCGTCGGCTGCGGCGCGCTAGCGGCGCTGGCCGGGCAGCACCTGGCCTGCGAGGTGCCTCACGCGCACGCTCACCTGCTAGTATTCCACTTCGGTGCGGTCATGCTGGCGATCGCCGGGACGCTCGGGACAAGGATGGCGGCCGGTCGGAGGGAAACGTCGCTCGCGACGCGTTGAAGCGCGCTCCTTCAAGCACACGGTTCAGCTTCCTTAAGTGGTCGTTTCTATTGCTGTTTGCTTGGTCTGTAACATTTCGATCAAGGCCGGCGTACCTAGGAACGGCTGAGCGGAGAAACCACGGAAGAGAAGTTGATGGCTCTTTACGCTGAAGGCGATGGTGCTGCCTTCAGGCGGCTGTTCGAGCTGATGGCACCTCGAATCCGCGCGTTCTTCTTGCGTTCCTTTTCGGACGCTGCGGTGGCGGACGATCTTACCCAAGCCACGTTCTTGAAACTCCACTCCGCGCGCGTTTCCTACCGGGCGGACCGCCCGCTCAAGCCCTGGGTTTTCACGATCGCAGCTGGCATCCGGGTAGACGAGCTCCGCCGCCGCTATCGGCTGCCCCGCCATGTCGGCGACGCCGATCTCGAGACGCTCGAATCTGCCCTCTCGGTCGAGGTGCCGTCCGAAGAGCAGACCAACGCCGCCAACCGCACCGAGGCGGTGCGCGCCGCAATCAAGCGCCTGCCGGAATCTCAGCGCGTGGTGGTTCACCTGCACCGCTATGAAGAGCTGACGTTCGAGCAGATCGCCCAGGTGCTGGGCACGACGCCGGGGGCGGTACGCGTGCGCGCGTCGCGCGCGTATGAGCGCCTGCGCGAAGAGCTGCGCGCGTACATCCCGCGCGCCCCATAATCACTTACGCCGCCCGCGTCCAGGGTCGGTGTAACACTCGCGTCCTCGCGGTCGTACTGAGGGAGCAATCCGGACAGTGGGCCGTCGCTCGTGGCCGTGTGCGCGCCGCGGGCTCTGGCTCGACGTGTATCTGCCGGATGCCACGGCAAGGCCCGCACGCGCGGGAAACCCTAGGAGGTCAGAATGTTCAAGAGGACCATCACGATCTTATTGGCCGCCAGCACCATCGGCGCGCTGGGATGCGGAGCGCCGGAGGAGGACGTCGCTTCGACGGAAGGCGCCGTGCTCGGCGACGCGCTCGCCGGCACCAATGCGGCGACGTTCGCCGCCGCGAGGACCAACTTCGCCGCGACGGAGAACAACTCGGACGGTCTCGGACCGATCTTCAACGAGCACAGCTGCGGTGCCTGCCACGCCAACGGCGCGGTCGGCGGCGCGGGCCAGAACATCGAACGTCGCTACGGCACGCTGACCAACGGCGTGTTCGATCCGCTGGCGGCGACCGGCGGCTCGCTGCGCCAGCTGTTCGGGATCGGCGGCTTCAACGTCGGCGGCCTCAACTGCAACTCGGGTACCGACGCCAACCCGGCGCCGGGTGCGACGATCTTCGCGGGCCGTCTGACCACGCCGCTCTTCGGCCTTGGTCTCGTCGACTCGCTGCCCGACGCGCGCTTCGACACGCTCGCCAGCCGCGAGCCGGCCGCGATCCGCGGCCTCGTCAATCGCGTCACCATCGCGCTCGCCAATCCAGCAGACTCGTCCCAGCACGTCGGAGGAACGCGCGTGGGCCGCTTCGGATGGAAAGCCGGCGTGCCCAACCTCGGTCAGTTCTCGGCGGATGCGTACCTGAACGAGATGGGCATCACCACTTCGTCGTGCAACGGCGGCGTCGCCAACCGCGCGTTCGGCACCGAGAACCGCGCCAACCGCGCGCCGAGCAACGCCGTCATCAACGGTTGCCCCGACGACGCGGTGCCGGGCACCGACGACGACTTCGCGACCGAGACCAACAACTGCGCCGGCGGCGTGAACGAGCTGCAGGACGACGTGGCGAACTTCACCTTCTTCATGACCCACCTGGCGCCGCCTGTGCCGGTCGCGATCGTCGCCGGCACGGCACAGGACCGTGGCCGCACGCTGTTCAACTCGACGGCGCTGCAGTGCTCGGGCTGCCACCGCAATGATTCGGACGTCTTCGTGTCGACGACGGCGGGCGGTACGCCCGCGGGCGTGGTCTTCGCGCCGTACTCCGACTTCCTCGTGCACGACATGGGCACGCTGGGTGACGGCATCGGCAACGCCGGCGACAGCGTGGCGGTCACGCGCCGCATGCGCACCGCGCCGCTCTGGGGCCTGCGCTCGCGCAACCTGCTCCTCCACGACGGCCGAACCACCGACCGCGGCGCGGCGATCACCGCGCACAACGGCGGCGCGAACGGCCAGGGCACCGCGGCCGCGGCGGCGTACACCGCGCTGACCTCGGCGCAGAAGAGCGACCTGCTGGCGTTCCTCGCGACCCTGTAGAGAAGGCCAGTCGAGCGTCGCCCGCTCGCAAGGCCTGCCCTCTCCCCGGCCCTCTCCCGCGGCGGACCGCGGGAGAGGGTGACTCGCTGAAGATCCGATCCCCTCTCCCGCGGTCCGCCGCGGGGGAGGGTTAGGGAGGGGGCAGGCCTTGCGAGAGGCGACGTGTGGCGACTGCCCGCAACCCAGCGGGCAGTCGCTTTTCTTGTGTCCGCGTCTCGACCCGCCGCACGTTGACAACCCGTCGGGTCTGCCGGAAAGTGAGGCGTTCGATCTGTCGACTCTGCGGCCGCAAGGCCAGAAGGAAAGCTCAATCATGGCCGCGTCCGCTTCCGCATCATCTTCCACCGAGCACGGCTCGTCCGAGGTGACGACCCTGCTCGGCCGCGGCAGCGAGTTCGAAGGCAAGCTCTCGTTCGAGGGGACGGTCCGCATTGACGGAAAGCTGGCGGGTGAGATCTTCAGCGACGACGTCCTCATCGTCGGCGAGGGAGCCGAGGTCAGCGCCGAGATTAACGTGGGCGCCATCGTCATCGAGGGCACCGTCCACGGGAACATCCAGGCCAAGCGGTCGGTGGAGATCCGGACACCGGGGCGCGTGCGCGGCAACATCACGACGCCTTCGCTGTTCATCGAAAAGGGCGTGATCTTCGACGGTCACTGTCAGATGGAGCCGAATGGTCCTTCTACAGGGAAGCCTCGACCGAGCGCCGCGGCGGTGACGGGTGCGGTCGCGGACTAGGAGGATCCTCGCAGCCCGCGCCTACACGGCGTTCTGTGACGCCGTGAAAAACGTCCGTCGATCGTCGACTCGTGCATTGACTCGCGCCCTTCTTCTTGATAGGGGACGCGCGGGTTTTTCCAACATGTCTTCGCACCTCCTCTTCTTGCCACTCGTTCTCGCTCCGGCGCCCCAGACGCACGAGCCGCAGCTCATCGATCTGGACGGCACGCTGTTCGTTCAGCTCGGGCTCTTTTTACTGGCGATGGTGGTGCTGTACCGATTCCTGTGGAAGCCCTACTTGCGCGTCCGTGACGAGCGGGTGACGCGCGTTGAAGGCTACCGCCAAGAGGCCGCGCGCATCGACGCCGACGCCGAGGCGCGGCTGGCGCGGCTCGACGCTGAGCTCGCCGAGGCGCGGCGGGTCGGCGCGGGCGAGCGCACGATCGCGCGGGCAGCGGCGCTGGCGCACGAGCACGAGCTCCTGGCGCAAGCCCAGGCCGCGGCGCAGCGCGCGCAGGCCGAGGCGCGCGCGCAGCTGGCGGCGGCGCTGGCGGCCGAACGCGCGACGCTGCAGCAGAAGGCGGCCGAGATCGGACGTCAGGCGGCCAAGAAGATTCTCGGGCGCGAGGTGAGCTCGTGACCACTCTGCGGCGCCGCTCGCGGATTGTTTCCGCCACATCAACGGCGGTCCTGGCGCTGTTGCTGCTCGCCGGCGCCGGGGCGCGCATCGCGCGCGCCGACGACCGCCAGGCGGAAGCAGCGGCCGCGACCGCCGAGGGCGAAGAGCACCGCGAGGGTCACGCGGAGAAGGTCGAGGAGGAGCCCTCGATCAACGGCAAGAAGCTGGCGTTGCAGCTGCTCAACTTCGGCGTGCTACTGGCGATCCTCGTCAAGTTCGGCGGTAGCGCGGTCAACAAGGCGCTGGCCTCGCGCCACGAGCAGCTCAAGGCCGAGGTCGCGGCTGCGTCGGAGGCGCGCGCGCAGGCCGAGGCGCGGTTGCGCAAGCAGGAAGACCGGCTCGCCGGCCTGGAGCGCGAGATCGCCAACATGCGCGCCGGGATCAAGGCCGAGGCCGAGGTCGAGAAGGCTCACCTGATCGCCGCCGCCGAAGAGCGCGCCAAGCGCCTCCGCGAGGAGACGGCCTTCGTCATCGGGCAGCAGGTCAAAGAAGCGCAGGTCGCCCTGCGGCGCGAGGTCGCCGACAGTGCGTTGCGCATCGCCGAGGACACTCTGCGCCGCGGCGTCAACGCCGAGGATCAGCGGCGAATGGTCGAGGGGTTCATGAGCGAGGTCGTCGGGCCGGTGCCGCTCGTGCCGAGCGTGCCGACCGGGAAGGGGATCTAGATGGCGGCATTGGCGGGATCCGTCGCGCGGCGGTATGCGCGCGCGTTGTTTGGGATTGGCGTCGATACCGGCACGTTCGAAGCGCTGGGGCAGGAGCTGGGCGATCTGGCCCAGCTGTTTCAGGATTCGACCGAGCTGCGCCAGACGCTGGTGAACCCGGTGTTCAAGCCGGCGGAGAAGCGCGCGATCCTCGAGAAGATTCTGCCGCGCGTGACGCCGAACCCGATCATGCAGCGGTTCGCGCTCTTGCTGCTCGACCGCGGGCGCATCGTGCTGCTGGCGTCACTGGCGCGCGCCTACCGCGAGCTCGCCGATGCGCACGCGGGTCGCGTGCGCGCGGTGGTCACGTCGGCGACGCCACTTTCGCCCGCCGATCTGGAGCGCGTACGTAAATCGCTCGAGCTCCGCACCAAGAAGACGGTCATGCTCGAGGCCCAGGTCGATCCCAGCCTGATCGGCGGCCTTGTCGCGCGGGTCGGTGATCTGGTGCTGGACGGCAGCATCCGCACCCAGCTCAGCACGTTGCGGGACAAGCTTCTCAACTAAGTTCGCAATTTCGAAACGCCACGAGGAATCTAAGTCATGCAAATTCGCGCCGAAGAGGTCAGCCAGATCATCCGCAGGGAGATCGAGGGGTTCGATCAAAAGGTCGCCGTCAGCGAGACCGGCACCGTGCTGGAGGCGGGCGACGGCATCGCCCGCGTTTATGGCCTCGAGGCGGCGATGGCCGGCGAGTTGCTCGACTTCGGGCACAACGTGGTCGGCCTGGTGCTGAACCTGGAGGAAGACAACGTCGGCGTCGCGCTGCTCGGCAACTTCGAGGAGGTGCGCGAGGGCGACACGGTCAAGCGCACCGGCAAGATCGCGCAGGTGCCGGTGGGCGACGGGCTCATCGGCCGCGTGGTCGACGCGCTGGGCGTGCCGATCGACGGCAAGGGCCCGCTCAACACGACCGAGTCGCGGAAGATCGAGGTCAAGGCGCCCGGCATCATCATGCGCAAGTCGGTGCACGAGCCGATGCAGACCGGCATCAAGGCGATCGACTCGATGATCCCGATCGGCCGCGGCCAGCGCGAGCTGATCATCGGCGACCGCCAGACCGGCAAGACCGCGGTGGCGGTGGACGCGATCATCAACCAGCGCGGCCAGAACATGAAGTGCTTCTACGTCGCCATCGGCCAGAAGCAGTCGACGGTGGCATCGGTCATGGAGAAGCTGCGCGAGCACGGCGCGCTCGAGTACACGACGATCATCGCCGCGACGGCGTCGGACCCGGCGCCGCTGCAGTTCCTGGCGCCGTACACCGGCGTCACCATGGCCGAGTACTACCGCGACAGTGGCCGCCACGCACTCATCGTCTATGACGATCTGTCGAAGCAGGCGGTCGCCTACCGCCAGCTGTCGTTGCTACTGCGCCGCCCGCCCGGCCGCGAAGCGTTCCCCGGCGACGTCTTCTATCTCCACTCGCGCTTGCTCGAGCGCGCAGCGAAGCTGTCGGACAAGGAAGGCGCCGGCTCGCTGACCGCGCTGCCGATCATCGAGACCCAGGCGGGCGATGTCTCGGCGTACATCCCGACCAACGTCATCTCGATCACCGACGGGCAGATCTTCCTCGAGAGCGACCTCTTCTACGCCGGCCAGCGTCCGGCCGTGAACGCCGGCATCTCGGTCTCCCGCGTCGGCGGCGCCGCGCAGATCGCCGCGATGAAAAAAGTCGCCGGCAAGCTGCGCCTCGACCTCGCGCAGTACCGCGAGCTGGCGGCGTTCTCGCAGTTCGGGTCGGACCTGGACAAGGCGACGCAGCAGCAGCTGGCGCGCGGCGCGCGCATGACCGAGGTGCTGAAGCAGGGGCAATACCAGCCGCTGCCGGTCGAGAAGCAGGTGCTGATCCTGTTCTCGGTCACGAACGGCTTCACCGATCCGCTGCCGATCGAATCGATCGGCCGCTACGAGCACGACCTGTACGGATTCGTCGACGCGCGCCACCCGGCGCTGTGGAACGAGCTCAAGACCAAGGGCAACGATGGGAAGGCGTGGGACGGGCTGGTGACGCGGATGCGCGCCGTGCTCGGCGAGTTCGGCAAGGAATTCTCCGCGGAGACGAAGGCCGCCTAGCCGATGCCCTCACTCAAGGCGATACGCACGCGGATCGCGTCGGTGAAGTCGACGCAGAAGATCACGCGCGCGATGAAGCTGGTCGCCGCGGCCCGGCTGCGGCGTGCGCAGGATGCGATCGTCGGCGCGCGCCCGTACGCGAACGCGCTGCAAGAGGCGGTCGCCGAGGTTGCGGTGCGCGCGGGCGCCGAGTCGCACCCGCTGCTCGATCAGCGTCCGGTGAAGAAGGTTGCGCTCGTGGTGCTGTCCTCGGACCGCGGGCTGGCGGGCGGTTTCAACGCCAACATCTTCCGCGGCGTGCAGCGCTTCGTCACCGAGCAGAACGCGGCGCCGGAACCGCCGGAGGTCTCGATCTACGTGGTCGGCAAGAAGGGCCGCGACTTCTTCCGCCGCCGCAAGAGCTCGAAGGTCGTGCGCGAGTTCGCGGGCGCGGCCGGCAACGTCGCCGAGGCACGCGCGCAGGAAGTGGCGCTGACGATCCTCGAGGTCTTCCAGACCGCGCAGGTCGACGCCGTCTACCTCGTCTACAACGAGTTCAAGTCGGCGATCCAGCAGCGCGTGGTGATCGAGCCGCTCTTGCCGCTGGTCGCCGGACGTCTGGCGGCGGGCGCCGCGGCTTCCGGCGCAGGCGGGCAGATTGACTTCCTTTACGAGCCGGACAAGGCGCAGTTGCTGGATGCGCTGCTCCCGATGTACGTGCAGTCGCAGATCTACCGCGCCCTGCTCGAGTCGATCGCGTCGGAGTTCGGCGCGCGCATGACTGCGATGGACAGCGCGACCGGCAACGCCAAGGAAGTGATCGCGCGGCTCACGCTGCAGTACAACCGCGCGCGCCAGGCCGCAATCACCAAGGAGCTGATGGAGATCGTCAGCGGCGCCGAGGCGCTCAAAGGCTAGCTTTCGACGTCTTCAGCCGGGAAATCAGGGGACAAAGACAATGACCGCACCGAACACCGCACACACCACCACGGCAGCGAAGCAGGGCAAGATCGAGGGAAAGAAGGAGGGAAAGATCGCCCAGGTCATCGGCCCCGTCGTCGACGTCGAGTTCGCCGGCGGCGACTTGCCGGAGATCAACACCGCGCTCCGCATCAGCAACCCGGCGATCAACGACAAGCCGGGTAACCTGGTGGTCGAGGTCGCGCAGCACCTGGGCGAGCACCACGTGCGCTGCATCGCGATGGACACCACCGACGGTCTGGTGCGCGGCATGGCGGTGATCAACACCGGCGCGCCGATCATGATGCCGGTCGGCAAGGAAGTGCTCGGCCGCATCCTCAACGTCATCGGCGAGCCAGTCGACGACGCCGGCCCGGTGAAGACGGCAAAGATGCTGCCGATCCACCGCGCGGCGCCCAAGTTCGTCGACCAGTCGGTCAAGGTCGAGATGTTCGAGACCGGCATCAAGGTCGTCGATCTCCTCGCGCCGTACCGCCGCGGTGGAAAGATCGGCCTCTTCGGCGGCGCCGGCGTCGGCAAGACCGTGCTCATCCTCGAGCTCATCAACAACGTCGCCAAGAAGCACGGCGGGTTCTCTGTGTTCGCCGGCGTCGGCGAGCGTACGCGCGAGGGGCGCGACCTCTACAACGAGATGTCGGAGTCGAAGCTCGGCGACGGCGGAACGGTTCTGTCGAAAGCGGCACTGGTCTTCGGCCAGATGAACGAGCCGCCGGGCGCGCGTGCCCGCGTCGCGCTGTCGGCGCTGACCGTCGCCGAGTACTTCCGCGACGAGGAGGGCCAGGACGTGCTGCTGTTCGTCGACAACATCTTCCGCTTCACGCAGGCGGGCTCCGAGGTGTCGGCGCTCCTCGGCCGCATCCCGTCGGCCGTCGGTTACCAGCCGACGCTGTCGACCGAGATGGGCGAGCTGCAGGAGCGCATCACCTCGACCAACAAGGGGTCGATCACCTCGGTGCAGGCGATCTACGTGCCGGCCGACGACCTCACCGACCCGGCACCAGCGACGGCGTTCGCGCACCTGGATGCGACCACCGTGCTCAACCGCGCGATCTCCGAGCTCGGCATCTACCCGGCGGTCGATCCGCTCGACTCGACGTCGACGATCCTCACGCCGGCCGTCGTGGGCGAGGAGCACTACCGCGTCGCGCGCGCCGTGCAGAAGGTGCTGCAGAAGTACAAGGAGCTGGTCGACATCATCGCCATCCTCGGCATGGACGAGCTGTCGGAAGACGACAAGCTGTCCGTGAGCCGCGCGCGCAAGATCCAGCGCTTCCTCTCGCAGCCGTTCACGGTCGCGCAGAGCTTCACCGGCGCGCCTGGCAAGTACGTCGAGGTCAAGGACACCATCGCGGGCTTCAAGGAGATCGTCGACGGCAAGTGCGACGACATCCCCGAGCAGGCGTTCTACATGATGGGCGGCCTCGACGATGTGCGCGAGAAGCACGAGCGCATGCAGAAGGAGAACTCGTAGCCGACATGCGGCTCTCGATCACCACGCCGCGCGGCGCGCTCGTCGACACCGAGGTCCAGGAGGTGACCGCACCCGGCTTGCTCGGCGAGCTGGGCATTCTGCCCGGGCACGTGCCAGTGATGGTCGCGCTCAAGCCGGGCGTACTGGTCTATCGGACCAGGGACCACGCCGGCGTGGTCGCGGTCGGCCAGGGCTTCCTGCAGGTCGCGCCGGTCGCCGCCCCGAACGGCCAGGCCGCGGATGATCGCGTGCTGGTGCTGGTCTATCACGCGGTGGCGGCGAGCGGCGTCGACCGCGCGGCCGCCGAGAGCGATCTGAAAGCGGCCGACCTCGAGCTCTCGCAGTGGAAGCGCGAGCTGGACGGCGAGTATCAGGCGCTGCTGGTGCGCCGCGACTGGGCGGCGGCGCGCGTGGACGCAGCCGGCCGAGCGCCGGGCGCGTCCCACTGAGCTCCGGTCCCCTCCCCCTGTCTGCAGGGGGAGGGTTAGGGAGAGGGCAAGCCTTGCGAGCCGCGGTGCGCGACGGCCCCTCCCCCTAACCCTTCCCCCGCGGACGGGGGGAGGGGACCGATGTTGCCATTCGCGCAACAAACGGTGCGTCATGCCGCAACGAAACGCCGCGAAACCACAGGTCCGACCCCCGGTTTTGTAGCTTTCGTGACGTAATTTTATGGAACAGATAGTGCAGTGATCCACCGCATCATGGTCACCCGGAGTCTGGCAGTCGAGCGCTCGCACCTGCTGTGTGTCGGCGCGCTTGCTCGGATCGAAGTCGACAGCGGTACAGGTGATGGCCCCCTCGACGTCGAAGGAACGATCACCGCGGTCGATGGCCAGAGGATCACGGTGCGCTTTCGCCAGCTGACCGCGCCGCTGTCGCCACTGCTCGCGCAGGACCGGGTTGCGATGATCAAGGTCTGGGACCGGTTCGGCATGCACCGCGCCGAAGTGTCGATCCACGGCGTGGTGGAGGAGGGCGGCAACGCGGCGGTGATCGTGGGTGCGCCCACCCACTTCATCGGAACGCAGACCCGGCGCTTCGCGCGCGTGTCCGCGCGGCTGGAGCTGACGCTGGCGCGGTCGGACGCCGGTGGTCCGACGCCGTCCGAGCGCACCCTGTCCTGGGATATCAGCGCGGGCGGGCTCAGCTTCCTCAGCGACAGCGAGCTCGAAATCGACGATCTCATCTCGGTGACGCTGGTGCTGCCGCAAGAGGTTGCCGACCTCGTCGGCGAGGTTCCGGTGCTGGCGACGCGCGTCGTGCGCACCGAAGCCATCGCCGAGAACGGCGCCCACTTCTTTGGCGGCGAGTTTCAGAATGTGAGCCGCCGCCTGCGGGAGCGCCTGGTCGAAGTCGTGCTCGGTCTTCAGCGCATCATGAGGTAGCCCCGCGGCGATAGCGCCGCGGTGCGAACGCATTTTCGGCTCGCACCGGGCCGGCGGGGTGGCAAAGTGCGCGTGCTTTGAACCACCCTGATCGATTTCGCTTCTTCGTCACCTGCGCGCGCGGCACCGAGGGCGCCCTCCGCCGCGAGCTGGTCGCGCTGCGTATCGGCTCGCCCCGAGGCGACGCGGGCGGTGTCTGGTTCGATGGGCCGCTGCGTATGGGGATGGCGGTCTGCCTGTACGCGCGCGTCGCGGTTCGCGTGCTGCTGGAGGTCGCCGATTTCTCCGCGGCCACCCCGGACCAGCTCTATGAGGGTGCGCGCGCGATCGACTGGACCCCTTGGCTCACCACACGCAGCACGCTGGCCGTGCACGCGAGCCTGCGCGCCGGCGAGCCGGGGGACGTCGCGCCGGCGCCGGGCGGCCTCAACCACTCGCGCTACGCCGCGCTCAAGGTCAAGGACGCAGTCGTCGACCAGCTCCGCGACAAGCTCGGCGCGCGCCCCGACGTCGACGCCAAGGACCCCGACGTAGGTCTGGTGCTACACGTCGCCGGCGACCGCGCGCGGCTGTTCCTCGACCTGGCGGGCGAACCGCTCCACCGACGCGGCTACCGCGTGGCAATGACCGATGCGCCGCTCAAGGAGACCCTCGCCGCCGCGGTGCTCGCGCTCGGCGGCGTGCGCACCGACGAGGCCTTCGTCGACCCGATGGGCGGCTCCGGTACGCTCGCCATCGAGCAGGCGCTGGCCTCACGCGACATCGCGCCCGGGCTCGCGCGGCCGCGTTTCGGCTTCGAGCGCTGGCCCGCCTTCACCGACGAGCACCGCCGCGTCTGGCGCGAGCTCCAAGCCGAGGCGCGCGCGCGCGAAGCCACCGGGCGGTCCGCTCCTGCACCCGCGCCCATCGTCTACGCTGACGTCGCCGCCGATGCGCTCGCGGCCGCGCGGCGCAACGCCGGAGCCGCTGGGGTCACCGCCGACATCCAGTTCGTGCAGGCTGACGTGGGGACGGTGGGCGACCTCTGCCGCCGGTGGCCGCAGGGCGCAGTTTGCACCAACCCGCCCTACGGCGAGCGCCTGGCCGAGCGCGACCTGACCGCGCTCTACCGCCGCATGGCGGGCGCGCTCACGCGGCTACCGTGGCCGGTGGTGATCCTGTCCGGTAACCCGCTGCTGGCGCGCGAGATGCGCGTCAAGCCGCGCGTCTCACACCGCCTGTTCAACGGCCCGCTCGAGGTTCGCCTGCTGCGCTACGAGCCCCCGGCGCGAGACCGGTTATAGTCCTGGCACGCATGCGCCTCAAGGTCGATCGCCGCCGCGCCGGCCGGATCGGGCTCTCGGCTCTGGCCGCCGTGCTGATGTTCCTGTCCGCGCCGACCGCCGACCTGTGGCCGCTGATGTGGATCGGGATCGTGCCGCAGATCTACGTGGCGCTGGAATCGACCACGCCCAAGCGCGCCTTTCTATACGGCTGGCTCACTGGCACGATCGCCAACACCGCGGCGTTCTTCTGGATGCGCGGCTTCCTCGAGCACTTCGGGCACATGTCGGCGCTGGAGGCAGTCCCGATCATGACGCTCCTCACCAGCTACCAGGGGCTGGAGTTCGCTTTTCTCTCCTGGGGCATCTACCGCGTGCACCGGCGTGTGCCCCGGTTACCGATGGCGATCGCCGCGCCGCTGGTCATGGTGACAATCGAGCTCTGCACGCCGCAGATCTTCCCCTTCTACCTCGCGATCACCCAGGCGTGGGTTCCAGCGGTGATCCAGATCGCCGATATCACGGGGCCGCTCGGCGTGACCTTCGTGCTGGTCGCGGTCAACGGCGCGCTCTACGACGCCCTCATGGCCTTCCGGGCCCATCGCGCCGCAGTCGCCGCCGCGGCCACCGCGCCGTTCGACTGGCGTCGCGGCCTGCGCCCGCTGGCCGCGGTCGCGGCGCTGGTCGCGTTCGTCGTGGTCTACGGCTTGGTGCGCATCCACCAGGTCGACGCGCGCCGCGCGGCCGCGCCCAAAGCGAAGATCGGCCTCGTGCAGGCCAACGTCGGCATCCTCGAGAAGTGGGACCCGAACGCGTTCGCGCACCTGGTCGATATGCACCAGAGCCTGTCGGTCGAGCTGCAGCGGGCCGGCGCCGACCTGGTGGTCTGGCCCGAGTCCTCGTACTCGTACGTGCTCAGCCGCGAGATGCAGCAGGACTTCCCGCGCGGCGACCGGCGCGAGATCCGCCGCGGGCTCGACAAGCCGCTGCTCTTCGGCGCGATCACGCGCACGCCCGGTGCGCCGCACACGTTCAAGGACAAGTTCCCCTACAACACCGCGATCATGATGGACGCCGCCGGCCGCATCACCGGGAAGTACGACAAGGTCTTCCTGATGATCTTCGGCGAGTACATCCCGTTCTACGAGAGCATCCCCTGGTTCACCGATCTCTTCCCCGAGGCGTCGAACGTCAACCGCGGCGAGGACCCGGCGGTGTTTCCTTTCGACTTCGCAGGACAGACGTTCAAGCTCGGTCCGCTCATCTGCTATGAGGACATCCTGCCGTCGTTCGCGCGTCGGGTCGCGGCGCTGCGCCCCAACCTGTTCGTCAACATCACCAACGACGCCTGGTTCGGCAGGACCGCCGAGCCCTACCAGCACATGGCGCTCGCAGTGTTTCGCTCGGTCGAGCATCGCCTGGAGATGGTGCGCGCGGTGAACACCGGCGTGTCGGCGCACATCGACGCGGTCGGGCGGGTGGTGCGCGCGAGCGCCACCGTCGATCCGCTCGCCGACCCGCCGCCACCGCCGACCACGCTGATGGCCGACGCGGCGCTGCTCGACGGCGGCGGGCTCTACCGCTACGTCGGCGACCTGTTCGGGTTCCTGTGCCTGGCGGCGCTGGTGGTCTTGCTGTTGCGGGCGCGCGCCGCGGCGCCGCCGCCCGAGGCCGCGCCCGCCCGCGCTCAGCGCCGCAAGAAAAAGGGGTAGGTGAACGTCTGGACCGGCCCGTCGAAGCGCGGGAAGCGCGCGCCGCGCGCCGCCTCGACGATGCAGTCGCCGGTGGGCGTGCCCGCGAGCGCGCCGGCGAGCTTCACCGACTGCACCGATCCGTTGCCGGCGATCTCGTAGGTCAGCGGCGCCGCGCCGGGGACGTGCAAGCGCTCGAAGCACGCGAAGACCTGCCCGCGGATGCGGCCCATCGACTGAGCGATCACCGTGCGCGACAGCTCCGTCGGTAGCGGGTGGTCCACTTCGTTGTCCTCGTCATCGTCGGGCGCGGCCGGGGCGCCCGGTGTTGCTGCCTCGGCTTTCGCGGCCACGCGCGCCCCCGACATGCAATCTTCGCTGTCGGCCGCCGAGCGCGCGGCGAGCCCGGTCGAAGGGGGCGACGAGAGGACCACCGCGCCGGTGCAGGCGTCGACGATGCGGCCGCCCACGAGGGTCAGCGCATAGCCGCGGTCGCCCCGAAAGCGCCAGTCGACCGCGGGCGCCTTGAAGACCATCTCGGCTCGCAGGTGCGGGCGCACCTCGGCGAGCCAGTGCTGCGCTTCGTCTGCCGAAGGGAACCCGAGCGGCAGCGATGCGATCTCGACGGTGGCGGCCAGGCTCTCGGCGCCGGCCGTGCTCGCGGTGGATTTGCCGCCCGGCTTCGGCTCGGCGGGCTTCTTCAACGTCAGGAACACCGGGTCGGGCGAGCGGCCGACGCGGATCGGGCTGGTGCAGGCGATGCAGGCGTCGAGCGTGATCCGGTAGCCCTTGAATGTCCGGTCGTAGGCCGAGACCGCGATCGCGCCCGGGTCGCGCGCAACGAACGAGAACGTACGCTCGGGTAGGGTCCGCCGCAGGTAGGCGAGCGTGGCCTGGCAGCGCGCGCGGTCGAGCGCGCGTTTCTCGTCGGGGCAGCGATCGGTGAGCGCACCCAGCAGCGTGCCCACGTCACCCACTGGTTCCGCGTCCTTCGCGACGAGCTCGAAGATCGCGCTCTCCTCCGCCGGCTTGTCGGCCGCCGCCTTGTCGTCGTCATCGCCCGCGGCGCGCGCGTCACCCGCCCACGCGGAGGTGGCGGTGAGCGCGGCGGCCAGCCACAAGAGCGCGGGTCGCATTCCTAGCGACTATACACCGCCGTGCCCGGGGCCGAGGACCGCGTTCCGGTCGTGCGCGTAGTCGAAGTCACCGTTGGTCTGGTCCCGCGTGTGGCAGCCGAGGCAGACCGATTCCGCGACCTCGCGCTTGATCGGCCCCGGTTTTGGAGCCCCGTTGCCGGCCTGGCCACCGCTTTCCTGGGCGGTCACGTGATCCAGCCCGGGCCCGTGGCAGGCCTCGCACCCGACATCGCGCAGCCGCGCCGTGGCCACGCGCAGATCGCCGGTGCCTCCCGGCCGCATGTATCCGGTGACGTGGCAGCCGATGCAGGTCGGGTCGCGGTCGCGCTTGGCCTTTTTCAGCGTCGCGAACGCGCGCGCGTGTGCGGTCGTCTGCCAAAATTTCAGTGCCTCGCCGTGACAGCCGCCGCAGGCGACGGTGCCCGCGTAGCGCAGATTATCGTCGGGCGCGGCGCCGCCCTGGCCCTCGTCGGCCCCCGCCACGACCGGATGCGGAGCCGTCGGCAGGTGCGGGGTCACGCCGACCGGCAGGCCGGCACTGCCACGCCGCTGGTTCTCGCGGTTGTAGGCCGCGACCAGCAGCGCGACGCCGGGATGATCCGGGATCGTGGTGTCGAGTGGGATGATCCGGTTTTCGAACCAACTTCCGTGAATCTCGGCGGGGTGCTGCTGCAGTTGCTCTCGGTCGTGCGCGATCGCTTTTTCCAGCTTGGCGATCTGCTCGGCGGAGCGCGCCTGCATGATCGGCGGCTGGCTCTCGGCGCGCGCGCGGTAATCAGCGATCTGGTGCTGGTGGTCGAGCAGGATCGCTTGCAACTGCGCGTGCTGCCCGCGGTTGACGAAGGGCCCCGGGGCCACGACGTGCAAATCGAGCCGCCCGAAGTCCTTGCCCATCGACATCGCCTCGACCGCGCGCCCACCACCCACTTCGTCCGGTGTCTCGAAGTTCATCGCGCTGTGGCCCAGCACCGCCCAGTCGATCCCCGGCGCTGCTTGCAGGATCTTCTTGGCCTCCTCGTCGGGGCCGGCGTGCACCAGCGCGATCACGATCTGCGCGCCGCGCGCGTGCAACGCGACCACCTCATCGCGCGCGGCGGCGATCGGGTCCCGCGCGTCGAGGCGCCAGGTCTTCCAGCGCTCGGCATCCTCGGGCAGCGCGCAGGTGATGCCGAAGAGGCCGACCTTGACGCCGCCGACGTCGACCAGTCGGTCGGCGTCGAAGAAGAGCCGCCCGCGGTCGTCGTACAGGTTGGCGGCCAGCGCGGGGATTCTGTGCTCGGCGAGCAGCCGCTTCAGCAATGGCGGCCCGATCGCCAGGTCGCGCTCTCCCGGCGTGAACGCCGTCAGCCCGGCGCGCGCGAGCGCCGACAGGATCAGCTCCGCGCGGCGCGTGATCTCGGCGGGGTCGGGCGGCACCAGCGCCGGGTTGGCGCGCGCGCTCGGGCTGTCGACGGGCAAAAGCAGATCGCCGGCGTCGAGCGCAACGACCCCATCCGCCTCGGCGCGGGCTTGGTCCAGCTCAGTGGCTCTCCGGGCAAGACCGCCCAGCGGATGGGCCGGTCACCCACACGGCTCGTACTCGCCGAGGAGGTTCGACGAGTAGGCCATCACGATCTGTTTTCCGCGCGGCGGCGGAGGCGCCGCCGCGGTCAAGGCGTCGGCCGGCGCGGTCGCTCTCGGGGCGGGCGCCGGGGGCGCCGCCGGGCGCGAGGAGCGGCAGGACCCGAGTCCCAGGCCCAGGGCGATGCCGGCGAGCGCTACGGTCGCGACCACCCCGGAAACTCGGCCTCTAACCTGAAGGGCGGCGCCGGTGAGCATGGCGAGATATTATCAGCCCGCAACCGATTCACCCCGCACCACGATGAAGACCAGCTCGACATCCCTATCGACTTCGAAGAAGCCGACTGCGTCCGCGCCGTCGGCCGCCCAGCCGGAAGACCGCGACCCCGACGATGAATCGGCCGATGCCGCGGGCGAAGTTCCCGCCGCCGACGAGCTCGACGCCGAAGAGGCGCGCGTCCCCGATGCCGTGCTCGAGCCCGAGGTCACGCGCAAATCCTCGACGGGCCTGGCCGCACCGATCCGCGATCCGGTCGAGCGCTTCCTGTCCGAGGCGCGCCGCTACCCCCGGCTCTCCGAGAGCGAGGAGCGCGAGCTGGGCGTGGCCGTCCGCCAGCGCGGTGACATGGACGCCGCACGCAAGCTAGTGGTCCACAACCTGCGTCTGGTCGTCGCCATCGCCTATCAGTACCGCCGGGCGTGGACCAATATCCTCGACCTGTTCCAGGAGGGCAGCGTGGGACTGATGGAGGCGGTCAAGCGCTGGGAGCCGATGCTGGGCCCGCGCTTCGGCTCTTACGCCGCCTACTGGATCCGCGCGTTCGTGCTGAAATTCTTGCTGACGAATTCGCGTCTGATCCACGTCGGCAATACGCGCGCCGGCCGCAAGCTGTTCTTCCGCCTGGAAAAGGAGCGGCAGAAGCTGCTGGCCGCCGGTTTCGAGCCGACGCCGAAGCTGCTGGCGGCCAAGCTGGACGTCGACGAGAAGGAGCTGGACCAGGTGAGCCAGCACCTGGATTCGCGCGAGGTCTCGTTCGAGCCGCGCCCCGGCGCGCCCGAGGACTCCTATCCGCTGTCGGAGCGGGTCGCCGCCGACCAGGAGACGCCGGAGGAGCGCGCGGTCGAGGCGGAGATGGTCGGTGCGGTTGCGCAGTTCGTCGACGGTTTCCGCGAGCGCCTGACCGACGAGCGCGAGCGCGCGGTCTGGATCGAGCACCTCGCGGCCGAGGACCCGGTGTCGCTGGGCGTGCTCGGTGAGCGCTTCGGCGTCACCAAGCAGCGCATGGGACAGATCGCCGACAAGCTCAAGAAGCGCTTCCGCGAGGAGATCGTGCGCGACCTCGGCGAGGGCATCCAGACCGACTGGCTACGCGAGCGCGACTGATCTCGACCCCGTGATTCGCGTATAACTCGCGCGACATGAATTACGTAGAGCAACGCGACTTCACGCTTCGTTTCGAGCTGCGCTGCGAGTTTCCGGAGGACTACGACGGCGACGCGGATGGTTTCGAATGGGTCAAGGACTTCCCCGCCATCGCGGCGGAGATCCTGGCCAGCGCGACCGCCATCATCCGCCGACGTCCCGGCTGGGACGTACGCCCGACAAACCGCGGACGTCCTACCGACGAAGAGGTCACGCTCCTGGTGACGCGAGCTCCGTAGGGCACAAGAAAATAAGCAACAAGAAACCGGCGGGCAGAAAAAAACGGCCGAGGGGGATCCTCCCCGGCCGTTTATTCGTATCAGTGGTTCGGAATGTTACGCCGACTTGCGCACGTTGGCAGCTTGCAGCCCCTTCGGCCCCTCCGTGATGTCGAACTCCACCGTTTGACCCTCACTCAACGAGCGGAAGCCCTCGCTCTGGATCGCGGTGTGATGCACGAAGACATCGGGACCGTCGTCACGAGCGATGAATCCGTACCCCTTCGCATCGTTGAACCACTTCACCTTTCCGGTTGCCATACTGCCCTCCTCGAACGTTTGGTTGCTTCTTCCAGCGGCTGCAGCCGCCAAAAGTGTGCCCGAAAGTACAGGGCCTGGAATTCATGTCAAGTCCCCCGCTTAGCGTGTCGGGGCACTCTCTAAAATCGCCCGGGAAAATGAAAAAGCAATTTCTTGAGGGTTCTCGGCGACGAGAAGTGCCCGGATACACGCGATTCCAGCGGCTCCCGCGGCGAGGCACGCTCGGATATTCCCGACGCTGACGCCGCCGATCGCGAGAACCGGCAGCGCGTGGCGGGAGGCGCTGATAGCGCCAAGCCCCAGCGGCGCGCCGTATCGACGTTTCGACGGTGTGTCGAAGATCGGGCCGAGCACCGCGAAGCGGACGTTCGCTTTTCCGGTCGCGGCGAGGGCGGCGGCGCGCGCGACGTCGTCGGGACCATGCGCCGAAACCGCGATGGATAACGTGGGGGCAATCACCGCAATCTCCGTCGGTGACAGCGATGTGCCGGACAGATGGACGCCGTCGGCGCCGGCCGCGAGCGCGACGTCGGCGCGGTCGTTGATGTACAGCGCGGCACCGTGGCGCGCGGTCAGCGCGCGCAGCGGGCGGGCGAGCTCGAGCAGCGCGCGTGCCTCGAGATCCTTCTCGCGCAGCTGAACCGCGACAGCGCCAGGGCTCACGCCGGCGCGCGAGGCACCCTCGAGCACGCGCGCCAGCACCGCCTCGAGCGGACGCCCGGCGGTCGCGTGGCGATCGGTGACGACGTAGAGCGCAGGTGCTCGACGGAAATCCGGACGGTGTTGTGCGCCGTCCGCGCTACTCAATCAGGCCTTCGAGCGGCGACGACGCATTCGCGTAGAGCTTGCGCGGGATGCGCCCCGCACGGAACGCCTTGCGTCCGGCGATCACCGCGTCACGCATCGCCTCGGCCATGAGCACGGCATCGCGGGCGCCGGCGATCGCGGTGTTCATGAGCACGCCGTGGCAGCCGAGCTCCATCGCAATCGCCGCATCCGACGCGGTTCCGACGCCGGCGTCGACGATCACCGGCACTTTGGCGCGCTCGAGGATGATGCGAATGTTGTAAGGATTTCGGATTCCAAGGCCCGAGCCGATCGGCGCCGCCAGCGGCATGACCGCGGCGCACCCGACGTCTTCCAGTTTCTTGGCCAGGATCGGATCGTCGAGGCAGTAGGGGAGCACGACGAAGCCCTCCTTCACCAGCACGCGCGCCGCTTCCAGCGTGCCGACTCCGTCGGGGAACAGCGTCTCCGGGTCGCCGATCACCTCGAGCTTGACCATGTCGGCCATGCCCAGCTCGCGCGCGAGGCGGCAGGTGCGGATCGCCTCCTCGGCGGTGTAGCAGCCGGCGGTATTGGGGAGCAGCGTGTGGCGCTTGCGGTCGATCGTGTCGAGCACGCTCGGCTTTCCCGGCTGAAGCTCGACCCGGCGCAGCGCGACGGTCACGATCTCGGCGCCCGAGCGCAAGATGGCCTCGCGCCCCTCCTCGAGGGTGCGGTACTTGCCGGTGCCGACCAGGAGCCGTGAGTGAAAGGTCTTGCCAGCGATGACCAGCGGATCGCCGGCGGCGGCGGGGCCAGCGTCCGAGCCGCCACCGATGAACGAGACGATCTCGATATGGTCGCCGTCGGCGACCGGGGCCTCGGCCCAGGTTCGCCGGGGGACCACGTCCCGGTTCTTCTCCACGGCGACGCGCGCCGGGTCCACACCCATCGCCGCGAGCAAACTGGCAACGGTGGTGCCGCGCGGCGTGGTACGTATCTCTCCGTTGACGGTGACCTGCATGTCATTCATGAGGGGCGCAAGCATAACCCAGACTCCTTTACCCCAGTCTTCGGCTGACGGCTGACCCATGCGCTGCCCATTTTGCGCTGCCGTCGAAGACAAGGTCGTCGATACCCGGCCGTCGGACAACGACCGGGTCATCCGCCGCCGCCGCGAGTGCGTGGGCTGCGGCCGGCGCTTCACGACCTATGAGCGCGTCGACGAGATCCTGCCGCTGGTCGTCAAGAAGGACGACCGCCGCGAGTCGTTCGACCGCGCGAAGATCCTGAGCGGCCTGAAAAAGGCGTGCTCCAAACGCCCGGTGTCGCTGGAGACCCTGGAAAAGACCGTCGACAAGATCGAACGCGATCTGGAGGAGTCGGGCGAGAAAGAAATTCCTTCGACGCGCATCGGCGACGCGGTCATGGCGGCGCTGCGCGAGATTGACGACGTCGCCTACGTTCGCTTCGCGTCGGTGTATCGCTCCTTCCGCGACGTCAACGAGCTCATCACCGAGCTCAAGAGCCTGGTCGCCGATCGGGGGGGCGGCCGGCGTTGACGCGCGGTAGGCCGCTCGCGCAATTTTCGGCCGCAGACGTCGCGCAAATGCGGCGCGCGCTGGCGCTGGCCGAGCGCGGGCGGGGCAGCACGCGGCCGAATCCGGTCGTGGGCGCAGTGGTCGTGCGGGGCGGTCGCGTGCTTGCCGAGGGCTACCACCACCGCGCCGGAGAGGCGCACGGCGAGATCGACGCGCTCGCGCACCTCGGCGGTCGTGCGCCGGGCGCGACAATCTACGTGAACCTCGAGCCGTGCTGCCACACCGGCCGCACCGGCCCGTGCACGCGCGCGCTTATCGCGTCCGGTGTGCACCGCGTGGTGGTGGGGACCCTGGATCCGAACCCGCGTATCAACGGGCGTGGGGTGAGCCTGCTCAGGCGCGCCGGCATCCGCGTCGACGTCGGCTGCCTGGAAGCCGAGTCGCGCGAGGCGAACCGCGGCTTCTTCGTCTGGGTGCGCGACAAGCGGCCGCTGGTGACGCTGAAGGCGGCGGCGACTCTGGACGGCTTCATCGCCTCCGCCAGCGGCGCGCGCGAGTGGATCACGGGGCCCGAGGCCCGGCGCGCGGCGCACGAGCTGCGCGCGGCGCACGACGCGATCCTGGTCGGTGCGGGGACGGTACGCGTCGACGACCCCCGGCTGACCGTGCGGCTGGGCGCGCGCGATCGGGGGCCGCCTGCGCGCCCGCGGCGCGTGGTGCTCGACGGTCGCTTGTCCGTATCCCCGCGCGCGCAGACGTTGCGACGGGTGCCGCGGACACCGCCGACGCTGGTCATCGGCGCGCGCGGCGCCGAGGCGCGTCGCGTGCGCGCGCTCGAGCGGGCCGGTGCCGAGGTCGTGCTGCTGCCGGCGCGCGGCGGGCGCCTGCCGCTCGACCGTGTGCTGGCCGAGCTCGGACGGCGCGACATCCAGTCACTGCTCGTCGAGGGCGGGGCGCAAGTTCACGGAGCGTTCATCGACGCGCAGCTCGTCGACCGGATCGCGCTCTTCCTCGCGCCCAAGCTGATCGGCGCGGGAATCCCGATCGCGCAGGGACGCGGCGTGCCGGTCGCGCAGGCGCTCGCGCTGGGGTCACCCACCGTCGAGCCGTTCGGCGAGGACTTGCTGCTCCGCGCCGACGTCCGCCCGCGTCGCTGAGTCGCTCAACCGCAAGAACGGTCCGTCAGCTCCTGTCTCCGGTCCCCTCGTCCCGTCTGCGGGGAGAGGGTTAGGGAGAGGGGCCGGCAGGCGTCGCGGATCGCAGCAGTCACCGCCGCGCGCGCTGCTATACTCCGCGCGCAAATGTTCACCGGGATCGTCGAAGCGCGCGGCACCGTCGAGGAGCTGGAGCCGAAGGGCTCGGTTCATCGCGTGGTCATCGCGACGGCCGACCTTCCCGTCGAGGGGCTGCCACTGGGCGCGAGCATCGCGGTCGATGGCGTGTGCCTGACGGTGATCGAACGTTCGGCCGGACGGTTCGCCGCGGATCTCGGTCCCGAGACGCTGGCGCTCACCACGCTGAACGCGCTCGCGGTCGGCAGCCGCGTACACCTCGAGCGGGCGCTCAAGCTCGGCGATTCGCTGGGCGGGCACCTGGTGAGTGGACACGTCGACGGCGTCGGCCAGGTGGTCGGCCGCCGTGAGCTGGGCGAGGCGCTCGAGCTCAGGATCGCCGCACCGCCCGAGGTTGCGCCGACGCTGGTCGTGAAAGGCTCGGTGACGGTCGACGGCGTGAGCCTGACGATCAACGCTGTTGAAGGTGCGGTGTTCTCGGTCACGCTGATCCCTCACACGCTCGCGGTCACCGGGCTCGGCGAGAAGGCCGTCGGCTCACCGGTCAATCTCGAAGGTGACCAGATCGCGAAGCATGTCGACCGCATCCTCGCGGCGCGCCTCGCTGCCACGAGCGATACCAAGACTACGCCCCTCCTTGCTCCGCCGGCGCCCCCGCGTCCGGCGGGGCTCACACTAGAGACTTTGAGGAAATATGGCTTCGTCCGCTGATTCCGGCTTGGACCGCATGGCGCTCGTCCGGCGCGCGATCGAGGAGATCCGCGCCGGCAGGATGGTGATCCTCGTCGACGACGAGGACCGCGAGAACGAAGGCGACCTCATGATGGCCGCCGACCTGGCGACGCCCGAGGCGATCAACTTCATGGCCCGCTATGGCCGCGGGCTCATCTGCCTGTCGCTCTCCGAGGACCGCGTCCGCCAGCTCGGCCTGACCATGATGGCGACCGACAACCGCTCGCCGCGCATGACCGCGTTCACGGTCAGTATCGACGCGCGGCGCGGGATGACCACCGGCATCTCGGCGCGCGAGCGCGCGGAGACCATCCGCGCCGCCGTCGCGCGCGACGCCGTGCCCGACGACCTGGTCACACCCGGCCACATCTTTCCGCTGCGCGCGCGCCGCGGCGGCGTGCTCGTCCGCTCGGGCCACACCGAGGGCTCGGTCGATCTCGCGCGCCTCGCGGGCCGCGAGCTGGCCGGTGTGATCTGCGAGATCATGCGCGACGACGGCGAGATGGCGCGCATGCCCGACCTCGAGAAGTTCGCCGCCGAGCACGGTCTGCTGATCGTCACCATCGCCGACCTCATCGAGTACCGCATGTCGCAGGAGCTGCTGGTGCGGCGCGCGGGCGAGGCGCGCTTCGGCCCGCACATCGCCGGCCTGTCGCGTGAGTTCCAGGCGTACGTCTACGTCACCGACGTCGAGGACACCGAGTACCTGGCGCTGGTGCTGGGCGAGCCTTCGCCCGACGAGCCGGTGCTGGTGCGCGTGCAGACCGCCAGCGTCATGCGCGACGTCTTCGGCGTCTCACCCGATCCCGACGTGCTGCCCGCCACCGTGCCGTTGCGCATGATCGAGGAGGAGGGTAAGGGGATCCTGCTCTACGTGCTCCCGCGCGGCCGCGCGAGCCTGGCCGACGACTTCCACGAGGCGATGGCGGCGCCGCGGCCGCCGGGTGGCGCGAGCTCGGGGTCGAGCAACCGCCTGCGCGACTTCGGCCTGGGGGCCCAGGTGCTGGCGCACCTCGGCGTGCACAAGATCCGCCTGCTCACCAACAATCCGCGGCGCATCGTCGGCGTCGAGGGCTACGGCCTGCACATCGTAGAATGCGTCCCTATCCGCGCCCCCGTGAAAGTGGTACCTCTGCGGGAAAGAGGAGCCTGAGCATGACCGCCCGTAACGAGTTTCAGGGGACCACGCACGAGGGAATGCTGCGCGCCGAGGGCCGCCGCTTCGCCATCGTCGCCGCGCGCTTCAACGACTTCATCGTCGACAAGCTGGTCGAAGGCGCGCTCGATGCCCTCCGCCGCACCGGCGGCGACGACGAGCGCATCGAGATCTTCCGCTGCCCGGGCGCGATGGAGCTGCCGGGCCTGGCCCGGCGCGTGATCGACCTCGGGCGCTTCGACGCAGTCATCTGCCTCGGCGCCGTGATTCGCGGCGCGACGCCGCACTTCGACCTGGTCGTCGGCGAGGCCGCGCGCGGCATCGCCGACCTGGCGGCGTCGGGCGGCCCGCCGGTGGCGTTCGGCGTGCTCGCCTGCGACACCATCGAGCAGGCGGTCGAGCGCGCCGGCACCAAGGCCGGGAACCGCGGCTACGACGCGGCGATGGTGGCGCTGGAGATGGCCGATCTCTATGCCGCGCTCGACAGCAGCAAGCAGGCGCCGCGCGACATCGCGCGCCGGCCCGCGCGTCCCGGTCGCATCGGTAAGTGAAGAGATGAGTGGTCCGCGCAGACGATCGCGCGTCGCCGCGCTTCAGATCTTGCACCAGATGGACGTGAGCGCCGAGCTCGACGCCGATGGCGCGCTCATGCTGTACTTCGGGCAGCTCGTCTCGGGCGGCGGCGCGCTCGCCGTCGACGAGGACGAGCCCGCGGCCTCCGCGGAGACGGGGCCCGTCGATCGGGCGCTGGTGGAACAGTTGATCCGCGGCGTCTACGAGCATCGCGTCGAGCTCAATCAGATGCTGGCGGCGGCGTCGAAGAACTGGCGCGTCGAGCGCATGGCGGTGGTCGATCGTAACGTGATCCGACTGGCGCTCTACGAGATAAAATTCTGCGCCGATGTGCCGGTCGCGGTGGCGATCAACGAGGCCATCGAGCTCACCAAGCAGTTTGGCAGCGCCGAGGCGCCGGCGTTCGTCAACGGGTTGCTCGACCGCGCGGTCGACGAGCTGGGACTGCGGCGGTAGTCGTGAAGATCGCCTTCGTGTCGGTGGATCTGGCGCGCTGGGATCAGGCGACCGCCGGCGATCTGCTCGCGGTCGGCTTTTACTCCGATCTGCGCCCGCTGCGCGGCGCGGCCGGCCTCTGCGACTGGCGCTTCGATGCGAGGATCTCGACGCTCATCGTGGGTGGCAACCTGACCGGCGCCGAGGGCGAGCAGCTGCTCATCCCCAACCACCGCCGGTTACCATGGGCCTGGACGCTCGCGGTCGGTCTCGGGCCGAGCGCTGAGCTCGACGACGAGCGTGCGGCGCGTGCGATCCGCAAGACTCTGCAGACCATGCGCGGGCTCGGCCTGGTCAAGCTGGCGATGGCCTTGCCCGGCCGCGAAATCGAGCGCATCCCGGCGCGGCGTGCGTTGCAGGTCTTCCTCAAGGAGCTCGAGCAGGCGCCGCCCGGTACCGTGCAGGAGTTGACGCTGGTCGAGACGGTGGCGGGACAGAAAGAGCTCGGCGAGGTGGTGCGCCGGCGTGGACAGCCGAGCCGTCCCCGGGAACCGCGCGTCCGCGGCACAACCAGTTGAACGCCAGGACGCCAGGAACGCCCAAATAGGCACGGCCAATTTTGCGCTCTGTCGTGCGAGGCACGAAGATGGCGCGATGGCCCCGAGCTTCGACGCCGCCGTGCAGCAGTTCCTCGACCACCTGCGCGTCGAACGGGAGCTCGCGCCGGCGACCGTGAGCGCCTATGGCGGCGACCTCGCGGATTTCGCCAAGTTCTTGGCTGGGCGTGCCGTTGCGAGCGCGCGCGACGTGCGCTCGATCGACGTGCTCGACTACCTGGCGCGCATCACCGAGCAGGGGCTGTCGGCGCGCTCGCAGGCGCGGCGGCTGATCGCGCTGCGCCAGCTCTTTCGCTTTCTGCGCACCGAGCACGCGTGCGACGGCGACCCGACCGATGAGATCGATCTACCGCGCTTCGGTCGCAAGCTACCGACGTTCCTGACCGTCGACGAGGTCGATCAGTTGCTGGCGGCGCCCGACCGGCGCACGCCGCGCGGCGCACGCGACGGCGCCATGCTCGAGGTGCTGTACGCCAGCGGCTTGCGGGTGTCGGAGTTGGTGCGGCTGCGCCTCGCCGACGTGAACTTCGACGTCGGCTACCTGATGGCGTTCGGCAAGGGCCGCAAGCAGCGCTTGGTGCCGATCGGCGAGGTGGCGCTCGCCGGGTTGCGGGCCTATCTCGACACCGCGCGTGCGACGTTCCTCACGGGCGGCGGCAAGTCCAAGACAAAGGCGAAAGCGGCTTCGAACGCCCTGTTCCTGACGCGCCATGGCCGAGCCATGAGCCGGCAGTCGTTCTGGAAGCTCGTCGGCCGTTACGCCCGGGCGGCCGGCATCCGCAAGGTGATCTCGCCGCACAAGCTGCGCCATTCCTTCGCCACCCACCTGGTCGAGCGCGGCGCCGATCTGCGCGCCGTGCAGGCGATGCTCGGCCACGCGGACATCGGAACGACGGAGATCTACACGCACCTGTCACGCCGGCATCTGCGTAGCGTTTACGACAAATTCCACCCGAGGGCGTGACGGATCGGAAGGGCCTGAGGCCCGAGGCCCTTTCGTCCTGTGCCACGGGGTTGCGCTTAGATCCCCACGGGCCGCCGCTGGCGAGCTAGACTGTTTGACCCCCCTGGAACGGGTCAGCTATAGGGAGGGGCTTCCCCAATGGACATCTCAGCGGATCAGGTTCGAACGGCGGTCATATCGCTGATCGCTTTCATCCTGTCGATCGCCGTGCACGAGTTCGGGCACGCCTGGATGGCCAACCGGCTGGGCGATCCGCTGCCCGCGCAGCAGGGGCGGCTCACGCTCTCGCCTATCGCCCACATCGACTTGTTCGGCACGATCCTGATACCGCTGTTCGCGGCCTTCGCCCCCGGCGGGTTACCAATGCTCGCCTGGGGCAAGCCGGTCCAGACCAACCCCAAGGCTTATCGCGGCATCTCGCCGCGCATCGGGAACATGCTGGTGTCGCTGATGGGCCCGCTCATGAACCTGGTGCTCGCGGTCGCGATCTCGATCGTCCTCATCGTGCTTGGGCGTATCGTCACGCTGCCTGTCAGTTTCGTCGAACTCGCGATCCGCTACTTCCTGGTGCTGAACCTCTCGCTGATGTTCTTCAACCTGTTGCCCCTGCCGCCGCTCGACGGAGGCTCGGTGCTTGCGGTCTTGCTGCCCGAGAGCCTGCAGTCGATTCCGCGGGTGCTGCAGCGCTACGGCATGCTGATCTTGTTCGGGCTGTTGCTGACCGGCACGATGAGCATCGTGATGCATCCGGCGTACGTGCTCGCGGGAGCGTGGGCCCGCACGGTGATGAGGCTCATGGCGGGATGATGCCCGAGGCCGGTAACGTCCCCTATCGCGTCGCGCTGCCCGAGTTCGAGGGCCCACTCGATCTGCTGCTGCACCTGTGCAAGACGCACGAGATCGAGATCGTGAACATCCCGATCGCGTTCATCACCCAAAAGTACCTCGAGTACCTCGAGGTGATGCAGACAATGTCCGTTGATCTCGCGGCCGACTACCTGGTGATGGCGGCAACGCTGGCGTATCTCAAATCGCGCGAGCTCGTGCCGTCACCCGAGCCGCTCGAGGCCGCGTCCGAGGACGAAGAAGAAGTTCTGGATCCGCGCGAGGAGCTGATCCGCCGCCTGCTCGAGTACCAGAAGTACAAGGACGCGGCCGAGAAGCTGGGCGGCCGGCCGATCGAGGGGCGCAACGTCTTCCTGCGCGGCAGCGAGATCGAGGGCGGCGGTGGCCTGTCGCCGCTGGCCGAACATTCGGTGTGGAAGCTGATCGAGTCGTTCGGGAAGCTGCTGGAAAAGGCCGGCACGAAGCTGACCCACGACGTGATCATCGATCGCGTCTCGATCAGCGAGCGGATCAACCAGTTGATCGATCGCATCGAGGCGGGTGGTGGGTCGTTCCGTTTCGACGCTTGTTTCGACCTGTCTCTGGCCGAGCCCGAGCTGCGCAGCCAGCTGGTGGTGACGCTGCTGGCGATCCTCGAACTGGCGAAGCTCAAGGTGGTGCGCGTCCTTCAATCACCGGACGGTGAGACGCTGTTCATCAGCCAGGTCTCGGCCGGCATGCTGGCCACTGCGCGGCGCGCCGAGATCACGTCGTCGGACGAGGAGCCGAAGCCGGCCGACGAAGCGCCGTCCGCGGAGGCGGCTTCTGTCGAGGTGTCGCCCGCCGAAGCGTTCATGACCCCCGAAGCGCCGTCCGACGAGGCCACGGCCAGCCCCCCGAGTGAGATCCCGGTTGAACGCGAGGACAAGAATGAGCAAACGTAAGAAGCAGCCGGCGCGCGACCAATCGGCGCCTGCGCAGACCGACGGCGATCCCGACGTGTCGATCACCGACGACAACGACGGCCAGGCCGAAGGAGAGGGTGGGGACGAGGCCGCGACAGTTGAAACCGCGGCGCCGGCCGACGAGGGCGCTGCTGCCGACGCCGCCGAGGCGACGGTCGAGGACAAGGTCACCGCGCCGCTCGCTTCGGCGTCGGTCGAAGAGATGGACGCCGCCGTCGACTTCGCGCTCGGAACGGTCGGCAGCGGCCCGCTCGACGATACCGCGGCGCCGGTCGAGGCCGCCGACGCGAGCGAGTCCGATGCGAAGACGCCGCCCGTCGAGATCGATGCGCATGCGATGAACATGCGCGCGGCCTCCGGTGAGGAGGCAACGCAGGTTTCGATCGACGCGCCCGCCGCGGGCGACGAGGGCGGTGGCTGGGGAGAAGAGCCGACCCGCGTGGGCGCCGCGGCCGAGATGGCCGAGTTGGCGGCGCAGTCGGTCGCCGAGCCGAGCAAGGGGCATGGCGCCGACGCCAGCGACGCCGAGGTCCTGGCGGTCGATTCGGCGGTGCGGCTCGAGAGCATCCTCGAGAGCCTGGTCTTTGCGTCGGACCGGCCGCTCACGCTGCTCGATTTCAAGCGGCTGGTGGGCGAGCGCGACGCGAAGAAGCTGACCGCCGCTCTGGAGGCGGTGCAGGCGCGCCATCGCGGCAGCGGCCTCGAGCTGGCGAGCACGGCGGGTGGCTGGCAGTTCCGCACCAGCGCCGAGAACGCCGCGTGGGTCGCCAAGCTGGTGGCCGGGCGTCCAGCGCGCCTGTCGCGCGCGATGCTCGAGACGCTCGCGATCGTCGCCTACCGCCAGCCGATCACGCGCCCCGAGATCGACGAGATCCGCGGCGTCGATTGCGGGCCGGTGCTGAAAACGCTGCTGGATCGGGCGCTCATCCGCATGATCGGCAAGAAGGAAGAGGTCGGCCGTCCGATCCTCTACGGCACGAGTACGGAGTTCCTGCGCACGTTCAGCCTCAAGGATCTCACCGAGCTGCCCACGTTGCGCCAGTTCCACGAGCTGGGCGCAGCCGAGCAGGCGAAGGTCGACGCCGAAGCGCCGCTGCCGGCGGGCGAGCCGGGCGCGAGCGGGGCGCCCGCGCCGCGCGTGATGCCGGCGCCGTCGCCGCTGCCTGACCAGGATCCCGCCGAGGAGGACGCTCTGCTGTCCGAGCTCGATGAGGCGACCAGCGCGGCGACGCGCGCGACGCGCTCGCCGGATCCGCCGCCCCCGCCCCCGGGTGACGAGCCCGCGCAGGCGACGGAGTAACGAAGCGATGGCAACCAGATTACAAAAGTTCCTGGCGCAGGCCGGTGTTTCGTCCCGGCGTCAGGCCGAGGATCTGATCAAGTCGGGCGCGATCAGCGTGAACGGCCAGGCCGTCACCGCGCTCGGCACGACCATCCAACCGTCGTCGGACCGCGTCGAGGTCAACGGCCGGCGCGTGTACATCGAGAAGCCGATCTACCGGCTGTTGCTCAAGCCGCGCGCCTGCCTGGCGACGCTGCAACCGACGGGCGCCGCGCGCCCGACGCTGCGCCGCTTCCTGCGCGAGCCCGAGCCGGGGTTGCAGGTGGTCGCGCCGCTCGACTTCCCGGCGGAGGGCGTGGTGCTGCTGACGTCGGACGGCGCGCTCGCGCAGGCGATGTCGAAGCGCTCGCAGCGCGTTCCCATGACCTATCACCTCAAGATGCAGGGCAAGGTCGACGACGACGCGATCACGCGCCTGCTCAAGGGCTGGCGCTGGGAGAACCGGCCGGTGCGGCCGACCGCCGTCGCGGCCCTGGCGACGACCGGCAAGAACACCTGGATCGAGATGGTGGTGGCCGAGAGCCGCCCGCGCGCCCTCAAGGCGGCGGGCGATCTCATCCGCCATTCGCTGCTGAAGATCTCGCGCGTGCGCATGGGGGGCCTGTCGTTCGAGGGGCTCGCGATGGGCGGCTGGCGCGATCTGACCAGGCCCGAGGTCGCCGACCTGCGCGCGCGCGCCGGTGTCGACGACGCCTGAGCGATCGATCGTGGCGGGACCTTCGGCGCCGGCGACCTCCTCGACCGCGCGCTACGGCATCCACTGGTTCCGGCGCGACCTGCGCGTCGCCGGCAACCCCGCGCTTGGCTGGAGCGCCGCCGAGCACGGCGGGCGCGTGCTCGGCCTCTTCTGCTTCGACGCGCGCTTCCTCGCGCGCCCGGACTTCTCCGTCGATCGCTTCGCCTTCTTCCTGGCGACACTGCAGGCGCTGCGCGACGAGCTGCGCGCGCTGGGCGGCGATCTGCTGGTACTCGACGAGGGGCCCGAGCCGGCGTTCGGCGCGCTGATGGCGGCGCTCGACGGCGCCGGCGTGCCACGCCCGGCGACGGTGTCGTTCAATCGTGACTACGAGCCGTTCGCGCGTGCGCGCGACGCCGCGATGGCGAAGCTGCTGGGTGAACGCTGCGGCGTTGCGGTGCACACCGAGCGCGACCACCTGATCGTCGAGCCCGAGGAGCTGCGCTTTTTCCAGGTCTACTCGCCATTCGCGCGCCGCTGGTTCGAACGACTCGCAGAGCCGGGGGTCCGCGCGCGCATCGACGGGCAGCAGCCCGGGCTCGCTTACCTCGCGAAGCGGGCGCGCGCCGCGCATGCGCCGGACAGCGCGCGCACGCCGCCGTTTCGCCTGACCTGGCGTGAGCTGTTCGGCGAACGGCCGCCGCCCGTGGATAGATTGCAGACCTTCTGCGACCAAAACGCGCGTCGCGTGCGCGTGCCGATCCCGCCCGCGGGCAGCGTGGCTGCGCTGGCGCGCCTGCGCCGGTTCGCGCCTCGCCTCGCCGAGTACAAGGGGGCGCGCGATCTGCCTTCGCTCGATGCGACGTCGCGGCTGTCGATCTACTTCAAGAACGGATCACTCACACCGGCGCAGGCCATTGCGGCGCTGGACGTGGCCGATGCGACCTTCGCGGAAGGCACCTCGCGTAGCGCGTTCCTGCGTGAGATCGTGTGGCGCGAGTTCTACTACCACGTGCTCTGGCACCGCCCCGACGTCGAGACCCAGGCGTTCCTGCCGCAGTTCCGCGCGCTGCGCTGGCAGAACCGCGAGGACTGGTTCGAGGCCTGGAAAGAGGGCCGCACCGGCTACCCGCTGGTCGACGCGGGCATGCGCCAGCTGGCCGAGACCGGCTGGATGCACAACCGCGTGCGCATGGTGGTGGCGTCGTTCCTGACCAAGGATCTGCTCATCGACTGGCGCTGGGGAGAGCGCTATTTCATGGACCGCCTGCTCGACGGCGATCTCGCGCCCAACAACGGCGGCTGGCAGTGGGCGGCGTCGACCGGGTGCGATCCGCAGCCGTACTTTCGCGTCTTCAATCCGACGCTGCAGAGCCAGAAGTTCGATCCGGACGGGACGTATCTGCGCGCGTACCTGCCGGAGAGGCGCGACGACGACCGGAAGGCGATTCACTTGCCGCGCAAGCCGATCGTCGATCACGCGAAGCAGAAGGCGAAGGCGCTCGCGATGTACAAGAAGGCGGCGGGGAAGGGGAAGTAGTCGCGTCGCGCCGATCCTTTCCGATCCCTCGCCCCGTCCGCGGGGCGAGGGTTAGGGAGAGGGCAAGCCTTGCGAGTTGCGGCGCCCGACGTCCCCTCTCCCCGCAGACGGGGCGAGGGGACCGGAATGATTCTGGCGAGGGTCGAAGATCGATGCTCTACGGCGACATGTCGAACGCCGCGTTCCACGTCGCTCGCCCCACGATGCCGTCGGGCTCCAATCCCATCTCGCGCTGCAGGGCGATGCACGCCTGGCGCGATTGTCGGCCGTAGAAGCCGTCGACGTCGACGGCGAAGCGGCGCTCGCGCATCTGGATCTGCCAGATGCGGACGTCGTCGCCGTTCATCACCGGCGCGTGTGGCCACACGAGATAGCGCCCGCTCCAGGCCGGGCGGCCCGCTTCGGGCGGTGCGGGTGGCGGCGGCTCGGCGGGGGCCAGCGGCTTGTCGGCCAGAGCCTGCAGCTCGGCGAGCTCGCCGCGGAAGCGATCGCAGTCGCACGGGCCGCGCACGCCGGGGATCTTCTGCACGGCGCCGCTGTCTCCGTCGGTGAATTGCCAGAAGTCCCAGCGCGTCCAGGTGCGCGGCACCACCGGCTCCTGCGCGCCGTAGCGCGCGGTCCACAGCAGGCGCGAGCGGAATTCGGGCACGTCCGGATCGCGCAGCGTGCGCCGCCAAAGCCCGCCTGTATAAATGATCAGCGGCTGGCCGAACAGGGTGTCCGCCTTGTTCGCGAACGCGACCGCCCACTGCACGACCTGGGCGGGTGGCAGGCCGCCGTCGACCTCGAGGTCCAGCACCGGTGGCAGCGTGCTCCAGGTGCGTTGCCCCACGACCGCCGCAAAGTGCGCGGCCTGGGTCTCCGGATCGCTACCCGGCCGCGCGAAATGATAGGCGCCGCGCAGCAGATGCGTGTCGCCGAGCGCCTTCCAGTTTTCATCGAAGCGGCCGTCGACGATCGAGCTGCCTTCGGTGGCTTTGATGAAGGCGAACTTCACGTCGGAGCCGGCGACCGCGGTCCAGTCGACCTGGTCGTTGTTATGGCTGACGTCGATTCCCAGCACAGGCATTTTTCACCTCCCGCCGGAAGAACGCATCCGGGAGCTAAAATTCCGGGCCTGAAACAATTGGAAACGAACTAACTGACTAACCGATCGCGCGTTTCATGAACGACCGCAGGCCCAGGCGCCAGAACAGCCCGGTCATGAACGCCAGCGCTGCCAGCACCACCGGCAGCTGCATGTGCGGCTGTGCCGGCACCAGCACGGCGCGCAGCCCCTCGGCGATGTAGGTCAGCGGGTTGAGCAACACCACGTACTTCATCAGCGGCACCGCATCGAGCCCGCGCCAGGGATAATAGGCGCAGCCGAACATGATCATCGGCGCGACCACGATGCCGAACAGCAGGCCGATCTGCGTCCCCTCGATCACACTGCCGAGGTAGAGGCCGATCACGCTGAACGCGGTGGCGCCGAACAGAGTGACCAGGAACACGAGGCCGATGTGCGCGGCCGACAGACCGGGGATCGGGCCCATGATCAGGCGGGCAAGCGGTAACACGAAAGAAGCGGCAACCACGGCCTGCACCGCGCCCGAGATCACCTTGGCCAGCGCCACCATCCAGCTGGGCACGGGCGCGAGCAGGCGATCCTCGATCTCTCGCGTGAACCCGAAGTCGGCGACCATCGGCAGCGCGACCGATTGAACCGCCGCGAGCGCCAGGCTCACCGCCAGGACGCCGGGCAGCAGGGCCGCGGTGTACTCGCGGTGCACGAAGCCCATCCGCGGCAGCAGGTACCCGAACACCACGGTGAACATCAGCGGCTGCATCGCCGTGCGCATCAGGAAGAACGCCAGCTCGCGCCGGACGACAATCACGTCGCGCATCAAGAGCGCGAGCAGCACGCTCCCCGCGCTCGGTGCTTTCACCGCGGCCGTCAATCGTGATTTCTTTCAGTCATCAATCGAGCTTTCTTCCCGTGAGTGACACGAACAACGTTTCGAGGCTGGGCGGCGCGAGGCGGATGTTGGTGACCTGGCGGCCCGCTGCCTGCACCGCGCCGATGAGCGGCGCCACCGCCTCGCCACCGCCCGGATGATAGACCGCGAGCGTGTTGTCGTGCGCCTCGACCTCGAGCACACCGCCGATCGCGCGCGCGGCCGCCGCGACCGGCGCGGCCGCCCCATCGAGCGAGATCTCGATCAGCGTTCCACCGGGCGCCTTGCGCCGCAGCTCCGCCGGGGCGTCGCACGCCAGCAACCGCCCGCGGTCGACGATCGCCACGCGATCGCACAGTTGCTCGGCCTCTTCCATGTAGTGCGTGGTCATGATGATGGTGCGCCCTTCGGTGTGCAGCGCGCGCAGGATCTCCCAGAGCGCCAGGCGCGCCTGCGGGTCGAGCCCGACGGTCGGCTCGTCGAGAAACAGGATCTCGGGCTCATGGATCAGCGCGCGCGCGATCATCAGGCGCTGCTGCTGGCCGCCCGACAGATGCTCGACGCGCGCGTCGGCGCGGTCGGCGAGCCCCATGCGCGCGAGGATCTCCTCGGCGCGACTGCGCGAAAGGGCGCGCGAGAAACCGAAGTAGGCGGCGTGAAAGATCAGGTTCTCCACCACTGACAGGCCGCGGTCGGCGTTGGGGCGCTGCGGGACCACGCCGATGCGCCGGCGCACCGCGACCGCGTGCGAGACCACGTCCTCGCCGCCGATCAGCGCCTGGCCGCCCGTCGGCAACACGCGCGTGGTGAGAATGCCGATGGTCGTGGTCTTGCCGGCGCCGTTGGGGCCGAGTAATCCGAAGAACTCGCCGGTCGGTACCGCCAGGTCGAGCCCGTCGAGCGCCACGACCGGGCTGCCCGACGGCCGCGGTGGACCCGACGGCAGCGAACCCGGCGGGGGCGGTCCACCCGAGCGCCGCTTCTTCAGCTTGGGCGCCGCGTAGACCTTGCGCAGCGCCCGGGTTTCGATCGCCATGCTCACGGCGGCGCGCATCCTACTCGACCTTTCGCTCGACGTCGTGATTTGCGCGTCGCTGCGTGCGGAGAATGATAAGAGATAGGCGTGTCACAAACAGGTTCGAAACCAGCCCGCGCCCTGATCTCGGTCTCCGACAAGACCGGGCTCGTCGAGCTCGCGCGCGGCCTGGCGAAAGAGGGGCTCGAGATTCTGTCGACCGGCGGCACGGCCAAGGCGCTCTACGCGGCCGGCGTTCCCGTGCGCGAGGTCAGCGACTTCACCGGCGCGCCCGAGATCCTCGACGGGCGCGTCAAGACGCTGCACCCGCGCGTGCACGGCGGCATCCTCGGGCGGCCGACCCCGAAGCACCGCGAGGAGATGCGCCAGGCGGGCCTGTCGGCGATCGATCTGGTCGTGGTCAACCTGTACCCGTTCCGCGAGACCGTGGCGCGCGACGCGCCCTTCGAGGAAGTGATCGAGAACATCGACATTGGTGGCCCGGCGATGATCCGGTCGGCGGCCAAGAACCACGAGCGCGTCGCGGTCGTCGTCGAGCCCGCCGACTACGCGCGCGTGCTGAAGGCGATCCAGACCGACGGCCAGGTGCCGGCGGCGCTGCGCTTCGAGCTGGCGCGCAAGGCGTTCGCGCACACCGCGGCCTACGACGGCGCGGTGGCGTCGTACCTGGGCCGCATCACGGCGCCCGACGCGCCGCTCGCCGACTTCCCGCAAACGATTCATCTCTCGTCGCGGTTGGAGCGCTCGTTGCGCTACGGCGAGAACCCGCACCAGAAGGCGGCGTTCTACGTGCAGGACGACGCGGCCGGCCCGTCGCTCGCGCGCGCGGAAGTGCTGCAGGGCAAGGAGCTATCGTACAACAACCTGCTCGATCTCGACGCGGCGATGCGCATCGTCGCCGAGTTCACGCCACCCACGGTCGCGATCATCAAGCACAACAACCCGTGCGGCGTCGCGATCTCCGAGACCAGCGTCGCCGACGCCTACCGCCGCGCGCGCGAGACCGACCCGGTGTCGGCGTTCGGCGGGATCGTCGCGGTCAACCGTCCCATCGACGCAGAGCTGGGGCGCGAGCTCGCCGATACGTTCCTCGAGTGCGTGATCGCGCCCGCCTACTCGCCCGAAGCGCGCGCGGCGCTGGCGGCGAAGAAGAACCTGCGCTTGCTCGCCTACGACTTCGCTCGCGACGCCGCGCTCGGTGGCGGCGCCAGCGGCGCGAACCCGCTCGCGATGCTCGACGTGCGCTCGGTTGCGGGCGGATTCCTGGTGCAGACGCGCGACACGACGACGTCGGCGGCGGCCGCGGGCCGCGTCGCTTCGAAGCGTGCGCCGACCGCCGCCGAGCTGGTCGATCTCGACTTCGCGTGGCGCGTGGCCAAGCACGTCAAGTCGAACGCGATCGTGTTTGCCGGCGGCGGCCGCACGATCGGCATCGGCGCCGGTCAGATGTCGCGCGTCGATTCGGTGCGGCTCGCGATCTCGAAAGCGCGCGCGCCGCTCAAGGGCTCGGTGCTCGCGTCCGACGCGTTCTTCCCGTTCCGCGACAACATCGACGAGGCCGCCAAGGCCGGTATCACGGCGATCATCCAGCCCGGCGGCTCGGTGCGCGACGATGAGGTCCTCGCCGCCGCCGACGAGTACGGCATGGCGGTGGTGCTGAGCGGCGAGCGCCACTTCCGGCACTAGAAAAACGCCAGATCGGATTCGGTCAAACCGCCAAGGCGCCAAGGACGCCAAGATCCGGATTTTTGAATAGTCCGGATCCGGTCTTGGCGGTCTTGGCGTCTTGGCGGTTTTATCTTCCGTGGTGGCGGTGGGACCGCCCCGCGCCGGTGGCCGCTGCTGCTGCCCGACGGTGCTTGTGCTTGCCGTGGGCGGCGCTGGACGCAGGCTGCGCAACCTCGACCGCTGCGAGCGCGGGCGCCGGAGCGGGCGGCTGCGGGGCGGGCGTGGTTTCGACGACAGCGGCCGCTGGCAGCGCGGCCGCTGCGTAACCAGCGCCCGGTCGCGGCTCCTGCGCCGCCCAGTAGAGGCCGAACGACATCGCGACGCCGAGCGCGCCGACGCTCAGCCAGCGCGTCGCGCGCCCGGTGCGCGCAATGGGTCCCACACTCTGCTGGCGCTGCCTGCTTGAATCGAGAAGCTCGTGCGCGACCGGGTCGGTCGGCTCGGCGAGATCCGTGAGGTCGAGATCCTCGACCGGCCTGGGATCGGCGAGGCGATCACCTTGTTTCATCCAGTTGTTGATGATCTGGTCGGCGAATCCCGGGTCGTCGCCGGCGTGAGCTTGCGGTCGCCCTGGCGCACCGACGGTATTCGCCGCGGGCGGCAGCGCGACCAACACCGATGGTGCTGGTGGGGCTGCGGGCGGCGGAATCACCGTCACCAGCGGCAGCGGGCTCGCGATCTCTCCCGAGACCATGCTGGGCAGGGGCGTGGGCACCGCCTCTTCGGGAGGTGGCGTGGCGACGGTCGATGCGTCGAGCGCCGCTGGATGAGGTTCGGGCGTCACTTCGTCGGCGGCCGAGGCCGCGCTGGGCGCACCCTCCGGACGCGACTCGAGGGTGCCCGTGTTGCTGTTAGTCCAGGCTTCCATTCGAGATGTCGGTGGTCTGGCCAACGCTGACTCGTCAAAAAATTCGGTGTCGGATTTGTGGCATCCCGGTGATCTCAAGAGTTCCAGATTCTTAGATTTCGCAATCGCGACGAAGTGCGGCGTGGGAGTCTGCCGGGCCAGAATCCTGTCTCGTCGGCGGCGTCACGCTCTTCGCGCGCTTTTTGCGGCGCCGGCGCGTGGTCACTGCGCAGCGACGACACGCGCGGACATATCGGCGAAATATTTGCCGCGCCCGACGAATTTCGGGTTACGAAGGCATGGCGAATGGGTTGTCACGTCCTGCTGGTCGGTTCAGGCGGGCGCGAGCACGCGCTGGCCTGGAAGCTCGCCCAGAGCCCGCTCTGCGAGCGCATCACCGTGGCGCCGGGGAATCCCGGTATTGCGCGTGTGCCCAAGACGCGTGTGGTGCCGATCAAAGCAGAAGCCGTGACCGATCTGGTGGCTCTGGCGCAACGCGATCGCGCCGGCCTGGTGGTGTGCGGCCCTGAGTCGGCGCTGGTCGCGGGCCTCGGCGACGCGATGGCCGAGGTTGGGATCCCGTTCTTCGGGCCGTCGCGCGCCGCCGCGGAGATCGAGGGGTCGAAGGCCTACGCGAAGAAGCTGATGGCCGACGCCGGCGTGCCGACCGCCGCGTTCGGTGTCTTCGAAGATGTCGCCGCCGCCGAGGCCTTCATCGACGCGCAGCCGGGCGCCGTGGTGGTCAAGGCCGACGGCCTGTGCGCCGGCAAAGGCGTGGTCGTCACCAGCAATGCCGACGAGGCCAAGGCGGCCGTGCGGCAGATGCTCGCCGATCGCGCGTTCGGGGACGCCGGCGCGCGCGTGGTGATCGAGGAGCGGCTCATCGGCCGCGAGGTTTCGATGATGGCGCTGTGTGACGGCACGCGCTTCGAGCTGCTCGACTCCGCCGAGGATCACAAGGCGGTGGGCGATGGTGACGTCGGGCCGAACACCGGTGGGATGGGCACCTACTCGCCGTCGCCGCTGGTCGACGGCGCGCTCAAGAGCCGCATCGTCGAGACGATCTTCACGCCGACGGTGCGCGCGCTCTCGGCCGCCGGCCGGCCGTTCCGCGGCCTGCTCTACGGCGGCCTGATGCTCACGCCGGATCGCGGTCCTGTGGTGATCGAGTGGAACTGCCGCTTCGGCGATCCCGAGACCCAGGTCGTGCTCGTGCGCATGCAGGACGATCTCTTGCCCTGGCTGCTGGGTGCCGCACGCGGCGACCTACCGCCCGGGCCAATCGCCTGGGGTGCGGGCGCCGCGGTCTGCGTGGTGCTGGCAGCGCCGGGCTACCCCGCGCAGCCGCGCCTCGGCGACACGATCGCGATCGATCCGGGCCTCGACGCCGCCGAGAGCGACGTGATCGTATTTCACGCGGGCACGCGCCGCTCGCTGGTGCGCCCGGGTGACACCGAGGGGCCCCTGCTGACGTCGGGCGGACGCGTCCTGGGAGTCACCGCGCGCGGTGACAATCTGGCCGGCGCGCGCGCGATCGCGTACAAGGCAATCCGAGGCATTCACTTCGCCGGCATGCACTTTCGTAGGGACATTGGCGCACGAGGAGAGAAGAGACCATGAGCGGTACGAACAAGGGAATCGACGTCGGAATCATGATGGGATCGAAGTCGGATCTCGAGGCCATGCGACCGGCGGCCAAGGTGCTCGAGGCGCTGGGCTTGACTGTCGAGGTGCGCGTGCTGTCGGCGCACCGCACGCCGGAGCACGCGGCGGCATTCGTGAAGCAGGCGGTGCAGGACGGCGCCAAGGCGTTCATCTGCGGCGCCGGCGGAGCGGCCCACCTCGCGGGAGCGGTGGCGGCGCACACGACGCGTCCGGTGATCGGTGTGCCGATCGCGTCGGGCACCCTGGGCGGCTTCGATTCGTTGCTGTCGACCGTGATGATGCCGCCGGGCATGCCGGTGGCGACCGTCGCCGTAGGCGGCGCCGAGAACGCGGGCCTGCTGGCGGCGCAGATCATCGCGGTGGGGGACCCGGCGCTGTCGGCGCGGGTCGAGGCGGAGCGCGAGACGCGGCGGCGCAAGGTGCTGGACAGCGACGCCGAGGTACGCGCGCAGTTCGGACGCGGGACCGCCCCAGCGAAATAGGACAGGGGCCGTGGCCCACGCCTTTCCCGAGGAAATCCTCTTCGCCGCGGAAGCGCTGCGCCGGGGGGAGATCATCGCCTACCCGACGGAGACGTTCTACGGGTTGGCGGTCAACGCGCTCGACGAGCTGGCGCTGGCGCGGCTGCGCCAGCTCAAGGGGCGCGGCGAGAAGGCGATCTCGGTGCTGGTGCTGGGCAACGAGATGATCGAGCGCCTGTGCCGCCACGTGCCGGCGACGGCGCGCAAGTTGATGGCGCGGCACTGGCCCGGGCCGCTGACCATCGCGCTGCCGGCGCGACGCGGGATCCCCGCGCCGCTGATCCAGGATGGCTGCGTCGCGATCCGCGAGTCGCCGCACCCGACGGCGCGCGCGCTGATCGAAGTGTTCGGCGGCCCGATCACCGCGACCAGCGCCAACCCGGCCGGCGTGCCGCCGCCGAGCACGCCGGAGGCGGTCGAAGAGCTGTTCGAGGGGCGCTGCCGCGTCTTGCACGCCGGAGCGACGCCCGGCGGTGCGCCGAGCACGCTGGTGCGCGTGCGCGGAAGCCGCGTCGAGGTGCTGCGTCAAGGCGCGCTGGTCCTCGCCGTCGACTGATCGGAGCCCTTCTTCAGCGAGTCACCCTCCCCCGCGGTCCGCCGCGCGCGTTGCCTCTCGCAAGGCCTGCCCCCAGCCCCGGCCCTCTCCCGCGGCGGACCGCGGGAGAGGGTGACTCGCTGAAGAAGGTTGGCTCGCAAGGCCTCTCCTTTCCCGCAAGCCTTGCGAGTCGCGGCGCCCGCGAGGTAGATCAACGCCATGGCCGTGATCGCCCCCTTCTCCGGACTTCGTTACGACCTGGCGCGCGTCGGTGATCCGTCGCGCGTGCTCGCGCCGCCCTACGACGTCATCTCCGATGCGCAGCGGCTGGAGCTCGAGGCGCGCCACCCGCAGAACGTGGTGCGGTTGGAGCTGCCGCGCGGCGACGGTGACGCCAAGTACGCCAATGCGGCGGCGCTCCTCGACGCCTGGATCGCCGAGGGAATCTTGCGCCGCGACCAGCGGCCCGCGCTGTACCGGTACGAGCAGACGTTTCGCTTCCCGGCGGGCGACGGGACGGTCTACGTGCGCAAGGGGTTCTTCACACTGGTGAAGCTCGAGCCGTTCGCGAACCGCGTGGTGTTGCCGCACGAGCACACGCTGTCGGCGCCCAAGGAGGACCGGCGCAAGCTGATGCGCGCGACGCGCACGCACATCTCGCAGGTGTTCGGGCTCTATCGCGACCCGCAGGGCGCCTCGGAGGAGGCGCTGAGGATCGACGAAACGACGCCGCCGCTGCTCGACGGCACCACCGCGGACGGCTGCCGGCATCGCCTGTGGGCGGTGACCGATCCTCAGGCGATCGCGCGCGTCGCGGCCGTGCTGCGCGACAAGCAAATCCTGATCGCCGATGGGCACCACCGCTACGAGACCATGGTGGCGCTGCGCGATGAGCTGCGCCCCGCGGGGCGTGCGCCCGGCCGCTCGGGCGCTGATTGGGGCGCGATGTTCCTGGCGCGCGCCGAGGACCCGGGGCTACTGGTGTTGCCGACGCACCGGCTGGTGTCCAACCTGGCAAACTGGAGCCGCGATGCGCTGCGCGTTGGCGCGGCGAAGGCGTTCGACGTGACGCGCGGCCCCGAGAGCGACGCTGCGGTGATCGAGGCGCGGCTCGCGCGCGCCGAGCGCGTGACGTTCGCGGTGCGCATGGCCGGCGAGCGAGAGACGACCTGGCTGGCTTTGAAGGCGAACGCCGATCTATCGTCGCTGGGGCCGCCGGCGCTGCGCACGCTCGACGTCACCGTGCTGCATGGGATCGTGCTCGGCCCGCTGCTGGGGATCGACGCATCCGCGATGGCCAAGCAGTCGTACCTCGGCTACACCCATGACACCGCGGAGGCGCTGGGTGCCGTCGAGGGCGGGCGTGTGCAGGCGGCGTTCCTGATGAACGCTACCAAGGTCGAGCAGGTGCTGCAGGCATGTGAGGCCGGCTTCGTGCTGCCGCAGAAGTCGACCTACTTTCAGCCCAAGCTCGCCACCGGCCTCGTGATGTATCGGATCGATCCCGATGCCGAGATCACCGCGCCCGGCTGACGACCTCGATCCTGAAACGACCGTCGACACGTTGCTCGGCGGCCGTGTGACATTGATCCAGCCGCGGCGCGGGTTCCGCAGCAGCCTGGATCCGGTGCTGCTGGCGCGGTTTCTGGAGCCGCCGTACGGGCGCTTTCTCGACATCGGCTGCGGCAGCGGCGCGCTTTCATTTTCCTTGCTGGCGGGCGACGCGCGCGCGACCGGGGCCGGCATCGAGCTGCAGCCGCGGCTGGCGCGGCTGGCGGCGCTGGGGTGCGACCGGAATGGAGTCGGGGAACGTTTCACGTTGATCGAAGGCGACGTCCGCGCGGCGGCGACGACGGCGCAGCTCGCGTCCGAGTCGTTCGACCTGGTGGCGACGAACCCGCCGTTCCGCGCCGTCGAGCGGGGGAAGACGTCGCCCGACGAAGAGCGCGCGGTCGCGAACCACGAGCTCACGCTGACGCTGGCGGAGTGGCTGGATGTCGCGCGGAGGTCGGTGAAACCCGGTGGGCGCGTCGGAGTGGTCTACGCCGCGGAGCGCCTGCCCGAGCTCCTCGGGGGCATGAGCGAGCGCGAGCTAACGCCGGTGCGCTTGCGAGCCGTGCACCCGTTCGTGGATCGCGCGGCGGTGCGCGTGCTCGTCGAGGCGCAGCGGGGTTCGCGGCGACCGCTGGCAATCGAGGCGCCGCTGGTATTGCAGGTCGGGGATCCGCCGCATTTCACCGACGAGACCAGGGCGCTGCTGGAGTAGTTTGAAATCCCTCTCCCCTGCGGTCCGCCGCGGGGGAGAGGGTTTGGGAGAGGGGGCTGCGTCGAGAGCGAAGGCCGCGAACCCCCAGACCTCCTCACCCCGATCCTCTCCTCCATGCGGACATGGAGGAGAGGGAGAAAGAAGCGGCGCAGCCGCGGCTCACGCGACCTCCTCGACGAGGAACAGCCGCGTCGTCGCGATCGTCGCGTGGTGACGGTGGCGGTGTTCCTGCCCGTCGGGCACCATCAACGCATCGCCTGCGCGCAGCCGCACGACGCGCCCGTCGACGTCGAGCTCCATCTCGCCCTCGAGCACCAGCCCGGTGTGGCCGCGCGTGCACCAGTCGGGCTCGACGAAATTGGCTCCGAACTCGACCAGCCGCAGCTTCGTGCCGCCGCGCACGACGGTCTTGGTGCGCAGGCCGGGCGCCGGGGCTTCCCAGGCGATCGCTTCGAATGCGAAGGAGACCGCTGCGGCGTCCATCCTCGTCGCTGGTTCTGGCGCTAGCTCTTGTTCGGCGCGGGCGACACGGGCGCTGCCGGCTCGGCGACCGGGCTTTCCTTGAGCGCTTCGTCGATCGGCGGCAGGTCGTCCAGGTTCGGCACCAGCGTGATCTCGATGCGCCGGTTCTTGGCCTTGTTCTCCGTCGTATCGTTCGCCGCCACCGGCGACTGATCGGCGTAGCCCGCCGCCGACAGGCGCTTCGGCTCCATTCCGCTCGCGATCATGAAGTTGACGACCTCGACCGCGCGCGCCGTCGACAGATCCCAGTTGGAGCGAAAGCGCTTCGACTTGATCGGGATGTTGTCGGTGTGCCCCGCGACCTGGAAGTTGCGGTTGGGGATCTCCTTGAGCACGTCGGTCACCTGGCGGAGCGCGTCCTCACCCTCTTTCTTGAGCTCGGTCTTGCCCGGGTCGAACAGGATCTGATCGCCGAGGCGCACGATCATGCGGTTCTCGCGCAGCTCGACCTGCAGCTTGCCGGCATCGGTGAGCTGCTTGAACTGCGCGACCAGCTTGCGGAACTGCGACGCGCGCGCCTCGGCCTGCACCTGCGCCTTGCGCAGATCCTCCATGCGCTTCTTGGCGGTCTCGAGCTCGCCGCCCAGGTTGCCGCGCTCGGTCTCGAGACGCGACACGTCCTGGCCCAGTGATTCGAGCTTCTTCGTGAGCGTGTCGATCTTCTGGTCGCGCGTGGCGACGTCCTTCTTGTGCTGTGCCTTCTCGGCGTCGCTGGCGGCCTGCGCCTCGGCCAGCTTCTGCTTCTGCTGATCGCGGTCCTTGACCGCCGCGTCGTAAATTTGTTGGTCGACGCCGCAGCCGGAGATCATTGGCATGGCCGCCAGCAAGAATCCGGCGCCCAGCGCGGTCCCAGCGAATGCGCCCACGAGCCTGCTTCGCATCTTCATCTGGCTCCTCCTTTGTTTCGCGGTGTGGCTCTCGCCGCTCCGAACTCGCGCTCGACGATCGCGTCCAGCTCACCGCCGGCGATCGCGCTCGCGGCCCCCTCGAAGTCCCAGCCGACGTTGGCCAGAAGGCGCGCGCGCACGGCGGCCTTGCCGTGGCCGAGGCGGTGGAGCAGGGCGGCGCGCTCGACCAGCTCGCCGCGGTACATCGCCTCGCGCTTGGCGGGCAAGGTCTTGGCGTACGAAGCGTTACGCTTCGGTTGCATCCAGTCGAACGACATCAGGTCCTCCCCGCGGCGGCCATCCGGGCGACACTCTAACGCGAAGCGCGGCTTAAATCTCTTTCAACGCCATCTTCGCCGCGTCCCAAAGGCGATCTTGCTCTTCCGCCGAGGCATCGGAGACCGCGCGTCCCTGCGCGCGTAGAGCTTCCTCGATGTACGCGAATCGATCGGCGAAGCGGTCGGTCGAGCCGCGCAGCGCGCTCTCCGGGTCAAGGCCGAGCTTGCGCGCGAGGTTGGCCGCCGCGAGCAGCACGTCGCCCAGCTCCTTTTGCATCTCGTCGCGATTGCCGGCGGTGATGGCAGCGTCGAGCTCGGCCAGCTCCTCGTCGATCTTCGCGCGCGGCCCCCGGGCGTCGGGCCAGTCGAATCCGACCGCGCTGGCCTTCTCTCCCGCGCGCGTCGCCCGCACCAGCGCCGGCGCGCTCTTGGGGATGCCGTCGAGCGCGCCGCGCTTACCCTTCTCGGCCTTTTCCGCCGCCTTGATCTTAGCCCAGTTCGCCATCACCGCATCCGCATCGCGCGCGACCACCGGACTGGCTGGCGACCCGGATTCGGCGAGGGGCGGAAAGACGTGCGGGTGGCGGCGCACCAGCTTGGTGACGATGCCGCGCGCGACGTCGTCGATACCGAACTTGCCCTCGGCGAAGCGCAGCTCCGACTGAAAGACGATTTGCAGCAGCAGATCGCCCAGCTCCTCGCGGTGGTCGTCGACGTGACCGGCGGCCAGCGCATCGACGACCTCGTAAGTCTCCTCGATGAGATAGGGGACCAGCGTCTCCAGGGTTTGCTCCCGATCCCAGGGGCAGCCGCCCGGAGCCAGCAAGCGCTGCATCAGGCCGACCAGCAGGCTCACCTCGGCGCCGGTCTGCTTGCCGGGCAGCGGCGTCAGGTCGGGCAGGGGAGCGATGGGGGCGGGTGATTTCACGAGGCGGAGTCTACACATTGAAAGCCTGCGCTTCGCGTGCTAATTCCGAGACCGTTGAACGAGCGGGGCAGCATCGCAGGACGTGTGGCCGGAAGTGTTAACGAACGCGCGGCCGTGAAACGCTCGAGTGAAGCCGTGACGGCGCGGCTGAGCCTCGATGAGAACGACGTCGCGCTGGCGCTGTACGGCGAGCGCAACGGAAATCTGAAGATCATCGAGCGCGAGACCGGCGTCGAGCTGCACGCGCGTGGCAACGAGCTGACCGTGATCGGCGCCGGCGACGCGGTGGCGATGACCCGCCGCCTCGTCGAGGAGCTATACGCCATGGTCCGCGGCGGCACGCCGATCAGCCCAGAGGACATCGGCCGCGCGGCGCTGGCCCTGCGCGCCGACGCCGGGGTCGACCTGCGCGACGTCTTCTCCGACACGATCCTGATCGCGGGCCGTGCGCGTCCCATCGCGCCCAAGGGCCTGGCGCAGAAGCGCTACGTCGATGCCATCCGCGCGCACGACATCGTGTTCGGCATCGGCCCCGCCGGCACCGGCAAGACCTATCTGGCGATGGCGCTCGCGGTGCGTGCGCTGATGGACAAGCAGGTGAAGCGCATCGTGCTCACGCGCCCTGCGGTCGAGGCGGGCGAGCGCCTCGGCTTCCTGCCGGGCAGCATGGAAGAGAAGGTATCTCCCTACCTTCGCCCACTTTACGACGCGCTTCACGACATGATGGACTTCGAGAAGGCCGACCAGCTCCTGGCGCGCGGCCTGATCGAGGTGGCGCCGATCGCGTTCATGCGCGGGCGCACGCTCAACGACGCGTTCGTGATCCTCGACGAGGCGCAGAACACCACCGGCGAGCAGATGAAGATGTTCCTGACCCGCCTCGGCTTCGAGTCGAAGGCGGTGATCACGGGCGACGTCACCCAGATCGACCTACCCGACAACCGGCGCTCCGGCCTGACCGAGGCCGTGAACGTGCTTTCGGGTATCGAGGGGATCGCGTTCCGCTACTTCACCGAGGTCGACGTCGTCCGCCACCCGCTGGTGCAGGAGATCATCAAGGCCTACGACGGCCGCGGCCCGTCGCAACAGAGTCCGCCGGGAAACGGCGATCGCGCGAAGTAGCCGCGATGGTATAGGCTTGTCGGGGTGACCGCTCCGGACGACCAGCGCCTCATAGCCGATCGGTACCGTTACGAGGTGGGCGAGCTGGTGGCGACATCGCGCGCGCTGTCGTCGGAGCGCGACATCCGCGCGCTGCTGGCGATGATCCTCGAGAAGTGCCGCCAGGTCACGGGCGCGGACGCCGGCAGCGTCTACGTGCTGGAAGGCGAGGGCACCGTGCGCGAGAAGCGGCTGCACTTCATGCTGTCGCAGAACGACTCGATTGCGATCAATTTCAAAGAGTTCACGCTGGGAGTCGACGAGAAATCCATCGTCGGCAAGGCGGTGCTCGACGCGCGGCCCATCAACATCCCCGATCTCGACGAGCTGGGCGGCCCCGGGCAGAACCCGTGGGGCTTCCGCCACAACAAGAGCTTCGACGAGAAGACCGGCTACCGGGCGCGCTCGATGCTGACTGTTCCGATGCTGTCGGCGCAAGCCGAGGTGATCGGCGTCGTGCAGCTCATCAATCGCAAGCGCAACCCGGCGGCGAGGCTGCGCGCGCCCGACGACTTCGCGCGCGAGGTGACACCGTTCGACGACTGGTCGGAGGAGCTGGCGCTCGCGCTGGCGTCGCAGGCCGGGATCTCGCTCGAGAACGCGATCCTCTACGACGAGATCCAGCGCTTGTTCGACGGCTTCGTCAACGCGTCGGTGACCGCGATCGAGTCGCGCGATCCGACGACGTCGGGCCATTCGCGCCGCGTGGCCACGTTGTCGGTGGCGATCGCCGAGAAGGTCGACGCCGCGAGCGACGGTCCGTGGCGCGACATTCACTTCACGCGCACGGCCCTCAAGAAGATCGAGTACGCCGGCATCCTGCATGACTTCGGCAAGGTCGGCGTGCGCGAGAAGGTGCTGGTGAAGGCGAAGAAGCTCTACGACGAGGACCGGCGCGCCGTCGAGATGCGGTTCGCGTACATCCGCCGTGGGCTCGAGGCCGAGCTCGTCGAGCGCAAGCTGCGGCTGGCGCTGCAGCTCTCGCGCGACGAGCTGCCGGGGCGCTTCGCGGAGATGGAAGCGGAGCTGGCGGCGAAGATCGCGGATCTGCAGAGCGCGTGGTCGTTCATCTGCAAGGCTAACGAGCCGGCGCTGCTCGAGGAGGGGGGCTTCGAGCGGCTGGTCGAGATCGCGCGCCTGCAGTATCTGGCGCCGTCGGGCGAGCTCAAGCCTTACCTCGAGCCCGAGGAGGTCGCCGCGCTGCAGATCCCGCGCGGCAGCTTGACCGCAGTCGAGCGTGTCGAGATCGAGAGCCACGTCGTGCACACCTACAATTTCTTGCGCAAGATCCCCTGGGGCCGCGAGATGGCCGATCTGCCGCGCATCGCCGGCTCGCACCACGAGTACCTGAACGGCATCGGCTACCCGCGCCGGCTGTCGGCCGAGGAGATCCCGATCGAGAGCAAGATGATGACGATCGCCGATATCTTCGACGCGCTGACGGCGTCGGACCGGCCGTACAAGAAGGCGGTGCCGACCGATCGCGCCCTCGGGATCATCGAGGGCGAGGTCAAGGCCGGCAAGTGCGACGCCGATCTGTTTCGCCTGTTCGTCGAGGCGGAGATCTACAAAAAAGTTCTATAAAAGGTCTTCTGACGATGGTCGAGACCCTGGTACGAGGACGGGCCGCCGGCGCGGTCGATCGAGGGGTGCAACGTGCGGTCGCCGCGCGGCTGCGGCGGGCGCTGCGCGAGCTCGGGCGCGCGCGCTCGTCGGCGACGCTGGTGTTCACCGACGACGACGAGATCCGCGTGCTCAACCGCGACTACCGCAAGCATGACCGCGCGACCGACGTGCTCAGCTTTCACCTTCAAGAATTGGGCGGCGAAGGCGATCCGGCAGGCAACGGCGTCAACCTGGGCGACATCGTCATCTCCGTCGAGACCGCCCGCCGGCGGGCGGCGGGGCGGCGCCTGCAGAGCGAGCTCGAGCGCCTCGCGGTCCACGGCCTCTGTCACCTCTTCGGCCACGACCACAAGCGCCCGGCCGAGGCCAAGGTGATGTTCGCGCTCGAACGGCGGTTACGGCGGCTACCGCTCTGACGAGAGTCTGCGGACCCCTCTCCCCGCGGGGATGAGAATGCGCGACTCTGCGAGAACCGTCGATGCCCTGGATTTTTCCGATCCCCTCCCCCCGTCTGCGGGGGAGGGTTAGCGAGAGGGCTGCCGAGAGCCCGAGCCTAAAAGCGCATGCCGCGTTTCGCGCGGAACGCGAACCACTTCCAGGTGAGGTAACCCGCGCCGGTGGCGCCGGCGATCGCGAGAATGCCTGGTCCAGCGGTGGCCAGCAGCAGCCCGGTCCCGCCCCACGCGGCGACCGCGTAGATGCCCTTCTTCTTCGCTTCTGACTTGTCGCGCGAGATCAGGCTTTCCATCGTACCTCCCCCACAGGGGTAGCATGAGCATCGCGCCCGAGCCAACAAGAGGCGCATTACGGATCTGGCTCAGAAAGCGTGAGCGCCGTGGGCGCCCACCGCGAACTCGAAGGCGGTCATGACCGACCACTCTGTATCCTGCCCGGCCCCCGGCATCGTGGCTGCGCCTTGCACGCGGATGCGTGAGAACTCGGTGGGCCAGAAGGTGAGGTTGGCCGACACGCGCTGAACGTCGGCGATGAACGCGTTGTCGGTGCACGTCGCCTCGCCCATCTCACAGTGCGGCGTGACCACCCCGGCGCCGTTGCGCGACGGTGTCCCCAGCTCCCAGCGCGCTGCGGTCGCCCAGCGCTGGGCGAACCGCCAGAACAGCGCGGCGAACCCGCCGGTGTCGTGGAGCGTTTCGCGCCCCGCCGGCGGCACCACGGCGGCATCGCGCTGGCGGTAGAACCACTCGGCCTGCAGCGACACGATCGTGGTGCTACCGCCGCTGAGCGGCCGGTACTTGAGATAGAGGTCGGTGCCGCCGATCTTGGAGCGCCCGTCGGGGTCGGCGGGCGCGCTCGGATCGGATCCGACGATGCCCGACAGGCCCCACATCAGTGACCAGTCGTCGGAGAGCGCGAAGAACTGCTTCAGCGCCACCGTCCCTTGCAGGTTGCCGGCGTGGCTGATCTCCAGCGCTGAATCGTGGGTCATCGAGCCGAGCAGCTCGGCGTACCAGGGCAGCGGCGTCAGGTACGACAGCTCGAAGCCGAGGCCGCGGTTCCCGTCGGGGCTGAACAGGCGGCCGATCTCCAGCGGTTGATCGACGAAGTCCCAGGTGTGCGGGTGAGTCGGATTGAAGCGGCCGAAGCGCGTGAGGAACTGTCCGACGCGCAGCTGCAGGTTCGCGGGTAGCGACGTGGTGGTCGCGTAGACCTCCTCGATCTCGACGCCGCCGGCCTCGCCGTCGGGCCTGGGCACCTTGAACACAATGAACGAGTCGAAGCGGAAGTAGGGATCGACGGCGCTCGACGCCGCGAGCTCCAGTTGCTGCAACGTGAACCCGTTGTTACGTGGATCGTGCTCGCCGGTCTGCAGCGGCGGCTTGCCCGAGAACCAGGCGCCGGCGATGTCGGCGATGAACGAGAGGTCGGGGTTCAGCGACTGGATCCCGGAGGCGCCCGTCGCGGGCGTGGCCGGTTCGTTCGCCGGCGGCGGTTCGGCAGCGGGTGGCGGCTCGCCAGGGGGCGGTGCCTCGCCGGCGGGCGGTGTTCCCGGCTCGGGCTCCTCTGCCGCGGCGATTGCGGGCGCGAGCGAGAGACCAATCCAGATCGCGATGAACGCCGGGGTCAGCTGCTTCAATTCCGCATCTCCGCTTCGGGGTGATACCCGATCCCCGGGCGGATGTCAGTGACCGCCGACGTCAGTTGAGCGTCTGCGGGAGCGAAAGACGGAAGGGCGCGATGTCTGCGTCGAAGGCCTGTCCGCGATCGGTGACCATCTGATATGTGCCGCGCATCATACCCGACGGCGTCGCCAGCACGCACCAGCTGGTATATTCGAAGTTGTCACCGGGCCGCAGCACCGGCTGCGCGCCGACGACTCCGTCGCCCCGTACTTCCTGGACGCTGCCGTTTCCGTCGGTGATGATCCAGTGGCGACTGCGCAGCTGCGCCGTCTCGTCGCCCTGGTTCTCGATCCGAACCGTGTACGAGAAGGCATATTGCCGGCTCGACAGCGACGAGCGCTCGGGTATGTACTCGCTTTTGACAGTGACCATGATTCCGTTGGTGAGCGCCGTCGACGACATCGCTAGACAAACTGCCAAATGCGGGCGATTCATTCAAGGACATGGATAGTGATCGAGGACAGACTTCCCCAGGCGCGCCGACGGAGACCGGCCCGATGAAGGTCCTGGTTTCCGGAGCGACCGGCCTCATTGGCACCCACCTGGTCCGGGCGCTCTGCGAAGCCGGCGTCGCCGTGAATGCGCTGGTACGGGATACGGTTCGCGCCGCCACGCGCCTGCCCGCGAGCGTGACGCTGTTCCCGTGGGACGTGGTCGCCGGCGCGCCGCCCGCCGCGGCGTTCGACGGGGTCGATGTGGTCGCGAACCTGGCCGGCGAGTCGATCGCCGGCGGGCGCTGGACCGTCGCGCGGCGCAAGCAGCTGCGCGACAGCCGCATCGTCGGCACGCGCGCGCTGGTGAACGAGATGCGCGGGTTGGCGACGAAGCCGCGCGTGCTGATCGCCGCCTCGGCGGTCGGGTACTACGGAGACCGCGGCGACGAGATCCTCACCGAAGCTTCGTCGTGCGGCACCGGTTTCCTCGCCGAGCTCGCGCGCGACTGGGAGGAGGAGTCGACGCGCGCCGCCGAGCTCGGGGTGCGCGTGGTGGTGCTGCGCAACGGCGCCGTGCTCTCGCGCGAGGGCGGCTTCCTGCGCAAGGTACTGCCGCTCTTTCGCCTGGGCGCCGGCGGCCGCGTCGGCAGCGGCGCGCAGTGGTTTCCCTGGATTCACATCGAGGACGAGATCGCGCTCATCCGCCACGCGATCGCCGAGGACAAGGCGTCGGGCGTGCTCAATGGCGTCGCGCCCGAGCCGGTCACCAATCGAGAGCTGACCGCCGCGCTGGGCGAGGTCCTGGCCCGGCCGACGGTGCTGGCGGCGCCGGCATTCGCGCTGCGCCTGGCGATGGGGGATCTGGCGGACGAGCTGCTGCTCGGGAGCCAGCGGGTGATGCCCGTACACACGCTGGAGTACGGGTTCAAGTTCAAGCAGCCGCTGCTCCGGGGGGCACTCCGCTCCCTCCTCAAGCGCCCCTGACCCAACGTCAACGATCACGTAACGTGAACGTTGACGGTGCTCTTATCGGCCGTTCGCGGCCAGGCGGGCGCCGGGCATGGTTTCCACCTCTGTCCGGATCTGGTCCCACACCGACTGCGGGATCGACATCCACACCGCGACCACCGCCGGGTCCAGCTGCGTGCCCGTGCACTTCGCGATCTCGCTTCTCGCGATGTCGTAGCTACTCGACTTGCGGTAGGGCCGGTCGCTGGTGATCGCGTCGTACGTATCCACGACCGCGAAGATGCGCGCGCCGATGCAGATCTCCTCGCCCTTGAGGCGCGCCGGGTAGCCCGTTCCGTTGAACTTCTCCTGGTGGTGAAGCGGAATCATGCGGGCACGCTCGAGGAAGTTGATCCCTTTCAAGATCTCGTAGCCGAGCGCGGGGTGGCGCCGCATCTCGACCCACTCCTGCTCGTCGAGCGGCCCGGGCTTGAGTAGCACGGCGTCGCGCACGCCGATCTTGCCGATGTCGTGCAGGGTGGCGCCGCGCTCGATGTCGTCGAGATCGCGCCCGGTGAGGCCGTACTCCTCGGCCAGCCGGCGCGCGTACCGGCCCACGCGCCGCGAGTGCCACTGGGTCTCGGAGTCGCGCATGTCGAGCGCCGATACCAGCCCATCGAGCAGGTTGCTCGTCCGCTCCTCGACCAGCGCGTCCAGCTTCTGGTTGATCGCGGCCAGCTCCTCGCCGCGGCGGCGCAGCTCGGCGGTCATGCGGATGTTCTCGCGCTGCAGGAACGCGTGCTCCGCCGCGCCGTGGACGGCCGTGCGCAGCTCGCCGATGTCCCAGGGCTTGACGAGCATCCGATCGACACCAACCTCGTTGATTGCGTCGAGTGCCGATTCAAAATCAGCGAAGCCACTCACCAGCAAGCGCCGCATCTCTGGGTGCAGGTGGCGGCCTTTTGCCAGGAGCTCGATCCCGCTCATTCCCGGCATGCGCAGGTCGGAGACGATGACGTCGAACTGCTCGGCGTGCAGCAACGTGAGCGCCTCCTGCGGCGAGGACGCGGTTGCGACGACGACATGGGCGTCTTGGCGAAACAACCTCGCGAACGCCCGACAGAGGCTCGGCTCATCGTCCACGTACAGGACGCGAGCCTCCGAGCTACCCGCCTGCATGGCGAATCCATCGTCAGGAGGCTCTGCCGGCTTGAGCGGAGGGTCACGCTCTATCACGCAACGCAGGAGCTGCGGCACGACGTCGAAAAGAGTTCGGAAAAGAGTTCGGAAAAGAGTTCGTATGAAGGCTCACGACTCAATTTGCCACCGCCGCTCGCCGACCGGACCCGAGCCGCGACCCTTCCGACGACGCACCGGTTCGGCGCCCCTTGATCGCGGGGTTTTTTCGATAGATGATTACCGCGCCCTCCGCTCCGTACGGGTGGCGAGTTGCTGGTCAATGGGGCGTGCGTCGAGCTCCGGTCAACCCGGAGCCCAGAGGATCAATGGCGGGTCAGGATAGCGTTACTAGTCAGGAACCTCCGCGGCGAAGGCGCTTCTCCGGTATGAGGGAACGCCTCAGCCTCTATTTTCTTCTCGCCGTTCTGCTTCCGCTGACCTTTGGGACGTTAGTGTCCGAGAGGCTCATCGAACGTCATATCGTCGGTCTGGCCCGATCCAGCGCCGAGGAGCGGCTCGATTCGGTGGCCGGCCGCCTCGAGGACCGGGCGCGCTTCGTTCAGATGGGCCTGTCCCAACTGGCCGGGAGCCGCGAGCTGCTCGACGCCGCGGCCGCCGCCGACCCGGCGCTGGTCTCGTCGTCGCTGCGCGGCGCGCTCATGCCGCGGCAGCTCGACGTGCTGGCCCTGGTCGCCTCCGACGGGCACCTGGTCTCGCGGACAGGTGGGAAGCGCGACCACATCACACTCGACCTGAAACAGGACCTGGCGCTGCGCCGCGCGTTCGCCGGCGAGACCGTGATCTCGTACGAGATCCTCGACGGGCTGCTGGTCCAGGCAGTCACGGTCCCCGTGCGCGAGCGTGACCGCACGCTGGGAGCGCTGCTCGGCGCGACGATCCTCACCGGCAACGACACGCTGTGCGCGCACCTGGTCGACCGCAGCCAGGGTGAGTCAGCGTTGGTCCAGGGCTCGAACTGGACCGCCACCAGCTGGATCGATGACAGCCGCGGCCCGTCCTTCGTCGGCTCCACGCTGCGCGCCGAGCAGCTCGGGGCGCTCCAGCACCGGCAGCGCTGGGCGGGACCCTCGCCCGGCCCCAATGAGGGTTACATGGCGATCGGGCCGCTCAGCGACGCGACCGGGCAGGTCGTCGGCGGAGTCGCCGGTCTGGTGAGCACGGCGGGGCTGTCGGCGTTGCAGGTCGACGCGCGCCGCTCGTTCTTCGCGGCGATGGGGCTTGGGGCGCTGGCCGCGCTGGTGCTGGCGCTCATCGCCGCGCGTCGCATGACCGGCCCGCTGCGCCGCCTCGCGCAGGCGGCAGCCGGGATGCAGAAGGGTAAGCTCGACACGCCGATCGAGGTCGAGGGCGACGACGAGGTCGCACAGCTCGCGTTCGCGCTCGGCCAGACGTCGCGCGCGCTGCACGAGTCGATGGCGACGCTCGAGTCGCGCGTGCAGGAGCGCGTGCACGAGCTCATCGAGGCCCACGACCGAGAAGCGGCCCTGAACCGCGAGCTGATCGCGCACAACGAGCAGCTCCGCTCGCAGGGTGAGACGCTGCGCGCGCAGGGCGAGGAGCTGGAACGGCAGCGCACCGAGCTGGTCGAGAAGACCCGACGCAGCGAGGAGGCTGACCGCCTCAAGAGCGCCTTCATCGCCAACATGAGCCACGAGATCCGCACGCCGCTCAACTCGGTGCTCGCGTTGTCGCAGCTCCTGCGTGACGGCATGGCGGGCGCGCTGTCCAACGACCAGCGACGCTACCTCGAGGTCATCGAGCGCAACGGGCAGAACCTGTTGCGGCTCATCAACGACATCCTCGACCTGTCGCGCATCGAGGCCGGGCATCTGGAGATGGATCTGCATGCCACCGATATCGGCGCGCAGATCCGCTCCACCGTCGGCACGCTGGTACCGCTCGCCGAGGCCAAGGGACTGGACCTGCACGCGCGGTTGCCCGAGGACCTGCCGACAGTGCGCTGCGACGTCGATCGCATGCGCCAGATCCTCACCAACCTGATCGGCAACGCGATCAAGTTCACCGAGACCGGCCAGGTTCAGGTGTCGGCCGAGGCGCGCGGACAGCTGGTCGCGGTCCATGTGACCGACACCGGCGTCGGCATCCCCGACTCGGCCAAGGCCAAGGTGTTCGAGGAGTTCTTTCAGGTCGACCAGTCGATGGCGCGTCGCCAGGGGGGCACTGGCCTCGGCCTGGCGATCGCCAGCCGGCTCGCGCGCCTCATGGGCGGCGAGATCACCTTCGACAGCGTGGTCGGCTCGGGCTCGCGCTTCACGCTGACGCTCCCGCGCAGCGTCGAGGCGCGCGACCCCCGCCGCATCGACGTCGCCGCGGAGGCCGAGACCGCGCTCGCGGGCCGCACGGTCATGTTGATCGACGAGAACCCCGACGACCGCCGCCAGGTCGGCGCGCTCCTCCAAGAAATGGGCGTGCACGCGGACACGCCGGCGTCCGTGGACAAGGCGCTGGCCGAGCTGCGCCGGGAGTCGTCGCGCTTCTCAGCCCTGCTGATCGATCCGACACCGGCTGGGTCGATCGGCGCCGAGGTCGCCGCTGCGATCGAGGGCGACGTGCGGCTCGCGCGGTTGCCGCTCATCGTGCTCTCGTCTCACGACCTCACCGTGCGCGACCGCGAGCAGCTCGCGCACTCGGCGTTCGGCTTCGCACGCAAAGGCGAGACGCTGCCCATCGCGCTCGGCCCAATGCTGCGCAAGGCGTTGCGCGCACCGGCGGCCACGCACGGTCACGCTCCGTTGCCGGCGCGCGATTCGTCGATCCTCATCGTCGAGGACAACGAGGACAACCTGTTCACGCTGCGGCAGATCCTGGCCAATCTGTTGGTCGACTTGGTGACCGCGTCCACCGGGCGCGAGGCGATCGAGTACTGCCGCCGCCGGCTGCCCGACGTGATCATCATGGACATGCAGATGCCGGGAATGTCGGGGCTACAGGCCACCGGCGCCATCCGGGCGCTGCCGGGTGGGCCCACCATTCCCATCATCGCGCTGACGGCGCAGGCGATGAAGGGTGATCGGGAACGGATCCTGGCCGCAGGTTGTGACGAATACCTGCCGAAGCCGATCCAGCCCAAGGTTTTGCTCGCGACGATCAAGCGGCTCCTCACCCGGCGTGGCGAGGCGGTTGGTGGGCGCGGGGAACAGCAGCCGGCCGAGGAAGGAGAGCATGGCACGCATACTCCTGGTAGATGACAATCAGGACAGCCGTTTTGCCGTCGTCGAGACCTTGCGCAAGCTGACCGATCACGCCATCGAAGAGGTGGACAGCGGGCCGGCGACGCTCGAGCGCGTGCGCCGCAGCGACTACGACCTGGTGCTGCTCGACGTGCAGATGCCGGGCATGGACGGTTTCGAGGTCTGCCGGCGCCTGCGCGCCGACGACCGCACGCGCCGGCTGCCGGTGCTGTTTCTGACCGCGACGCACTACCAGGTCGAGAGC